>Ga0114971_10000009_pt1 | contig 111850 bp, 80 predicted proteins | sample M_140625_MF_Meta_FD_87320 | JGI IMG/M metagenome (GOLD analysis project Ga0114971, IMG submission 87320) | Freshwater microbial communities from Lake Montjoie, Canada to study carbon cycling - M_140625_MF_MetaG | ecosystem: Environmental > Aquatic > Freshwater > Lake | place: Lake Montjoie... | reverse complement strand
TTGTGCTTGTGCTTGTGCTTGTGCTTGTGCTTGTGCTTGTGCTTGTGCTTGTGCTTGTGCTTGTGCTTGTTGGGCTTTCCATGCCGCATGGCCAGAATGACGTGGATCGGATGGTTCCAATCCTGCATCTGGATTCGGTGTAGCATCTGCTAACCCTGCGGCATATTTAAGTTCATCTGGTGTACGCAGTTCGTCACCAGGTTTGTACATGCCATAGTTTTTCAAGTTTTGTTGCGTTTGTGTTAGTTCTGGAGCAGTTGGTTTTGTTGGAGGCGTTACTGCCGTAACAGATGCACCTTGGCCGCCACCTTGCTTTTTAAAATGTGCTTGTAAAGCCATATTAGATTCTGCAGTACCTGCCTTGTACTTTCCAGCGCCTAATGTGCTGTCTACAAATGCTTGATCAAGCCTATCTTTTTTGCTAACACCTAATTTAGCTAATGCTTGTCCCACTGGACCATCACGAGGATCTACAGCCACAGGAGGACGTACTGCTGGTGCCGCTGGAGTTACTGCGGCAGCTTGTGCAGGTTGAGCGTTAAGTTTAGAGTTTTTATAATCGCTGTATTGTTTCATTAAGCCTGCAATTTCTGGATCTTCGCTATCTCCATATGACTGAGCTAGCGTATCTAATTGTTTTTCTTCTTCAGGAGTTAATGCTTCGTTCAATTGACGAGATTCAATTAAACGTAATTTGTTTAAGAAGTACGTGGTACTTTCGACTGCAAAACTACCTAAACTTTTAGCATGATCAATTTCGGCTTGTGTACGCTTTTCCCCTGGCGGTAATGGCGCCGCTGGTAACGCCGCTTTTGCCAATAGTTCTTTAAATTGTTGTAGACTCTTGCCCACAGCTTCTCCGCTTGCACTGGCAGCGGCTGTTAAATCTTGTGTACTAGGAGCGGCAGGAGTAACACTTGCGGCTTGATCCGGTGCGCCCATTAATTCCGGTTGCTCAGTTGGTGTTGGAGGATTCATTGCAACCCACTTGTTATTTTCAATTTTGAAAGTGCGCATACCTTTTGCGTCAACTGCGTAGGTTACGCCATCCTTGCCTTGTTCGCTTGCAACTGATCCCGGAGCAAGTGATTCACGATTTTGTACCAACGCCATATTTGCACCGCCAGTGGAATTCTTGGCGGCATCTTGTGTGCGAACATCATCACGACTGGTGCTGTCGCCATAGTCACGGCCGTTAAACCATGAGCTTGGAGATAACACACTCCACTCATCCACTTGTTGATTTTCGTAAACTTTCAAGTATTCTCTCAAACTGTTTACTTTGTCTTTTAATTGGCTTTCTGTAATCTTTTTCATAATAAGTCCTTATCTTAGTCCTGCAATTTTAAGCATTGCTGTTAGCTCTGAGCTTTCCATGGCGGGCATGTTGCCACCTTTTGGCATTTTGTCCATGATGCCTTTCATCATGGCTTGAGGATCCATGCTACCACTAAAACCTGGCATGTCTAGTTTTTGTTGACCTTGCGGAACTTTGTCCATCATGCCTTTCATCAAGTTACCCACATGGCTTTGAATCTGTGAACCCATTTTGTCAGGATCGCCAAAATCAAAATCCATATCTTGTCCGTTTGCGCCTGGTATTTTTAATTTCATGCCTTTGGCAATGTCTCTAAATTTGGCCATTGCATCTGCGTGGCTAGCTGGTTGGCCGTCTATTGTGCCTGTTTGATTGCTAGTATGCCCAGCTTGATTATTTGTACTTGTGGATGTGTTATTTGTAGTTGGAGCAGTTGCAGACTGTGTTGCATTGCTGGATCTGTCCATTTGATTAGTGTAGTTAACAGATGATGGATCATTAGCTTCTTGATCTTTGTATTGTTTTACTAATTCGTCAATGTCAGCATCTGAATGTTTTGCTTTAAAGTCTGCCATCAGTTTAGCAAAATCATCTGCTGACTCAGTTGAAGCTTCATCAATAGTGCCACCCATTCCAGACAAGTGTTTGATGTGGCCCAGCTCATCACCGGGCTGATTAACGCTACTTGGAGGATCCATTTTCTTAACCATGTGAATCACACGGCTAACATCTTCCTTGGTTGCATTTTTATAGTTGCCATTCTTAAAGTTACTGATAATTTTTGTAATAACTCTGGTAGGCCCAATAGTAAAGTTGCCTTCGATATTACTTTCGGTAACAGTAGCATCTCTATTCCAAAAACCACTAATACTCTTTAATATTTCTTGCACACCACTTTCTTGCGATTTAAATCCAACGCTTGCTGGATTAATACCACATTCTTGCAGTGCGCTGAGCAAAGACATTTTCTTGTGGCCAAAATCCAATTCAGTATCTGGGCCAGCGCCACATTCCACTGCTTTGATTAATTTTGCCTTCAATGATGCCATACCTTCTGCAATTGCTAAATTTTCTTCAGGAGCAGGAGCTTCAGGAGCAGGAGCTTCAGGAGCAGGTGCGGCAGCGGCTGGTGCTTCTGGTGCGGCAGCAACTGGTGCGGCAGCAGGTGCCTCACTATCTGTTCCACCAACTTCATCGTCGCCGCTAAAATCAATAGCATTGGAATTTAAAATACGTGCTATGTCATCGTTGTCTTGAGAAATTCTTTCAAGTTCCATTTGCACAATAGCACGTACATCTAATTCTGGGTCAGCTTTTTTCAACTCATCTAATGGAAATAATGCTTCACCGGTTGTTGGATCTACTTCAGGCAAGTATTTGGATAATGTATCTATCACATTGATATTTGAGCCAGGACCGCCAGTCATCGGTGACTGGAATATCCTGTTTAGTTCTTGAATTGCGTTGTTTCTAACTTTTTCATTCTTATCAAAAAGACCAAGTCCTTCATCGTCGCCTTCCACAATGTCATTCATAAATGATTCAAATGCGGCTTCTGGATCCAATGCTTCTGTCTTGGGTATGCCTTTTTGTGCAAGAGCCTTTGCGGCATCTTTGCCTGTGCGATTAGGATTGTGTGGTTTCTTGAAAGAAGATTTTTTCTTGTCAGCATCTTGTTCAGCTTTGTCTTTGTACCAAGGAGCAACATCTTCTTTGTCATCTTCTGCTAACAAATCGTCTGCGGTTAATTCTTTAACTGGCAATTGTGTGCCATCAACTAGCCTATAGATGTATGGAAACACTGATTTTAATTCTTCGTTAAATGTGCGTATGGTCAAACGGTCAATCCAATCATCCATCACCGCTTCAGGAATTAGTTGTTCATCCTGGCTTTCAAAAGATTCTGCAAATTGTTCGTAGTATGCGGAACGCTGTAAATTATGGATTTCTTTTTTAACTGATTCGATACGCTCAATCACCTTGCTGGTAACTTCGCCCATTGCTTCACTGAGTTGTGTTTGACGTCCAACATAATTTTTAAATTTACGTAGGCTAGCAAGTTCTTCACTGAGTCCAGTGATATGCATACCAATACCATCATACGGATGACCGCCATGTTTGATATGCTCTGCCAATGCGCGAGCACCGTTGATGTGCTTTGTAGGATAACGGAAACGTTCGCCTGCGGCGTTTTCAACGTAAATGCTTTCAATATGCATAGTCCTGCCAGCGGCAAGTTCTGTGTTAACAGGTTGACTATGTTTAATAACTAATCGCGCTTCGCCTAAATCTTGGTAGCTTATTCTAGCAGTACCAAACAGCTTGTTTTCCATAATTGTATTATCCTTAACTTTTGCTCGAAACTGGTAGTCTCTTTTGTCTAAATTGCTTTTACCCATGCGCTGAACATCATAATTTAACAGCCTATTTTTAGCAAATTTTCTAAAACTTCTAATAAATTTAAATGCGCCTGGGTGTTGTTTTTCTACAATATCGCCGCTAACTTCAATCACTATGCCGTCATCTGCATCTAATGTAATGGCCACAGTTCCAATATCTTCGCCATCTTCTTTGTATTCAAATTCAAAGAATCTAGCTTTTGGAATGTCCGTCTTTTTACTCAGCACATTGGCATTTTCGTCTCCGATAGTTATATCGGAAAACCTTGTTTGTATCTTGCCGTAAAGATCCAAAGCAATTTTATCTAAATTAGCATCCATGTTATATTTATCCTATGCCTGAGGAAATGAATATAGGCAATGGTGCGTCCCATTCTTCGCCAAATTCCGTGTTTACACTTAGAGTTTCAAACACCCTAGGATCCCAATCTGCTAGTACAACACTCATGCGTATGATTAACAATAATGCACTTACTAAATCGTCATGTTGTCCAGATTTGGCTTTAAAACTAGTGCCAGAAGCAATAAAGCTCTTGAGCTCGCTGATCAATGCTTTGCTAAGGATTTTCATCTTGTTTTCTTCAATAAGAAACTTCAAGCGGGCACAAGCTGATATCTTATTGCCAAATGTGGTATTAAATCCTTTGCGGAACTTGCGAACGTGCCCTTTCTTTACAGGCTCGCTGACAAACAATCCTGGAAAAGTATCCTCTCCCAAGTCCTTGATAACTACCAAGGCTGCTTCACCCAGTGTGTTATTTTCGCAGGACCAGTAGATGCTGTTGGGATATCCTGCGCCTATTTTTTCTTCTAGGCTCTTTATAATATCTCTAAATATTTTTACTTGGCCCTGTACAGGAGTAATATTATGTTGCCATTCTGCTATTTGTGTAAAACTAGGTAATTCAAACACTTGTATAGCGGCATAATCTCCGCCGGTACCCAAGCTGGGGTCTAATGCTACTAGATATAAATTTCCGCCAACCGGCTTCTTGTACCAACGCACTTGTCCCATCTTTTCAACTGGGTCTCTTCCAATCATTTCTGCTAATTTTAATGAACTAATTAAGGTTTCGTCATAGACTAAGAACTCACAGCCGTATTCTCGTCGGAAACGCTCTTCACCGATGCGTCCCAGTTCAACACGTTTCCATTCATCGTCTCTGTCAGGATGTTCATTCCATTCTGCACGGAAGCCATGAAAGCCGTTACGTCCTAGTCCATCTGTGCGTACATCTCCATATTCGTCAAATGTGTCCTGACTTTCCTTCCAAATTAGTGCAAATTCATCTTCGTCGCTGTTGGGTGTTGATGTGATAATTGCTCGACCACCAGTTGCTAGTGTCGGGGAAATTGAAGTCCAAAACTCAGTGGCGATATTTGGCTGTACGAAAGCAAACTCATCGCAATATAGTAAGGATATGGACATACCACGACCGGTATTACCAGTAGTAGTAGCTGATACAATTCTTGAGCCGTTGTCAAAGTCTATACTCCCTTTGTTGTAGCTGACCACACCACATCGGATATGGTCCTCGCATAGTTCGTATCCATAGCGGATACGTTGCATAATTTCCTGTGCACCTGTGTATTTGTGTGCGGCAACTAGAATAGTCTGATCTGGATGAAACATTGCAAACCATAACAGGTAACTGGAGGCGCATGTTGTTTTACCACTCTGACGCGGTAGCATGTTGATGTTGAATCGAAAATCGTGATAACTGTGTAATAGCCGCTCTTGATATTCAAACGGATGGAACAACATCTTGCCTTTGACGGGATGCTGTATGTGAAAATGATTACGAGAAAAATGCAAGTAGCCGTTGGTTGGATCTGAACAAGCTAGTAAATCTACAACTTGATCTTCCGTGAACTTTTCTCGAGTATGTGCTTTCTTGGTGATTACACCATCTAAACTTTTTGCCATACGTTATTTACATAAAAAAAGCACCGCGAAGGTGCTTTTTTGGTATCTTGAACGGAATGTTTATCTTTCCATACGAGCGTTATAATCGTTACGCATACGTTCTTTTTTATCTTTTAATGCTTGCAACCTCTTCTTAGCTGACTCGTCTCCGTCAGCCGCTTGTTTCTTCAAGCTGTCTTCGTGCGATTTTTCTAAACCACGACGATGTTCAGCATCTACTGAATTTGGATTATATGATTCTTTTTTTAATCTACCATCAGCTTCTGCTGATTTCAACATGGCCGCACGGTCAGCATAACTACCACGCTTGACATCTTTGGCTGCTTCTTTTTCGCCTTTGGTAGGATTTTTAACATGCTTCAATGCATCGAACTCTTCTTCTTTGGCCTCTTTGATTTCGTTGTACAATGCTGATAAACGACCCACTAAAGTTTCGTGCATTGGTGCACCTTGTGGTAATCCAGCTTGACGCTTGCGGTGATCGCCTCCGTTGATTGGTGCGCCAAGATCTGTAACAGCATCAAGTCCGCTTACAGTAGGATCAGGTGTTGTGCTGGCATCACTAAATCCACCGTCTGACATTTCTTCATCAAATCCGGCTGTGATGTCCCCACCAAATATCTTACTAACGTCATGACTGTGTACATCTTTATTATCACTGCTTTCAATATTACGTAGGATGTTCATTAAATCACGAACACCGCCTGACCCTGAACCATGTAATGTGATATTCATATCTATGTTATCTTGTTGACCTTGTGGTCCACTCATACCCATCATACCCATGGGCATCATGTCTCCACATTCTTCTAATGATTCGTTTGCAGGAGTTGGTTCTTTTTTAGAGTTATCTGTTGTGCTTGTAACTTTAGCTCCTTGGGCCGGAATTGTTCCAGTTAGCCTTTCTCCAGGAACTTTGGGCTTGTATGAAATTGTACCGTCGGCGTTTTTTGTTTTGATGACGCCGCCAGGCGCAGTTGGTTCGGGCGCAGTTCCTTCGTCGATGCTTCTAATACGTTGATATAATTCTGTAAAGTTCATGTTATCGTCCTCCTATTGGACTTTTACTTCCAGTAGATTTTGTTTTTGATTGTTTAGGTTGTTTTTCAACAGGAACTTTTTTGGCCAGTAACGTATCGTTAACACCTTTGACTTGTTCTAGTTCTTTTTTAGTTTTTGTTAGTTCTTTAAGAAAGTTTTCTTTCTTTTTCTCACCTACCAAACCTTGATTATCACTGTTTTCATATTCAGCAGTAAGCACAGACTTTCCAGATTTAGTAGAATTTTTGCTGTTAATGGCCAGCTCTTCTTCTTCTTTCATGTTACGAACGCGAACATCGCCTTTTAAAAAACGAAGCTTTTCTGCAATCATGTTAGCAATTTGTAAACTGGTCGTAGGATAGCTTGTTGTAACATCAAAAATTGTTACAGCAACATTGGAATGATTTGGGAATTCTATCTGGGTTTCTTGTATTGGTGTTGTTTTTCCTGCGCTACACGATTCTACATGGAATTCGGCCAAGGCAGATTTAATGAGCGTTGAGCAGTCCTTTGGACAGTCTTTGGCAATTTTAATTTTAAATTCGTAGACTTTTTTACTTTCTACTAGATATTCGGTGAATGATTTCATGGTATATTCCTGATAATGTATTTATTTCATACTGCGTAGTTTTTCCAATAGACTATTGCGATCTGCTACAATAAAGCCATCTCCGGGTATACTAACACTATTGTCTTCTTGCATTGAATCATTATCTAACTTTTGTTTCTTAAGCTGGAGCTCAATCATCTTGAGTTTTTTGTCAATTTTAGCGGCTTTTGCATCTATTGCATTTTTAAGCATAGTTGCGGCAACTTCAAATACCCTACCGCTGTAACGTGCTTCCACGTTCATGCCCAAGTCCATTAAGTCGTCATATGCATCTGTTGCACGTTGTGCAAGAGCATCAAACTCTGCATCGCTGGCATCGCCTAGCCCTTTTACAGCTGGTAATGCCGCACTGATTTTGTCAAATTCACTCATATCACGCAATAGTGGAGCAACTTCGGTTTTGTTTTTTTTCTGTTCTTCTTCCTTGACAATTTTCTTGCTTTCGGGAAGATTTAAAATTTCTTCAAGTTTCTTCATATTATTACTTATGCAGTGCCAGTGTGAAACAAATCATTTTCATTGAGTATTCTAAACTTAATACCCTGCTGTCGGCACCATAAATTGGCAGCGGCCCACTTGGCTTGATTCTTAATAAACTGTGCTTGATTGTATTTGTTTTTGCCCACACGTTCTAAAATGGCTTGGCTAGCGGGTTTGATTTCAATAAGTTCAACAATAATCTTGCTGTTTTTATCTACATATTGAATAAAAAAATCTGGAACATATACAGTATTTCGCCCGGTCAACGGATCTCTATAGGGTATTTGAATTGCTTCGCTTGCCCATTTTTGTACACTTTTATTTGTATCACAAAAATTCATAAAACTCCACTCCCAGCTACTTCTATATGTAGGAATCTTAGTTCCTACATATTTTTCCGGTTGTTTCATTACAAATTTTCCACGGGCAAATTTCGGCATTTTAAACTAAAATGTTTCTAATTTCGTACGTGTCTGCTATTGTAGAAATATGATATCCAAGTATACTTGTTTTTTCTCTGTATGAGTTTAATACCTGCGCAACTACTTGTCCCAGCTGGACATCTGTTAGTCCTTTGAGACTATCGAGCAACGTGAATACATTTACTGCATCTACCCGAGCCTGATTTAATAATATAATAGCTGTGCTTCTGGCACTGTCTGTGTCAAATCCTCTTTTTATAAAAAATCCAACAGTGGCGTCAATTTCGTTTGCAGGGAATGTAACTTCGTGAACAAAAAAATTATCAAAAAATTGTTTAGCATCAACTTTGCTGGATTGCGCTTGCGGTAAATTATTAGCCATAGTTTATCCTAAATTAACTTTTTTTGCTTCAGTTGTGTTTGATTCTGCTGTTTTAACTGGGAATGTTATGCCTTGTACGCCACCAACAGCTTGTGTAGTAGATGCAACCAACAGCCCCGGAGTTCCCTGAGTTGCTTTTTCTTGCGTATTTTGATATGTATTAATAGATTCAACAATATTATTTAAAGTTTCAGCGCCGTTAGCAGTGACATTTTGTTGAGATACAAAACTTGGGCTTAGACTATTAGAGTCAACTACTCCTTCTAACGGACTAGGAGTAACATCATAGTGTTCTAAACCAAACCCTTCAACTGTTTCTGGGCTAACTGTTCCTGCATCATACGACACTGCTTCAAACGAAATGGTCATGGTGTTGTCATGAACCTTGGTACTGCCATAATCTAATCCTGCATGATCCCACGTAGCTATCATAGGATTATGTAATTTATAACTTACAAATTCATGTCGTGCCATTTGATAAATTTTTATGTAGTTAAAAAATGGAACACTGCTGCCGTTATCTAGGCCAAACGGTGTGGTAATAAAATCAAAATTCTTAATGGCATTTCTATTGTATGCAGTTCCTGTTTTTGCACTAGTGGGATCTGCATAATAATAGCTGTAGTAATTTTGCCATACCTGATTGATTAATCCCATGTTATCGTCATGAAATTTAATGGTAGCGTTTTCAAATTTGTGTTGTGATTGAATTACTTTTTTTCTGTTGTATTGATTGGCTGTTTCTAATGTTACAGTGAACTTGGGTAGTGTTATACTTTTAACCAGCATGTTGATTTCATTTCTATGTCGTTGTACTAAATCAATGCTTTTTAACGCCGCTGGATTAATACTAAATGACACATGAAATAGATGATCAAATTTTGGTGCAAGTCTAAACGAATCTTCCGCAAACAGTCTTGATGCATGACGTTGATCCCTCAAGTAAACAAAACTTGTAGGACTATGAGAATTTAAATATTTGGTAGGTGTAAAGGCCATAATAATATTTATCTTAATTATTAACTACGTAGTTAATGTACAATCACTAAAAAACCCGCTGAGCGGGTTTTTTAGTTTATATATTATCTGTAAGGAACGCCGCCACCAGTTGTAGCTGTGCCTGCACGTTTCTGTCCAAATCCTTCAGTTCCCATACCAGCACCGTTGCCAATTTGTTGTGCATTATCATATTGAATAGAAAGATCAATAGTTAATACATCAGCGGCACCAGTGTAGCTTAGAGTTTGATAATTTGTGCTGTCAACATAACAGCCATATAATTCCCATGTTTCAAGTACCGTAGGTGTGTTAGTGCCGTTGCCGCCATCTAGCATTTCAATACGTGTAAGGAATTTATAGTCACCAGCACTTGCCGCAGAACTTTGCTCAAAGAAGTCAAACTGCTTTTGATTTTGCTCACCAACTAATTTAGTCACGTTGTTTGATACATCGTCACGTAATTTAATTGTTAGTGGTTGCCATGTTGGCTTGCCAGCATAATGAATCTTGCTATTGTAAACTTCAATAGTTTGATCTGTGAACTTTATGTTAGGTCTGCCGCAGTCTGCTACTTGTTTTGTTAACTCTACTGTGCCGCCTGATACTCCAAAGTTTTCAAAGCTAACTCTAAATCTGTACTTTAACTTAGGCATTAACATGCCTTGAGTACTTGAGCTTTGGTTACTGGCTAACGGTACTGTAAATCTTGATAATGATGCAATTGACATTCTGTTCTCCTAATTATTATAGACCTTTAATCTCGCCAGTATTCTTTAGACGTAATGGAATGTAAATAAATTCCACGGCTTTTACTGGTTCAATCGCGACGTCAAGGTATAGTTCGCTACGATCAATTCTTGCAGGTGTATTGTTTGATGTATCGCAAACTACAAGATAGTCATACAATGCCCGTTGTCCCACTAATTCTAATAATAAACTTTCTGCGGCTTGTTTGATTTCATTACGAGTAATAGTATCGTTTGGTTCAAACACATATGGTTTGGCCAATTGTGCAAACTGTCTACGTAGGTAAACAACAAGACGAGCAACGTTGATTCTATCTAATGAACTAGCACTTAATTGACGTGTATATTGTCCGTAGTTTACTAATCCTGTTCCAGTAATATATGTAATTGGATTTACATGAATGCTTGCAAGTGTATCGCGTTGTCCGGTATTTAATGCAGTTGCAGTGAATTCTCCGGTTAACGAATCAATATAACCTACTGAACTTACATTAGTAATTCCGCCACGACGTGTTCCTGCTGGAGCAAACCATGGATAAGAAACGTTATCGCTCAGGGCAATAGTACGTAACATCATGTAGCTTGGTGGAACAACCACGTTGTTTCCTAACAAGTCTGTGGTGTAACCCCATGGATAGAACATACCCAAATATGCATCTGTTGTTAATAATCCATCATCGCCGTTTACTGCGGCCAGTGCTGTGTTGTTGCCCCAGTTGCTGATTGTTGTGGCGTCTGGCTTCAAGCGAGCTGGCGTATCTCCAACTACAAATGCGCTGATGCCTCTGTCATAGTTTAATGCAACCAATGCTGTGATTGTTTCAGGATATCCGGGACAAGCCATCAAGTTGAATACTCGACTTTCTTCGTCACGGATTTGTTGGTTGGCGTTGATTGTTGAGTTCAATGCGGCTAATACCACTTCGCGTACTGCTTTACGTCCAAAGTTTCCAGAACCATCTATCTGATTAGCGGCAGCACTGATCCAACGATGTGGATAGTAGCTGGTCATCAATGCGTTTGATTGACGAGTATTACGTGCAGTGGTGTCAACATAACCTCTAGCAAATTTCAATACGTTGTATCCGCTACGACGCAAGTTCCACAGCAACATACCTTTTGGATATAATGCAGGATCTGGTGCGTCAAAGTCTAGGAAGTTGCTGGATAGCAAATCGCTAATCTCTGCTTTGGTAGCAGTTAAACCGTCTGTGTTCCAACGTGCATCATGGAACAACACACCGTTTTCACTTGTTTGATCTGCATTGTCTAACAACATCCATTTCTTAGTTAGATAATTGTATCGTTTGATTAATGGATAGTTTTCTAAATCGCTAGTGTCAATCCACAAATCACCGTTGCCTAATGGTGTACCATCGCTTTGTACAGTGGGTTGTGTTGCGCTGACTTTAGGTCCAGCTGGATCCGTTGCATCTCCGCCTACGGCATTTTGTGTGTAGTTTCTGTAGCCAATCCATGTGGTACCGTTGTGAACCATGATATCAACTTCGTCAATATCGTTGTTGTACCACAATTGCTGATCTGCGGCAATGTTTGTTGGAGGTGTTGCACTTGCGGCTGCAATTGCTGTGCCGTTTGAAACAGCTGACCATAAACTTGCAACGTAGTTGTTTGCAGTGCCAGCAGGGTTAGCATATAAGTTAGCAGTGGTGCTGGTTGAAAATACTTTTGCCAATGGTAAGTTAGTAGTATCAACTAGTCTAAAATCACCGCCTGCCGTGTGAGTAATGCTGATCGAGTTGTTGGCATTCTTTGTGGCAACTAATTTAGAGTCAGGCAATGCGGCGTTAAAGGCAGCAATAAGTGTGTCCGAGTCTGCGGCAGTTCCTGCGGCAGTAAATGAGATAGTCACTGCGGTAGTTAAGCTACTGCTACCAATTGCTGATTCTTGTACTGTAAATGTATTTCCGCCTGCTGTGAATGTGCTTGTGCCAATAATTGAACTGGTAATAACAGTTGCGCCAACACCACTACGCTTGTAAATTTTAAATGTGGCAATTTCAGGGCCACCTTCGTCGTCGTTGTATTTGACATATAATGCATTAACTGACAAGTTGATGCCGCCGCCGCTTGGATCCAAATTGGCCAATGCAGTTTGATTATCAGAATACAGTTTTGTAGTTTGTGTAATCCAAGAACCAGTTGCGCTGTTATATTTTTTAATAATCCAATCTGCACCAGAGTTTGCGTTGGTGGTCTTGACCCAAATTGAACCACTTGGTCTACCGTTGGCAGTGGATGCGTTGTCTGTAATTTTGTAAGTAGGAACACTGGTGTGTGCTGACATTGTCATGGCAGGAGCCATGTATGTTGTGGCAGTTAAACCAACTTTAGCCACAGTAGTTCCAGATATCACAATTGACACACTTGTTGAAAACAAGTTTAATTTTTCATTAATCATTGCGGCTGTGATTCCAGCGGCTGCTACTGTGGAGTTGGCATTGATTGCGGCAATCAATGCAGTCAGTGTGGTAACACCGGTAATACTTGTGCCGTTGACCACAATGGTATCACCAGTTAGCAATGTGATTGAGCTGTTGGCAATTGATCCTGTGGCAGCTGGCCAACTTGCGGCCCATTGTGTGGAACCAACTTCAACCCAAGTGCCTGCGGCAGTTGCTGATGCGTATTTCTTAAAATATAATTTGTTTAGCGTGGTTACAGCAACCATGGCATAGTCACCAATTGCTCCAACACTGGATAATGGTACATAGTTAGGTGCCGCAGTAACTTTAGTAGTGTCTGTAATCACTGTTACTTTCTGTACGCCAAATGTTTGGCCGTCTGCCGCAGTAGCCGCACCAGCATTCCACTCAAACACACCAAATTTAGTGTCAGTTGTATCAAGCCAGTATGTTCCGTCTTCTGCAGGACTTGTTGGTGTAGTCGGTGTACCAGTAAGTTGTCCAACATCTAAGTCAGCACGTACAACATATGCACGATTGCTTACACCCAAGAAACTGTATGCAGTAGCTAGACCATATTCATTCTGTTCACCGCCATGAATTGGATTATTATTTGCATCAGTATAAAACTTAGGAATACCAAAAGTATCTGATAGATCTTTTTGACTTGTTAACAAGTATACTTTGCCAGCGTTTGCTTTTAATGTGCCAGGTGCTGTGCCTGTTGCCGCTCCGTTTTGTTTGTTTTGTGCCGAAGCAACTACAATTAACGGAACTGTGCCGGCCGCCGCTGGGGTATAGAAACTTTCATCTATAACTGTTACGCTTACGCCAGGTGAACTAAGTTGAGCCATTTTTTAATCTCCATGAGTACATGTTCTTCAATGTATTTAGTGGATTTTGGATTTTTATCCTTGTTAATAGCCGGAAAAAGGTTTCAAAAAGGTGTAAATAAAGTATGAGACCATTATGCACTTGCGGAACCAAACCAGCTGCCGTAAACTATAAAAAAAATGGACGCACTTATTATAGAAGCCAGTGCGAATCGTGCATTAACGGAAAGGGCATAGCAAGATGGTATCGCTCAGGATACCGTATTAAAAATACTTGCGATAAATGCGGATTTAAAAGTCCGCACACAGAAGTGTTTGCAGTGTTTCATGTGGACGGTAATTTAGATAACTGCCGGCCACTCAATCTCAAGACGGTATGTGCAAATTGTCAGCGTGTTTTGCATAAGGCAGGGGAGAAGTGGCGCCAAGGTGATCTTGTACCAGATCTTTAACATGGGAAAATAAATCGTCTATACTACCGTTATTGTCCATGACAGCGTCAAATTTAGTGCCAACCCACGCAGTTTCGCTGGCATGAATACCTAGTTTTTCCAGTTTGTGTTTGCTGGTTGACCAAGAAAAATTCCCAGTTTCGCCCTTGTTAGCATTGACTGCATCATCGTACCAGTCAGGTTCTGGGCCACGATGAACTCTAATTACAATGCCACCTGCGTCTTTAATTGATTTAATTTCGTTAGGAAAACGACAATCACTAATAACCACATCGTCTTTACTATTGCGTAGCTTATTTTCTAAGCTGGCAATCCAAATATCATCATGGAAACTTTTGCGGCATACTTCAGTACCCCAGTATTGAAGTACCCAACGTGGTGTAAGATTAGGCATGTTCAAACGTTCACTCCACCAAGGATCTACTTGTTCGCGCCATTCGCGGGCATTTTTAGTACGGCCTTCTAACATAGTTCGGTCCCAACCAAACACATGTGCTACTGCATCTTTAAGACTGTTTGCAAAAGATTCTCGTCGAAAACCATGAAAGTTAGTAAGATAATCGGCAATAGTATCTTTGCCAGAACCAATAAAACCGCAAACGCCTATGATCATAGAGCCCCCTAAAGTAACTCTAGTATATAACAGTTTTATTACAAGGTCAAGATATTTTTTAACCGATAACAAACGTATAGCCAGTTCCACCAGCAACATACGTTTCAAGTTCTTTGTCTAACTCTTTGAGTTCAGCAGTTCCGGCGCTGATTAAATCTTTGCCGTTTAACTGGATACCGCCAGAACCTGGACCAGCAATAGTGCCAAACTTAGAGCGAGCTTCGCCCAGCATGATTTTACAGTTGGCAAGCGAGTAGTCTTTTAACCATTGTTTGGCATAGATGTCTTGGAGCAAAATCCAGTCAGGACGGAAATTTTGACTCTTGATTAAAATCTGCTCGCCTTGGGCAAACGGACGCTGGAGAATATTTAAAATATGACTAGTTGCTTTCCAGTTAAATTCAATAAATGCACCAAACATGCGGCCTGCTAGCTTTTGATAACCTGCAAATAACTCATACGTTGCAAGTCCGCCCATGGAAGATCCGGTCATTAGATAGGTGTTGGTGTAGGCTAAATTAAACGGTTCAAACAATGTGCCGCCAGCGCCCATGCCAGTACGGGAACCAATGGCCCTGCGAAATACGCTTTGTACGCTGATAATTTCGTCAGGTAGACGATATTCGTTTACATCTTGTTCTAATTCTAAAAAACTATAACTCTCTTCAACAGCATTTGGACTACGTTGTCGGTATCGATTCATTGCACGATCCAGCGCAGTTTCGTAGTGGATAGGATCCAGTTCTACTTCGATCATTCCATCACCCAGCATGGCGCGAACGTAATCAAATACTTTGTTTCGCTCTATTACAGAGGATGATGTGTTGGTTGGGGCTTTATCGTCCATTTTAGTTCTCCACTCATATTTATCTAACGATACGCTAACGATAAATATCATATGCCAAGACTCTCCCTATATAAACCCGAACGTGGGCAAGATTTCAAGTTCATGGACCGACAAATTTCTGAGATGTTTCAGGTTGGCGGAACTGACGTGTACTTGCACAAATACATGGGTCCAAAATTAAACGCAAACGGTACCGCTGATCAGCCTGTTATTGATTCTTATAATGTGGCAAATATCCAAGATTTGTTATTCTTAGAAAATCGTGATAGGAAGTATGACGAAGAGATTTATCGTATTAGAGGTTGGTACAATGTTGCAAATATTGACTTTAACCTAAGCCAGTTTGGATTCTTTATTGATAACGATTCTATCTTCATGACCGTGCATATCAACGATTTTATCAAGTTCATTGGGCGTAAACCCATCAGCGGAGATGTGTTTGAATTACCGCATCTACGTGATGAATTTGCCCTAAACGATTTTGATATTAGTTTACCTCGCTACTATGTTATTGAAGATGTGGGCCGTGCAAGCGAAGGATTTAGCGCAACTTGGTATCCGCATTTATACAGATTAAAATGCAAAAAGATTGTGGATAGTCAACAATTTGCTGATATACTTAACAAGCCGGCAACAGATGCTAACGGTGATCCAAGCGGTATGACTTTACGAGAATTGTTAAGTACACATTCTAAAGAATTAGAAATTAATGATCAAATAGTTGCTCAAGCGGAAGCCGATGCTCCTAAGAGCGGTTATGAGACCAGACAGTTTTATACACTTGCTGTTAATGAAACTGGTACTCCTGTACTAGCAACTGCGGATATTGGTAATATTGATGCCAGTAATGCATCTAATATACGTGCGGGTTCAGAAAACGGTATTCCTGAACGTACAGGTTATACCGGCTATCTAGTCGGCGACGGATTTCCGGTCAATGGTTTAGATTTTGGATTTGGAATACAATTTCCGGCTACGGCCATGACAGACGATTTTTTCCTACGTACTGACTTTTTACCTAACAGATTGTTTAGATTTGATGGTTTACGATGGGTTAAAGTTGAAGATGCTGTTCGAATGAATATGACAAACAATGATACAAGAAATACACAAAAGACTGGCTTTATTAATAACTCTAGTTTTATGTATACTGATAAAGTAATCGAAGATGCTGTTAATTTAGTTAAAGGTGCAAGTGTAATTAATACCACAATTGATTTTACAATAACAGCTCCGTATGTTGTATTAAAAATAGACACATATACAATGGAGTATGCCGTTGCAGATTATCCAACTTTAATTTCATCGTATAGTTATACCAGTCCAGCCGGCGCGGTTTCTAACAAGATTAGAATTACATTGCCTATTGTTGGAACAGTACAACAAACTATTCCATATGATGGCGTTTGGACTACAACATTATATAATGTAAGAATGGCACAAAAACAAAGCCTTAGTAAGGCTCTTAGACCAAGGGCGGATTTATAATGCAGTTTTTTTATGACGGACAAATACGTCGATATATTACGCAGACTATTAGAGTTTTTAGTAACTTTGTAGTCAAATATGGCGATGGAACACTAGTAAGAATACCGGTATTGTACGGAGATGCTGATAGGCAAGCGGCCAGTATTATCAGACAAAACAGCGAAAATAAAATTAACAGCACACCCCGTATTGCTGTTTATGTTTCTGAACTTAGTTTAGATAGAGACAGATTAAGCGATAGTAGCTATGTTGGTAAAATGCATTTTAGAGAAAGAGATACATTTGTTGATCCAACAACGGGTAAAGAAACATACGGCCAGGGTCAGGAAGAAATTACACAGTTGAACGATTGATGCCAACTCCTTTTAAATTGAAATTAAAAGTAGATATATGGGCCGCTAATACCGATCAAAAATTACAAATTCTTGAACAGATTTTAGTATTATTCAATCCAAGTTTAGAATTACAAACCACTGACAACTATATCGACTGGACTAGTTTAACAGTATTAAATTTAAATGATATTAAATGGAGTAGTAGACAAGTTCCAATAGGTAATGATAGTCCAATTGACATTGCTAGCTTAGGATTAGATACTCCTATCTGGATTAGTCCTCCAGCTAAAGTTAAACATCTTGGAGTTATTACAAAGATTATTACAAGTTTCTATCAAGATTCTGATACAAGTCCAACTGGCTATATTGAAGGATTAGGCGAAGATTTGGCAACGCCTACAACTACATTATCAACTGTATTAACAACAATGACTACAACAATAAGTCAGTACGGCATACAAGTTTACAATAAACAAGCCATGTTGTTAGGTGCAACAGAAAGTGTAACTCCTCCGGAACCAACATTAGAAATTCCAATAAAACGCGGCTCAAAAATCAACTGGAGAGAATTATTTGATCAATATCCCGGTAAGTATGTTGCAGGTTCCAGTAGATTATATTTGATACAACCCAGCGGATCGTCAGTTGTTGGTACTGTTGCTATAAATCCTTTAGATGAAAGTATTTTAACAGTTGACTGGGATGCCGACACGTTGGTTACTAATACTGGCATAGACAGTGTTGGCCGATTAGACTTTGAAGGCACTGCCGCAGACAGTCCAGGATACAATGCTGGTACTAGCAATAGACCCAACAGTCCTGGTACATTTGATGCTATTGTTAATCCATTGACATTTAATCCTGGCTCAGTGGCCGCTGGAACACGCTATTTGATCATTGAAGATATTGGAAACATAATTAACACTGACGGTGCAGATGCTTGGAAAAGTACTGCTGGCGCGGATTTAATTGCCAATGCCAACGATATTATAGAATGGACTGGCACACAATGGCGGGTAATATTTGACAGCGTTCACAAAGCCGATGTGATGATATGGCAAACGAATATATACACTGGAGTTCAATACTTGTGGAACGGAGTTTCCTGGGTCAAGAGCTTTGAAGGTGAATATAGGGCTGGCCAATGGAAAATAGAACTTTAACAGAAAAAATTATATGCAGTGGGGCATTGATTTGTTCGCAAGATACCAACAGATTTTTATTGTTACAAAAAACACAGGGCAAACATGCTGGCACTTGGGGACTTGTTGGCGGCACTAATCTTGTGGGAGAAAATCCATGGCAAGGATTACAAAGAGAAATTGAAGAAGAAATTGGCATTCCTCCTTATATTAAAAAAACACTGCCGTTAGAAAAATTTGTCAGCAACGATAGCATCTTTAATTTTCACACATATTTTTGTGTAGTAGAAAAAGAATTTATTCCAATATTAAGTCATGAACACGATGCGTGGGGATGGTTTGACCTAAATAGACTTCCTAAACCTGTACATCGTGGACTTGATTTAAGTTTAAAAAATAAAATAATTCAAACTAAAATACAAACTGTAATAGATATTATAGACAGTTTATAAAACAAAAAAGCCGCGTCAAGCGGCTTTTTGTTGACAGCAGTTTGAATTAGGCCTGCGCTTCACCCCAACGCAACACCAAGTTACAAGGAATAGTCCCTGAACCTGACGCACGATACACGTTAATGGCCAATACGTCTGGACCGTTAGGATAGCATCCACGTCCGCCCAACACTGTATTTGTAAGTTCTTTTAGTAAACTTAAATCCAATACGCTTTGTGATCCTGGCGCCGCAATAAACGAGAAAACCTGCTCGCCTGGTTGTGCATATGGAGGTTGTCCAAATTTGAACGTAACTGTGGTTGAAGCAGGAACAATTGTTGATGCATCTGATGACTGGTTAAATGTCACACGATAATACTGAGTACTAAAATATGTTACCAACGTTGCTGTACCGACATATGTACTACCCGGGAATATACCACCCTGGTTAACCTCAGTACCAACTGTGGCATTGGTTGCTTCCCAGCTGGCTTTTTGGAAGAAAATCTGTGATGTCCTTGTAACTGGATAACTGTTGGTTACTGTACAAGTACTCACGCCTGCTGATGCACCTGTAGCATTTTTGCTCATTGTTATATAGTAATAACTAACTGTGTTGTAAACTCCGTAGAAAGTAATAGCACTAATTACAGTACCTGCCGGAATGAAACCACCAGTTTGAGCACTGAGTGCTTGTCCTGTTTGTAAGCCTGACGCAACATAAGTAGCATAGTTTGCGGCTGTAATAAACAAGTTAGGATAGTTGTTCAGTGTTGAACTTGTTTGCCCTGGAATAACTTCAAGATTTAATGTACCTGTTGGGAACGCCGCTGTTGTTATAGCACTTGTGGTCTGACTTGCACCACCTGCCCACACTACAGAACCACCGGAAGCAACTTGACTAAAGCTAGGCAATCCGCCAGCACCAGATGTTTGTAGTCCGCTCCATGTGATATCAGTAACGTTGGTTGGATAGTTTTGTGGGTTTAATACACCTTCAATAATTAATCCACCAGTACCAGAGTCAGCTGTAATTTCAAGAGCTTGCAATAGTAACTGCGCACGATTCAACAGGTCTCTATCGCCCAAGTCGCCAATTAGTGAGTTACTTACGCTTGGTGCAAGACGAATCAAGAAAGCTGTTTGTTTAGTAGTTGATGCAAGAATGTTTGTACTTTGATAGTTAAACAAGTATCCACGATCTGAGTCAAAGCCGCCGTCTTGTAAGAATGCGCTACCCCAGTGACTGATGTTTGGAGTTGCTGTAATACTACAAAACAACACACCTGTGGTAGCAGTATGCGTTGCGGCCGCGCCGGCTGTGAATGTGCGTTGGCTACCAGCAGTGTATATTGACAAGTTAGTTGCTCTCACTGCACCTGTTAAATTGCCAGCGCCTGAGGTTGTACTCTTACCAGTGTATGAAATAAATTCGTTATCAATATAAAGCGTTCCGCTGGTTGGGAACAGGGTTAAATCTGCTACAGGAATAGTAGTTGCTACAGCGTCAATAGTTGCTGTCAACTGGCTTCTTGGTCCTTCATTAAGAACTTCGTAACGAACTGGGCTGTTACCTGAACGTTGGTATGCTTCTCTGTTCAAGTTGTTACCACGTAATCTGTGTACAAAAATGTATTTGCCTTCTGGGCCGCGTAGCATCCAATCAATAAATCCAGCACCGTACCAAGTCCATTGCAATCCAATCATCTGCATTCTACCTGGTTCAATTTTGAATCCGCTTGGGTTGAACACTCCGTTGGTTCCATCGCAACGGTCTATATTCCACTTACTTTGTGGTACAATGTAATCAATAGTTTTTGCAATCTTAATACCTGAACTAGTATTGGTGCCACGATAATCCGGACTCATGGTCAAACTTGTATCGTTTGTAATACCAGTAACAATATGTGTCATTCCGCGAATAACAATACGATCACCCACTACCAACTGACTTGTAAATCGTGTGTTCACTCCGTTTAATAAATTACTGTCTGGAATTGCTGTTACGTTACCAGATAGTTGGAATGTACTTGAACGTTTGCCAACAGACATAATCTGTCCATCATATTGCCAAAACTGACCATTCTGATCGTCAAATGTTCCTGCACGTACTACAGAACCAGCCCATTTTTCAACAACTACAAAACAAGGGCCGTCTAATAATCCAGTTGTTGCGCCAAGGACGTTTTTTGCAACCACAGTAAATGTTCTTTCGTCAACAATTGTGGCTACTACATATGTGTCCATATAGCCTGAAGTAAAGATGCCCCACAAACTAACAGTAGCGCCTACTTGAAGATTATGGTCAACGTCATCTGTGACTACGGTGATGGTACTACCAATTGTAGTGCCGCTTGAGCTAACACTCTTTAAATCATAGTTAGGTGCAAATAACGCACCGGTGTTGTAGTTAACAGCTTTACCAGACTGATAACGAATATATTTCTTGCTCATACGAATTGCTTGAGCACCGTATGCCGGACTACCTGTACTTAAAATAACACCACCATCAAGTGGTCGGTGCTGATAGAAAGCATCAGGACGAGAATAAACTACTCCACCCATGGTGCCAGTGATTACCGCGGCACTTCTTGCAGTGTAGGTGAATGTTGTGGGTGTTGGCACTGATTCAATAAAATACGGACCGGCTGCAACAGCATGATTTTGTGTATTGCCAGCATCACTGCTGATACTTACTATAATTGTACTACCTGGAAGTAATCCATGAGCATTGGGAAAAGTCACTGTAATAACTGGTGTTGCGGCAGCTGAATATGTAAATGACGGTGCGCTGATTGATGCGCCAGTATAAAATCCGCCTTTACGCAATTGAATATACGACGTGTACAATGTATCAGCATTGTTACCCACTGCGGCTTTTGCATAGTATGTAAAACTACTGGTTGTTGGTATTGAGAAAATTGTAAACGATCCTTCTGCACGGCTAAATCCAGTAATACCTGTGTTAAGTCCTTTGATAGTGAACGGTTGTCCAATGATCATGCCGTGAATTGAACTGGTTGTTACTGTGATTAAACTTGCACCAGCGGCGCCGTTAGTTGTGGCAGCACTAACTGTCATGTCAGTGCCTGGAATTTCATAAATGCTTGGGTAACCACGTAGCATACTGACTGCTTGCCACTTGGTTGTTTGTAGGCCGTATTCAAAGTCAGCGTCCAACATGGAGTAAGGTTGCGCCACACGAGTACGTTCAAACGCATCAGTTCCCATTTCCCATGGACGAACTGTTTGCACTGGATCTTCGTGGAAAATTTGTATAGCGTCGTTGGCACTGTGACCCGCACTGCTCACTGCAAGTGTAATGGTTGTGACACCGTCTCTGTTGTCCAACACAGTTGGAAAGTTACTGTCAACAGCTCTACTAAAGCTAACAGCAGTACTGGCGTTGGTAGTGTCGGCAAAATTGTAATAAATTATGTTTCGTGTGGTGTTGGTAATGATCAATAGTTGATTTAAATCATACTTGCCTGGTACTTTGATCGTGCCTACACCTGCCGCGCCTGGCGTAAAAACATATTGTCTGATCTGACTTTTAGCCATTTATACTATCTCCAATGTATTAAGTTTATTTAGCTGAAATGCAGGGTTCATACTGTAACCTGGGCACTTTAGCGTCCTGTAAAATAGGAAAACATTATGCTGTTTTCCACGTATCGTTTTGTTGCCAACTGCGCTGTGTTAGAATTCCATCGTTCGTCGGGCGCAGTTGCTGATGCAGATGTGAATCTACCAGTGGCTGATGTTGTGGCGCCAATTGCCACATTATCAATTGCACCTGTTGTGGCAGGGTTGACTGTGACAGTTCCAGTGCCAGTTGGGCTGAGCGTTATGGTTTGATTAGCCGTTGCGGCACTGACATGCCCTGTTAAATTAGTAGCAACACCGGCTGTGCCCACGGTAACTGCGCCAGCTGGGCTAATAGTCACTGCGCCAGTTGGGCTGACGGTCACTGTACCGCTGGGATTGATTGTGGCACTTGCGGTAACTGAAAGTGTACTAAATCTACCAGTAGCCGCTGTTGTGGGGCCTATGTTTATGTTATTGATATTGCCAGTAACACTGGGACTCATAGTAACTGTGCCGGTAGGGCTGAGTGTTACTGTACCCGTAGGGCTGAGTGTTACATTTCCTACACCTGCCAAACTCACAGTACCTGCAACTGTTAATCCAGTCAGTGTTCCTAAAATATTAACAACACTCGAGCCTAATGTTGTGCGACTTAACAGTAAATCGCCTGATGACCCTATGTAAGAGTTTGGTGTTAATTCCAGCCGAGAACCTGTGACTGTTATAGTCTGCGTTATTAAATTCCCAGTAGAATCCACAACAAAATACGGGCTGGTGTATCCGCTGGCTGATCTAAATAGTTCGTAAACAGTGCTCATAAATTTCTCATTAACTCATTATCATGCCGTAAGCCGCGGCCAATGCTGTTGCATATCCAACGGTTACTGCACTTTGCGTACCAGCCGGTTGTGTTGTCATTCTAACTGTGGTGAATCTGCCGGCCAGCGGCACACCCAGGCCCAGCGTAACATTATTAATGCTACCAGTTACAGTTGGATTAATTGTTATAATTCCAGTGCCAGTCGGACTGATATTGATATTGGCATTGTTTCCGTTAAATGCCACATTGCCAGTTGAAGATAAAATAGTAAATGTTGCTGGTGCAGGTGTTGTTGCTCCCATGACCACATTATTGATATTTCCAGTCACCGTTGGATTTACTGTTAGTGTACCAGTGCCAGTTGGACTGATAGTGATGCTGGCGTTGTTTGGACTGAAAGTCACTGTTGACAGTGCTGTTAATCCGTTAAATGTTCCTGCCGCAGGTGCAGTTGCACCAATAACAACATTGTTAATTGCACCAGTAACAGTAGGGTTTGCTGTTAATGAATTGGTCACAGTCAAATCTGCAATAGATCCGCTGGTGTTCAGCGTCACTGTGTTTGTTGTTGCGTTGGTGGTAACAGAAATACCGCCTGCTGGTTGAATAGTGAGAGTATTGTTTGTTGAGTTAATGCCGATAGTTGGTTGCCCAGCTACTGCCAAGTAGGTGTATCCGTTCATGCTGATGCTCCAAGTAATGTGGATTTCAATTGACTCATTGCTATCAAATACTCGCCTTGAGTCGATGTTGATTCCAGTGTGATGGTGGTAAATTGTGCGGCTGCTGGAGTTGTCAATCCAATAGTTATGTTGTGCATGGCTCCAGGTACAACTGGATTAATAGTCAAGGTGCCGGTGCCAGTTGGGCTTATAGTTATGGTCTGGCTGTTAGTAAATGTCACATGTCCGTTCGCTGACAAACTGCTAAATGTGCCAGACCGCGGAGTAGTTAACCCAATTTGTACATTATTAATATTGCCGGTTGTTGCAGGATTAACAGTCACAGTACCCGTGCCAGTTGGACTCATGTTAATTTGTTGATTGCCGTCAGACATAGTAACTGTGCCAGCGGCCGTTAATTGTGTAAAGGTTCCTGCACGATTAGTGATGTTACCAATGTGTGTGTTGCCAATATTGCCGCCGGTTGTGGGGTTAATATTAAAAGTACCAGTTACTGATAAATCAGTAAGACTTGTTAAGTTAAGAGTAAGCGTATTAGAAGTACTGTTTGTGGTAATAGTCAACGAGCCGTCTGTGTTGGCAAAATTCATTTTTGAAAACAAAAAATCTGATGTCAGTGTGCTTTGACCTGGAACTACAATTGAGTTTACGGCACTTACCACAATAGAGCCTGCGTCATTAAGTTCTAAGAACCCGTTGGGCAAGTTGGAATTGGTCCAGTTTCTTAATACTCCAGCTTCACCGCCAAGATTGGTTGCATCTCCAGATACTGTGGGAATTCCAACAGGATTTATTCTTTCAGAATATGTTGCTTTAAATGTCAACTTGATACCCGATAATGCAGTAACTCCGTCTGGTTCGTAGTATGGTGTTGCGGTAAGTGTGACTCGTGAATTGTCAGAAGTTGCTGTGAATTTTACTAAATCTATTCCCAAGTTGAGTCGGCCATAACTCATAACAGATACTTCGTTTACACGGGCACTAACTAATAAGTTCACGTGTTCAACATCGTTGACTCCACGCTCGATTACAATCTCGTAAGCCGCTGTTGAGAACTCGCCTGCCATCCACTGATCCACTATCGTGGGGTTAGGCACACGTATTTCTTGTCCTTTAAAGGAAAAGTTTGCGCCGTTTCTAAGTTTAAGAGTGTTTCTTAAACCCTTTATAAAAAAATCAGAAAAGTTCATAGAGTCTCGCCGTTACAGTGTATTTATTCATAGTCAGGATTATTGGTCAGCCTCTTAAAAACTGCTAAATTACTATATCTAAGGAGTTAAATATGGGTCGTTATTCAGAGTATTTCCAAGATATTTGGAAACTGCAAGCAAATCGCAAAGTTTTAGGGTTGACACTATTTGGGGTAATTTATGATAATTCAGCCCCGTTTACACCAGGTAATAAATTAAAAGTTGCAGACGGAGTAACTGAAGCATTGCAAATACTTTCAAAAAAAGGTTACGATTTTTTAATTATTGCTGGACAACCGCCCAGCAAAACCCGTAATTTGGACCAAGTGGATTTTGAAAACATACTCGGCGCAACTCGTGAGCTAATGCAATCAACAAATTCCAGAATAAAGAACGCATACTATGCACCTGGTACTGATAAAAATGACCCGTACGTTAAACCCAACACTGGCATGTTTGAACGTGCTGGCAGTGAAAATCAGCTGAATTGGGAAGAAATTTATTATGTTGGTGCGGAAATTAATGATGTTAAAGCCGCAACAAAAATGAAAGCAATGCCAGTTCTTATCAAATCTGCCAGTACAAAAACCAAAGCATTTGAACTAACACATCAAATAAAAGTCAAAGAGTTTGGTAGCTTGTTAGAGTTTGCAAAATTATTAAATGAAACGAATTAATCCAGATAAGATTATAATAGTAGACACTACTCCTGAGTGGATTATAAATTATGCACAAGAACAGTTCGAATTTTTTCGATTTTTGCCATTTCAGTATGGGGATCCGGCTCACAAAAATCAAGGATGGCTGTTTGGATGTTCGTTATTTGAAAACCCTGGCATAGGTTGGTTTCACGATGCTCCGAATATCAGTGCCACGCTCAACGAATACTTTATAAAACACATAATACCGTTTGCTGATAAAAATTCAAATGTTATTGAACTAATCAGGATCAGAGTCAATGGAATGAATTCATCAAATTTTTCAGGATTGCATACCGATAGTGATAAAACTAATTATTGGGCTGTGCTATATTATGTAAACGATTCCAGCGGAACAACTGACATCTATGATTTTGACGGATCAGTATCGGCGTCAATTGAACCTAAAGCAGGTCGAATAGTCATATTTCCAGCGTGTTACCCGCACAAAGCAAACCCTCCAACTGATGATAAACAGTGGAGGGTTACCTTGAATTATAATTATATCATTACAGGCGAATTAAACAATAACTTGTTTGCATCGCCATAATTTATACTTCTTCAAAATCACCTTGTTTGGTAATTAGCTTTCCTAGTTCCGGAAGCCACATATATTTTAAATCAGACTTGGCCAATGTTTCCAGTGCTTGCTTAACCGTTTCGACCAACGGATCTCCTGCAAGATTAAAGCTGGTGTTAAACAAAATAGGAACATTTTTAATCTTGTTAAACTCACTGATCAAATCATAGTAGTGAGGATTTTGTTCTTGCGTAACTGTTTGAATTCTGCAGGTGCCATCAACGTGTGTAATTGCCGGAATCAGTGCTTGTTTATCTTCTTTGACATCCACAGCATACATCATAAACGGACTGTCAGTTCGTGATCTAAAGTCAAACCAATCACCCGCATGTTCTGCCATAACAGATCCTGCAAAAGGTCTAAACCATTCTCTGCGTTTTACTTTGTTAACAATAGCTTTACCGTCTTGAACTGTTGGATCAAACAAAATACTACGATTACCCAAAGCACGTGGGCCAGCTTCACTGCGGCCTTGATACAGCGTAACAATATTTCCATCTGCAATCAGTTGTGCAACCTCTGCGCTGGTAACTGGTTTTTCTAAAAAGCCAGTGTAGTCCACGTCTTCGTACCGTTTTTCGTTTACTGGCCCAATATACAATGAAGTCAATGGTGCAGGAGTTGAGTCTTCACTTACTGATCGGTAAACATGCTGGCACACCCCCATTGCGTTGCCACCATCGTGGCTAATTGGTTCGTGATAAAATTCAACGTCTGGAAATTCTTTTAGATATTCATAATTAGCAACACAATTTAATCCAAATCCGCCAGCCATCACAATTTTCCTCTTGCCAGTTAATTCAATAGTTTTACGAATCAATCCAAACACACGTTCTTCTGCGGCTTTTTGTACAGCATAGGCCAAGTCTTTGCGATAGACGCCAACAAGTGATTCATCATCATGCCATTCTTTTTTATCATTTAATTCCATTAATTCTGGATTCAAGTCTGCACGAATAAAATTGCCTGCTGGGAAACGTGGCTTAATAAATGACCTATTGTTGAATCTGCCATCATTAATTTTGATAGAAGGATTAGGTTTACCATATGGTGCTAATCCCATTGTTTTGCCAGCTTCAATAGGGTGGAATCCAAGGAATTGTGTCACTGCTTCATATGCTTTGGTAAGTCCGTGACTATCTGAAATTTCTGATTGATGGCCGTTTTCTTCTATTGCAAAATTATCCGCATGATTTGCACCATATTGTTTGTAGTGACACTCGACTTTTGCTGGGTAACCTACAGACCAGATTGACTCCACTTCCCATGTCATCTTTTTAAACTCTACATCACTGCATCCACTACCGGCACCATCAATTACTAATGCGGCTGCTTCGTCAAATCCACTGTTATAAAATGCAGTAAGCGCATGGGTCATATGGTGTATGTCTCCTGCTGGAACTGTTTGAAATGGAATTCCTGGTTGTTTTTTACGTACTACTGATGTGTATACATCTTCTTGATTCCACGGAGTCATTGGAAAATCGTTTGATGTTGAACAAATAATTAAGAAATCTACATGATCTGTATATGTAAAAGCAAGATCAATTCCTGCAAACGGATTGCCGTCATACTTAGTTCTTGTTAACCGTTCTTCTTCTACATAAAAAATCAGTTCGCTGTCTTTATACAGTGCAGTACTACCGTTGTGACCAATATTGATTCCTAAAAGATACATAAAATTCCTTATTTGACTGTTTTCTTGATGTGTGCTCGGATATTAGAAATAATTTCTTTAAGTTCTTCTTTGCTAAAATCCATAATTGTATCATTTAATCTATCTGCTTCTTCGCTGGCAAATCCAGCAATTCTAATTGGGCTATATACACGCTCGACATTTTTCTTTTCTACAATATTAAAATGTTCTGGATATGTGGTGTTAATTGGAAATGTACTACCACACACCACGGTGCCTGGTTTATCAAACGCATACGCCATGTGTTGACCCACGCTGTCACAACCAATAAAATAATCGCTTGATTCAATAATAGCGGCCCATACACGCAAAGGCACTTGACCTTCGGGTTGGAATAACGGAAGATTAACTACATCTAATTTATGCTCGCCCATGTAAATCATATTATAATCTTTGGCCAAATCTCCAACAAGTTCAATAAATGTACTTTGTTCGATGCTACGACTGCTTGGGTCAAACACAATTCCAGGGCCCATGTTACTGCTACGACCAAATGGTTGAATAACTATTGTTTTTTCTTTTTGGCTTGCTTGGCGTACTTGAGATAAAATTCCCATTGCGCTCATTTCTTCTGTTTTGCTCAATACAAATGTTGGTTTATTATTCTTTGTTGAACGCTCGCCAACGATATCCCACCAAAAACTTTGTTGTAAACTACTGCGTTGATTGTAGTATTCCTGATCCCTGTATGGCTCGGTTGATACACACTGATTATCTTTGATAAGATTTTCAAATAACCCTTTGTGATTTACATCCCACGCTTTTTCTTGCAATGTGGGGTGGCCCATGAATATCTCCATGCCGCCCTCGCATACAATTCCTGCTAACTCGCCTCTGCGATCCAACTCTTCAAGAGCTGGTACACTTGCAATTACGCGGCCGGCGCCACCATTGATAAACACAACTTTCTTCATGATATTCCTTAATCTACGTAGTTAATTATTTATAGTTCAAAAAAATGCCAGGGTACAATTACGAAATATTATTTTGTTGTATGTATTCAAACAATTTTTCTGCGTAAAATATGTGTGGCACTTCTGTAAAATGATTCATTATAAGCATTTGATCAGGATAATTTAATACCCCATAATCATAAAAACTACTGGTATCCAAATTATAATAGTTTTTACAGGAAAAGTCTATGTTTTTGGTATTAAATAACGGGTGACATGTATTAACAAACAAATGTGCATACCCTCTGTTTTCCAACAATTCATGTAGGGCTATTATTCTTGCTTCTTGGTTTGGCACTTGAATAACATCGTCCCATAAGTATTTGGCGGCCCACGGTACTATGCTATTATCGGTATCTATAACGTGATCGCCAATTGTTAACGTTATTCCACTTTGTGGATTACAGAAGACTACACCAAAATCGTGAAATTCTATAGGGTACGACGGGTCTTTAATCATCTTAAAACTATTAAGTACTTCTTTCCAGTTTGGAATACGACTAAGCCATGCTTCTCCTGATATCTCTATCCTGGACAAAGAGCTCCAACCTACTAATACAAATGTATCTTTAGGATTGTGTCCTGCTTTCTCTAATTCATTAAGATCAAAAATTGTTCTTTTAAAAATGTGATCATTGCTCGATCCATTGTATGACTTATTAATATAAGTATCGCAGTTTAATTGACGGCTTAGATGCTTGGCGAAAGAATGGTCTTTACAAGCAACATCTCTGCTGCCTGGTGCAATAGTTTCCATGCCAAATACAAAACTATCACCGTTTGCATATAGCGTTTTTTTCATATTATATTTTCTTTAATTTTCTTTAATACTTGTCGCTGTCTACCTGAATGAAAAAACAATTTGTACAGATACACCAGCGATTTATTAGGTTGATATTTTTTATGGTTAACACATCCTTGCGTCATATTCCATAATTCTGGAGTCAAATCAAATCGCACTAACTTAACAGAGTCCGTGGTATTGAATTTTATATAGTATAACGGATCACCAGTGGCAATGTCAAGAGTTTGTAAAGGTTTTTTCATTTCAAAAGCGCCTTCGATGGGCCTAAACCATTTTGAAATATTAAATGTTCCTGGAATATAAGTGCAGTTGGATTGAAATTCGGAGTTGTGTAAAAAAGCTGGACTTGTGGTGATTTCTAAATCATCTTCGCAAAAGAATAAAAAATTATGATACACATTGAACATGTGATTTACACGGGAAGTTGGCTTGGGTGTAAAATGTTCGGCAATTTCATCTTTGTTACTTTGATTATTTAAAAACGAACCGCTGGCATAGTCCACAGTTAGTGTGCTGGTCCACGGGCATCTTACTACAAATGTGTTTTGTACTGATTTTAAAAATGCAGGACAGTCCATGTAATTATTATATGTATTTTCCTTGTTTTTATTGGTCAGTAGTTCTTTGTACAAGCTGTCAGGTTCTTGATACAGCATGAAATCATTGCCGTATAAATCCGGAGGTACTGATGCGGTATAGTATACAGTCTTCATATTATCGTGGAATCTTAATATACCATCCTGTTAGTATATATTTGTTTTGTGTAAACATGGTATTTCCACGATGCACATGAGTCATGCCAGCGGGCCAAATCACAAGAGTTCCAACTGTTGGTTTTACTCGTGTTCTTTGATACAAAAATTCAGTTTCGCCTTCACCATCAGGCACATCGTTTAGATATATCATCCACACCAATTCTCGTTGTGCAACTTCATAGATGCCATTTTCGTGATGCCAGTGATGATAACCGCCGCTGGGCTCGGTCCTTTGCATTTTTATTTCACTTGGCCACATTGGCACTTCGGCTAACTGTTGATATTTTTGAATATATTTTTCTAATCCCAACCATAACCAGCTTATCACATCTGATGCATGTAGATCGTGGTATTGTAAAAAATACGCAGAATCTTCTCTTAATAATGGCAAACCTTTGCTGATATTATGGTGAGCGTTATGTATAAGATTTTGTTGTATTTCTCTGTTGGTTTCGAATCGTTCAATTAGCATTTGGCAAAAATCTGCAGGCACAAGTCCCGGAAATTGTGCAATGAAGTCTTTTTCAACCATGTTCACTGTGTTAACATCGATTTTTATTTTGTTCATAGTAGTTTATCCATGTTTCTATATTGAGAGGCTGTGTGCATTTTACTTGCAATCCAATTTCTTAACACACTGACTGACTTTTTAATTGGAGAATCTGAATCATACATTTTTATTTCTGGTTGTTTTTTAACAGCAACTAACTGCATTAACGGGGTGCCTTTTTTAAGTAATAATTCACCTTCAAATTTCCTTAAAATTATTTGTACAAGAATCATGGGATATTTACCGCTGTCAATAATTCCAGATGCCACTGTGAAATGCGGTGACTCATTATAAAATACTGGTAAACATAATATTGAAGTGTCTTTCTTAGTTCTCACATACCACGGGCAACGCAACTTCATTGAAAAATTAAAGTATTCGGGCCCAAACGAATAACCTGCAAAAGTGCGCTCATCGTGGAATTGTATATCTTGGAATGGATTGCCGTCGTGGTCAGTCATAGTTCCACTGCCCGAAGCATTGACACTGTGATCTGGACCCACTGTTATTAGTATGTCTTGCCATAAATTTATCACGTATCCAGTAGAAATCAAATCCCTAATGCCCGGACAGCTCATCATGGAGTGGCTTTCTTTTTCAAAAGGTAATGGGCGTGTAGGACTTGATGCAGACACTATTGGTTCTATCTTTTCAATTCCTGCTATTATAGGAAAAAACTCAATCTGTTCACTCATTAAAAAACCTCACTGTACGTTATATAGCACAGTGAGGTTAGTTGTTACTGTAATACTGATTACGGCGCAGGAGATCCTGGTGAACTGCTTTCAGCAACATCAGCTGGTTTTGTGGCTGATGCGTTGGTATTAACACGTTTGATGCGTACCGTAGTGTAGTCAGGATTTTTACGGTCCCAATCTCTACCATAACCCACATCAATTTTAAATGTTTGTCCAACTTTATAACCTTCGCCTGGTGAGTTAATCTCAACGCTAACTGCTTTTTCAGTTAGTTGATCATAGGTTACCGTTGCGACCAAACGAACACCATCTTCAATATCGTATTGATTTCTAACTGGAGGTGTTTCGTAATTAGAACCAGCATTGGTAATTTCTAACTCCAACACTGCGCCAAGAGGAATTGCTATTGGTTGAGGTGTTGCGTCTAATTGTGGGCCTTCAGCTGTTTTCTTTAGACCCCAGGCAGCGCCTGTGTACCATGTTTGAGAACTTTCTTCAAAAACATTTCCAATTGCCGCATGTTCGTCTGGCACTTCTCTCCAAAATTCTAGTGCATCTGGATGCCATAGCCCGCTTGGATCTTCGTCATGAAGTTGGTAAATTTCAAAATTACCGTCGCCATCACTGTCAACCATTTTTGCCCATTGTGTCATTTAAATCTCCTTAATCTTTCCAATAAATTATTGCAACGCCTGAACCTGCGTTACTAACGATGTTGTCTAATATGCATGGTGGAAATGCAAGAGGTGTACTTGCAACACCGTTACAGCAATCATACGATCCGCCATGACAAATACAAATTATGTAGCATTTAAACATGCCTGCGCCACCGCCAAGACCTGCTTTACTTGCAAATCCATGTACACCAATACCGCCAGAGCCGCCGAAAATACCTGCTTGACTGATAATGCCAGGGGCGATACCTCTTACATGATCGTATGCGTTAGGCGCTGAACCTTGTAAGCCCATGTTACAAACTGTTTGCCAGTCTAAGAACCAACCAGGACTACATGGCCAACCCACCTGAATTGGATCACACAAGTTAGGATAAACTGCTCCGCCTGTACCAGCACCTTCGCCTGCGTCTTCTGGACGGCCGCCCCATGAACAACCTTGTACCCAATAGTTACCTTGGTCCATTTGACCGTCTGCACACCAACCTAACCCTTTACCTGATGCTCCAGTTCCAGAGATAGAAAATACATCATGCCATGGCCATTTTTTAGGTGCTGTTCCACAGCACACATCATGTTCGCTACGGCCTGTACACATGCACAGTGCGCAAGTCCAGTACATGGTATCTGGAATACCTTCGTGATTGTCACAACCGCCGCGTCCGCCAGCACCTGTTCTCCAAATACCGCCTTCGCACAAGCCAACCCACAGTGTTTGTTCACATGATGACATTTTTGGCACAAATCTACTGCCGCCGCCGCCGCCTGAAATTGTTATACTACATACGCCTGGCTGACTACTGTTACCGTACATACGGCAAATACAGTCACAGCGTGAAGAAATATGGCAACATTTATTTAAATAGCCAATACCACCACCACCACCTGCCATTGAGCCGCCTTCCTCGCCGCCGTATGTTGCTTGTTTGTGGCACACTGTTCCGCCATTTCCGCCGCACGGATAAACAAAACTACCTGCTGAGCCGCCGCCTGGGAAATATGCTACACAGTATGCATTTCCTACAAAACTTATACAGTTACATCCGTAAACTACACAATATCCACAACACGTAGTTGGATAGATACAAAGACATGTGCTTGGACAAGTACTTCGAACTTCTTGATAGTTACGTCCCCACCCGCCACAACCGCCACGACTGTTCATAACGTTTCCGCCTGATGCCGCACCTGGTGTTCTATTGGCAGCACCTGAGCCTGTTAGTGTTTGTGCAACACCACCAACACATGTATATGCAATGGTAGTATCTTGTTGTTGTCTACCAACAACGATTGTCATTGTACAACCAGCTGTTACAGTATGAACTGACTCAGCATATCCGCCGCCTGACCCTGCAAAATTACAATAAAAATCACTTACACATGCTTTACCACCACCACCAACTGCAATTGCTCTTACGCAAGCAGTTGAACTACCAGTAGTAGTGACTGGTACAACAAATGTGTAGCTACCTGGTTTGTCCAACATTATTCTATTTTGCCAACATTCGTTAGAATCATATGCATATTTGTAATTAGAAACCTGGTAGCATGTAGTAGGCGAATAGCTTGTACAAGCAGTTGCTTGTGCTGTTCCTGTGCTTATATAACGTCCCATTCTTATGCTTCCTTAAAGTAAACAATAGCCATGCCTGAACCAGCATTGCTTAATAAATTATCCAAGATGCATGGTGGCATTGCTAACGGTGTGTTGGCTACTTGATTACAGCAATCATATGCACCACCCCAACATACACAAACAAAGTGGCACTTGGCATGTCCACCACCGCCACCAAATCCTGCTTTGCTAGCATAATTACAAGCCCCAGTACCACCTGAGCCACCCAGTGTTCCAGCGCAACTTATAAATCCGCTGAATAATTTGTCTTTTAGTGCATAAGCCGCATCGCATCTAAACGGATCAGCTAATGCTCCAAGACAACATATTAATATCCAATTTACTGATAATGCCGGGCTACCGTCGTTTACTGGATAAGCATCTCCCCACTGATCTGCATTACAGCAACGGAACATTGCTCCGCCTGTGCCTGCACCTTCGCCTGAGTTTGCTGGACGACCCCAGAAGCCGCTTAATTGGCTTGGCTCGCAACACCAGTAGTATGATGTTTCATTAACATGTCCTGGTGCTCCTGCGCCACTAATATTACAAATATCCCACCAAGGATATGAGCATGGGTCAAAACGTTTAGGGTTAAAGTCAATTTTCCAATGTGCGCAACTGACACCATATGAGTCATTGTAACGACAACGTTGCCACATTTGCCATCTTGCTGGCATGCTTTCTGTGGCTTGTGTATTTGGGCCGCCCAAGCCGCCGCAGCCACCTTGCCATCTATGCATGAGACACTGACCTTCCCAACTGCGACATTGCATTGGTACTGGAGTGTGACTACCGCCGCCGCCGCCGGCGCCAGTTGGTTGACAAATTCTCCACAATTGGCAATTGCCGCCCACGTTACCGTCAAATCCTGGACACACACAGTCACAGCAAGTGAATTGCCAAACTGGTGTTGAACTGCCGCCGGCATGTCCGCCACCAACTCCGCCTCCACCACCTGCAGTTCCGCCATGAACAACAGTGCCTGAATTACAAACTATCATGCCGCAGCCGCCTTGGCAATGACGAGGGCTACCTGCAGAACCGCCTCCTGCAAATGCCGCTACGCAACAGCCGTTTCGTTGATCGCCCATGTCAGTATCTGTATAACCAAATACCACACAATATCCGCAACAATTGGTGCAATTTAAATAAATGCAGGCACCGCAATAGTGAGTTAATGATCCGTTACAAAAATTACAGTTAAATCCAGCGCATCCACCGGAACTATTCCAGTTACCGCCAGAAGCCGTGCCTGGGGTACATGCTGCCGCGCCGCCAGCAGTGTGAACTGCCACGCTGTTACAACTTACTGAAGAATCTTGACTTTGACGTCCTACCACAATGGTAAATGTTGTGGCGCCGCCAGTGGCTGCATGGCATTTGTCGCTGTATGCACCGCCTGCGCCAGCAAAGCCGCAACAGTTTCCGTTTGTACAAACCGGTTTGCCACCACCACCTACAATAACTGTCCTTGCACAAATTGCATTAGATGGTAATGTATATGTATAAGTGCCAGGGCGATCGTATACTATTTTATATTGCCAACATTCTTTACCGTCGTAGTAACTTTTAGCACCCGGAACCTTTGCAGACACTTTGGCAAGATTTTGTGCAGTTATATTAATTGGTACAAAGCGTCCCATTGCATTACCCCTTAAGTTGTACTAGTTTCAATGCCGTATGCTACTGCGCTAACACCTGTAGTGCTGGCACGTACAACAATGTATTTGTTGGTTGAATCAACTACTACACCTGTACGTTCTAAAACAGCATTTGCCGGAACAGTAACGTCATATTCTAAAAATGCATTGTCAGCAGGAGCAGTATTACCTGATGCTGAAGTAGTTGTTAATGCTATACGCACTTGGACTGATGTTGCATTTCTATTACACAATGATATGTTGACCACTGCAAATGTTGTTGCAGGGCAAGTATACAAATTTGTATATGTCACTGCCGCTAAATCAGCGATTCCTAATCTTCCTGTTGCCATGTTTTATCTCCAATTATCTTAATAAGAAGTAGTTTAGTGCTAAGGGACTACCATCTACTCCCTGTGTAAAGTTTGCTCTATTCTTTATATTTATCGCAGAGCCTGATGTATTACTTATCACATTTCCGGTAATTTGTAAATTACCAGCTACCAATGTATTTACATTCACTGTGGATCCACCGCCACCAATTTGGCTTGCAATAAATGTTCTAATTGCTCGCTGTGTTGGTACGATATTATCACTATTTGCCGTAAATGTACCGTCTGTTGAGAAACTAGTAATACTTGTATTTGAGCTACCTAAAGTAACTGCACCCAAAGTAAGTGTTTGTAGTCCGCTCAAGTTAAACGCATTGGCATTCAATGTAGCAATACCAGTGCTTTGTTGAACCGTAAACAAATCGCCCACGTTAAAGTTACCGTCTTGATCAGTACTTGTATAGAACACACGGCCGCCATTATTTTCAACAGTTTCGTTGGCCGGATCAGCCGCTTGACTTGGTGTATTTGGATAATTTGTTGTTGCAAAATTACCTGTTCCAATACTCAAGAAATCGTGTCCAGTTAAACGACATTGGCTGTACAATATTCGCATGGTAATAGCAACACCGTGTACAGGGCTAAGACTAATAGTCATAGTTGGGCTAAGTTGTAGGGCCGCGCTGTAATTACCAGCACTGCCACTTAAACTACTTATACTAACCAGTTTGTAATAATTTGCATTTCCAGCAAATTGCACGTTTGCACCAGGAGTAGGTACCGCTGACATTCCGCTAACGTTTACATATTGAGTTGTTTGATAAACATCAGCAAAACCCACACCGCTCACATTGGTAGTTGCTGTTGTATATCCAGTTCCTCTGTTGGTAAATGATGGATTGCCCAACGCACCAATACCCGTTCTAACTGTGAATGTTGCGGCACTGGTTGCATTTGGATCAGTTATAGTTACAGTTGGTGCTGTTGCATAACCGCTTCCTGGTTCTACAATTCTAAAACTTGCAATTTGTCCAGAAGCAATAACTGCACGAGCCTGTGCCGTTGTAAAGTTAGGAATTGATACTGCATTAGTACTTGTTACAGAACCTCCTGCAATAGCCACCCAAGTTGGCAATGCCGCTGTGATTGTTTTAGATCCAGTAGGACTTGCATAAGACGGGCTTATTGTCCAAGAACTGCTTGAACTTGTTGCAGTGCCTGTTAAGTTAGCAACTACAGTAGTACCAGCTGTAATACCAACACCGTTAAGTGTTTGTCCAACAACGATGCCTGAACCGCTTGGCGCAGATGTTACTGTTAATACAGTAGTAGTAATGCTGGCAGTAAAACTTGTTGCGGTGTTGCCAAATACCAAAGCGGCCCATGAATCATTAGTCAATGCACGAGTGGTCCAGTTGATACCGTCTGAACTACTTGCGGCAGCTCCTGTACCTGATACTGAGGTCCATGTACCAAGACTTAAACTTGCAATAGATACAATTGGAGTTAGTGTTGCACTTGTACTTAATGTAACTTGATTATTCACTGGATCAACAGTAGCAATATAGTAAGTTGTGCCTGATGTTATTCCGCCTAAATATGACCCAGCCACTGTAGTGACTGTTCCGCCGGTGCCGGTAACAACTTCAATGCTATTTCCAAGATAACTTGTACTAATAATTAACTGGTTCGTACTGCTGATAATACCAGTAATATAGTAGTTGAAACTTGCACTTAGTGATGTTGGTAAGCTACCTGTGCTGGTATCGCTGACTGCTGTAGTCCATTGATTGTTACTTGACGATCCCCCGTTTTGTAGTGTAATGACTGGAGTTAATGCAGGTGAAGCACTGACGGTGATGTTGTTGGTTGCAACGCTGGCCACATAATATAATCGACCACTTACTAAACCAAACTTATCATCAATACCAGTAGTCCATGCATCGTTACCGTTGGTCAATGTTGCAATTGGTGTTAGCGTTGCACTTGTACTTAAACGTACATAGTTTCCGCTTGCACTCACCGCCGCAACATAGTACGGAGTTCCTGATATTAATCCACCAAAGCCTGCGGCAAACGATCCAACAAAGCTACCAACTGTAGTACCGCTGGTAAATGCCTGTGCATTACCAAAGTATGTAGTACTCACCGCAACTTGGTTAGTGCTTGGAACAGTTGCAATTACATAGTAAGTGGTGCTGTTGCTCAAACCACCAAATGTTCCGCTTGCTGGAGTAGTAAATTGCTCACCGTCTTGTATGTGACGTACACTAGATACTGCCATCAAGTTGGCTGTACCAGTGATAGTCGTACTAGTTACGTTTGGTCCAACGGTGTAGTTAACTTGCCATGTGCCGCCGTTACCTGTATTACCGTTGATATTAGACACAACATAAGTTGGTTTGCTAATTACGCTACCCGAAGTAATCATGCTACCTGTAGTAGTATTTGCATACTGAACAGTGGTTGCGCTTGAACCAGTAACTACGAAAGTTCCGTTATATCCAACAGGAGTTACACCCTGAATAGTAATCAACTGTCCAACAATCGGAGCAGTAGCACTGCTAAATGTAATTGTGGCTGTTGTTCCGTTACCGCTTGTTGCCGTTACCGCATAGTTCTGTGCAATTGGTATGTTTGCACCAGTTAATATCATGCCTGGGAATGGTGCATTGCCAGCAACTGCTGTTAATACACCAGCTGTTGAAATTGTACTAGTTGTAAGACTGTAGCCAGTACCATTAAATGTACTACCAACTGTTACTGATACCGAGTCAGTGACTGGAGTAATAACTTGACCAACTGTTGCACTTACGCTGTTGCTTAAACGTGCCCAGTTACCGCCACTTGCTGTTTCAAGGATAGTAGTAGTTGCTCCACCTATAATGTCGCCTGCTCTAACTGTCCATGCGCCGTTGGCATTTACCAATGGTAATTCTGGAGTTAATGTTGGGCTTGTGCTGAGTTTTACATAATTACCAGTAACTGCGGTAACATAATAAACTGCGTTAGCAACATCGCCTGGCATCAAGTTACCAAAACTTGCGGCCACGTTTAATGTAAACGACTGACTGGTTGTTGTAGTAAGCGCAAAATTTGCACCTTTGAATGTAGCACTGATTGCAATTGTTGTTGCATTAACTACTTGTGTAATATAATATGTTGTACCAGCAACAATGTTACCAGCTACTGTGCCAGCAAATTGCACTGCGGCTCCAACTGTCATACCAGTTGTACTTGCCACTGTAATAATATTGTTTGTACCAGTAATAGTTGTGGATGCCACTGCAACTGTTGCAGACAAGTTGGTCTGCCATAATGAACCAGTGATGTTGTTTACAACATAGCATGGCTCGCTGACGATTGTACCAGTTGTGGTCAATGCGCCGGTTGCTGTGCTGTTAAATGTTACTTGTGTGGTTGAAGCTGTTGCTACGGTCCATGTGCCGTTATATGCTGTTGGAGTCATGCCACGCACTGTAATAGTTTGTCCCACAATGAACGGCACCGCACCCTGTGTTGCATATGTTAATGTCACAACAGTACTTGTGCCTGCTGATACTGTTACTGGAATACTCTGTGCTGTTTGAACACCAGTACCAGTCAACACCATACCCGCTACAGGAGTTCCTGCACCCACTGTTAGAACACCCAATGTGTCCATTGTGCTTGTGGTCAAAGAAACTGATGCATTAGTAGTGGCTGTGGCAGTTGTGCTTTGTGAAACTGCTGTTAAAATTATGCTTGCGCCGGCAGTAATACCAGTTGCACTTGCAAGTAACAATTGATTTGAACCACTTGCTGTTTGCGTTGCAGTTGTATTAACAATGGTTGCAGTTGGCACAATTACGTTACCTTGCACAACACCAGTACCACTGCTGAGTGTAATCAAGTTACCACTACTGGCAGTTTGTTGAATGCTTGGAGTACGTGCGGCTGCGCCACCACCAAATGTTATATTTTGACCAACTGTTAATCCAGCGGAACTTGCCACGTTGATAGTGTTATTGGTACCAGTTATTGCGGTTGCGGCCACTGCCAATGCTGTATTAGTTTGGTAGTTTACACCACTGATTGCAATAGTTCCAGTTGGTGCAAAGCTGGTGCTAACAGTGTATGTGCCTGCGGCACCTGATCCACCAACAAATGCAGTGATATAACCTGTTAAACTATTACCATAAATAGTGTTAGTTTGTGTAATGTTATGGCTTACACTCAATGTATAACTTAATCCGCTGAAAGAAGTTCCGCCGGCAATTGCTGAAGTTGTTGCAGGTGTAATATAATAAGTTCCTGCTCCACCTGGTGCATAAAAATTATATGTTCCTGAACCGTCAGCAACAAAGTTGTTTGACAATGTGATTGTTGTGCTGGCAATGCTGGTCACATAAGTGTTTGTTGGAATACCTGTTCCTGTAACAAGTTGTCCGTTGGCAATACTTGTTGCACTGCTTACAACAAACTGATTAAATCCTGATACGCCAAAACCTGCTGTTGCAGTTAACGTTGGGCTTACCACTGCGGCAACGCTACTTGTTACTTGGGCAGTTACAAATGCTGCCGAGCTTGTGATAGTTCCGCCTGTTGATCCGGCAGTTGTCAGTGTACTGTAAAATCTCACACTTGTTGGAGAGCATCCTGAGACTACCCAAGATCCGTTGTATGCAACTACACTTGCACTGGCAATATCTATACGTTGGCCAACTGCAAATGCTGCCGTAGTTGTTGTAGCATAAGCTACAGTTACTTCAGCGCCGTCGCCAGATATGCTGTTAATATTAAGTAACTGCGCGGCAGGAATTGTGGTAGGACCACTCAATACTGCTCCCGGTATAACAGACCCTACGCCAACTGCACTAACTGTCATAACTACTGGAGTTGCTGTAATAGTAGTGCTTGCAACAGTTTGTGGAATATTTATAGTCCAAGTACTTGTAGTGCTTGTGCTTGTTCCTGTTAAATTTCCAGTAACATAATTTCCACCGTAAATGCCATTTCTTGTAGGATCAGTATTATCAATACTCAACATCATACCAATGTTTACACCAGATCCAGTCGGAGCTGTGGTTATTGTTAATACATTTCCGCTAATACTACCAGTAAATGTTACTAATGTACCTTTTGCCACGCCAGCAAACCAGCTACCTGTAGCGGCTGCTGTGATAGTTGTACCGGTTGCAATGCCAGGACCGCCAATATACATGCCGTTGGTAGGTGTTCCTACTGTTGCTCCTGGAATAGATAATGCTGTTCCAATGATTTGTTGGAAATTTGAAGTATATGTGTTGCCACTTATGGCCTGTCCAAGTGCAACAGTTCCAGTTACTGTTCCACCAACTGTTAGTGTGGTTGACGACACGCTACTTGCAGTTGATGTAAATGATGTGGTTCCAGTAATAAATGTTGGTGTGCTTTGAACAAATCCAAATGTAGTCACTGTGGTTACTAAACTGCTGGTAAACTGTACCTGACTGGTCGTTGGAGTTCCAGTAACAACCCATGATCCGTTATACCCAGTAGGAATAGCACCTACAATTTTGATAGTTTGACCTGTAACAAACGGAATAGTTTTTTGAGTAACATATGATACTGTTACTACTGTGGAATTTCCACTCATTGCAGTGATAGCAATGTTTTGAGCAGTTGTAATTCCAGAGCCACTCAACACCATACCTACCGCAAGACTAGATCCCGATTGAATTAATCCTGGACTTAATATGCCGTTAGCATCAATGCGAGATGTACCACTTAGCACTGTCAATGCACGATTTGCATTAGTGGTAGTAGTTGAAACGGTAGCAACTGTTGGTACAATTGTTTGACCTGTTGCTAATCCAGCAGTACTGCTTAATGTTACCAAATTGCTACCTGGAGTTGTAGCGGCAAATGTTGGTGTTAATTTTCCAGCTGTTGCTAAGAAAGTTCCTTGGCCATATTTAATGTTGCTCCAAGCAGATACTTGTGGTAACACAGTTGCTGGCGTAGTCCAAGTAATACCGTCTAAAGAATATGCTGTTGCTGTACTACCTTGAGCTACTGCAACAAATCGTCCGTTACCGTATGTAATGCTGGTCCAATAAGCCAATGCTGGTAAAGTTCCTGCTGTCCATGATACACCGTCAGCTGAGTATGCAGTTGCTTGCGAAGTACCTGTACTGCCGCCGGCAATTGCCACAAATTTAGCAGGGCCACTACCGTATGCTATAGATACATAGTTAGCAGAAACTAATCCACCACCATTTACCCATCCTGTACCTGTTGTACTAAATGCACTTACTGTACCGTTTGATACTGCTACGAATCTTCCACTACCGTAAGCTACGCTGGTCCAGTTTCCTGCTGGAAAACTGCCCATAGCCGCCCAAGTGTCGCCACCGCTTGTGCTGTATGCAGACGTTGTACTACCAGCGCCACCGGCTATTGTTACGTGATAGGTTGTTGAACTGATTGCTCCCGATGCAATACTAACCCAAGTTGTTCCGCCTGGAATAGTGCCGCCAGCAATCCAATTAAATCCATCAATTGATGTTGCTGATGCATTTGTTCCAGTTGCAACTGCAACAAATCGTCCGTTGCCGGCGCCATATGCCGCAGAAGTCCACTGTTTAGCAGTACTTGGCATAGTTCTTGCAGTTGTTGTAAATGTACCAGCTGTAAATTGAACTCTTGGCTCAATGCTATATGTTGTTGTTGAATCTAAACCTGCTACAATAGCAGTTCCTGGAACAACATGATCCCAACCTGCGGCATGTATAATCATTGTGCTACCACTTGCATCAGTTAAACCACTGCTGATTACTGCGCCGCCGCTTGATGCGCTGATACCAATTTTATTGTTTATTGAATCTATAGTAGCAACGTAATAAACTGTTGCTAATGCAAAACCACCAATAGTTGTTCCTGTAAATGTAATTGGCATTCCAACATAGAATGTCACTGTGCTTGGAACAGTAATCAGTGCTCCGGTTGCTGTTACTGCTGATGCTGTAATTGTGGTAAACGATTCTTTTGCAATAATACCAGCTTTTGTACCTGAACTATAGTATGTGAAGTATGCTGTTTGTCCTACCCCTACTCCGCTTATTATGAAAATTCTCATTCCAATATAGGCCGCGCTGATTGCGGTGTCAGCGGCTGCAATTGTGACTGTAGTTACAGTTCCGGCTTGCGCAACGTTAACTGGATTAATATATCCAGCACCGCTGGTCAACATTCTATTTTCAAATACTGCATTATCACGCACTTCATCTCCAATAGTGGCTGCATTAATACCGCTTGCACTATTGAATGTATATGCTGTGCCTGTGTTAGCGTAGGAAGTACCAGCATTGGTATATTCTACTCGTAAAATGCCGTTGCCATTAGTAAATGTGTTGCCTACAATGGCTTGCAACGCTCGGTTATTCACTGTGGCTGTGATAGGAGTTTCACTTGAGTCTACGCCTTCTGATACAGAACCAAATTTACCATATGAGTTGTTGCCGTTGGTAGCACGAATCTTTCCACCATTTTCAGCAAGATATCCAATATGAGCATAATATGTGAAACAAGAAACTAATTCTGATCTTGCTAAGTTGGTAACCCAATATCCAATGCCGTCGCTGAGAATTTGTGTGAAGTCGTTGGCCACAATCGAATCGTTACCACCATTGTGTAATGAGCCGTCTACTTTTAATCCAACGCAACCAGTACCAAACGTACTAACGTTTTGTATATAAGGACTTCTTCTAACAATCCAAACAGTTGTATCTTCAGGGCCAGTTCCCGGATCTAAACTTATATATGCGCCTGCTGTGGGACGCTGAGTTCCGTAGGCATTTGCGGCACCAAGTGTGCCGTTTAGTCCTTGCAATGACATGTTGCGAATACCCGATCCGTTACGCACATAGAACATGTTGCTGGTGGTGTATCCGCTTGCTGGTTGAACTACGGTGCCACGTAATTCATCACCGATTAACGCAGTATTTTCTGGAATACTGATAGGAAGAACTTCGCTATATGTTCCTGTTTTAATAAAGATAGAATTAAATGAACCAGTAGTTGGTGTTGGAATTCCTGCTGTGCTCTGTGCTGTTAATGCGTTTGTTACAATGGCCATCAAATTAGTAATGGTAGATGATGCATTGGCTTCAGCCGCAGTACCTGTACTTGAGAATGAAATTGCTGGACTATAGCTAGTTAACGTTTGATAATTAGTAGCTGGAGCAGTTTTTGTTACAGCATTAATCATCAAGTCTTTTAATTTATTTAAACTTGCAATAATATAAGGCATTGATGCTGCCGTTGCGGCATTGTAATATGTAGTTGGGCCGCTAAAGTATGCATTTGCGGCAATAACAGTTTGTTGATTACTGTTATTGGTCATGTCTTGACGAATAGCATTAATAACAAGATTAGCATCTCTAATAGTCTTGGCCGCATCAAATACTGAGCTTGGAGTAAATCCGTCAAGGCTATTAGCCTTAGCATAGATCATGTATTGATACATTTCACGAGGTAACCAAGTGATGTTATTACCAATCAATGTATTAGCATTAGTATATTGTGTACCAGCTGTTGCAATTTGACATGCATATTTGATAGTTAAGAATGGTTTGTCTAATGTTTTTCCGTAACCGGCTGCATCAGTTCCTGTAGGTGCAACATAATAAACGTTATTAATGTCGCCAAATGTATCCCAAGTAAGGTTACTACCAGTTACACGTAGTACTTGCCCATCGGTACCAATAGGTAATCTTGCAGGACCACTACCACCATAGTATGTGATATCGCCCTGTGTGGTCATTACCGCAGTTTCAACACCGCCTGTTAATAAATTCCAATAGGTAGATGATACATCATTGTCTGGTCGATTACCGGTAATTGCAGTATGCGGAAGTATACAAACATATGAATTGTTGTTATACTTGATAGTATCGCCTAAGATATAACCTGTAGATGTAGTCCAAGTACCTAACCATTTAAAACCTGGGTTAAGTTGTTGCCAAAAACTTGTATTGGCTGGTTTATTTCCACCACCTGCTGTGTGATCGGCTGTAGCCAAGTAAGTATATCCGCCTAATCGTACAACATTACCAACTTTATATGCTGTTGATGTAGTCCAGTCGCCACTGAATAAGAATCCTGTGCTGAATAGGGACCAATATGCTGTTGCAGTTGATGGCGTTTGGTTTGTATGATTTGATATTGCCGCGTATGTGTAGCCACCGTAGGTAACAATATCGCCTGCCTGGTATGCTGTTGCAGAACTCCATGTATCTTCAAATTCTAAACCTTCAACAAACTGACTCCATTTAGCATCGTCAAATGTTGAAGTAGATGTGTGATATGCTGTACAAATCCAAAGACCTGCACCCCATTTTACAACATCATTATTTTTATATCTTGTTATAGTTGCAAATGTACCTTTGTAATCAAAACTTTGATTAAGTACATCCCACTTGCTTTGATCAAGTTCAAGACCTGACGCAAGTGTGGCAGCACTGGTGTGCCCCAATTTACATCTGTAAATCGTTGCGCCGTATTTTACAATGTCGCCAATTTTATATACTGTAGTGATAGCCCACGCATCTTTCCAGTCAAATGATGATGCAAATGTGTCCCACTTAGCTGAATCTGCTTCAAGTGTGGCTTGACTTGTATGTCCAAGATTACAAATGTATACAAGGCCACCGTACTTTACAGTGTCGCCAATTTTGTAAGTTGTTGTTCCAGCCCATGTGCCAAGCCATACTTGGCCGTCGGATGCCAAATTCCAATTTGCTGTTAAATCTGTATAAAAGTTAGAAGTAGAAGTATGTCCCAAAATACAAACATACGTTTTTCCGCCAAAGCGGACCACATCGTCTTTGATATAGGCGGTTGATCCAGCCCAAGTATTTTTCCATACAAATCTGATTCTACCTAATTTAAATTCTGCCATTTTCTACTCCAAATTTAACGTTATTATTATTTATCAATAATCATTTTAGCGCATCTGCGCTATAAAATATGCACTTGCCAACATACTGCCACTGACTCCGCCGGTAAAATTTACCTTAGCGGCAAATTTAATCGACAGTGCAGGATCAGTATTTGTTATGTTACTTGAAACTGTAGCGCCAACTGTAGTTTGATTAAATGAAATTTGTCCGCTTACAACTGTGTTGGCATTAAGACTGGCACCACCACCACCAATTCTTGATGATATGTAAGATTTTAATGCTCGTTGTGTAACTATGATGTTGTCTGAATTCAACGGTAGTGTTGCATCTGTTGAAATTTCTGTAATGGTTGCACTGGTGCCGCCCAGCACAATACCACCCAGTGTTAGTTGTGTCAATCCGTTTAGGTCAAAAAAGCTGGCATTAAGTGTGGCAATACCGCTTGCTTGTTCAACTTTAAATAAATTACCTACTCTATAGTTACCGTCTTGATCTGTTGCTGTGTAAAAACATCGGCCGCCGCCATTTTCAACTGCAAGATTTCCAGTGCGCACAGTGGTGGTGTCAACCCTGGGATAGTTTGTTGTGGCAAAATTACCAGTTCCTATCTCTAACCAATCATGGCCTGTTAATCTATTCTGACTATAATCCGATCTGATTTGAACTGCGGCTGCGTGATCCGGCGCATCTTTCAATTCAAGGGTAGGGTTTAGTTGCAGTCTACAAGCATAGGGCCCAGAGCCGCTAATTTGACTCACTGTAACTAATCTGTATACTGTTGAAACTCCGCCTACTATTATGTTTGCCCCGGGCGTTGGCACTACTGCCACACCAGAAACATATACGTATGAACCAAATTGATAACTGTCAGCATAGCCAACTCCTGACACCGTTGCGGTTGCTGTCAAATATGCTGTGCCACTATTACTGTATGTGGGTTGTCCCAACACTCCGTTGCCAACACGAACTGTATATGTTGCGGCTGATTGACCCGGCGAAATTAATGTTACTGCTGGAGGGGTAACTAAACTATATCCCGATCCAGGATTAATAATTCTAAATACGCCAATGCGTCCGCCTGATACTGCTACCCTTGCAATGGCACGGGTTCCACTTGATGGAGCGGCAATGACTACCCGGGGCTCGATGTTATATTGACTCGTAGTATCTAAAACAACCAACTGACTGCCTGGTAAGAAATGATCCCACCCTTGGGTGCCATCAGTTTCTTTATATATTGTAGCAATTTTAGTAGTTGGATTATAGGCTTGCACATATCCGTACTGCCCAGCACCTTTGCCCGAAATAATAACCACACGCATACCAAGATAATTTGCTTGAACGTTACTGTCACCTGCACTTATAGTAATAGTTCCATTGGTTGTTCCTGCTTGTGCATAAGATTGCGAAAATATAAATCCACTGCCGCCGGCACTATCGCCGTTAAGCGGATCTCTTAAACGAATTTCAAAAATGCCACCGTCCGTAACTGTTGCCGCAGATACTGCGGCTCCTGAACCCGAACCGCCAAACGTATATGCGGTTGATGTATTATAACCCTGTCCAGCATTGTTATATTCTAACGCAACTATTTGCGAACCGTTTGTAAACACTGATCCAACTGATGCTTGTTGACTACGGTTATTGACCGTTCCTGTAATAGGAACTTCGTCTGTATTTGACCCTTCACTGACTGCACCATAATCACCGTATGAGTTGTTGCCGTTAGTAGCACGAATCTTACCGCCGTTTTCAGCAAGATATCCAATATGACAATAATATGTAAACACTGAAACTAATTCTGCTTTTGCTCTATTAGTAATCCACACTCCAATACCGTCACTGATAACTTGTGTAAAGTCATTGGCAACAACTGATTTGTTTCCGCCGCCATGCAAGTTGCCGTCAACTTTTAGGCCAACGCATCCAGTACCAATAGTGGTAACGTTTTGTATGTAGGGTGATTTGGTTGTTATTCTTGCTTCAACAATTGCGATGCCGGTTGGGTCTAAACTTACAAAAGCACCTGCTGTGGGGCGCTTTGTTAAAAACGAATTAAATGTGCCTAATGTTCCGCTTAGTCCTTGCAAGGTCATGTTACGAATACCAGATCCGTTACGCACATAGAACATGTTGCTTGCGGTGTATCCACTTGCTGGTTGTATTACTGTACTACGCAACTCATCTCCAACCAATGCCACATCTGCAGGAATTGTGATTGGAAGGACTTCGCTGTAAATACCAGTTTTAATAAAAATTGTAGCCGGACCAACAACATGTTCACATGCATATTTTACAGTTAAAAATGGTTTGTCTAAACTTACGCCATAGCCCAACAACTCATTGTCTGTGCCTGTGGGAGCAACATAATAAACTTTTGGAATAACACCCCACGATTTGTACGTTAATGCGCCACTGGTGCCTGCACGTAGCAGTTGTCCGTCGGTGCCTACTGGTAAACGTTTTTTAACTCCTGCATCGTACCATGCAATGTCTCCTTGATTGGCCAATACGTTTGTGGTAGTGCCTTCAACATACACTTTCCAATATGTTCCTGAGCCGGCAACATCAGTGACTGGAGCACGTGGAGTTGTTGCAGTGTGTGCTAATTTACATTCGTAGGTTGTGGATCCTTGTGTTGCAAGATCTCCAAGTTTAAATGCTACAGGAATAGTTAATCCAACAGTAACTGGATCAGGATCTGTTAATCTCCACAAACCTCTCCAAGCGTTACCTTGATTCAATACCTTCCAATAAGTTAAGTTGGGTGGTTCTACCGCAGTGCTATTTAATATTGCTAGATACAAGTAACCGCCTAATCTAACAACATCTCCAACTTTGTATTCTAATGGTCCTACTGGATCTACAGTAGTTGCTGACCAGGAGCCTTTAAATTCATAATTTTCTGTTACTAACCCCCAGTAAGCATTGGCTGTTGCTTGTGGTGGTTGTCCGCTGTGTGTTTGTAATGCTCTATACACATATCCGCCATAACCAATAATGTCGCCTTTTTGGTAAGTTAGTGAATTAGACCAAGGTAGCTGTTCCCATTGCAGTCCGTCCAAGTAAATATCCCAGTTAGCTGTTGTGAAAATACTCAATAAAGAAGTGTGTTTAGTATTGCATTTCCATAAAGATCCACCGTATTTTACAACATCACCAACTTTATAAAAAGTACTGCCTGACCAATTGATCTTGTACTCAATTTGTTTAAGAACTGATTCCCATTTAGAAAGATCAATTTCTAATCCGTCTTCGACCACTGCCGCGCTGGTGTGAGCAGTTACACAACGATAAACTTGCGATCCGTATTTTACTATGTCATTGACTTTGTATTGAGTTGCAGTGTTCCACGTATTTTTCCAATCTTCAGTTTTTGCTAAAATAGTCCAGGCCGCTTGATTAGCTTCTAATCCTAATACAGTTGTTGCCGCGCTGGTATGACTGGTAATTGCTCTGTAGGTAATTCCGCCGTATCTTGTCATGTCGCCTGGATTGTATAAGGTAGCAGTTGACCATGCTCCGCGCCATACACCGCCGTCGAACATCAATACCCAGCATGGTGTTGGTGCTGTTAAATCAGCAAGAAATGTTGTTGATGCAGTGTGTGTTACAAAACAAACATAAGATTTTCCGCCGTAATAAACAATATCGTCTCTCACATATTGTGTAGTTCCGCTCCATGTACCTTTCCAGGTATATCTAATTTTTGCTATTTTAAAATCGGCCATATTTTTCTCTTAGGTTATGTTGACGATATACCGCTTGGATATGTGTATTTTGTATTTATTCGGGCTACCAATTGGCCGCTTGCTGGGTCAACATAATAGTAAACGTTTCTTTCATCCCAACGATATTGCTCATATAACAAGTTGCCATACACAATTTCGTGGAATACATCTCTGCCTTCAAAAAAGTCAGTGCCAATTTCAAAACCTTCGTAGTTGTTGGCAATGTCGCCTGGATTGTTAATCGAAATAGAGTCTGTACGGCTTAGCTGATTAACACGGGTAAGTGTAATTTCTCCATCATCATTTCTTTTAATACCGTAGAAATAGGTAGGTTGATCTCCTATTTGCTCTTCTTTTGATCTTCCAAATGAATAATTTCCTGACATGATGTTCTCCTTATGCTATCTCAGCAAAGCTGGCAACAGCATCAATGCTACTAGCAGTGTCGCTGGTTATAGTTAATTTGCAACTGTTTGCCAATACAATTTTTTCACCGTTAGTAACTACCTTTGCACTGGTATACGGGGGAATAATTAGCTGTTTAATATAAAATGCAGTACGAGGGACAGCGTCGGTAACTGTGATATCAACAATAACATCATAGTCAGTGGTGTTGGCCAAATTCAATCCCATAATAGTGTAAATGTTTGATGGGCTTGTTGTTAAAATATCAACAGGAGTTGTTCCTATGTTGGTTTGTGCAGTAGTTCTAAAATATGTAGTCATGATTTATCCAATAATTAATGCAGTTGCAATTCCAATATCTGTTGCAACGTCGGCAGTTACACCAGCGGCTGAGCCAGCAACGCTAAACCATGCACTACCAGTCCACATTTCAACAAGATTTAATTCTGTATTGTAACGGATCATTCCTTGTTCAGTTTCTGATTGACTTGGTCTTGCTCCAACCGTACCAATAGGAATAACAACACCGTTGGTTCCTGTAAATTTTATATAGCCACCCAGTGGAGTTCCTGACATTGCAGTTGGAGATGCAACAGCTGATGTTAATGTAACATAATAGGTGCCAGCACCGCCTGTGCCTGTGCCAAGTCCGGTAATATAAGTTCCTGCTGACACTCCACCTATCACAACCATTTTATAAGAAATTGTACCTGTTACTGAACTGGCTGTTAGTAGTATTGGTGTTGCTGTCACAACAGTTGATGCTACTGATTGGCTGTTGTTCACGGTCCACTGACTTGACGAACTTGTTCCAGTTCCACTAATGTTGCTGACAACATATGTTCCAGCTTGTACACCTGGACCCGTTAACAACTGCCCTGGGCGAATAGTGCCAGCTGATATAGCTGTAGTAACAATTATTCCGGAAAAGTTTCCCGTGTAACTTGTTTGGGTACTGTTGTTTTTCCACTGTATAGTAAGATTGCCATTGCCAATTGTATTAGTATACAATACTCTTAAAGAATAAGGAGTTCCTGCGGTTAACGTCACTGTGGTTGCACCGTTTGCGGCAGACGGATTAACTCCGTTCACTATTGCATAAGCATAGTCATCGCCAGTTGCTTGTATATCATATATGCCGCTTACTGGTGGCACAAAGTAACCAGTGAATTCCCAACTTGAACTTGCTTGTGGGCCAGTTGTGTAATTTCCAGAAACATAAGAACCACTAAAAACAAATGATGTTAGTGTTACTTGATCTGTAGGACCAGTTTGTGCATTAAACCATGTGATTGCGTCTGTAACTGTGCCGCCACTGAAATAAGGATAACCAGCATAGGTTTTTCTAATCAGGCCAGACGTTGGTCCTGGTGTTGGCGTGTCGCCTGTTGGCGATGTTGAAACAAACAAAGTAGTACCTGCAATAAGGCCAGTAAATGTTATTGGAACTCCTTGAGCAACTGTTCCAGTCCAGATAGTTGCTGGAGTTACTTGTTCAATAGTTGTTATTGCGCCAGCTACCACGTTGGTAATTTTGTTATCAGAAAATCTAACATTACCAATTTGTGTGCCGCCTGTGCCGGTTGATATTAAATTAATATCTGTATTGGTGTTTATAGTACTGATTGTTGAGCCGGTAAAATCTAATGCAGAAGTTCTAGCTGTTGTGGTATTTAAATTTACAGCATTGGCATTTACGATGTTGCCAGTTTGGGCATAGACATTTGACCATTGTTTTAAACTACTACCTAAATTGTATGTGTTATTGATATCTGGAATTATATCACTGGTAATTTCTCCGCCAAACGTGATGTTGTCAGTGCTAGCATCGCCCAGTGTCAAACTACCGTCAGCAGTGATACTGCCAGTTGCATGTAAATTGCCGTTGACCAACACGTTGCCGTTGAACTTGGTTTGTCCAGTTCCGGTAGTGTTGATAATTAAATCTACGTTGGTCCCTACGGTGGAAATCACATTGCCGGTCATGGCCAACTGTGTGCCAATGGTTGCGCGGCCCTGATAAACTACACCGTTTGCACCGCTTGGCACAAAATTGATAGTGGTGCTGGTGCTACTGATTGTGTTACCAGTTAAGGTAAATGATGCAAGCTGTGCCTGATTGGCAGCTTCAATATTTGTTGTTTGTGTTGTGCCGTTTACATCTAGTTGGTACAAGGGCGTGGCGGTATTAACACCTACGCGGCCATTTTTAACATCTAAGTAAAGTAGGCTCGTCTCAAAGGCCAGGTTTACACCATTACGGAGTAAATTATCCTTTAAGAGCGGACCTGATATACGACCAACAGCCATTATCGCTCCCTTGTACACCGAGTTTCACGGATAACCTCATTTTCATCCTAAGTATAACTTAGACTCTTTGCGGGTTTACCACAGTTGAATATCGTAAAAACTTGGTCAGTCTTTACAGTAATAGTATTTATTATATTTTGGTTTTTAACCCAGTATAAGGGCCCAAACGTCTTGTATAGCACCAACCTCGCCTGCGCTGAGCACTGGGCTGGTTCCAATGATTGGAATCCATTTGCGTTGTGATGTTAAATTACTGCCTGCTGTTAATGTGTTTAACAACGGAGTATTAATTGTTACGGAAGTGTTGGTTGCTACTGCTGTTATTATAGTGCCTCCAGCAAACGCAAGCAAATCAGAAGTAGAAGATATAAAATCTCCCACATTAAATCCCACAGTGTTGGTGGTGAATATTTGAGTGGCACCTGCTGTGGCAGTGACTGAATTTGTTGACAAACTAACAACTTGCGTATTACTCACGTTGGCATATACTTCAATGTAATTCACATCGCTGTTGTATCGCATGGTTCCAAGTTCGGCAGCGGCTGGACGCTGTAATGTTGTGCCTTTTGGAATCACTAGTCCTCTAGTGCCTCCAAATTTGGTATAGCCAACGCCAGTAGCACCAATTTAAAGGCACAATAGCATTGTTATGAGTAATTGTATTGTCTTTGATGTAAACTTTATTGTGTAAGTTTACTTTGCCAGTACCGCTAATGGTTATATTAAGTGTACCAGTGCCTGCACTAACGGAATTAGTTGTTATTACCAATCCACCTTGATTCCAAGTTCCTGCGGTGGCAGTTGTTGAATATAAATCAGTAACCGTTAAATTTTGAGCATAAACATTATTCCATTTTTTTGCACTGCTACCTAATTTGTAAGTATTAGTCACATCAGGAATAATATCACTGTTAACATCTGCGGCAAATGTGATGTTGTCAGTGTCATCGTTACCCAATGTGATGTTGCCGTCAAATGTGATATTGCCAACAGCATGTAAAGTACCATCTATCAAAACACCAGTGTTTTGTTGTATTGAAAACGGACCTGAAGTGCTGAACGTTACACCGCCTATATTAGATATTGTTTGTGTTCCGCTGATATCTGTAAGAAATGCGCCGCTGGTAGCCACAATTAACAATAACTTTGTATTTGCACTAGTTGTTAATGGTGCGGTAGGAACTGAGATGCTGACCGCTGTTGGATCGTAATAATTTGATCCTACAGCTAATTTTAGTTGTGTTAGATATCCTGTAAAAAAATAAGCAGATCCTGCTACTGCTCCAATGAGTCCACTAGACGCAGTGTAGTTTGTTGCATTAGATGCGGATCCAGTAGCTTTAACACCGTCTAAAAATACTGACATATTGTTCGAACTGTCTCTTGTTACTGCAATGTGATGCCACGTGTTTATAGTTATAGGGCTAACTGTGTATTGAGCCGCATCAATATTTGATCTATCAATTTGTATAGTAGTTACTGGATTGACGCCGTCACCCAACAACCATATTGACATTCCGCCGCTGGCCAATGCGCCTAGTATTGTCTGTAGTCCATTACTAGCTGTATAAAAGAAACACTCAAAAGTAAACGATTGTGTGCCTATTGTTTGAGCGGCACTTAGAGAAAGATAACTGTTGCTTGAAAAACTAAGACTGGACGCAACTGTGGTACTTCCAATAATAGTTTTGCCAGTAGGACTAATGTTTATTTCAGCATTAGTTGTGCCAGTTAACGAATTATTTAAAAATGCAAAGTATCCAGTGGATCCTAATCCTTTGAAAGTAATTAACTGATCGCCTGCCGCTGGACTAATAACAATATTGTTGTTGGAGAAATTCTGTATATTATCAGTATTATTAAAAGTAAGATTACCAATATCAGCTTGTGTAGTTACTATAAGATCTGAAAGAGCAGAATTAGTTCTTGCAAAACGACTGTTGCCCGGCGCAGTAAGTGTTCTTGTTGGAGTGTTTGTTCCAAATCCAACATACTTGTTTGTAACATTTAAATATAATTTGTCAGTGTCGACAGCAAGGTTAACACCGTTTCGGCGTAAGTCTGCTGACAGTAACGGGCCGCTAATGCGCCCTAGCTCTCTACCGCCATTTAAATTACCACCTGTGAGCGTTAGAGCCATTTGCTGACTCCTTTATTGGTCAAAACCAATTAATGCAGTAACGGCTTTGCCTGGGGGTATTGGACTGCTAAAATACAAATAATAGCCACTTCCAGCTTGACTTGCTTTGGTAATAGTGATTACAGTGTTGGCAGCTATGACTGCTCCGCTAGTAGCGGCACTTAATACAACGCTGGTTAATGCGCCAGTATTAGTGTCAGTAGTATAACTTGCAACTGTTCGACCTGTTATTGAACTACTACCAGTTAACGTTGCTCCGACAATGTTTACAGCAGGATAAACTGTGCTGGCCGCTTCAATAGTTCCGCTAGTTGTTTGTGCTCCAGTAGCGGTATGCGCATAAGATACAGTTGTAGTTGACGATGCTGTGACTGTAAATGATCCATTATATGTATAAGGAATTACACCTGCTACAATAATAGTTTCGCCAATTGCAAACGGTGCCGCTGTCTTAGCATTAAAAGTTAATGTTACTGTAGTACCAGTGCCAGACGCGGCTGTGGTTGTTACTGTGGTATTAAAATACAGCGTTGATACTCCAATTGCAGAACTTACACTGGTTTTGCTTGTATAAATTTCTCCGGAAAATGTTGGATTTTGTACAACAGTATAGTTTGTGGTGTGCAATTGCAACACGTTTTCAACCAGCACTAATAAATTAGCTCCTGTCCAAGTATATCCTCTTTGAGCGTTTCCGGTTGGTGCAGGATTCAAAGGTCCATAATATAATGTATCTCCGTCGCCTATGCCCAATGTTTGTTGTGTAATTGATCCAGATTCTCTGTATCTCAAGGCACGCCAAGTGCTTCCTTGATACACTTCTATGTCTAAAGATGTTGTGTTGTAACGTATCATACCGTTGGCTGGTACCGATGGCCTAGTGCTGTCTGGGCCAGTTGGCAATGTCAAATTGTTTTGACTGCCCATTACAATTGCATTGGTCGTATCCACATACAGCGTATTATCATACACTGCTCTGCGATTAAGGGTTTGTCTTCTTAGGAATCTCATTATACTGCCAATGTGCTGATTGCCATTACCAACGTACTTGCCACGCTGGATTTAGCATACAACATGTCTCCATTTGCTAAAACTAATTTTTCTTGATCTAAACTAAGTGTCTCACCTGCTGTGATAGGAATAGCATTCACAATCAAATGATTTGCTGTTAATGTCACACCCGCTGGCACTGCGTACAAGGATAAATTTGCAGTGTTATTTGCAGGGTTAGCTGGATCAAATGCAAATAAATTGCAAATAATTATGCTGGTTATTGCATTACTGCCGCTACTGGTATATACCGCTGATCCTGGTAAGCCTGCGGCGTATGCAATTGGAGTTGATGTCAATGCCATGTTCGTTCCTTATAGTAAAATACTCAATAAAACTGCTCTATTTTTAGACACTAGTTCATCTGAGGTATTTACATTTTTAAAAAATAGCCCAGATTTTCCTGGACCCACTGTTGATGTTGAATATAATTTTGTTACGCCTGATACAATTGCTGGGTTTAAACTTTGATCTGTTAAATTCAAAACAGCATCAACTTTAACATTATTATTAATAGCAGTCAACACTAGATTGTTAGCTGAAGTATTGGTAATTGTATCAGTAAACAAATTAATGTTGTTAACGCTAACGCCCACTGGGCTAATTGTTGCTCTAATTTGTTGTCCAACATAAAACTGTATGTTGGTGTTAAATGCTTGAATTTTACTGTCTTCAAAACCAAATGCTGAACTAACAGGAAAATACATACGGTCAACAGTTGCAACACCGTTACTGGCAGCTACATAATTGGTAATTGTTTTCCAATTGGGGATATCATTGTCGTTTACCACTCGCTGGTAATAGTTTGTAGTATTGGCAACACTTAATACACCGCTGGTTGACTGCATGTCAAACACCAAATTACTGGCACCGTCATTCACAATGGTAGCCACTTGCAATCCAGCTTTTTTACCATCATTAGTTTTTAATACAAATGTTCCGCCCACGTTGACAGTGTTGGGATAATCGTAGTGATTTACATTTTCGTCAAACAAGAATTGTCCTGCGGGCCTATTGCCTCGACCAATTTCTACACCCGATCTACCGCTGATTGGAGACGCAAGTGTTATACCTGCACCAGTTTGATTCTTGTTCAATACAATAATATTATCTTCAATAGCTAAATTAGTTGTATTGATTGTTGTTGTTTCGCCTTGTACTACTAAGTCACCCGTGACAATTACCGTACCAACATCGGTGCCGGTATCTAAAGTTATAGTTCCGCCACTGGCGGTCTGTAATCTATAATTGCTTTGACTGACTTTGAGTACTCTTGACATTCTATATCCTTATAGTTTGGGGACCCCGAGTCCCCAAGACTAATTATTGATTTTCAATAGTTACTGTAGTGTTAGCTACGGCACTACCAAAAGTCCATTTGGCAGTTGTGCCACTAGCAAACTGCGAACCAATAGTTGTTGTTCCGCCGTGAACGTTGGCCGCAGGAACTAGCACAGCTTTACGGGCTGTTAGTTTTGCAACAAAATATGTGTTGCCCGCACTGTCAGTGGCTTTGATTGACATTTGATTGGCTGTTTTAACTTCAGTAGTAACCAGTTTACAAACTGCTGTACCGTCAGCGGTAATTACTTTATAGCTACGACCGTTAACTTGTTTAATAACGTCGCCGGTTGTATATTCAGTACCAGCTGAACCAATCTTAGCTTCGCACTTAAGACCGTTAACTCTTGTTGTGGTTAATGTTGGAGTTGGAGTTGCTGTTCCTGTACCTGCGGCAAGCGAGCCTCGGACAGTAACAGTTGGAGCTGATGTATAACCCGAACCTGCTGATACAACTGCAACGGTACCTGCTGTAGCACTTGTTGGTTGAAATGTTAATACTGGTTTAGCACCGCCTGCAATTTGTGGCGCAGTGATATCAGCGGCTAAAATTGTGTATGGACCACCAGTAAGGTAAGTCATACCAGATAAACCTGTTACTGCGGCTACTGATGCAACGCTTTCGCCGCCAACACCTGCTGTTCCAAATTGTGCTACGTTAGTGTTAGCAAAAAATTTCTTATTTAAAGGACGTCCCATTTTATTTTCTCCTTGATGAAAAACAGCGTTCTAGGCTGTACGCGGTTGGATTTCCGCATAAAATTCACACCATGTGAATCATTACTATGTATTTAGCCGAGAATAAAAAAGGACCCGAAGGTCCTTTTTTAATATTACTTCTAACTTTAACTTCAGATTAACTGAATTTAACGTTACCACTAGTAATAGCAACGCGACCTAAGTAGTCAGCGGCATTACCTAGTGAGCTTGCTGTGTTTGACAACTCAACATAACCATAACGTGTCATGAATGATACGACTGGTTCGAATGTTGATGGGTCTAAAACAACACCACTGCTCATCAATGGAATGTATGGGCAATAGAATGCAGGAGCATCAGACTCTGAACCGCCTTTGTAGCCGATTAGAACGTCTGTTGCATCTTGTGCATAGCTGTTTACATATACTTTCATTGCATTGTTCAATGTACCAACAAACTTGGTGTTTGTAGGAGCTTCAAAAGTACCTTCTGTTGTACGAGCAAATGCGCTTGTAGTAGCAGACTGTAGAATTGTCAATGCAAATGGGCTAACAACTGCATAGTTACCAGCGCCACGACGTGTACGCTGAGCAATCAAGTTAGCAACACGGTTGATTTGAACTGCCAATGCGGCATGCTCATCACCAACGAATGTAGCTGTACCAGATACAGCGGCTTGGTCGTAAGTTTGTGAAGCTGAACCAGCTAAAGAGATTAGAGATGCAATGATCTCTTGGTCAATTTCAGCTGTAATTTCTTGTGCAAGAGCGGCCATGATTTCTGCTTCAACGTCAATGCCTTGTTGGGCTTGTGCGTCTTGAGCGGCTTCAAACGTCCAGCGAGCTGACAATTTACGTGTCTTAGCTTCAACTGTCTGTTTCAAGATTTGAATAGACATACGCTTACCTGCTTGACCTTCAAGAGTAGCTGTGCTAGCGGCTCTGGCAGTGGAACTGTCATTACCTGAATAAGCAGCCGCAATCTTGAATGGGCTCAATGCCTCTTCACCAGCTACCACAGAGTCAGCTGTTGCATTGTCTGCATAGCGTACACGTAGAGTGTGAATTTGGCCAACTGGGCCAGTCATTGGTTGTACGCCAACTAACTCGTTAGCAATAACGGTTGGCATAACACGACGAATCACCGGTAAAATTACGCGGTTTAATGTTGCAACGTTGCCGGCAGAAGTGGCACCAGCTGATGGGCTTTCTAGCAAATACTTACGAGTATTTTCAAGTGTTACACCCATTACTGATTTTTTTGTGCCTTGTAAGCCTTCTAATAGGGCTTCTTTAGTTTCTGCCCAACGTCCGTTTAGTAGTTCTGACATTTAAATTCTCCTTAAATTTTAAGTCCAGCAAGTCTGCGAATATCAATAATATTATTGTTTTCGATCTCACTGCTACGGTTGGTGTTGGAAATTACTTTATTTCCGGTTACTTCTTTAGCCTCTACTAGTGCCTGTTTCTTCTGCGGAGCCTTGCCATTCAATACTGATGGCAAATACTTTTCAAAACTTTCGTTTAGACGTTCTGTTTTCACAGTCTCCATCAATTCTCCCATGATCGAACGTTGCTCATAATTTAGAGGAGCTAGTAATTCGTCCATGATGTGTTTTCTTTCTCGAGCTTCTTTCAAAGCACGTACTTCTGCTTGTTTACTTTCTATTATTTTTTCAGCTTGCAACACTGCCTGAGCGGCTTCTTGCATGGCCAAATCTTTCATGTCTATGACTTTGAGTAATTTTGCAGTTTCCGATTTGTCATTTAGGTAACTCGCTTGGTATTCAGAAGCAAACGCTTCGAACAACTTACGACCGAAGTCTTGACGACGAGCGGCTTCAATGTCTTCTTTCAATGAAGTAATTTCAGAACGTAGTCCTGTAGTCACAACACCTTCGACCATTGCGGCTGCACGTTGAACAAATGCTTCTTTTACTTTCTTGATTTCTTGACGACCTTCGCGAACTAAACGTACTTTAGTTTCCGCTAGATCTCTTTTATCTTTGTAAAACTCTGTAATTTCTTGAGCAAGAGCTTCAACTACGAAATTTTCTAATGCACCAAACTTGCTTGCCATTGCAACCTGATCTTCGTGTAGTTCACGAACTTCACTGGATAGTTGACGTGTAACAAATTCCTTCATTACTTGGCCGTCAGCTTTCATCTTTTTAGCATACTTGACTTTCATCTCAGCTAATTGCTTACGGTCATCGGCAAACTCAATAAGTTCAACAGCCAGCTGTTCAGAGATCATGCGATCTACTGCGTCAACCATTGCTGATTTATCGTGTTCGTATTTTTGTGCAAATTCTTCGCGTAATTGTTGAGCGACTTCGGTACGAGCTTCGTTAATACGACTCTCGAAAGCCACTTCAATTGATTCTCTGATCTCCTCAGAAATCACGTTGTTTTCAAATAAACTTTTTAGCGCATCCAACATGTGATTCTCCTTATTATTGGAGTTTGTTTATTATTGATAATAAACTCTCTTTGAGATATTTCTGTGCTTTAGGATCTCCCTTAACCTCTTGCGCTATGCGTAAGGCATTTAATCCTCCTCGACTATTCATCAAGTGTTCATAAATTGGTGTAGGATATGCTCCTGGAGCACTAGGTTGAGCTACCATATCTACTGTGATAATCTCAAAATCTGATACTTCACCGGAACCGTCTTCTTTGACGTTTCCGGATCCGCGTGAACTGACACCCAATTTAACACCTGATTCTAACATAGTACGAATCAATTGTCCCATTGGGGTTGGTAAAATTTTCAGTTTACCATAACCATTAGGGCCGTCCATCCACATATTTGTTATCATGTGGGACACACGGTCCAGGTTAATTTTTAGATCATCTGGATGATCCACTTCTCCGAGTACTGAATAACCGTTCTGAATCTGATCGTTTAGGGTTTTGACAGCCTTGCCAATCTCATTCACAGGGTAAACACGCTGGTTAGCGTTGCGAATACCGCCCTGGATACAAATCCCGGACATGTATAAGTTTTTCCCATCTTTGTCATCAGACTCAACGATCATTTTTGCTTCGTTGAAACTGAGATTCTCTCGGAGATATAACATATTTTTCAATGTTGTCTACTTATTTTGCGCGGCTTTTTAAACCGTTGATAGGGCTACTTGAGCTCTTATCACCGTTGTCGCCAGTGCTCTTTCTTTCTGCACCATGGCCAGGTTCTTTCTTCTTGAACGCTGTCTTACCTGCGTTGCCGCCTGGTACGTTTACGTTGCCAAAGTTTTCTTCTTTGGTACTTGGGTTTAACAATCCGCCCTTTGTACCGCCGTTACCTGATTCTTCTCTACTACCAGCCATCAAGTTTGCGCCACCCATTCTATTTGGCTTTGCAACTGGGCTCTTGGTGTTTTGTCCATTGTCGCCATGCTTTGGTGATGGAACTTTGTTCTTGTACTCTAACATCAGTTCGTCGTCGCCTTCCATTGGTTCCATTGGCATTTCTTCGCCGTCTTCTGGCATTGAGTCCATGGAATCTAGATCGCCCATGTCGTCACCGCCCATGTCGTCTTCACCGGCCATTAGTTGTTCAAATTCTGCTTTTAATTCTTCTAGTGCATCTTCTAGATCCAAAATACGATCTGATTGTTCTGCATCGTCCATGCTGTCATCGGACTCTTCGTCATCAAAATCCATGTCGTCTGCTTCGTCGTCAGCTGGTTCTTCGTCGTCCATTTCTGCGTCGTCTGCTGGCTCTTCATCATCAGCTGGCTCTTCTTCGCCAAACGCTTCTTGAGCATATGGGTTACCTGAGTCAGTTGCTTCAAAATCTTCTGATAGTAATTCTTCATAGATTTCACGTGATTTTGCAACTACGATGTTGTGGAATATTTCTTTTGCTGTGTCTTGATCTTCATTGATTAAAGCTTCAAGCATTGCTTCAAATTGAGCGCGGTCAGTCATGTTTATTCTCCTGTGATTTGTGATACAAGGCTGTAATATATTTACACTTTAATTACAAAAGTGGGTAGATATAGCATAAATTTAGCCTTTTTTATGCTACTTTTTAATTATTGTGGCGCGGCTGGAGGCGCGGCATACATTGAATGTATAAATTCTAATTCGTTTTCTTGTTCCAAAATATGAGCTTCACTACTTTTTCGTAGTTCATTAATTTGTTTTAATGTTAATCTCGTCTTTCTAGTGTCGTCAGTGTGCAACATCGTAGTATCACGCTCGGGACTGTAACGCAACTCGTTACCTATGTCGCGAGTATTTGGATCAATATAAAACAATTCTCTAAGTATCATCTTGTATTTATGCTACTGGTGGGGTTGCGGCACCTGCTGGAGCAACGGGTGGCGTTGCACCTTCCTCTCCCGGCATAGCATCTTCCATGTCTTCTGGAGGAGTCATGTCGCCTGCGGCGCCTAAATCGCCTTCAATTCCAGCGGCGCTTAATCCTGCGCTACGTAATTCTCCAGCGGCATCAGTGCCAGTTGCTTGGCCTTTGCCAGATTCTTCGCCCCACAGGCGTTCGTTTTCTGCAATTTCTTCTTCTGTAAGGCCCAAGAAACGTTTTAGCGCAAATCGTTTACTCATATAAGGCACAGCTTGCACAGTGTTAAATGTGTTAATACGTTCAGCATCAATGCTGGCTTGCTTGCTACTTGCAAAGTTTAATGGAGGATTGAATTTTAATTCAAATAGATTTGCATCTATGTTCATGCCTTTGAAATACATGAATCTCTTGAATTCTATGTCAAAAACAGTTGCTACCAGTGCTTGCAAACGTTCGCAATACTTGTTAAACCGCAGTTCTTGAATGTATGCAGTACCCACACGGCCGTCATTAAAACTTGCTTGACTGTCGTCTGCGCCGGTTGGCAAGTAGCTACTTGGAATACGTAAGCCTCGGAATAACTTGTTAGTAAAGTACTTTAAATCGTCGATTTCGCCAAGGTTTGTGCCGCCGGCAAGTGTTTCTACTTTGGAGCCACGACCTTCTGCTGTTGTTGGAAAGAAGTAGTCTTCGTTAATACTTAATGGATTGTATGCGCTGTCAATAACATTCATGCCACCACCTGACTGGCTTGGAATTCGTCGCTGATGAATCTCATTTTTAACACGTTCCACAAATGCCATGGCCAAATGACTGGGCATGTTACCCACGTCAATGTGAAATACCCTACGCTCTGGAGCACGTTGTATGCGATAGATTAAAATAGCATCTTCCAGCAATTCTTTCTGCTTGTACACTTTAAAAATATTTTCTAAAAGACTGTTACCAAAGGGAAAATTGTTGTCAAGTCCTTCACTTAATGATAGATGTATAATATGTTCTGCATCAATTGCATGTTCTGTTTCGCTGATACCAAATCTATTTGAAGAGCCACTTGTTGGAAAAGCGCCGCTTGTTCCTTTGCCCGATGCTATGCCTGACAATCCGCTGTTGGGCAAACCTCCGCCGGCATTTTTAGGGTTGATGTTTGCAGTGATCTGAGTAGCAACTAAATTCATAAAGTTAGGAGCAAGGTCTTTGACTATGTACTGCTCGGGCTTTTTACCGTCGCTTTCATTCACAATTACTTTGACTAATTTACTGGAATCCATCCAATGCCATTTTTGAGTTTCTGGATCACGGATAAAGAAACAATCGCCATACTTGAACGTGTTGCGTAAAATTCTAAAAATTCTTGTGTCAAATTGTTGAAGCTTGACCCATTGTTGCAAGTACTCAGTTAATATTCTAACTTCTGCATTGGTACCTTTACTGCGCCAACCCACAGTAAATGGAGTTTTGCCGTCTTTGAGTTTCTGTGTGCAGAATTCTGCAAGAATATCCAGTGCCGCATTGACTTCTGGATCGCTGTCCATAACTTCGTATTGTTGATATCTATCAATACGATTTGGACTGCCTGTGTAAACATCTGGCAAATAGCTACTGTAATTTGTCTTGGCTGGCCCGGGGCGATTTGCATTGCCCATGTTCCCAGAAATAGGACTAAGGGACGATGAAACATCCGTTGGCGTAAAGTATTTTTTCCATGACATAAAAGTATTTTATCCTTAAGCGAACCTGTTGCCTGACAAACCTTTAGTAGCTCTAACCTGTTTGCCCGCAGTTTCAACTGATTCTGCACTGTGTTCTATTAACTGTCGTATGCTTGTATTTAACTGAACCAATTGCTCATTGAGATCTTTTAGACCTACTTTATCTGATTGTTCTTCAAATTTTGGTTCTTCAAACTGTGGTTGTTCTGCCTCTGGTTCTTCTACCTCTTTTTTATCTTTGATAGATGCCAATTTGTCTGAAATGTTTTCAGACATGGACTCCGAAGACATATCATTAATTGCAGTTCGGTTAATACCTGCTTCTTGACTAGTCTTAATTTGAGTACCAGCACTGATGCGTTCTGATAGTTTAGCAGTGGCTTCTTGCATACGTGCTTCTAATGCTTTGGCTTGTGGATTATCTCGCATGGCCCGCATGATATCAACTGGTTTGGCATCAGCACCCAAGTTGCCTTTTACTTGTGTTCTAAGATCATTTTTTTCAGTTTGAAATTGTGCTTTGATTGCTTCTAATTCTTTTTTGGCAGTTTTAGCATCATCATTTTCAACAGTTTTTCTAGTGGTTGAGCCGCCGCCGCTAACAGAACTGATAGTAGTGGTAATTTCTTTGAGTCCTGAAGTAATTTTACTAATATCAATGTTGCCTCCTGTACTGGCAGTTCCCGGAGATGTTTTAGTTGTTGCAGATTTCATCAACTCGCTTATGGCATTGCTGGCAGAACCTGACATTAAATTCCGTAACTGTTCAGGTGTTGCCACAGTTTCGCCTTTGTGTAACTTGGCCACAATGTCTTTTGGTTCAGTTGGTGATCCAGTTTCACCCAGTGTACCGTGTTCTCGTTTTCCGGTCTTTGCTCTTAATTTTTTAACGCCGTCAGTGTTGCCAGCTTCTTTATTGGCATCTGCTTCGGCTCCGCTGTCTACTCCAAATACTTTTCCAATTGTCCGAATATTTTGTTTAGCATTACGGGTTGCTTGATCTTGAGTCATGCCATCTGGCAATACGCCGCCACCTGTGCCAACGGTTGACATTTTTCTTATTAAGTCAGGACTACGTCCCATTTCAGCGTTTAGCTCACCCAGTGATATGGTCATGCCAGCGGCATTTTTTCGAAAGTTTTCAACTAGTCCTTGCATATTCTGAGATACTCTTCCAGCTTCATTCATAGTGCCCGGTGCGCCAGCGGGTTGGCCGTATCCTTGCTGAGTACGGCCTTGCAAATCCATCGAGCCTCTCTCATATAATTCTTTTCGAGCATCAACTGCACTCATACCTGGATTTTTTCGCATGATATTACGTTGTCTATCTGCTTCAGTATTTTCAAGTGTAATCTTGTCGGCCGCGGCTTTTCGAGCTGGATCTTGAGTTGTTTGTGCCATTCGATTAAATTGAGAACTTGTTTGATAAGCATTGGCTTTTGCAATTTCAGCATTTAATCGTTCTTTGGCAGCAATTTTTTGCGGATCATTCTCTGCCAAATTGGCAGTGCGTCTGTTGTCTCGCACTGCGGCCATGTATTGTCCAGCTCTACCACCTGTGGCCACTTGCAATTCTGTTCGTTTGGTTTTGTCAAGGTATCCGCCTGCCATGATAGTACTGGTAATACCTTGCATGGTTTGGCCCATACCGAGAGTGGCAATTCTTGCTGAGTCAGCTGACTGCTTTTGTGCATCGTTCATCATTCTGTCTTGTTGAATCTGGTCGGCCGATCCTTTTCTCTGTAGCATTTCTGCTACTATTTCTTCTCTGTTTTTGCCAGTGGCATTTGCAGCCTCGTGAACTTTGGCCGCTAGTAACGCAGTGTCTTCTGCTAATTTTTGTCGGCCAGCCTTTGTCTCCAGCAGATCTGTTTTGCCGCCCGCTGCCAACATGGCCATGTCAGCTATTTCTTTTCCTGTTTGCAATCCTAGAGTTTTTAACTTGCCTGCTATCTCTGTACCTTGTAATTGTTTTCCAAAATCTGTAAATTTATTATAAGCATCGTCTGCTGAATTGCCAATCATTCTAAACGAATTTCCAGATTTTTTAATTGCGTCTAGAGTACTTTTTAAATCGTCATAGCCAGCAGCCTGGCCCATGCCTTCAGCGGCGCCACCCGCACCTTGACCAACACCAACTTTGCCTCCTTCAACTGACAGTTTTCTAGTATAATCAATGTATCTTATAGCCTCACCTGCCGCGCTGCCAAATATGCCAGCCACAGTATCTGCTTTTTTTGCAAGCCCTTCTACTGCTTTGGAGAACGATTCAGCAGGATTTCTTATACTGTTCAATCCTATTACCGTGCTGACGCTGGCACCTGCTATTTCTCCCAGTCTTTCGGCGGCGCTTTTTGCCATGTCTGCCAGCGATTTACCAGCATCGTTAGGCGGCGCTGTTGGTTTTTCTTTTGGCCCAGAATTAGGTCCAGATGTCAGTAGTTCAACAAACATCTCTCTCAGTCCTGCTAACGTAATCGGTTCGGCCATAAAAAATATCCCATAAATGTACGCATATAAATAGCTATACATTATATTTATCCGGAGTCAATTATGTCAGAAAATCCACTCAAGCAGTATTTTAGACAACCTAAAATTTACATCACATTGCCCAGCAAAGGAGTATTCAACAGTCCTGAATCATTGGAAAGTGGCAAATTTGAAAACGTTCCTATCTATGGAATGACTGGTATGGATGAAATTGTGTTGAAAACTCCTGATGCATTGATGTCTGGGGAAAGCACAGTTAGGATGATTGAAAGCTGTTGTCCAACATTCAAAGATGCGTGGCAGATGTCTACCATAGATGCCAACACACTTTATGCCGCTATCCGTATTGCCACTTACGGAAACGAAATGGGCGTTACACAAACGTGTGACAGTTGTGAAGAAGAAAATGACTATGATCTTGATTTAAATCGAGTCATAGAGCATTATACAACATGCCAATACAATCACAAATTGATTGTTGATAACATCACTATTAAAACAAAACCGTTAAGCTACAAAGAAGCTTCTGACTTTGGCATTTCCAGCTATAATCTACAACAACAATTGAATCAAGCCGAGTCAGTGGAAGATCCTTTGGAAAAACAAAAAGTGTTTAAAGAACTGTTTGAAGAACTGACAAAAGTTCAGCATTCGTTGTTTTTAAAAAGTGTAGAATCTGTTGAAGTTGATAATCAAATAGTTGACAACAGAGATTTCATTCATGAGTGGTTGGCCAACTGCGACAAAAAAATATTTGATGAATTAAAGAAACATGTGGATGCCAACAGAGAAGCATGGGTTATGCCCAGCTGGCCTGTTAAATGTACTCATTGCCAAGCTGAAACTGAAATCTATGTGGACCTAGATAATACAAATTTTTTCGACAACGCCTAATTAAATCCGCCCCCAACGAAATACTTGAGGAATTAGTTAGGCTAGACAACTATGTTAAAAATTTTAAACAAGAGTTATTTAGAATCAGTTGGTACATGAGGGGAGGAGTAACAGTGCATGATCTGTTACATACCTACAGCTATGAAGATAGACAATTTATCTATGCTGTTATAAGCGAAAATATAGAAGCAACAAAAGAATCCAATATGCCGTTGCTTTAATTCTTCAGTTGAATTACCCCAGTAACAAACGGAATCTTGTCACCGTTGGGTTTTGTTTTTATGTTAACTTCATACCCATTGCCCATGTCTCGCCAATCAGCAGGATTTCTTTGCGGACCATTTTGAACAAAATCTTTGGCTGCATTTCCTTGTGGAAGTTTTTTGGCCACGGTGCCGTTGAACTTGTGGCGTTCGTAGCCAGAACCAATATCTTCCCAATCGCTAGCATGACGGTAAGCATCGCCTTTGGCATAAGGAGGTTTAGTAGTAGATGTAGTTGTGCCTGAATTTTGATCAGCATCAGCTGGTGTAACTGCCGCACCTTGCGGTTTTGCTCTACCAGGATGATCAGGCAACAGAGTTGGTAATAAGATGTCAGGAGGTTGTTTGTCTCCGTAAAAATCTTTCACAAAGGCAGTCCACAGTTGTTTGGCAAAGTCTGTGGTCCATTTGATTGGGGCGCCAAGAAGGCTGGCCAGTGACTCTCCGCTGGTGCCAGGCAACCAAGATATGTCTGCAATTTGCCACATGGCGTATCTTGCAATCATTTCGCGTAGATTTTCATCAGGCTCTTGACCCGGCAGTTGAGGAACACCGTACATGCTGGGGTCTGCTTTTGTAAAGTACATCCATAACGCAGTTCCAGCATTGCCCAATGCAGTGAACGGTTTACCAAGCCAGCCAAATATTGGTATTTTTGTAAACAACGCAGGGTGCGCAGTTGCTATGCTCAAGAACAATTGTCCCAATTGTTCTCTATGGAAGATTTCAAAACTTTCAAGGCTGATGCCAGGATCTCCGTCTTTGTCCTTGCCGTCTTCACCCAACTCTAAAGCTATCAATGCATCGTCCATGTTGGCAAGATATGTTTGTACAGATTTGGTCACGTCGTATGCGGCATACATCCAAAATAATTTGTTGATTAATCCTGAAACTCCAAGAGTCGCCAATTTGGTTCTAGCATCTGCGGCTTGTTTTTTTACGTTAGATGGATCGGTTTTTTTGGATTTACGTGCTTTTTTAAGTGCCGGCACTAATTCTGTGTTGTGATATTTTTTTACTTGCTCCACTATGTCTTTAGATAATACAGTGTCGCCGGCATACTTGCTGCCGGCCATAGCCTCTTCCACAGCCAATTGAACATCTTTGGTTGTTGCTTTTTTTGCTGAGCCGTCCAGTGCTGGTACAGTGAATTTTTTAAATATATCAGAAGCCACACGTTCAACAGTGCTTTCTGCAAATGCCTGCTTGGCAGCATCGCGAGAGAATCGCTTAAAAACAAATTCGCCAATTTCTGCACCGAGACCTTCAGCAATAATATCCAACACTTTCATTGAGATTTTTCCATTATGACATATTTATACACTATCAAGATGAACTACGTTCATCTGTTCATCGCTTTCGCTCGAACTTTTCTTTCTTTCTTAATTGTAGTGCATAATCAACTGCGAAGCAGTTTAAATATTATCTAGATTGTTCAGTCACACTTTGCCCTGGCGGGCAAAAATGTTAACATTATCTGAGTTGAACATGTCACACTAGCGTTACAGCAGTTACAGAGGCGGTTGTCCGGTACCTCGAGCTGAGTCTTTATACAACGGCGGGTCTCTGCATATACGCTAACATACACAAAGCCGTGGGTATTTCTCCCTCTTTTAGCCTTTCTAATTGGTTTTGCATAAACTAAACGGGTTATAGGCGTATCCCATCGTCATCCTTGCGGGTAGTAGTTTACTGGTCTGTCGCCAAGCAGATACTCCTTACCGTCACACATCAGAACGGATTCAGGGCACAATATCAACGCCTGTGCGGGCTTATTTGGCGATTAAACGGCCTGAATTATTAGCCTTTGAGTATATGTGAACCATGTACACGGACACTAATCTGGCCGTTGTAATAGTCTTTTGATTCTAAAACTTTGTGAGTAAATTGTTCTCTGGCCTCGATGTAAGAGCATTGCGCCTTGGAATTGCAGTAATATAGGATTTCTCGAGTGAAGTTTTCTTTGCCTAATTTCAATACGTCCACGTTTAATTCTAGGTTTGACCCATAATAATCACGCCAATCCGAATCAATTTTTGATCGTATTTTCTTTTTTTTCTTAGTGCCGTTCTTTAACTTGACTACTTTGTAGCTGGTCTTAGCGAACTTGGCTAATTTTTTGCCTATATATTTGCGTCCAGAGATGACATTTGTTATCAAGTATACAAAACCAACACAGTCTTCGGGTAGTGTTTCAACGATTTCGTTTTGATAAGTCCATGACATGCTTTAGTTAGCATTGGGTGAGCCTTGATTTGTTTGGTCTTGAGCGGCTTTACGTTCTGCTTTTGTGGAATCTAACCAGTGCCTGTATTCTTGTATGTGCGCCCTGCGATCACGGGCTATAATTCGTATCTGCGCCAGCCAATATCTAGTTTCTAAACCAGCTTGACGTGTGCCTTTGTTGATCCAACGTTGGTTGGCCTTGAAGTATTCAGAGAAGGCCCGCATGAGTTGATCATGCGTTTCCTCATCTTGATGCATTATTCAGTTACCTCTAAGTCATTTGCATAGTTTGTAAAGCCATTTTCTTTAATAACTTTAAGAACATTGTTCACACGACCAATTAATTCGTCCTTGTGACTGATTAAGAATATGTTCTTCTTGCGTTCACGTGCCATCTTCTTCAGCACAGCCAATGCGCCCTCGACTCCTGACGCATCTAACCCGTTATCAACCAACTCGTCAACAAACAATAAGTTAATTGCTTGATATAAACTTTCCCAAACATCACGGAACGACCACGACAATCCTAAGATCAAACGATTACGTTCGCCCCGACTCAAATTATCAAAGTCAAGGTCTTGCCCCAGCTGTGTGATAATAACACTAAGGTCATTTTGAAACACCACAGTATGCGGTAATCCCATCTTGTCGAGATAATAGGTAAGTCTGTTGTTGAGATATGCCAAGTTCTGATCAATAATCTTCTTACGGATAAAACTGTCCTTGCTGGTCAACAGCTTTAACAAGAACTCTTGGTGATTTTTAAGTGTATTGAGTTCATTCACATGATCCCACGAGATATCCTGCATGGCAGTGTGCTGTAGTTCGTCGATTTGTTCTTGATACGGATCTGACTCACCGGCTTTGACTGTTAGCTGTGTTTCCAGAGTTTTGAGATTGTTCTGATGTTTCAGTGCTTGCTCAACAGAGTCATAGTAAGTATCGGGACGTTTTGACACTTCTCCAATGGCAACAATCTCTTTATTGATCTTGGCCAAGTCGCTGGTGACTTTGTCTAGATATCGTTGTGCTTCTTCCAAATGCTTGACAGCAACAGCAGTCATCTCTTCGTGTTTGTGATCATGCAGATCCTGTTCACAAGCGTGACATTTTTTATCCTTTAACTTAGCAAGCTCGTCAGCGTACTTTTTTACGCTTCGCTCCGCTTGCGCTGTCGCGCTGTCTAATGTAGCCCGCTCCTTAGTTAGGCTTTTCAGCTTTGCTGTCTGTTCTTCGAACAGCTTCAGGGCAGTATGCTTGGCTAGCTCAGAATTTATGTCTACATTTTCTAATTCCACAATAGCTCTTGCTATTTTTTCCATTTCTTCTGAGTGTTGATTGTTCCAAGCATTTTGCCGTGACGTTAGCGAGTCAACGCTTTGTTGTATTTTTTCGTTGCTTTTTTTAGCGGCTTCAATATCTGCATTTTCTTGATAGATATTGTCCTTGGTAGTCTTGATCATCTCTTTAAGACCTTCTGCTTTTTCACTCAACAGTGTAATACCAAGCAACTGTTCAATAATAACTCTCTGATCATTGGCCTTCATAGATAAGAATGGTTCAGTGTATGTGTTAAGTGCAACAATATGCCTAAACATATCATGACTCATACCCAACAAATCATCAAGATCTCGTTGCGTTTCCCGCATGTCGCCTTGTGCATCATCTGTTTCTTCTGTATCCTGTGCTTGATTATTAACAAAGAATTGCAATACGTTGGGTTTACGACCACGCTCTATGCGATATTCAGTACCGTCCTTATCAAATGTAAGTGTAACCAACATGTTTTTGTTATTGATTTTGTTGATTAAATTGTCTTTCTTAATATTTGTAAGTGCATTGCCATACAAAGCATAACTTAATGCGTTTACAATAGTAGTTTTACCAGTACCGTTTCGACTCCCATTGTCATCACCACCTTGGTCTAAGTTTTCACCCAGTACAAGAGTTAAGTTTTCCTTATCAAAGTTCACGGCTTGGGTTTGATTACCCACACTCATGAAGTTTTTTACTGTTAAATCTTTAATTTTTATCATAGGCTATTATAAATGTTCAGCAACAAGTTCTTGTCAAATTCATCAGAATCAATGTTTACAATCTGACTACTGACGATTTGATCAACACTTTCAAATGATTGAATATCAATGTTGGTGTTGATCTCAATTTCTTTCTTTTCTGCAATTAGTGTAAGTTCGCGAATGTTGTAATCACTGATAAATTTCTCTTTAATAAAACTTGCTTCTTCGTAACTGATGTCAATATCTAATGCAACACGCAAATGTTGTTTGGGTTTGATAATTTTATCAGCATCGTCGATAAGTTGACTTAGTTTTACAGTTCTAAATGTAGGTTGTGCCGGCCAAGTATGGTATTCTGGAGTGCCATCCCACTCTAACGTCATCATACCGCGTTCGTCGTCCCATGTATCTGCATAGTTGTGCGGAAACGCATTGCCAATATAGATCATGTTCTGTTGTTGCTGGCGCTTGTGGAAGTGTCCGCTGAATCCTAGCTCATAATTTTTAAAGCTATCCAGCTGAATCTCTCCGTGATCTGGCATCTGAACCATGGCATTCATAAAGAAGCTGGGCAGTTCAAAGTGGCCAAATATATACTTGCCTCCTTTCTTGCCTACACTTCGCCATTCATCGCCTACAAGCCACGGACAGAGCGTAACATCCCCAATGGTAGTCGGTTCATGTACCACGGTGATTCCGGGAATATACTTTCCAAATTCGACAGAGTGTATATCCCGCTTGTCTTTGTAATATAAATCATGATTACCAGGGAAAAAGTAAAATGCATCAAACGCCTTGCCCAGCTTTTCCAAGGCCCTAAGACTATAGTCCATAGTAGTGATATTAAGACTATTGCGATTGTGATGCCAATCGCCCATAAAAATTCCAGTATCACAGCCTTCCTCCTTTGCTTTAGCAATGTACCAATCTACAAAATCTTCACAATCCTGATTGTGTACACTACTATTACTTTTTAATCCAAAGTGTATGTCCGTGAAACATGCTACCTTTTTAAACAAATTACTCACTGGACGTGTCCTCATTATGACGTTTAAGTGCGGCCGCATGTTCTCCTGCGCCGGTACGTGAATATGATGGGTTCATACCATTAATCTCTAAAATATCATCTCGAATATTTTGATTACGTTTTTCGATATTAATAACACGAACAAAACTGTTAGTAACAGCCGCAGTGAAATACGCAAAAGGATTGTCTGATTTTGATTCATCAAATTGTAATCCTATCTGTGTTAATTGCAAAATAGCCTGACCCTTCATCTCATCATTGTAAGTATATCCACGAACGTTACCCCGTGTGGCATACCGCTCACATAATTTTAACATCATTCGTGCTAAAGTTGGAGTAATTTGGCCCGCATCTTTGTCAAACTTGCCTTTGATCAAATCACCCTTCCAATGGCTTTTGCCCACACATATGAGTTCTTCTTTGTCATCAAACTTCCAATGTTGGAAAGGAGGAAAGTTTACCTTGTCTCTATGATCAGCTAGTGTTTTTGGATTCTTCTTCCTGATACCGTTGAGTGGAATATGATCAAAAGTCATGATTCTAAACACCAAATCAGTCTTGAGCATTTTCTTATAGTCAACTTCACAATCAGCTTGTTTGACTTTTTCTCCAGCGGCTTTTCGACGTTGATATTCTGCGTCACCCAGCCGTTTTGCTCGCGCTCGTTTTGCCTCAGCCACGGTTCGAATATTAACCTTAGATACATCGGATAGGATTAGATCGTATTGATGAAAACTAGGATCTATAAAGCTACAATATGAGCTTTTACTTCTATGTATTTCCAACAACATATCCTTGTTGTTTAGGTAATTTACTTTTACTGTCATTAGATAGTTCCTCGCAAGTTACATTATAAACTACGCAGTTAATAAAGTCAAATAAATAATACACCAAAGAGGAATATTATTATGGGTTTATTTGATACAGGCGCTGGGCTTACTTCTACTCTAGGAGCATCTGCAAACGCTATAGGAGCAGTCGGCAGTGCGGTAGGCACAGCCAGCCGACTGAGTTCCGCTATTGCATCTGGATTTAACTCAGATGGCGGCGGCAATATTGCTGGCGCCATTCGATCAATAAACTTACCAGCCGCAGGTGAAGCAATTGGTGATATTATGGGGGCTGTTGCTGAATTCACAGACTCTAGTAATGCAAATGATTGGCGTGTTAGGTTAAGCATGGCTAAATGGACCAGTTTTAGAGGCAGTCCAGTATTACAACCTTTGAAAGATGCAGGCGGATTAATATTTCCTTATACTCCTAAAATTAGTATTGCGTCATCGGCGTCGTATGGAACAATTAACACAACACATACAAATTATACTCACCAGGCTTTTAAAAATAGCGATCCAGGTAAGATAACTATTGTAGCACCTATGTATGTTTCAGATGCTGCCGAAGGTTTATATTGGATTGCTATGGTGCATTATTTAAGAAGTTTAACCAAAATGTTTAGTGGAAATGATCCTAAGGCAGGAAACCCACCACCTATCATCATGTTAAACGGTTATGGAAATTATGTTTTTAAAAATGTTCCAGTTGTTGTTACTAACATGACAGTGGGTTTAGAAAATACCTGCGACTATATCAGTGTACCAGTAGTAGGCTCAGCCGCAGGCGAAATAGAAGGCCTTGCTGATTCAATTGGTGGTACTGCCAGTGCGCTGGGCGGACTTGCAGGCGGCGCATTTGGCGGAGCAGTGGGCAGTATCACAGGAGCCATCGGCAGTATTGCTGGCGGCATTGGACAAGTGGCAGGCCTTGCAGGCAGTTTAGGACTGGGCGGATCAGTGAGTGGCGGCACAGCACACGTTCCTACCAAGAGTTCATTCAGTGTAACATTGCAACCAATTTACAGTAGAAACAGCAGTCGCAAATTCAGTCTTGACAGATTTGTATCAGGCGGTTATTTGAACAGCCCAGTTGGATATATTTAAAATGGCCGCAACTTATAAAAACACTAGCCCATGGTTTACCACACCCATTAAAAAGAACTATCTTGATGTGTTACGAATTAGAACAGTCAGTGCTGAGCCAGACGATTTTTTATACGGAATAGAAAGCCAATACACTTACAGACCTGACCTGTTGGCATTTGACTTGTATGGTGAACCTGCGCTATGGTGGGTGTTTATACAACGCAATCTTGATGTGTTACAAGATCCAATATTTGATTTTGTGCCCGGCAAGAAAATATATGTTCCAAAAAAATCAAGTTTGTTTAACATACTGGGATTATAAATGAGTTTTTTAGATAAAGCAACCAGTGCAGTGGGCAAGGCGGCAGCAATTGCCGGCGTTGCTGTTGTAGCATCCAAAGCAGTCACCAGTTTGGGCGCGGCAACCGGCTTGTCGTCCTTGGTTGATGCAGTGACTGGTGCATTTAAATCGTTTAACAATTTGTTTAAACAGCTAGACGGAGTGTCATTGCCGTTACCCAATCCGTTACATGCATATGCAAGTTATAATTACATATTGGGGTTGGGCATATTGACAGACGCTGAACTAAACGATCCAAATGCAACCTATATGGGAGGTGCTAGACCTCGATTACTTTGTAAATCGGCATCAACTGATCCCAACAATCGTGTGCAAACTCCCTACGGAAAATTTGATTACTATATTGAAGATTTAGTAATGGAACATCAAATGGGATTTGAAGATGGCGAAAACACAAACGTCACCAATGTTTCATTCAAAGTTGTTGAACCCTACAGCATGGGTATGTTTTTAACTGCGGTACAACAACTTGCACTGGAACAAGGTCATGATACTTGGACAGAAGCGCCGTTCCTGCTAACAATTGAATTTAGAGGAAACAAAGAAACAGGACAAATGGTTAACGTTCCAAACACTTCACGATATATTCCTATTCTCATCAGCGATATCGATTTTACCGTTAGTCACGAAGGATCTGTGTACACTGTTCAAGGCATGCCATGGGGCGGTACTGGGCTTACTGATGCTAACAACAACCTTACTAGCGACGTAACAGCATCCGGCGCCAGTGTACAACAATTATTACAAACTGGCGAAAAAAGTTTGCAGGTAGCACTTAACAAACGTCAGCAAATGCTGGTTGAAACGGGCGTAATTGATGTGCCAGACGAATATCTTATATTGTTTCCTCAAGATTTATCGTCCAGTGCAACTAGTGGTGCAGGCGGCGATACAGAAAACTTTTCTCCGGCCAGCGGCAGCACAGATGCTGGCAGTAGTTCTGATGTTGAAAAATTGTTAGGAGTCACTCGTGGCGGCCCTAATAAAAATTTACAACAATCTGGAGATCAAGCTAATGAAATAGGCAAAGCGTTACTGGACTATGACAAAGATAGTGCTACAAAAGATGCAGTACCAATTGGAAAAGAAAGTGAAGTTTACGACAGCAAGTCTGGAACATTTTTTAAAGGCAAGTTAACCATAACCCCCGGTCAGAGTGATTTTAAATTTTCGCAAGACAGTGATATTGTCAATGCAATTAATCAAGTAGTGTTAAAAAGTACATACATTAAAAAAGCATTTAACACAGAAAATTTAAGTCCTGAGGGTTACCGAAATTGGTGGAGGGTTGATTGTCAAGTGTATAACATTGGACCAGTTAGGGCAGACACTGGAACCAAACCCAAATTGTTTGTTTACAGAGTTCACCCTTATAACGTGCATTCCAGTAGATTGATGCCAGCCGGCCACAGAGCTCCAGGATATGATAATCTCAAATTGCAAGTAGTAAAAGAATACAACTATATCTATACCGGAGCCAATGTAGATGTTATAAAATTTGAGATAAAATTTAATACTGGATTTTCTTATGAAATGGCCGCAGACGGTTTACAACGAACACAAGACAGTGTTAAAGAAACAGCAGAAGGCGGCGCAAAAGACAAAACAAAAGAAGTAATAAATCCATTACCTCCAGGCAAATTGCCGCAACCAGGCAGTACTCCAACAATTGTAAAATTTATTAAAACATTAACTGGAACTGACCGAGGCGGCGGCGGCGGCCCTGATAATCAAGGCGTACGAGCGGCAAGGTTGTTCCATGATGCTGTTACCAACACGCAAACAGCCATGATGGATCTTGAGATGGAAATTATAGGAGACCCTTATTTTATAGCACAAAGCGGAATTGGCAATTACACAGCATCGGCCACGCAGTATGCTAATTTAAATAATGATGGAAGTGCAAATTATCAAAACGGCGAAGTTGATATAATGGTAAATTTCAGAACTCCAATTGACATCAATCAAACTACAGGATTGTACACGTTTGCGGGCGGCACAACTAGATTAGATCAGTGGAGCGGTTTGTACTCAGTACTAAATGTAACCAGTACTTTTAAATCGGGACAATTTAAACAGGTATTGACAGGCATGCGTCGACCGTTACAAGAATTGCAAGAAGAGTCCACTCCAGCAGACACATTTGTGGCTAATAAAGACGCTCCTCCAGAAGATAGAGAAGTAGCCACAGGGGACGAATATGACTATTGAAAATAATTTTAATCAAGCATCATCTGGATCCAGCGACGCTCGCCCTGGTCCGTTTTTAGCAACTGTGGTCGGCCACCAAGATCCAACATTCATGGGCACCATTGAAGTTGAATTGTTGCGCCCAACTGGTAATAACAGTGACGAAACTGCTTTGCACCAAGTAAAATACATGAGTCCATTCTACGGTGTTACTTCGGCCGCTCATCTTGGTTCAAATAATGATTATGCAAGTACACAAAAAAGTTATGGTTTTTGGATGGTGCCGCCTGATGTGGGCACAACAGTAGTGGTAATTTTCATAGACGGTGATCCAAGACGCGGATTCTGGATTGGGTGTGTGCAAGATCAAGGTATGAATTTCATGTTGCCTGGACTTGCTGCCACGCAAAAAGTCGAAGAAGATGTTGAGGCTGACAAAGCAGGAAGATACGGTAGAGTTCCTGTTGCTGAATACAACAAAAAAGTTACCGGGTTTGAAAATCCTGATGGCACACAAACTTGGAAACCCAAACATCCGTTAGCAGATGCGCTAGGTAAACAAGGACTATTATTTGACGACATTAGAGGAATCACATCAAGCAGTGCCAGACGAGAAGTGCCAAGTATGGTGTTTGGTATCAGTACACCTGGGCCGGTGGATAAAAGAAACGGCGCTCCACGTGGCCGCATTGGCAAGGAAGAATGGAAGATTGATAATGCGTTTGTAGGCAGACTTGGAGGCAGTACATTTGTAATGGACGACGGCGATGCTAGATATTTGCGAAAGAAAACAGCTAGTGAAGGCCCTCCTGAGTATGCATCTTTAGAAAACGATGAATCTGGCGGCAATGTAGAAATTCCTCATAACGAATTAATACGTTTAAGAACACGCACTGGGCATCAAATACTTTTACACAACAGCGAAGATTTAATTTACATTACTAATTCTAGAGGTACTGCTTGGATAGAGTTATCTAGCGACGGCAAAATAGATGTATATTCTAAAGATAGTATTAGCATACGAACAGAGAACGATTTGAATTTTTATGCAGATAGAGATATCAACATGGAAGCAAAACGTAATGTTAATATCAAAGCCGCAAAGCGTTTTCAGAACGAAGCAGGAAAAGATTATAAGCTACTTGTTACTGAAAATGGATTTATAACCACCAAAGGTATATTTCATATAAACACCACGGGTAATAATAATTTTACATCAGCAGCCGCAACTAATATTAGAAGTGCTGGCAACCATGTAGAAACTGCGGCACAAATTCATATGAATGGCCCAGCCGCTGCCACAGCTACAAAAGCAGAAGTTTTGACTACATTTAAATTACCAACAGATATAGAAGGCGACACTGTGGAAAGTATTTTATTAAGAGTACCAACAACTGAACCGTATCCCCATCATGAAAATTTAGATCCAGAAAATTTTAAAACAGACAAAACAGATAGAGAAGCGGGCGCCGCCGGCACTGTTCCGGACTTGTGGAAAACTTACTCAACCGGGCCTGACGATACATTTACAGTTAGACCGCCTGTGGCCACTTAGGAGCAATAATGAGTTCAAATTCAAAATTATATAAAAAAATAACATTGCCAGCAGTGAGTCAACCTGATAATCTTGGCGAAAAAAAATACAAAGGATTTAGTACAGTTAACACTAATACGGAAAATTTTAATCTCTATGATTTTGAACTAATAAAACAGGATTTATTCAATCATTTTTATACACGCCAGGGCGAGAGATTAATGCAGCCATCATTTGGCACAATTATATGGGATTTGTTATTTGAACCCTTAACGCCTGAAATAAAGAACTTAGTTTTAGAAAATATTAATCAAATAGTTAACTATGATCCTAGAGTCAAAGCAGAGAATGTGACAGTGACAGCGTATGACCAGGGCATACAGGTGCAATGCACCTTGGTATTCTTGCCTTATAACATATCACAAACACTTCAACTACGCTTTGATCAAGCCAACGGACTATTGATGCAGTAAAATACGCAGTTAATATTTGAAAATAAATACAATACTAGGATAACATATGAGCTCCATTGATAGACAAAATAACTTGCTAATTACTGAAGATTGGAAAAAGATTTACCAGTCCTTTAAAAATGCCGATTTCCAAAGCTATGACTTTGAAAACTTGCGTAGGACTATGATTACCTATCTGCGTACAAATTATCCTGAAGATTTTAACGATTATATTGAGTCCAGCGAATACCTTGCCCTTGTGGATCTTATTGCGTTCTTGGGACAAAGCATAGCTTTCCGCGTTGACTTAAATGCTCGTGAAAACTTCTTAGAGCTAGCAGAACGCCGTGACAGTGTATTACGTTTAGCAAGATTAATCAGCTACAACGCCAAGAGAAATATCGCCGCTAACGGTTTACTAAAATTTACCACAGTTAGAACAACAGAAACTGTAGTAGATAGTAATGGACGTAATTTATCAGGACAAGTTATTACATGGAACGATCCGTCAAACACCAACTGGTTAGACCAATTTACTAAAATTATGAACTCCGCAATGCCTGCAACACAGCAGTTTGGAAACCCAGCGGCTAAAGCAGATATTTACGGTATTCCAACAAGTCAATATAGATTCCAAGGTTCAAATACTGATGTGCCGGTATACACTTTTTCGAAATCCGTAGCAGGTAAGTCTATGAATTTTGAAATTACCAGCACAACTTTTAGTGGCGAAGAGTATATCTACGAAGAAGCGCCAAAGGTTGGCAATAGCCCGGCATGCATTTATAGGGACGACGGCCACGGCGCCGCCAGTATCAATACAGGATTCTTTTTTAATTTTACGCAAGGTACATTAAATGCTGGAGCATTTACAATCAGTCAACCAAGTACAAATGAATCAATTGATATTGCAACACAAAATATTAATAATACAGATGTATGGCTATATAGATTAGATCAAAACGGTAAAGAAGCTGAACTATGGACAAAAATTCCAGAGCTAACTGGAAACAATGTCATTTATAACAGTCTTAATAAAAGTATAAAAAATATATATGCAGTAGTTACACGGACAGGCGATGCAGTGAGTCTGGCATTTAGCGACGGCACGTTTGGTACACTGCCTATTGGTGATTTTAGAACTTATTATCGTATCAGTAACGGATTTTCGTATATTATAAATCCCGCAGATATTAGAAATATTTCTATATCTATTCCTTATACTTCTCGTAAAGGTCAAAACGAAACATTAACAGTTACTTTGAGTTTAGTCAGCACAGTATCTAATGCAGAATCTACAGAAACTAATGCATATATTAAAGCAAATGCATCAGCAACTTATTATACACAAAATAGAATGATAACAGCAGAGGACTATAATATCAGTCCGTTGTCTGTAAATCAGCAAGTTGCCAAAATAAAATCTGTAAACAGAACTTCTAGCGGTATTAGTAGATACTTTGATCTTAAAGACCCTACTGGAAAATACAGCAGTACAAATTTATTTGGAAATGACGGAGTCATATTTCAAGAATCCTATGTATTGCCTATAAAATTTAAATATAGTACTAAGGTAGATATTGAGGGAATTATATATAATAAAATTATTGATATAATTAAAAATCCAGATCTAAGAAATTTTTATTATTCAAATTTTATTAATTTTTTATCAACTAGTTTAAATATTATATGGTACAACAAAACATCTGACACTGCTTCAAGCACAGGCTATATTGGCGAATTAAACGATATACGACCATATCCTGTGGGCTCATATACCTCAACAGATTTAAAATACTTAACAGCCAATGCTTTAGTAAAATTTACAGCACCAACCGGTTATTATTTCGATCTTAACAACAATAATGCTCTAATTCTTGGAGATGCTACTCTGTCTAACAGGGTGTCTTATATATGGGCTCAAGTAGTATCGGTTAGTGCCAACGGTACTGCCGCTGGAACTGGTCTACTATCTAACGGACTTGGTCCAATTACTTTAAATCAAGTAATACCAACAACTGCCCAAATAACTCAGATTATTCCAAAATTATCCTTATCAATTTCTAATTCTGTTATTACTACAATGATAGATTTAATATACAGTAATAGACCGTTTGGGTTAAGGTATGATGCAACTGATCAGAGCTGGAAGATAATTTTTGAAAATAATCTAGATTCAATTTCAGGATTTAGTTTATCAAATCAAGGCAACGATTCTAATTTAAAAAACGATGCTAGTTGGATCTTACTATTTACAACTGATAATGATTTTTATACTGTCACTACTAGATTACTAAGATATGTATTTGAAAGCGATGATGAAATACGATTCTTTTTTGAAGATAATTCAACAGTTTATGATAATACAACTAACTCAGTGGTTAAAGATTCAATTAATATATTAAGCATAAATCCAAAACCAGGCCCAACCGGAAAACCGTTTACACAGGATTTAAAATGGGACATTGTGTCGTCTTTTAATGGATTAGATGGTTATATTGATAATAAAAAGATAATAATATCGTTTCAAGATTCTGATAATAATGCTGTTGTTGACAATCCTCAGTTATTTCTTGACATTGTTGATTACACAAATATCACAAATCCTTACATAGTACAAGAAAAATACGCTATTTCTGCAGGACAAAACGATTATCGTTATAGAGATAATTCAGATAATAAAATAAGATTTTTTTCAACACAATCTAGTGTAGGATCTTTGTCAAATTATGCCAACGGCCAGTATTTTTATTTTGCTGATACTGGTGTTGTTAAAAAATTAAATTCAACAAAATCAACATTAGTTCCAACCTTGGATTATAAAATATATGTTGGCAGAGACAATTTAAAATTTCAGTATATTCACAGAGCAGATTATCAATCAAGAATAGATCCAGGCGCAAGTAATATAATGGACATATATGTTTTAACTAAAAATTATGATACATTGTTCCGACAATGGCTAGACGGATCAACTACAGCACAACCGTTACCGCCAAGCTCTGCTGAACTGTATAATTTAATTGCACCTAAATTAAATCTAATTAAATCTATAAGCGATGAAATTGTATATCATCCAGTAACATACAAATTGTTATTTGGAGCAAACTCATCTATTGATTTACAAGCTAGTTTTAAAGTTACAAAGAGTCTAAATTCAGTAGTATCAGAAAACGATATTAAATCTCGTGTAATAACAGCAATTAATCAATTCTTTACTCTTGATAATTGGAACTTTGGTGATATATTTTATTTTACAGAACTATCAACTTATGTAATGACACAGCTTGCTCCTGATATCACTAATTTTATAATTGTACCAAGACAAGACGGCGCCTATTTTGGTAGCTTATTTGAAATAAAATGTCCAAGCGATCAAATTTTTATTAGCAGTGCTACTGTAGACGATATTGAAATAATTACCGGAATAACTTCGGGGAATATTAAGTCAGTTACCGGCCAAGCACTTAGTGCAGTATCTTCACAAAACACAACAAGTTCAACATACGGAAATATCTAATGACTGATTTTACAAATCCATCCGGCTCTAAAGGACTTAGTGTAAATTTAATACCTAACTTTTTTAAAACAGATGCTAACAAAAGATTTTTACAAGCCACAATTGATCAACTAGTAACACCTGGAGCTGTCAAAAAAGTTAATGGTTTTGTAGGAAGACAATACTCTAAATCAACCAGCGGGACAGATTTATTTGTTGAAGCCGCTGATACCGCCCGACAGAATTACCAGTTAGAACCATCACTAACTGTGCAAGATACGCTAGGCAACAACACATTTTTTAAAGATTACATAGACTACATTAATCAGCTAGAAGTGTTTGGAGCCAATACAACTAATCATGCAAGACTTAATAAGCAAGAATTCTATTCATGGAACCCGCACATTGATTGGGACAAATTTGTTAATTTCCAAAATTACTACTGGTTATCCTATGGCCCTAGCACCATTACAATTTACGGTCAGCAATTAACTGCGGAAAGCACATATAAAATTTCTTTAGAGTACCAAGGTCAAAATAATCAATATGTTTTTACTCCAGACGGATTAACACCAAACCCCTCAATACGACTTTATAGAGGACAGACTTATAAATTTATTGTATCCAGTCCAGGTAATCCAATCAGTATTAAAACTGCAAGATCGTTAGGCATTGCTGATCGGTATGTGATTTCAGGTATTGATTCTTACGGAATTGAAAACGGCGTAATAACTGTAACAATCCCAGTAAATTCTCCAAATGTTTTATATTACCAAAGCGAAACCGATATCAATCTAGGCGGCGTCTTTGAAATATATGATATAGATGAAAATTCTTTTATCAACGTTGCAACAGATATTTTAGGAAAAATTACGTATACATTAAGTAATGGGGTTGCATTGTCCAACGGTATGAAAGTGTCGTTTGGCGGCCAGGTTTCTCCTTTGGAATACGCAACAGGCGAATACTATGTTGAAGGAGTAGGCACAGCAATTAAATTAATTGAAAAATCTATTTTAGAAATATCTACAACCTATACAGAATCTGAAACATTGCTGTTTGACTCGAACAATTTTGATACAGACGCCTTTAGTGATTCAACCGGCTTTGCAAAAACATTAGATTACATGGTTATTAATCGAGCCAGCCGAGACCATAACCCTTGGTCTAGATACAACAGATGGTTCCACAAAGATGTAGTAACTGCCAGTGCAACATTTAACAAGACCACAGCGTCTTTAGATCAGAGTCTTCGAGCAGTTAGACCTATTTTAGAATTTGATGCCAACTTAAAATTGTTTAATTTTGGTACAGATGCTATAGCTGATATTGACTTAGTTGACTCGTTTACTACAGATGCATTTTCAACAATTGAAGGTAGCTTAGGATACAGCATTGATGGTATTAGTTTATCAGAAGGTCAAAAAATCTTATTCTTATCAGATACGGATAGACTAGTTAAAAATAAAATCTTTAAAGTGGAATTTATTGATGTTAAACACTTGTCAAGCAATTCTAGACAAATTCATCTAGTAGAATTACATACGCCGGTTATCAACGAAGTAGTGCTAGTTAAACAAGGAAAAGCCAACCAAGGATTAATGTATTGGTTTAATGGCACCACGTGGGTACTAGCACAACAAAAATCAGATACTAATCAATTTCCATTGTTTGATGTTGTTGACAATGACGGAATTAGTTTTGGAAATTTAGAAAAATACGACGGTAGTACATTTAAAGGAACTCACTTATTTTCATATAAAGTTAATGCTGACGGGATTATTGATACTAATCTTGGATTTGGATTATCATATAGAAATATAGAAAACGTAGGCGATATTGTTTTTAATTTTGATTTTGATATTGATACATTTTCTTACAAAAAAATAACCAATATTATATCAAGCCCAATTAACACAGGATATTTACTGACAAAGGATTATGCAGGAAATACAGTTTATACAAATGCATGGGAAAAATGTAACGTAAAAACAACTCAACCTGCTATTCGAATTTATAAAAATTCAAACACTGTTAATAATTTTAAATTAGATATTTTTGATAATGTGCTAGATCTTGCAGATCTACTAGTTCGAGTCTACATTAACGGAAAACGTATAGCTAAAGATAAGTGGTCAATAGCAGATAGTTCAGATTATAAAATTATAAAATTTAAAACTGATGTTTTAATCACTGACGTTATTACGATTAAGGCATATGCCGCCCAGCCAGTTAATGATAATGGATTTTATGAAATTCCTGTAAACTTGCAACATAATCCTATGAACAGCGCATTATCGTCGCTGACATTGGGAGAAGTAATTGATCACGTTGACAGCATTGTTGATAACATTTATATGGATGATATCAACATAGAAAAAACTAACTTTGATACGTCAACTGCTCTTACTTTTGTTGGAACATTTCCAGGAGCAAGCAATTTACGAGATTTAGGTAATATTACCCCGTACGGCACAAAATTTGTTCAACACAGCGGCCCAGCAAGTATTTCTTTATATCATATCACAACTGATACTAATAATGTAATACGATCAGTGCAGGAAAGTAGAGACAAATATGTTCAATTCAAAAAGAATTTCTTAGCAATTGCTTTAAATTTGGGGGTTGAAACAACCCCTGCAAAACAAGTTGATTTAATATTAGAAAAGATTAATAAAGATTATTCAAAGACAAATTCGTATTATTTTAGTGACATGGTTCCGTATCGAGCAAGCACAACAACCAATATAACTGTAGTCGATGCTCGTATAAAAACATATCCTTTAAAAACAGCATTCACTTTAGACACATTGTCTAGCAGGGCAGTTATTGTTTATGTTAATAATGACCAATTAATTTATAACAAAGATTATTATTTCAGCGAGCAAGGATTTGTTGTTATCTCAATAAATTTACATGAAAGCGATGTTATAACTATTTCTGAATATGAAAGTACAGACGGCTCGTATGTCCCTGAAACTCCTACAAAATTAGGCATGTGGCCAAAATATGAGCCAAAAATTTATCTTGATACAACGTTGGTCACTCCAAGATTGATGATACAAGGACATGATGGTAGCCATATATTGGCTTATGGTGATTACAGAGATGGTATTATACTTGAACTAGAAAAACGAATTTTTAATAACATCAAAATAGAATATAACACAGAAATTTTTGATATTGCAGAGTTGTTACCTAGCTATAATCGACCCGGTGACTATTCTCGTACAGAGTTCAATCAAGTACTGGCCCCGTCATTTTATCAGTGGTCATCATTAGTTGATAGAGATTTCACAAAGCCTTTGAGCTTTGACAGAAATAATCCGTTTACTTTTAAATACAATTCTTTTAGTACACCAGACGGAAAAGAAGTTCCAGGTTACTGGCGCGGAATTTATCAATGGATTTATGATACAGATAGACCCAATCTATGCCCGTGGGAAATGCTAGGATTTAGTTTAGAACCTAGTTGGTGGCAAGGCTCCTACGGCCCTGCACCGTACACTAGTGATAATCTTGTAATGTGGAAAGATATTTCAGAAGGGTTTGTAAGAAAACCTGGCGTTCCTGCAATACAATTAAAGAAATATATTAAACCATTTTTAATACAGCACTTGCCGGTTGATAACGAAGGTAATTTAGTTAACCCATTAGTTTCTGGATTTGTGAATGGAACAATAACATCAAATTCTCAAACAGATTTTGTATTTGGTGATGTTGGTCCTGTTGAAAATGCATGGCGACGTAGTAGTCATTATCCGTTCAGCGTAATATTAAGTGCAATTTTATTAAAACCAGCTGACACTTTTGGAAAATTATTAGATAGATCCAGAATCAAACGAAATCTATGCGGCCAACTAATTTATAGTGAGACAGGATTACGAATCAAAGTATCAGATATTACATTACCAAGCATTTATTCTAGTGAAGGCCGTGTGCAAACATCTGGTATTATTAATTATATTGTAAATTATATTCTGAGTGATAATTTAAAATCATACAACAACTACATTTATGATTTGTCTTATTTGAATACACAATTAAGTCATAGGATTGGGGCATTTACAGCAAAGGAAAAATTTAAATTATTATTAGATTCTAAATCTCCAATCTCTACAACAAGTGTGTTTGTCCCGCCAGAGGATTATACACTAATATTAAATTCATCGTCTCCTATAAAACGATTAGTTTATAGCGGAGTTATCATTAGTAAAATAGCTGATGAATATGAAATTAAAGGATATAGTAGGACTGCTCCTTATTTTAAATATTATCAATATCAGCAATCTGGAGCCACTATAAATATTGGCGGCATTTCAGAAAATTTTGTTGCATGGACATCGGGCGAGAAATATGCAATAGGTACGTTAGTTAAGTATAACAACAAATATTTTAGATCAACAGCAACGCATACTAGTGCAACTACCTTTGACATATCATTCTATCAATCGTTGCCACGTTTGCCAGTAATTGGCGGCAGAGATGCAATACTTAGAAAATCATGGGATAAGTCTAGTGTTAATGTAGCTTCTTATGGTACTAAATTTAGCGCAATACAAGATGTGGTTGATTTTCTACTAGGGTACGGCGAATATTTAAAAGATCAAGGATTTATATTTGATGAATTTAATCCTGTATTAAAAGCAGTTACTAACTGGGAAACTAGTGCAAAAGAATTTTTATTTTGGACGACACAGAATTGGTCCAACGGTCAAGACAAATGGAAAGATTGGATTCCAGGCATACGTCTGAAATATGGTGACATTGTTCGTTACAACGGAGATTACTATAAATCCAACAAAGATGCAACCTCTAGTATATTTTTAGAATCTGCATTTACAAAACTTGACGAATTAGCTAGCAATGGCGCCGCCGCAATAAGTTTAAGTCCCGCCGCCGCAAAACTAACATTTAAAACAGCATTAAGCGTAATAGATGATATCCGTAATCCTTTTAACGGATACGAAATTTTTAAAGTTGACGGCACCCCGCTTGAACCAAGTTTTATAAATTCTTTTAGAGAAGACAATGCAGTCAGTTATAGTCCACGAGGTGATGCTGGTATTTACGGAGCAACCTTTTATCTAATACAACAAGAGCATGTTGTCTTATTAAACAACAGCACAATATTTAATGATACAATTTTTAAACCAGAAACAGGATACAAACAAGACAGGATTAAAGTTTCTGGATATGTTAGCACAAATTGGTACGGCGGACTAGATATTCCAGGTTTTATCCTTGATGTAGCTAAAATACAAAACTGGACTCCATGGGAAGATTATGACTTAGGAGATATTATAAAATATAAACAATTTTATTATACTGCAAGTAAATTCTTACCCGGTGCAGTATCTTTTGTTAGCGAAGATTGGATATTACTCGATAAAAAACCAACGACTCAGCTGTTGCCTAACTGGACCTATAAAGCAGAACAATTTACTGATTTTTATAGTTTAGATAGTGATAATTTTGATACAGCACAGCAAACATTAGCTCAACACTTAATTGGATACCAAAAAAGACAATATCTTACAAATATTATTAAAGATGACGTAAGCGAATTTAAATTTTACCAAGGAATGATTCGTGAAAAAGGAACTCAAAACAGTTTAAACAAATTATTTGACGTAAAATCAGCCTCGGCCGAAGAAAGTCTAACATTCTACGAGGAATGGGCGATTAGAACAGGACAATATGGCGCCAGCGAAGCATTTGAAGTTATCGAGTTTACACTAGACGAATCAAAAATTAGAAGTAACCCGCAAGGATTCTACTTATCGGAGAATAGTGATGATCCTAACGATTTTATTATTACATACAATGCAAACCAATTATATTTAAAACCTTCCGGGTATAAATCAAACCCATGGCCCGAGTTAAAAACATATCACCCTTATTTAAGAAGTGGTGGATATTTTAGATCGGATGAAGTATCTGTAACCTTAGTTTCTTTAAATGACATCTTATTAAAAGACCCAGCTGATTTTAAACCAAACTCTTATATAGCAGTTACCTTTGAAGGAATAAGTTGGAATGTGTACCGGTATGTTGATGCAAATGTTACGGTTACTGCGGTAGATTACAGTAATGGAACAAAGACATTAACTTTAACAGTAAACCAGTTGGTGGACTTTCCAGTAGGGTCTTATGTTGGAATTGACCAAGTTGATTTAATAAAAGGATTTTATAAAATTGTTGCGGTATCTTTGAATACATTTACAGTTTCTGCAACAATTTCAAGTTGGGCTCCTCCATTTACACAATCAGAAAATCTAATAATTTTTAAATTAGTTAGCCAACGCTCTCTGTCTATGGATGCTGTTGATAGTGTGGTTAGACCAACACTAACCAACGGCGACAAATTATGGATAGATTCTAACAGCAATGGTAAATGGTCTGTGTGGGAATACTCACCAGTTTACAGCAGAAAACTTATTCCAAATTCTTCCCCAATTGATGGTATAAATTACGGAAAAATTATTTCTTCTACAAAGTTAGGTAAAATTATTGCAATTGGTTCTAACACCGGCGAATTAGAAATTTGGGATAAAGCTGGATACAATTCTCAATGGATTCAACGACAATTAGTTACTAAACCTTTTATTAGCTATTCTAGCAATACTGGAAAAATTGCCACCGCTGTTGCATTATCGTATGATGGAAAATGGTTGGCAACTGGATCACCGTTAGCAAGCAATGCTTATACCAAATTTAAAGGAACATTTATTGGAGGTAGCGGGTACGTTACTGAAGATATAGTATACATAGATAACGTAGGGACATACACTGGTTTTTATCAAGCATTGAGCAACAACAATGGAAGCACAATGCCTCGCCCAGACGGATTACTAGGATTGATTCCAAATGTTGTATATTGGAAAAAAATAAAGTATGCTCCGACATTACTATCTGGAGCTAACAGTAACTTGTCTGCTCAAGGTGTTATTAGTCTTTATAGCAAAGATGCAAATAATATTTTTACACTAGTTGATACTATTATTAGCCCGTTCCCAGCCGCAAATGAACAATTTGGATCTCAGCTGGCCTTTGCAGATAATGCATTGTATGTGTCTGCAATTGGATACAGTGGTAATACTGGAAGAATTTATAAATTAAAATATTCAACAGATGTACAAGCATCCACATATTATAATCCTGTTGGTAGTCTGGGCACTGTATTAAAACTTACCTCTACAACTGGCATATTACCAGGTATGGTTATTTCTGGTGTTGGCTTTACTTCAAACCAAACAGTATCATCTGTAATAAATCAAACTACTATAACAATCTCACAACAGCCCGACACTACTCCAGCATCAATTATTAATTTTTCAATTGTAGGTTGGGGATTTGATTTATCAGCAACTATAACAGGTGATATTGTTGGAAGACAGCTTGGCGCTGGAATTGTAACAACCGATAATGATAGTACATTAGTTGTTTCGTCTAATAATAGTACATTATCTGGACAAGTTAAAATTTATAAATTAGGAGTACTGGCGCAAACTATAACTGGTACAAATTTAAATTTTGGAAAAAGTGTTGATATTTCTGATAATGCCGACTATCTAGTAATTTCTGATAGTTTATCAACTAATGAAAAACCTAATTCGGGCATTGTAAATATTTACAAATTCACACAATCTGCATACGTGTTATATCAGTCATTAAAAAATCACAAACCAGAAAATTCAGGATACTTTGGTAGTAAAGTAGCCTTTGTAGACAACTATAAAACGATAGTGGTATACAGTTCAGATGAAGATACTATTTTAAATACTACGTTTGATAAAAATTCAACATTATTTGATAAAGAATCTACAAACATATCTCAAATAGCAGGCGAGTCTGGACGAGTTGATGTTTATGATATGTACGAATCTAAATGGATTTATAGTGAAACTTTAGAAAATTTACAAACAAGCGGCTCAGGTTTTGGTCAAGCAATTGCTACAGGTAATAATCATATTTTTGTAACTGCGCCTTTTGAAATGGATCAAAATTTACAATCAGGCATTGTTATTGATTATGAAAAACGAGAAAATACATTTAGCTGGAATATCAAACATCAACAAATTGACATACCAGATGCTAAAAAAATCAAATCTGCATTTTTGTATAACAAAACCACTGGCGAATTAATAAAATATATTGATGTTATTGATTTAGCACAAGGAAAAATTGCAGGAATTGCAAGAGAAGAAATTAAATATTCGTCTTATTATGATCCTGCAACATATTCTATCAACACTAACAGCAGTGATATAACAGTGGACGCTGATGCCCCGTGGGGAAAAGCACAAGTTGGTCATGTTTGGTGGGATTTAAGAACTACTAAACTTGTTGATGCATACGATGATGAAATTGTATATAGAAACAGCGTATGGAATTCTCTTGCAACTGGAGCATCGGTAGATTTATACGAATGGGTTGAAAGTACGTTGCTGCCAGCGGCATGGGATGCACAAGCCGATACAGAAACAGGAGTTGCCAACGGCATCAGCGGAACTAGTTTATACGGAAATAATGTTTACTCCGCAAAAGAAAGATACGATACCACGTCTCAGACTAAAAAATACACTTATTATTATTGGGTAAAAAATAAAAAAACTATTCCAAATATAGCAGGTAGAAATTTGTCCGCCCGCGATGTTTCAAGTTTAATTGCAAATCCTCGAGGCTCAAATTATACGTATCTTGCATTAACAGCAACTAATTCTTTTAGTTTAATAAATGCGGCACAATATTTACAAGATACAAATGTTGTGTTGTCAGTTGAATACTGGATAGTAGATAACATATTACAAAATATCCATAGTCAGTGGAAAATTATTAATAACGATGCCCTAACAGTGATTCCATCACAGATTGAACAAAAGTGGTTTGATAGCTTGTGTGGGAAAGATACTAGCGGTCGAGATGTTCCAGATTCTACATTGCCAGATAAAATTCGATACGGCGTTGAAAACAGACCACGTCAGGGTATGTTTATAAATCGATTTGAAGCATTGAAACAGCTGGTTGAAGAAGCAAATATAGTATTATTGAATAATCCAATATCTGAAAGTAGAAATATTTCAAATATTGATGTAAAAGACGCATACCCTAATAAAATATTAGGACTATATGACACAATACAAAATACTTCAGAAGAATTAAGATTTGTCAATGCGGGCGCATTTAAACGTCCAATTTTAAGTAACTGTGTAATAGTTGATGGAAAAATTACCGGAGTCAATATAACATATGCAGGCCGAGGATACCTAGTTGCTCCTTATATCTCAATCTTGGGCAGCGGTGAAGGAGCAATAGTAAAAGCTGTATTACATAGTAACGGCACTGGGCAAGTTGTAGGAGTAACAGTTATAAATGCAGGCGAAGGTTACGATGATAGCACCATTGCATCAATTCGTGATTATTCAGTATTAGTTCAAACTGATTCAGAAGCTCAAGGAGTGTGGAGTATATATTCTTATGATCCGACAGGTAAGGTATGGTCTCGAACTAAATCACAGGCATATGATGTAACAAAATACTGGAGTAAAACTGATTGGTATGCAACCGGCTATAATCAATTCACAGCTATAGACCATGCAGTTGATATAGTATCTGACTTAAAAACAACAAATGATTCAGTCGGGCAAATTATTAAAGTTCGAATTAATTCAACTGGTTGGTCGTTATTGGAAAAAATCTCAGATGTTGATTCGTTTGATTACACACAAATGTACAAAGTTGTCGGATTAGAAAACGGTACGATTCAATTAAGCCCGGCGTTATATTCAGCATCAAACATCAGCACTGGCTATGATGGAACCACATATGATGGTAATGCGTTTGATAACTCTCCTAATTTAGAACTTCGTATTATTTTAAACTCTTTGAAAACTGATATTTTTGTTGATGATTTAAAAATATATTATTTAAATTTATTTTTTACTACGGTAAGGTATGCATTAAGCGAACAAGTTTACTTAGATTGGATTTTTAAAACAAGTTTTATTAAGGCTCGACATAATGTTGGATCACTATCAACACCTGTTACTTATAACAATGATAATTTAACTAATTTTCAAGATTATATAAATGAAGTAAAACCATTCAAATCTAAAATACGAGAATATGTCAGTAGTTATCAGTTAGTAGATTCTAATGAAACCATGGTCTCGGATTTTGATTTACCGCCAATATATAGAAATAATGCAATAACAACAATAAACACAAGCGCAACTAACGGAACTATTTCTGCAGACGATTCTGTTATCAGACAATATCCTTGGAAGAATTGGTTAGACAATGTTGGATTTATTGTAACAGATATAAAAATTATTAGCGGAGGATCTGGATATATCTTAGAACCCGTGGTGACTATAAACAGCAATTCTGGTTCTGGCGCAACTGCTAGAGCTTTTTTCACAAACGGAATTATTAATAGAATTATATTGCTTACTTACGGATCTGGATATTTATCAGCACCCACAGTTTCAATTTCAGGTGGATTATTGGCAACTGGCACCCCTGCTAAAGCAGTGGCAATCATTGGAAATAGTGTTTTAGCTAACAGCCATCACGGTGTTGTTAGAACAAGTTTAATTAAAATAAAATTTGATAGAACAACAAGTTCTTATTTCTTTGTAGATTTAAAAGAAACTGAGTTTATTAATACTACTGGAAATTTACAATATAAACTTACATATGCTCCCGATACCACTATTGGAAATACAACTGTTACGATAAATGATATTCCGTTATTAAGAGAAAATTACAAATTAACAACAGTTACTTCTACCACTGATTATACAAAGTATTCAGGATTAATAACATTCACAGCTGGAACACAACCTGCTACTGGAAAAATAATTAAAATTGTTTATTTAAAAAATCAGTCATTATTAAATGCAGCCGATAGAATAAATCATTTCTACAATCCGCAAGATGGCGACATTGGAAAAGACTTATCACAGTTAATGACTGGTGTTGATTACGGCGGCGTAATAGTTCAAGGACTTGGCTTTGATGTTAGTGCTGGCTGGGGAACTATACCTTGGTTTACAGATAAATGGGACAGTTTTGATCCATCATTTGATGACTATATTATAACAGTTTCGGCTAATAATCACGCTTTTACATTACCGTATGTTCCAACTAGCGGCACTAAAATTAATACTTATTATGTTGGTTTAAATTTAACTACTATACCAGTAGTAACAAATCAATTAACTTATACATACAATTATATTGGAGTCAACCCAACTGCTACATTAACTCGCAATGTAGCAACAGGCGGCACAACATCAAACTACATACCAATTGGTATATATAATCCAGCATCTGTTGTTATAGCAGTTGCAAGTGTTACTGGAATCCTAGCGGGAATGTCTGTGATAGGCACGGGCTTTTTGTCAAAACAACGAGTATTATCAACTAGTGCCATCAGTAACACCGTTACATTAAGTGCTCCGCCTAATTTACAGCCTAACGGAACTTTATATTTTACTAAAAGTATAGCAGGATCAACTACATTATCATTATCCAGCACCGCGGGGCTACAAGTAGGAGACACGCTAGCAACTTCGTCAGCGTCATCATTTGGCGTTGATACAGTTATTAATACTATTGTAAATAGTACAGAAATTATTTTAAATCAGATAATTTATGTTACAGTTCCGTCCTCTGCAACTATTATTTTTACTAGGCCGTTGAGAAAATACACCGATATAGCAATAACTAACGGGTTTGTAAATTTAACAACCCCGTTAGTGTCGGGTAGTGTAATCAATATTTCAAGCACATTGCCCAGTATTAAACTAGATGATGAATATTTTGGAACACCTCAACAAACCAATGCTAACGCAATAATAGCTACTTTTATTGGCAACGGAATTGCAAACACAATAACAATACCAAATACATTTGTAGTATCTGCTGGCGACAAATTTATTCTTAGAAAAAGCACTAGTGATGGATCGCTAACTCCGCAAGACACCGATTACGATTCATTGGTAACTGGCGGTGATATGAACTATTCTACAGCATCGGGACTAGCGGCTGATGATATATTGATGGACGGCGATAACTTTGTTACGCCAACATCTAGTCCTGCACCGGAGGAAGTGGTTCCAGGGCAAGTGGTTGATGCGGTTGCAATTAAAGTATACGACCAGCCGCAGTCTGGATCTGCAAGCATCAAAGTTGATAATTTTATTGCCAATGGTTCTGCAACACAATTTAAACTGTCACAAAATCCAAGTAGTGCAGAATCAATAATTATTAAAAAATCAGCCACTATTTTAAATTCTAATCAATACACACTTGATTATAGAAATAGAACAGTAACTTTAGTAGATGCGCCAACTGCCGGAGAAATACTAAGCATTTATAATATTGGATTCAGCGGCAGCAATATTTTAGATATTGATTATTTTATTGGCGACGGACAAACAACTGAGTTTATTACCAAAGCTCCGTGGTTGTCGGCAGTTACTCATATTGTTTATATAGACGGCGTTGTTGCAACTCCGGTTTTATTCCAAACAGATGCAACTTATGAAACAGCCAACCGTGTTGCCTTGCGATTTGCAACACCTCCTGCTGTTAATTCTTTGATAAATTATGTAATTGTGTCAGGTAGCCAACAAACATTTGCAATAACTAAAAAAGAAAAAATTGCAACAGACGGTAGATTTAATGTTGACCCGGTAACTGGTTTGTATTCAGGTACATCATCATATACATTAGCATACTCTGTGGGTAATAATTTACCAGCAGAAGCAAATATGATTGTTCGAGTAAACCAAACAATTTTACCATCACCAATTAGCACTTATTTTACAATAAAGAATAATAAACTAACTTACAAAGTTGATCCAACAAAAATTGTTCCGTACTCTACTCCTATTACAAATATCTTAGTTATTGTTGGTACTGAAATATTAAAATTAGGAACAGATTACACAGTTGATCCTGGCGGCTTAACAATTAAAATTAACAAAATTACCTATGCAATTCATGTTAATAAAACATTGGTCATTACAGTGAATTCCTCTCAGGGTTATGTATACAATGCAATCAATAATAATATTATATTTTCACAAGTTTACACAAGTAGCGATATAGTAGAAGTTGTTAGTTCGTACAACCATGATATTTTAGATATACAGCGTACTGCAATTACTATCAGCACCAACTTATCAATAACACAGAATACCGCTGAATATTACACTTATAAAGAATTGTTGTCTGGATTAATTGCCCTTGACAGAACTGTGATTTCTGATGAATATGTCTGGGTAGTACAAAATGCCACATTGCTAGTTCCTTCTGTAGATTATAAATTAAATGATAATAAACAAAGTATACAATTGGCAATTAAACCATCTGTTAACGATGTGTTTACTTTAATTACTTTTAGTAGTAATGTATTGGGATCAACAATTTCTTACATGCAATTCAAAGACATGCTAAATCGTGTGCATTTCAAACGTCTAAGTCAAAATAAACAAACCCAACTATCACAACCGCTGGCATTTAACAGTACTACTATTGAAGTTGAAAATGCAAGTAATTTTGATGCTCCAAACCCTTCTATTAATCGTCCTGGCATAATTGAAATTAGGGGCGAACGAATTGAGTATTTTGGACTTGTTGGAAATACACTAAGCAAACTACGTCGAGGCACATTGGGTACGGGTATACCAACGATTCACACTGCTGGCACCTTAGTGCAAGATATAGGTCCGTCAGAAACGTTACCGTATAACGAATCTTCTGTAGTACAACAAGTAGAATCGGACGGATCTGCTATCATCAATTTAAATTTTGTTCCAGTAAAAGTTATAGAAAATGCAATAGATTTTACTATTAATCGACAATATACAATTGTTACATTGGGTACAACTGATTGGAATAGCGTTGCCAACACAACAGGCATATTATACAATGTTGGAAATACTATCACTGTTATCAAATCAGCAACTGGTACAGGAACAGCAATAGCAATATCATACGGACAATGCAACGAGCTTGAAGTTTTTATAGGCGGGTATAATATCGATACTGTATGGAATAGCAATATTGTTTATGCAACCGGTGATATTGTTATTTCAGGAAGTTACACATACCAAGCTAATTTTAATCATACTAGCAGTATATCTTTTAAAGAAGATTATAATACTGGAGCCTGGAAACTATTTGTTGGCAATACTCGATTGAAAAAGAAACCTTATAAAGTACATCACGAATTACAAAGTTCAAATCCATTGTTAAATCCAACAAATTTTGACCAGTTGTTAGATGCTGAATTTACTGTAGATGGAACATCGTCAGCTATCAAACTAACAAATCCGGTTGACATTGGAGTTAAGGTAACTGTAGTTAAGAGAATGGGTACAGATTGGGATAGTGCGTTAAATATACAATACGATTCGGGTGCTATAACTGAATTTTTAAAAGCTACTCCGGGAATTTGGTATGCTCATTCTCCTCTAAAATAAGAAAGTACGGATAACCAGTAATTATTAAACTAGCAGATAATAATACTTGATAAATATAATACAAAGAGAGTTCACTATGCAGAGTCAAGAAACAACCGGAATTCACATCGAAGGACATATTAAAATATGGGATCCTGAGTCTAAAACCGTCTATATTAACAAGCGTAATGCTATTCATTATGAAAATATCAGTATAGCGTTAGCTAACAGCATAGCAAATAGCGGTAAAGGATTTGTTTATGAAATGGCATTTGGCAACGGTGGAACAGCTATTGATCCAACAGGTATTATAACTTATTTGACACCAAATAGTTCGGGGTCCAATGCCAGTTTGTACAATCAAACCTTCCAGAAAGTAGTTAATCAAAATTCTGTTAATAACAAAGACCCCAGTAGAAATTTAATTGAAGTTAGGCATGTTACTGGTACAAATTATACCGATGTGTTTGTAACATGTTTGCTAGATTACGGTGATGGCAACACTTCAGGACAGCAAGCCTTTGATAACACAATAGATGCAAACGGTTCGTTTGTCTTTGACGAATTAGGATTAAAATCTTATAGTGCTTCTGGAAATAGTTTGTTATTAACACATGTGATATTCCATCCTGTGCAAAAAAGTCTTAACAGATTAATTCAAATTGACTATACTGTTCGGGTACAAAGTCTAACTGGCATTGTAGGAGTATAACGAATGAGCTATCAAGTTACGTTTACTGAAACAACTAACCCTGCAAAACCTGCGTTAACTGTAGCAGATCAAACTTTAAACACACAAACTAGTTTAACGTTTGTAGGGAAAAACTATGCAGGATACGCTCCTGTTGTTGCAAATAATTTTTTACATTTATTAGAAAATTTTGCAAATAACTCAGCACCAGCTAATCCCATTGAAGGACAGTTATGGTACGATAATACCAGCGGCGTAAGTTTGCTAAAAGTATTTGACGGAACCATTTGGACATCAGCCGGCTCTGTTAAAAAAGCCGGCGCAGCCCCGTTAGCGGCAAATAGTAACCCAGGAGATTTGTGGGTCAATACTACAACTGCTCAGTTATATGTATTCTCCGGAAGTAACTGGTTATTAGTAGGTCCTCAATTTAGTTCAGGCAGTTTAACAGGTACTGTAGTAGATACAATTATTGACACTTCAAATGTAACGCACAGTGTTATATCTCTGTATGCCAACAACTATCAGTTAGCAATTATTAGTAAAGAAACATTTACGCCAAAATCAACAATTGTAGGATTTACCACTGTTAACCAAGGTTTTAATTTAAGCAATATTGATTCAACAAATACAACAGGTTTATCTAGAATATGGGGCACAGCTAGTAATGCTGATGCATTACTAGTTACTGGTGTATCAGTTCCATCCGCAAACTTTTTAAGATCTGACACATCTAGTACTAGTAATTTTCCATTGACAATACGAGCTGACGGCGGCTTAACTATTGGTAGCAACTCTAGTTTTAATATAGGTAGAGACGGCACTAGCACAATTTTATATTCAAAATCCAGTGGCGATAGTGTAGATTTTAAATTAAACAACAACAGCACACCAGTTACTGTATTACATTTAAATGCATTATCTAGAGTAGGCATTGGTTCTAACAATACTGCACCCACAGCCACATTAGATGTTGCTGGTACGGTTACAGTCAGTGGTGATTTATCAGTAACAAGTACCACTGATGCAACATCGCTAGTTACTGGAAGTATTAAAACTGCCGGAGGCATTTCAGTAAGCAAAAATATTAAAATTGGTAACAATGCAACTATCAATGGTAAACTATATTTAAATACATTAGACCCACTAACTGGGTTAGAAACTCCAGGGTCTGTAATATTACCATCCAGTACTGGAATATTTGATATTGGATCTAGCATTGCTAAATTTAGAAATGTTTATGCTGATTCGTTTGTGGGTGATTTTTCAGGAACATTTACAGGAACATTGCAAGGTAGTATTAGCGGATCAGCCGCTCGATTAGCCAGCCCAACGACATTTAGTATGACAGGGGATGTAAGTAGCGACAATATTAGTTTTACCGGCCAAAGTTCTTTTGGCACAGCAACATTTACTACAACAATTAGCCAAAATTTTATTAGTAATAAACCAGCAGTAGATGATTCTCTTTTATCAGACCAACTATTAGTTTATCGTAGTGGTAGTGCTAATCTAGTAAAGATGACGAAAGAAACATTACTAAAGCATGTGGCGACAGTGCCAATTGGGGTAATAATGCCATTTGCAGGAACTATCATACCCGAAGGTTACTTGTTGTGTGACGGTAGCGAAGTTAAAACAGCAGATTATCCAGGGTTATATGGAGTCATTGGATACACATATAAATCAGCTACATTACTATCTGGAGCCGCAACATTTTGTTTACCAGACCTACGAGGCAGATTCCCGTTAGGTAGAGATAACATGGATAACGATCAACGTATTCCATCTCGTGACGATGCAAGTATTTTAATTGATGCAGGCGGCGGCCCAGCAAATAGAGTAACCGATGTTACAGCTGACATAGTCGGAACCGGCTCAGGCGCCCAAACAGTTACTTTATCAATTAATAATTTACCAGACCACAAACATAATCTCAGCAGTACATCTGCCCAATATTATGCTGCCGGCCTTCCTAGCGGTATTAGCGATACTTCAGCAGTACCAGGACTAGGACTTCCAAATTCAAGCACAGGCTCTGGTTTGCCAAATAGTGGAGGAATCATTTCAAGTACACTAGGTTCTGCGTTAACTATAATGAATCCGTATACAACTATAAATTATATAATTTTTACTGGTGTCCTATAATGAGTTATACAATTACAAAAACTGATGGCACAACAATAACACAAATTGTTGACGGTAGTTTAGATCAAACTTCAACTGATTTAACACTTATTGGAAAAAATCTGGCAGGTTACGGTATTTTTATAAATGAAAATTTAGTAAAATTATTAGAAAATTTTGCAAGTACTTCGCAACCATCTTATCCATTAACTGGCCAGCTATGGTTTGATACTACTGAAAACAGATTAAAAGTATATGACGGTAGCAATTTTAAAGTTAGTGGTGGAACAATAGTTTCACAAACACCCCCAAGCAGTATTTCTGCTGGAGACATTTGGATTGACAGTGCTAGACAACAATTATATTTTAATGACGGATTGTCCACAAAACTTGCAGGACCGTTATACACATCAACTCAAGGCATAACAGGGTTCAATGTTGAAGAAATAGTTGATACTGTTGGAGTGACACATACTATTTTAAAATTATATGTAGCACAATCGTTAATTGGAATTTTTAGTAAAGATTCTTTTACTCCAGGTTCAACAATAGCAGGATTTGCAGGTGCGATCTCAACTGGATTTAATGTTAGTGCATTGTCTGGAGTAAAGTTTTCCGTAGCTTCATCTCAAGCAGATTCTTTACTGGCAGCAGACGGTACACCAAGAACTGCTGCCAACTTTTTATCAACATTAGATGATTCGTCAACAACTGGAACAATATCTATTCAAAATGCAGTTCCGTTAGTGTTAGGTGAAGGCGCCAGTACTGAAATAAATGCAACAACATCAATCTTCCAATTTAAATCAAATACTAGTAATCAGAATTTTGGTGTTAATCTATTAAGTGGAAGCGGATTATCAACTGCATTTTTTATCAACGCTACAACACAGCGTATGGGAGTTTACACAGAACTACCAACAGCAACCTTAGATGTTAACGGCGACGCAAGGATCAGAGGAAGTTTAACGGTAGAAGGCAACGTAACATCTGTTAATACAACAAATGTTGAAATAGCTGACAAATTAATTGAACTTGCAAAAGTCGCTTCTCCTTCAAATGCAACTGCCAACGGCGGTGGTATATCAATAGAAGGCGGAACAGACGGCGATAAAACACTTACGTGGACTAGTACTGGGTCAACATGGACGTCATCTGAAAATTTTAATTTAGCAATTAATAAAGTATATAAGATTAACGGATTTGATGTATTGAGTCAAACATCATTAGGAACAACAGTAGCAAGTGCTCCAGGTCTGACTAGTGTTGGCACATTAACTAGTTTACAAGTTAGTAATTTAAGTGTTAACGGTACTACAATATCAAGCACATCAGTTAATTCTAACATTATATTAAGCCCAAATGGATCTGGAACAATCAGCATGAACAATGCCAAAATTTCAAATCTAGGTACTCCTACTGATCCAACCAACGGCGCCAACAAATCTTATGTAGATTATACTGTACGTTTTGCACCACTGGGATTAAGCGCAGATACAACTGGACTTACACCTCCACAAATAAACTCAGAAATACTTATAAAGATTTTCCCGTGGCAGGATCACGAAGCAGGCACTAAATTACGATTGATTTGCACAGATAAAGCGGCCAACGGGTACGATCAAGGAAGCTCCTACAATAGTCGTTATAAACTGTTTGTGTTAACAGCAACAGGAATAGGTGATGCTAAAATTTGGCAATACGGCGGCCCAATATATGAAACTTGGGATTCGGGTACTTCGTATGTTAGTGGCAGTGTTGTTTCGTACCTAACTGGGTCATATATTGCTATTTTAGCTTCACTGAATCAACCACCTTCGTCGTCTCCAACGTATTGGACTCCGCTAGTATAACATCAAACTAGCATAAATAATGAAATAAGGAAAAGAGCGCAATGGCATACACTATAAACAGATATAACGGAGCACAAATTACAGTAGTTGCAGACGGCACTATTGATACTACGCTTGATATTAAATTAATCGGAAAAAATTACGCAGGTTACGGAGAAATACAAAACGAAAATCTTATATTCTTGCTTGAAAATTTCTCAAGCCCAACGCAACCTCCCCGCCCAATTTCAGGACAAGTATGGTTTGATAGCTCTAATAACAAATTAAAATTTTACGACGGTACAAAATTCAAAACTACAGGCGGCGCAGAAGTTTCAACAACCCCTCCTACCGGATTATCCGAAGGAGATTTTTGGTGGGATAGAGCAAATACCCAATTGCATGCCTGGACAGGTTCAAGATTTGAATTAATTGGCCCGCAAGGGGTTGCTGGTTCAGCCACAACACAAATGCGTTCAGTTAGTTTAACAGATACTAACGGAGCACCTCACGCAGTTATACAGGGTATTTCTAATGGACAAACTATCTTCACTATCAGTTCTGATGCTGATTTTACCTTAAATGCCGCCGTAAATGCAATTACAGGATTTACAAAAATTCGTCAAGGTGTTACGTTGTGTTACACTAATTCGGAAGGTCCATTACTAGGACAAACCACCAGTAATCATAGATTTTTTGGAACTTCTACAAATTCAGAAAGATTAGGCGGCTATGATATCAGTGCGTTTGTACTAGCAGGCGCCACCAGTTTTAGTTCATCTATTAATTTTGCTGACGTGGGTTTTACAGTTGGTAACCCAGTTGTTAAATTACGTGTGTTTAATGATAGTGCTACCACTCCAACAATTTATAATCAGCAAGGCGACACTATTGTTTTTAAAACAACTGTATCAAGTGCTGAAAAAACTCCACTAAAATTGGTAGGAACAGATGTGTTACCTGGTATAAATCTTACATCTAATTTGGGTTCACCTACTTTAAAATTTAACAACTTGTATGCAAATTATATCTACGGAACAATCGAACAAGCAGATAAACTAACAGTCAATGGTACCTATAGATCCGCAAGTACAGACCCAGGCGTTAATACCATTGCTGCCAGAGATGGAGTAGGAACTCTTTCAGCAATCTTATTCTCAGGTGTAGCAACACAAGCCAACTATGCTGACTTGGCGGAAAAGTATCTTGCTGATGCAGAATACGAAGTTGGTACAGTTCTAATGGTTGGCGGCGAAAAAGAAGTCACTGCTTGTACAATTGGCGCCAGAGCAATTGGGCCAGTATCTGCAAATCCTGCTTATCTAATGAACAAAGATTTAGAAAACGGAACAGCTATTGCATTAAAAGGCCGAGTTCCAGTAAAGATTACAGGGCCGATAGTCAAAGGACAGCATTTAGTAGCTGGGCCAAATGGAACAGCACAATCTGCCGGTTCGGGTAATCCAGACACATTTGCTATAGCATTAGAAAGCAATACTGATCCTTTAATTAAATTAGTTGAATGTTTAATACTATAAAGGAAATTATATGGCTGGCCTAAATACTGCTGTTCTAGCAACCGATTATAATACAATACAATCAAAAATTAATAATATACTTGGTAGTGGATCGGGTGACTACGGTTACGGACAAACTGTAACCAGTAGTCAAGTTGCTAGAACTAACAGAATTACTGTTGCTCAGTGGAATGCGTTGCGCAACGATCTTTTAAAAGCACGTAATCATCAAACAAATGTTAATGAAAGTGCCTTACTAACGATTGCATCGACTACTATCCGTATTAAGGAAGCAGATAGATTAGCTTACGGTACATTTGCCGACGTCGTAACAACAAATAGGCTAGTTTCTCCGCCAAGCGATCAAGCATCATTAACAACCTTACAAACTGTTACAAGAACTGCGCCATGGGCTACCACAATCAGTCATCAAGTAACTGTAGCATTTTTATCAGAAAATGATAGTAGATTTTTCTTTAATAGTGGCAGTTCTGTAAAATTTAGTTCAGGATTAACCGGGTTTTCAACTGGAATCAGTTTACTAGTTAATCAGTCTTGGCAAACTTTATTAGCAAACATGGGAATTATCAGCTTCAATGCGTATTCAACTACCAAGACTGGAACTGGTACAGCACAAGCAATTGGGTTTTACAACTTAACAACTACTAATCAATTGGTGTTTACAAAACTAGTTGAAGCTGGAAATCAGTATACACCTAATCAATATGAACTTTATGTAAAAAAATCTGGTAATTCTATAATTTTTACACCCACGTGGAGCTATGTTTCTGATGGAAATTACGGAAATTTTGAACCGGCAGATGGTACACTAACTAGTTTAGTACAAATATACACAGCAACTGGCTCAAATGTCTCAGTGACTGCCCCAACTAGTTCCACAACTAGTTTATAAAATGTGTAAGTCAGAGTATTGTTAAATGCCAATGCTTTGACAATAAATACACATATAATAGGGGACACTAATGGCAGCAGGTCTTGGATCTAAAGTAGAATATTTAGATTATAATGAAATACAAACTATAGTCAACACCGTTTTTGGAATAGGATCGGGTGACTACGGTTACGGCCAAAACGTCACTAGTAGTCAGGTTTCTCAACATGCAATTGTCACAGTTTCTCAGTGGAACTCATTACGAAATGATTTACTTAAAGCAAGACAGCATCAAAGCGGAGTTGATGAGACTGGAAATTTAGGCCTCCCTACACTTGATATTCGATTAGCTGATGCAGATAGAGCCGCGTATCTAAGCATGGCTAATTTGATAAAGAATAATAGATTAATTGCACCTCCTAGCGGCGAAGCTAGTTTTGTTACACTTACAACAGCAAACAGAGCATCTGGATGGAATTCTTCTACAAGCCATACTGTAACTATTGAATTTGCAACAGCAAATAGACTTCGTTGGTTTTTTAATTCCGGCGGTAACTTTCAGCTCAGCGCCACTCTTACAAATTACATTACAACAGGCGACAGCAGATTAGTTACTGAATCATGGGCAACTTTATTAACCAACATGGGCACTATAAAGTTAACTAACAACTCAACCACAAATACCGGTACCGGAACTCCAGCTACCAATATTGGTTTTGTTAACCTAACTTCAACTGACCAATTAATTTTTAGTAAATTAGTTGAAGGCGGAAATCAATATACACCAAATCAGTATGATTTATATGCAAGGATATCCGGAGGATCAGCGTTGATACTCACTCCAACTTGGTCGTACACTGATGCAGGCAACGACGGCACTTATAGAGTATTTGAGCCAGTCATTGGAACATTAACTAGTATCTGTCAAATGTATATTGCTTCAGGCGCCAATGTTGCAATACCTTATCCAACGGTAAACGTTGTTGGATCTGGTTGGAGCTATACTTCAGCATATGTTACTCCACCACCAACGTACAGTGTTAGCCCAAGTGTTACATTAGTAAACGAAGGAAACACTATTACGTATACTGTTAATACTAGCGGAGTGGCAAACGGTACTGTGTTATACTGGACTAATAGTGGAACAACTTCTGCACAAGATTTTACCAGTAATACAAATTCAGGATCGTTTACAGTTTCAGCTGACTCAGGCTCCATAGTTAGACAGTTAAGTTCAGATTTAACAACAGAAGGATCTGAAACTATTATTTTACAAATACGAACAGGATCAATATCAGGACCAGTTGTGGCAACTTCTTCTATTGTTACAATAACAGATATATCGGTGACTCCAGTATCAGTAACAATAACCACCGGCACGTTGTCAATAGATGAAGGGCAAACTATTACCTTTGCTATCAATACAGCTGGAATTGCCAATGGAACAGTGTTGTATTGGACTAATACCGGCACCACAGTTCCTGGGGATTTTGCAGATACAACAAACAGCGGATCTTTTATTGTAAATTTAAATCTTGGTATAGTAACAAGACCACTGTCAGCTGATTTAACGACAGAAGGCCCAGAAAGTATTGTATTAAATGTACATTCTGGATCAATTACCGGGCCAATTATAGCAACCTCGTCTACAATTGTGGTGGCTGACGTTTCTCGATCCTAATTTCAATATCCGTAACCTCTTGACTAGATAATTATAATAGTGTATTATTACACTATCTCGGAGTTATCTATGGACGAAAAAATTGAAAAAGCATTTGAAGTTGTCAACTACATGGCAACGCTTTCAAATCAAAGGCGATTATTGGCCGAAGAAGTTGATCAAAAACTAATTTACTATACTAACGGATCAACATTCAAAATCACACCTGCATTAATTAATTTTGTAAAATTAATGATTGATTTGGATCGAGTAGCGGATGCAGTGTTTATAGATGATAATAATAATCCAGTTGTGGTAGCTGATGTACAAGAATTTTTTGACAGTATCACAACGCAATATTTTGAAGTAATAGCCAATTACTCAACTAGATTTATAGCTATCAAATCCAAAAGAAAAATAAGTGATTTGGTCGAGTTATGAAAACAACCGGCGCGGTTATTTTTGCTCAAAATAATTCATCAGTTGATTATGTCAAGCTGGCAATTTTTGCCGCCACTCAAATACACACGTTTTTAAATATCCCAGTCAGCATTATCACAGATTCATCAGATTGGATGTTAAAAACATATCCTAAAGAATCTACGATCTTTGATCAAATCATCAGTATAGAAAACACATCAACTTCCAATCAAAAAAGATTCAACGACGGCACATTGTCCTCAAAATTTTTAGAGTGGAAGAATTTATCCAGAAATTCAGTTTACAAACTAACACCGTATGAAAGGACATTGGTCATTGACAGCGACTACATTATTAATTCTTCGTTATTATCCAATGCATTGTTTTCAGATCATACTTTTCAAATTTACAAAGACAGTGTTAGTTTGTCATCATGGAGAGACAATACTGAATTTAAACGAATAAATCAATTTTCAATACCGTTTTACTGGGCCACTACTTTTATATTTGAAAAAACATTAGAAGTAAAATCTTTTTTTGATATTATTGATTATATTAAATCTAATTGGCAGTATTTTAGAACGTTGTATAGCATAGAGGTTCCTACATTTAGAAATGATTTTGCATTTAGTATTGCTATACATCTCATGAACGCAAAAACAGCAGGCATGTTTGCACAGGAGTTACCTGGAAAAATGTTATATATTTCTGATAGAGACTTATTAATATCTATCAAAAATAAAAAAATAAAATTCTTAATTGAAAAAGAAAATCATTTAGGAGAATATACTGCTGTGTCGTTATCCGATACTGATGTTCACATTATGAACAAACTAAGTCTTTCAAGATTTATTGACGGAGGCTCCGGTGTCTAAAGGATTTGTAGTTCTTGCTCAAAATAACAAAAATGTTGATTACGTCAAACAAGCCTATGCATTGGCCTTGAGTATTAAGGCAACACAGTTGAATGTTACTAACATCTCATTAGTTACAAATAATCGAGTGCCAAAAAAATATAAAGCAGTATTTGATAAAATTATTCCAATACCGTGGAATGATGATGCTACCAAGACACAATGGAAAATTGAGAATCGATGGAAGTTGTACTACGCAAGCCCGTATTATGAAACTATTGTTTTAGATGCTGATATGTTGTTATTGGAAGATATTGGATTATGGTGGGAATATTGTGGCAATTTTGATATTCGGTTCTGTTCAAAGATTGTAAATTACAAATTAGAAAATGTAGTAGATAATGTACATCGTAAAACATTTATGGCAAACAGCTTACCCAATGTTTATCATGCATTGCATTATTTTAAAAAGTCTGACGAAGTAGCAGATTTTTATAAAGTTTTAGAGTTTGTTGTAAATAACTGGGAATTATGTTATGGAAGAGTAGCACCTAACGAATACCAAAACTGGCTAAGTATGGATCTTGCTTGTGCCATCAGTATAGAAATAGCAGGACTTCAAGATATAATTGACGTAAATTCTCCATTACAATTTACACATATGAAATCTCCTATTCAAGGATGGACTATTACTCCTGAAAGTTGGCAAGATATGGTGTCTCATTATTTAACATCTACAGGCAAACTAGTAGTTGGAAATATTGCTCAAGATAAATTATTCCATTATGTAGAAAAGAATTTTATAACAAATAATTTATTAGAGGAATTAGAGGAGATGGCAAATGGCAAGTACTAAATTATATGCATATTTTGATATCAGTACTGGTAATTTACTTGCATTTTCTAACGAATTGCGTAGCGAGTATGAATATAAATTAGAAGTATCTAGAGAACTATATCACAGATTTGTTAGTGGTATTGAAAAATTTAATGATTGGGTAGTTTGTAGAACAAAAAATGTAGACTACGAATTTGAATTAGTTCAAAAAGAAAATCAAAGTATACTTTTTAAAAATAGTTTATTTGAAAAAATTTTAAATACTCCTGATGTTGCTACTGAACTGACAATCCATTGGGATGCTTTTAATGCCTCATGGATTTTTATTATTACTGACGAATTTAGACAACGTATATATGATGAAAATCAAATTTCCAGTATACGTTACAAAGATGTAGAATTTTATATTACTGTGGCAAACGAGCCTAATATGCTAATACGAAAGGCAATAATTGATATACAACAATTAATTCAAGATAAGACAGTTATACCGTTTGTATCTGAACGTGAATCAGACATTAAAAAAATTAATATTTTTATAAGGAATCCGTTTTTCTCTTACGGTATTAGAGAATGGAAACAATCAAATGAGTAACGTTATTAAAGTTATAGAACAAGACATCATATTTCTCAGCTACGATGAACCCAATGCTGAAAAAAATTATGCAGATTTGTGTAACAAAGTACCTTGGGCAAAACGTGTGCATGGAGTCAAAGGATCGGATGCCGCGCACAAAGCCTGCGCCAAGTTAAGCGAAACGGAATACTTTGTCACAGTGGATGCTGACAATATTGTAGATCTCAAATTCCTCGAAGTTGAAATAGACTTAGACGCATTAGGGTTAACATCCGATCATGTGTTTAGCTGGTGTGGAAAAGTACACGTTAACGGACTTATGTACGGTAATGGTGGCTTAAAAATGTGGACACGCAAGTTTGTTAATGCAATGCGCACACATGAAAATTCTGATCCCAATGACGTAAAGGGATTAGTTGAATTTTGTTTTGACGACAAATATTATCAGTTTAATGAAAACTACAGCGAGAGTTTTACAAACGCCACGCCTTTTCAAGCATGGCGAGCAGGATTCCGTGAGGGTGTAAAAATGTCACTGGATCAAGGAGCTAAAACTAAAGATTTAAAATCAATATGGTGGCAAAATTACGATAGAATGTTAATATGGTGCAATGTTGGCGCTGACGTTGAAAACGGATCATGGAGCATGTACGGTGCTAGAGAAGGTGCTTACCTTACCAACTGCACTGACTGGGATTATGCAAATGTACGAGATTTTGAATGGTTAACCTCTGAATGGAGAAACAAATATAGTAAGATCACAGATGAAATGCTACCTTATGAAATCATGGGTCTGGGTGAAACATTGCGGCGCGAGTGCGGTTTAGAGATTGCAGATTTAGATTTTGATGGTAGTAAATTTTTTAAAGCAGTGTATAACAATTCTCCAAGAATTATCCGGAGACGTTAATGTACGATATTGTGTTTATATCATTTAACGAACCAAATGCCGATCAGGTCTATTTTAATTTATTAAAACATATTGTAAAGTCAGATAACAGTGTGCATCGAATACATGGAGTTACGGGAATACATCAAGCCCACATAGCTGCCGCAAAAATAGTATCTACTAATATGTTTTGGGTTGTTGATGCAGACGCAGATCTATTGCCAAATTTTAAATTTAGTATAAACCTGGATCCTAGCGAAGAAGACATTGTACATGTATGGCGTAGTATCAATCCTATCAACAATTTAGAGTACGGATATGGCGGTGTTAAACTATTGCCTAGGGAATTAACGCTAGCAATGGATCTATCTAACCCAGACATGACTACCAGTATATCTACTAGATTTAAAGCAATGACAACGGTTTCAAACATAACAGCATTTAACACGGATCCGTTGAGTACATGGCGTAGTGCATTTAGAGAATGCGCAAAATTAGCCAGTAGAACTATCGCAGGGCAATTAGATGATGAAACTGCACATAGATTAAAAGTATGGACGCATATTGGCGGAGATCGAATTTACGGAGAATATGCCAAAGGTGGTGCAAGTGCAGGTGAATGGTTTGGAAAAACTTATAAAGATGATAAAAAAATGTTATCCAAGATAAACGATTATACTTGGCTAGAGTCTGAGTTTAACGGTCACGTTAAAATGTTTCCGCCTGAGACATTTAAGGGAGATTGGCCGCTAGAGGAAAAATAGTGGCTATCACTTTGGCGCAAGCAACAGCGACTTCTTGATGCTCTTTTTGAGTACCGTTGGCACTGCGTAATTCAATAAAATGAATCCAACTACGTAGTGTACCATTCATATATAATCGACTTTCTATAAGTCCTTCTGGTAACACAGCACGAGCCTGTTCTTTGGCTATGCCGTTTTTGATAGCCCATTCGTACTCACGTTTAGCGGCATAGATGACTCGCTGTTGAGCACGGTACCATTCATTTTGTAAGAGTTGATCATCAACTTCGACGCTGTTCTGTCTATTTTTGTCGTCTTGCAATCTAGCTTCTCTACATACAAACGACAGGTCTTTAGTAGGGTCAGCATATCGCTGACTGAATTCTTGGAAGCTGAAACTTCTGTGTCGCAAGATTTGCCGGGCAATATCTCTAGTTGTGGTGATTTCGATACAGGCACTGACCATTTCAAGTGGGCTCCAGTGTTGGTGTTTGACCAAGTATCTGATGAGTTTTTCGGATGTGTCTGTGTTGAGTTGATTGGAGGGATTGCTGACACGGGCGCAATACGCAATGAGTTCCTGCGCATCTGAGAGACCCAGATCTCTAAATTCTTCTGTTGGTTGTGAATAGGATAATAGCCGAACATTCATTATTTATAGCTTCTTTTTCTTTAAAAATTTTTGAGTTGATTTTACAATGTCTTTTTTAACACGTTCGGTATCAAGTTTAAAATCAATATTATCAATTGAGTCTTCGTAAGTTTTCACAAGCTCGCGAAGACTGGATTCAAAAGTGGACCATCCCTCGTTACGAGTAAGTGTAGTTACTTTGATTTCCCACGTTTTACCATCTTTAAAATTAACCAAAACTGAATGCAAATACCCAAGAGGTAACACGTTGAGTTTTACCTCTCCAAATACTTCAGGCCAATGTTCGATGATTTCTTTGGGAAAGATTTTTCCCTTGGACATCATTTTTGTTTTTTGGTTGGCACCAATTCTTCGGCAAGTCTACGGAAATTTGCGGCATCCTTAGCCAATCGATCTGCTTTGCTACGATACTCTTTGGCCTGCTCTTCTGTGGTCAAGTTGGCATTAACTGCTTCAACTTCATTAACTGATGCAGATGTGGTTCTTGTAACATCACTTTCAGTTTTTTTAGTATTAGGCGTTTCTGCTTGTTTGGCATCAGGAATATTTGATTTAACAGACAAGTCATCAATTGCCACACCACGTTGTTCTGCAATAACTTGGTTAAGTTCTGATAACAAAATTGATACAGATGTTGTTGGTTGCATCTCAACTTGGTCTGTTGAAATCTTAACCAATCTACCTTGTGTGTGCAATGCTGATAACATAATACTGCCATCCGGAAAATTACCTCTTGCCAATGCATCTGCAAATTCATGTGCATCTTGACCAGTAGTGCTTTCCACTAGATTAATAATAGCGTCGTGATAGCTATCTGGTAGATTTTCTGTCGGCACAATCAAGCAGTTATATGCATCACCGGGAAGTGTCCGATATGCAACAACGCACTTTTTGTTAGACGATTTTACTCTACCTACGTGTTTAAGTTCTGCCATTTTATTTTTGTCCTTCAGCTTGTTTAGCCACTTGGTCTAAAAATGCTGTTAATTTTGTATAAGTTTGTCCAACTGC
>Ga0114971_10000008_pt1 | contig 113524 bp, 149 predicted proteins | sample M_140625_MF_Meta_FD_87320 | JGI IMG/M metagenome (GOLD analysis project Ga0114971, IMG submission 87320) | Freshwater microbial communities from Lake Montjoie, Canada to study carbon cycling - M_140625_MF_MetaG | ecosystem: Environmental > Aquatic > Freshwater > Lake | place: Lake Montjoie... | reverse complement strand
TCTCTGTCCCAGAGGGGAAGAGGCCCACTCATACGGTTAAAAAGCCAACTAGTAGCAAATATATCCCTTGGGGTCCGGTGAAAACACGGAGTGCCCCTTGCTTTTTTATTGTAAAAATGGATTCTGAAATTATAGAAAAAAAAGTTATTACACGAGACGTCACTGCGCGGAAGAAACCGCTGCGCAGGACTTGCATGTTGTATGCTATAGCTCCCCGTAAGGACAGGTCCCTAGGGACACCGTAAACCGGGGCTTAGATGCTGTGCGTCAACATGTGGACACTCATTCCACAGAAGCCATTCATGACCTTGTTTGGCTTCACCTATCCTGGACCCTGCTCCAGTCGATTTGTTCGCTTTGGTTAGAAGTTCTCCTGGACCCTGCTCCAGTTGAGGACCCATTTTTGCTTTAATGCAAAGCTAATACCTAATTTTTTAACATTCAATAAGTTAAATGTCTAACTTCCAAACAGGAACACGTGGCCTTTCAGCCGGTGATTGGATTAGACTAAAACGCATACAAGGAACAAGACCAAATCCTCTTCCTACCGAAATCGGCGTAGACATTCCAGATAATGCTCCTCCTACAGATAGCGCTAATACTACAGCATTTGTACTAGCATGTATCGACCCACGCTTCGCTTCTGCATTAGAAGCTTATCTAGCAGAAGAACTTGCTCAGGTTGGATTTTTCACATATGACTTGTTCATTCTTGCCGGAGCTTCGCTTGGTGGAAATCTTACCGGACCCGGAGGATGCGCAGTCGCAACATCTAATTGGCAGAATACTCTACTAGACCACATTCAAGCAGCAATCACACTTCATAATGTTACTTCTTTTTATGTTGTAGACCACTTGCTTTGTGGAGCATACAGCAACTGTGTACTCAGTGGAGGACCTGATACAAGTGCTACGCCACACTCTACTCAGTTTGGTACTCTAAAGACACTAATAGATAGTCACAACTTCGTAAGCAATGCCGGAATACCCAGTACTCCTGGAAGCACAATCTTCCCTACTCCTAATTGGCACGGGTTATACTTTGATGTACCAGTTGGTTCACAAACTGTTCTAAGAGACTATGCTAACATACAACAGTTCATCGAATACTTTCCACCAACATCTACAGCCAAAGTTCTTGTTCTTGGATGTATCGACCCTCGCTTCAACGCAACGTTGACATCATTTCTGGTAAACTACAAAGAAGTTCAGTTCATCTATGACCTTTTCATTCTTGCTGGAGCTTCACTAGGTGCAAACCAATCATACAATCTTAATGGAACTCCCAGAACAAGTGGAAATACAGGAGATGCTTATCCTAATAATGCGCTCGCACCAAATCCGGGAAGAGCAGCAGTTGGTCCTATGGGAGCAACATGGGGGCCTACATTTTTTGACCATCTTTCCATAGCAAGATTACTTCATCAAATTACTGAAGTATGGGTCTTTGACCACCTTGATTGTGGAGCATACAAACTCATCAAGCTAAATAATGGAACTACGCCATTGGTTCTTCCACCTGATAATGACATAGCTCCACACACAGAGGAGCTCCTGAAGTTACAAACAAGAATTAATACTTATACATCAACTACCGATTACTTAAACAATCCACCAACACAACTTGCATTCAAAGGATTCATACTTGACCTTCACGGAACTATAACAAAAGTAGTAGATGATGGTAGAGGAATAAATATTGACCCCAGCAAAGCACCAGGCTCATCACGCATCAGAAATCCGGCTTCAGACAATACTGATAGGTTAGCATTCAATTCAGCAGATTTTGTTACTCATTCACATACTGGTTCTTGTACATCCCATGTCACAGTTACCAGACTATGCACTTGCTATCCCTCATTAGTATACACCAAACCCGGAATTTGTGCAAAGTGTAAAAATGGAATCGTGTCATAATATCTAAGTAACATCAAAGATGGACGACTATGATTACAACGACAAATACTACGAGTATCTAGAAGCAAAACGCGAGTCCGAAGAAATGGACGAGTTGGTTGCACAGAGAGACGCAGAACGGAACAAGGTGCTAGACACCCTAACCAAAGAAGAGCGAGCCATACTAGATGACCTAAATGAGAAGGTCATCAGCACATTCAAGGCAATGGTCAAAGATGGGCCAGAATCCGACGCATCTGTTGCATATGATAAGGCCTGCGCTGCCTACAAAAAAGCAGCAGAGAAGTGGCCGGTTCTTATGGATGGCTACGACTAATACGGCTTCGGCCTATTTTTATTTAAACAATATACGTTTCATTCATAAAATGGTAGGCGAAGTAGATATCGTTGTTCTACCCTTTATGTTCGTATGCATATTCGTGTCGGGTGTTCTCTTAAACACGTGTGCTAATAAGAAACGTGTTTCAGAATTAGAAGATGAGGTATTTGAACTTCAGTTGAAACTTTCTGATACTACTCACAAGCTTGACAAGGTAAAACAATACACAGATGTAGATTCTAGCGATTAAAGATTTTTAGTAAACGTTATATACGTCATTGCATAAACACCAAGCAAACCGGCAAAGCTTTGCTCTTGCAATCCATACTCTTCTAATACGTCTGCCAACAATACAGTAGATGCCATCATAAATGAATCATAAGGAAGTATTTTCCATGTATTTTCTGCTGCATACTCCTTGAACAGGTCAATCATCTTGTTTGTTCCAGTAGGCAATGGCCGTATTACTAATACATAAAATAGAACATCATGAACTATCTGAATCAACACTGCAAACAAAACCAGATTCCATCCAGTAGCATCCGGGAATATCATCTTGGCAAGCAGGATACCCAACACAATCACCAAACAGTCAGATACAATAGCAAACACTCCGAACTCTGAATACCATTTGTTCAGTGAATGTCCTAACGGGTAATACTTTGACAACAAAATCGTAAAAAAGTCTACCCACACAGCTGCAGATAGTATTGAGAGCATTTATATAGACTCCAGCTTTTTAGACTCCACTTTGGGGTTCTTCAGCTTGAGAAGCTCTTGGTAAGCGGCCTGGTGGTCAAACTTACAGTCGTGGTCCTCCGGCATGCGACACCGTAAGCAGAATGTGCCTCGGCATGAACATGCGTAAATCATCAGTGTCTTCTTGCGACACTTGATACAGCGGTCCATCTTTTATGTTAACCAACCTAAAGACTTAAATTCCGTTTTGATAATATAAATGGGTGCCCACAAACACAGCTATCGTCTGTTTAATATTGCTTTCGCGGTTCTACTGGCAATTACATACATGCTTGTGGAAATGTATGTAATTCCAAATTTTGTTGAAGAGAAAAAAAAGGCAATGGCATCTTCCTATTCCGGGTATGCATTTGGAGGTATTCTTGCAATCTTAGGAGCTGGGTCAATGTTTGCAGACCACCTAGATGAAATTTCCCCAGCAAAAAGCTGTAGACATAAGTAAGATGGTGAACTTAACGTTTCCAGAATTAAAAGAAACTAAGGGGCAGACCTTACCGCCTGCCAACGAAGATACGCTCAAACAATTACGCGAAGAGATGTGTTCTCAATCAGCTTCGCGTGATTTCAAATTACAAAACTATCAACGATTCTTACGCCGCGTTCTTTCGCCAGATTCTCCAGTACGTTGTCTTCTCATGGTTCACGGAACCGGAACTGGCAAGACTTGTACTGCAATCCAAATAGCAGAGGAATACATCATTCGTCCTGAATTCCAAGATAAACGTGTATTAGTTCTTGCCAACCCAGCCGTTCAAGAGAACTTTAAAACTCAAATCTTCGCAATGTCCAAGGTTAGCGTTGACCCGGATGGTATGTTACTTTCAAAGCAATGTACAGGTCGTCGTTATCTTGATATGCTTCTCCGTATCCAAAGCGAACCCCTCAAATGGACAGACAAAGCTTCCCGTGAACGCATGAATACCATTGCTCAACGAATCATCTCAGAGTTCTATGAATTTCAAGGTTACCGCGTCTTTGCAAACACGGTAAACGAACAATCCGAACTTGGCGGAGAAGCTCACGTCGATGCCTGGATTCATAAGAACTTTGATGACCGCCTAATCATCATTGATGAAGCTCATAGCATTCGTAACCCGGAAGAAGGAACACCCACAAAACTTATCAGCATGGCACTCGACCGTATCATCAAAACAGCAAAGAATGTTACTCTCATTCTTCTCACTGCCACGCCAATGTTTGATAGCTATGATGAAATCATATTATACTTTAACCTTTTCTTATGGAATGACCGCAGACAACCACTAACCACTCAGCTACAACCCAGCAAGATATTCAACAAAACCGGAAACTTCCTACCCGGAATGGAAGAGACATTCAGAGGTTGGTGCCAAGATTACGTGTCTTTTATCCGTGGTGATAACCCTCTAACTTTTCCTTTCCGCCTTCCTCCACCTCTTGAACTAATTGCTGCTCCTGCTACACGTGACATTAAGAACAGATTCATTCCGGTAAAAGAACGGAGAGATGTCTTGACGTTAACACATTCGTACGTTTATGGAATTCAAGCAGAGACGTTAAAGGCAACGAAGGAAATCAAATTAGGGTTTGCTGCAGCAGAGTCAACCATTTGCGTATTCCCAGAAAATGCCAGCTTCCGGACAACATTCAAAAAGTCTCAAGATGAAGACTCTCAATACGAATATGACTATAAGTTTCTTGCTCCATCAAAGGTAGCAGACCACAGCTCAAAGTTTGCACTTATCACAAAACTCATCCAAAAATCTAAGGGAGTTATTTTTGTATATTCCAATCTTGTTGAATCTGGAGCACAACTCTTTGCTATGTGTCTCGAAGAACATGGTTATGAAACAGCAATTGGAACACGCCTTTTAAAAACAACAGCAAATGAAGTTTATAGAGGTTCTATGGGCAAGTATATTCTGTTTACATCTGACCTTTCAGAGACTGAACGACGGAAAGCACTAGACAGAGTCAAAAGCCCGGAAAACAAAGATGGACGTGACATCAAAGTTATTGTCGCGTCTCCTTCCATCTCAGAAGGTGTTGACTTGTCATTTGTTCGCCAAGTACACGTTCTCGAATATTGGTGGAATATGAGCAGAATTGAACAAGTTGTTGGAAGAGGTATCCGAACATGCTCTCATCAAGCACTTGATTTTGAAGACCAGAACTGTACAGTCTACCTACACGTCTGTAAGTTGCCGGACTCTGATAGAGAACTTGTAGATGAGTTCTATTACAGAACAATGGTTGAAGCAAAAGCAAAGTCAATCGCAACTGTCAAACATATCATCATGGAATCTGCTATGGATTGCCCACTACAAACGGATATCAATAGCTTACCAGCAGAGTGGAGAAACCTAAAGATTAGTCAACATCGCTCACAAGATGATGCAACCGTTACACTTTCCTTAGCACAAATGGCATCCCCAGTATTTGGTACAACTGATATTGTATGCAAAGTAACTGAATCCAAAGAAGACCCGGAACATGAACGCCCACTTTCTGCTTACGTAGATGTCCGCGATGAACTTCTTGATAAGTTTATTAAGTTATTCTTAAAGAAACCCATTTGGACACTCAAAGACTTGTACAATTCACCTCAACTCAGAGCATATGACCATGATGTTATTCTATATACCTTGCACAATGCAATAGAAACCGGATTTCAATTCAAAGACCAGAATGGTCGTATCGGATTTCTGGAATCAAAAGGTACCATGTATGCATTCACTCTTGGAGATTTCAACTCTATGCAAGACCGGTATATCAAGGAAGACAAGGGTAAACAGGTTCCGTTCGACAAACAAGTAGAAGAGGAGAAGATACAATCTACATTAGCAGAGAAGCGCAAAAGCTTTAAGTTTAGTGATGACATCAAATCCAGATTTGAACAAACAGTTTTAGATTGGTATCTATTAGACCATGAACTAACTCACCAAGAACGCATTCAACATATGCTTTCATTAGACTGGACCAAACCACCAATCTATGCCAAAATTCTAAAAGTTGGTGACCTAAAAATTCTAGGCTCAAAAGAAATATATAATGGAGAGAATGAACACATTACTCCTATCGGCAAACAAGCAGATGACTATTTCACGTGGGTAAAACAACGTATAGACCTATTTCTCGCATCCCGGACTCAACTATTTGCTATAATGCAGAACGGCAAGATTGCATTTAATATAGATGATAAGGCAGAAGGACTAAAGAGAGTAGAACGCTCCAAAGTTATCAAAGGAAAAGCATGTGGGTCGTATCTAGAACCAACACTCAACAAATTTGTTGCTTGGCTTGGATTCCCATTCCCTGACTCGGTAAAAACAAAAACAGACAGATGTCAATTTTTGGCCTTAGCTGTTCGTCAGGCAGTAATCAAAGGTCATGAAAACTTAATGTGGTGGACACCCGAAGAATGGGAAATATTTGATGAAGACTCTAATCGCAAAGATATCCTGCTAAAATTGAAAGCGTGATAGAACACTCAGAATTGAAGTCAGCGCCATATTATCACATATATCAATCCTCGCAATAGACACCTCTTGGGTCCGGCAATTGACATATACATCTGCTACAAATCCCCGCTTACTGATTTTTCTAGAAACCCCGGTTACTCTAATGTGGGTATGCGTAATTCCACGAATCACATCTGTTTGGATACCAGTAAAGCCAGTAAGCACACCAACCAACTCAGTGTTCATTTATTACTTACATTGGTTTAAGGATTAAATTGTTACTATTAATTAAAATGCCACTTCCTGACTCTCCTACGTCCAGCCCGGTTCCTGTTGAATCTGTTACTATCCGCGAACCCCAATTAGTTACAGACCTTTTGGAACCCTCATTAGTCGACCATCAGGCTCTTGTAAAGATTATTACTGACCTTGTAGCACAAAAGCCTACAACTCCCGCCGAAGCTCTAAAGCTTCTTGGAACGCTTCAAACAAAGATTGCAGAGTGGGTTGTATCTGAGCTTTCCGAGAAGGATAAAGTACTTGCCGGGCTAAAGATGGTAGAGAGTGTTTCTGCAAGTCTGGGTTGCCTACCCTGCCTTCGCAAGTAAAAATATGTCTTTTCTGTTCTGGACGAAGTACACGACAAGAAAAATGTGAGCTAAAGCTCAGTAATTGATGCCTATGTAGCCATAAAGCCGCGTATACATCTGTTCGTCAGTCTCGTCGGGTTCCTCAACAGCCGCAAGGTCATATGACTCCGTTCCCATCTTCATGTGAATAGAATCATCCTGCGTGTTCACAATAACGACCACGCGGCCGCTAAAAGTAATCTTGTTATCTTCAAACTCCGGTAACGGCTTGACAATGTCTGCGCTCATAAGCGCAATGACACCGCTTTCACTGTAGACATGTGTTTCACGAGTCAGCTCGCTGAATCGAAAATATGAGTGTGAGAAGTTGTGGAGCACGATGCTGGCATCAGACTCTGCGTCTGCAAAGGTACCTGTGTTGAGGTCGCCAATTGTTGCGTATATGCCGGGAAGCATCATCTCCTTGGGGTCTCCAATGAAATATGTTCCCTCGGGAAGTTCACATTGGAACCCCGTATCAGTCGCACGGCAGCAAATCTCCCAGTACACCATCTTGTTTATTAATCAATACCCACTGTAGGAATCATCCGTTTTGATAACGCCCATCATATTAGTAAATAATACGATGGCCGAACAAGCATATAGAACATTGCTTTCCAACACATTTCTGGATAGCTGTTCGTTAATCGACAGAATTATCACAAAAGCAGAATCAGAAATAAAGAATCAATCGTTCTCCAAAGAAAACAGGGAACTTCTCGTAGATTTACTTTATAACAGAATTAATCGAATAGTAACAAAATTTGAACAATTGCTATTCAATTACAATTGCATATATGGCAAACATCTGAAGGTTCCAACAGAAACATTCGGGTATGATGAAAAGCTAGAAGCCTTGCTATCCTCCGATGTCATATCAAATAATTTAGATATGGAAGCAGTCGACTAGCAAAACGAATTAAATACTCATTACGTTTAATAGTAAACAAGATGGACCCAATGTTTGAACGTCGCGAGCTAACTCGCAAGGTTCACATTCATTCCAAGTTTCTGCAGAAAAATATGCTTCCGTCCATCCTTGCTCAGCTCCGGATGAACATGGAAGGCCGATGCTCATCAGAAGGATACGTCCAACCGGACAGCGTTACAATTCTCAAATACTCACTTGGTCGTACAAACTTCACCAAGGGAGGAATCGACTACGATGTTGACTTTCAAGCAGATGTATGTCTTCCTCACCCCGGTCAGATTTTCCGGGCAACTGTAGACCTCAGGACAAAGATTGGCATTCATGCTGAAATTTCTCCGCTTAAGATTCTCATTCCCCGTGACCTACACATCGGAAACCAAGAGTTTGACTCAGTAGAAGTCGGTCAAGAGATTGAGTTTGAAGTTGTAGGACCTCAGTTCAAGCAACAGGATAAGGTCATCATTGTAGTCGGACGTCTTCGTACTGCACTCAAGCCGGCTCCTCTACAGCCACTTCTCCATGCTGTATCAACCGTAGAAATGCCCACAATGGCATCCAGTAGCATGGGTACGTCATCCGAAGAAAAGGTGGTAACTATTAATGCAGTAGAAGCTCCCAAGAAGACAAGGAAGTTAAAGAAGCCGAGCGTAGTAGAATCAAATGAATCGCTCAAAATTGGAATGGATGAAGGAGAAGCTTGATAAACTCGAAACAAACGAGCATATCCAGATTCATGGAATTATCAAGAAGTATACAGAAAACACAACCAAAGCTCCTAACGGAATTTTTGTTTCTTCTGAACACCTTCCATTGGAATGCCTTCAGGAGATGGAGAAGTATATTCTTTTTTGCATTGACCAGAAAGCCCGGATGGACGAAGACCTAAAAACTCGTAAGACTTATGAACGCATGGTTGAGTAATTAAGTAAGACTAATAGTTACTGGGATTCCTATCACTCCCATATTCACTGTTCCATTCTCACGATAATGTATCTGAGCACTCAACTTCAGGTCAGATGCCTTCACATCAGCAGGAGCCCCTGTCACGGGAACTAATGATTGCTGTTGTAATCCAGTCATTTCTGCAGAAGTCAACGGTTCATCTTCAGGCAGGTCTGTTAGTTTCTTTCCATTCATCAAGACGTCATACGCAATGGAATAAGACTTGGAAGGAGGAATGTCACCTGTTGCTTGGATTTTAAACCCAACTTGAATATACTTGCTTACCGGGTCAAACTTTGCATTCAGCAAATTTATCTCAGGCTTGAAATTATCTGCAGGTGCTGGCTTTGGCGGAGCAGGACCAGGTGGCTCAGGTCCCGGCTCAGGTCTCCAAGGGTCAGGTCCCCATGGTCCCGGTCCCCAACCAGGCTCATTAGGTTGTGGGTCTGGACCCGGAGATAAAGGTGCAGGAGGAGGAGGTGGTGTCTTTGTTGCCGGGACGTAGAACTTTACTGCAAGATAGCCTCCCAAAACAATGGCTCCAAGAATTGCTACAATAAACAGAAGGGTATACAAACCATCGACGAATCCTCCACCTTTCATTTGTATTACATCAGGTGAAAAATGGACATGTCAATTTCCAGGTATAAGATAATAGAAATGGATGTCAAATCTATCCATAATTTTATTGACATCGCTAAAAAAGATAAGAAAGCAGAGCTAGAATGTTCTGTTCTTCCCGGCATAATCCAGACAAAGGATACTGCCGACCGAATTTTGAGCGCTATCAAAACAGTTTCGTTGGGACCTCCCACTGAAACATCTTTGCTTCGCATCACATACCCAGACAACATTCGCGTAGAAGTTGAAACTCCTCAACAAATCCAGCGTGTATGTTCAACAGCTTCTTTCAAGGGAGTTCCTGTTCTTGTTCAACGCAAGACATACTACCAAGGGGAGAAGAACATTGACCTACCAGACATTTACTCCCGTGTTCGCCTTCGTCTAGAGGAAACAATCCGCAAAGATTGGGAAGCGTCACCAAATGACCCCCGGGTAAGCTCCATTCGTCTTCTCAACCGTCGCAGCTTCACATCCATAGATGAGTTCTTCCGCATTGACTTCTCAATGGTCAAATCACGCAAGGATAAGAAACACTCTCTCCGAGATGTTCTTCGCGAACAACACATCTACGAGCTTGAAATTGAGTTTGTTGACCGCACAACATCTGTCAAGTCAGAAGTCGTCACTCAATCTCTACTCAAAATCATCAACACAATCTTGCAATCATACCAGCAGTCCGAATTCCTTCTGACTCCTACAGACCAGGAACGTTACATCCAGGAGTTCAGAATGTCCAAGCTGGCATTCTACAATCCGGTAACTCTTGAGCGCCGAACCCTTAAGAAGGAACGCCCTCACAACATCTGGAACGACTACACAGTCACAGTCAAAGCAGATGGAGAACGCTTCGGCCTATATGTTGCGAGGGACAAGAAGGTTCTCCGAATCAACAAGCAGAACAAGGTCGTCTGGACAGGTCTGCGCACAATAGATGACTCTTACATTGGAGACTTTGTAGATGGCGAATACATTCCCCAAAAGAACCTCTTCTGCATCTTTGACATCTACCGTTACAAGGGTCGCGACATCCATTCCCTTCCTCTCATGAAAGGTGATGACCCGACACAGTCACGCCTTGGGTGTGCCAGCCTCTTTGCAAAGGATATCAGCACAAAGTTCATCACAGAATCAACAACCAACCCAATCCGCATCGAGACCAAGCTCTTCCTTGCCGGTGATGGAAAGGTCATGGAGGAATCCATTCAGCAACTGCTCAACACTGAATTCGAATATCAAACAGATGGTCTCGTCTTCACTCCTCGGCTTAGCCCAGTAGCTCCCAAGAACGTTCTTAAGGGCAGCACATGGACAACCGTATACAAGTGGAAACCTCCCCACCAGAATAGCATTGACTTTCTGCTTAAGCTATCCAATGACCAAACATATGACCCAGTACAGGACACACAGGTCCGTAAGGGTGAACTATACGTCAGCCGGTCATCCTTTGATTCCATTCTGTACCCATGCGAGACTTTGACTGGTGAGTATGTTCCCAAACAACTTCCTTCTGACCTTCAGAAGCTTGCAGATACAAACACTTACATCCCATCACTCTTTCAACCCTCAAATCCTCGTGACCCGGAAGCATATCGCATCCTTGTTCCAGTTGATGATAAGGGTCTTGCTTTCGACGAAGAAGCAAACAGAGTGGATGATAATACCATCATCGAGTGCTCATACAATCTGGAAGAGCAACGGTGGAAGGTCATGCGCACACGGTATGACAAGACATATGAGTACAGAATTCTGAACAAGTATCAGTATGGCAATGACCGGGCTGTTGCTGACAATATCTGGTCTTCTATTCACATTCCAGTAACGGAAGAAATGATATCTAACTTTGCTTCAACCCCAGTAGATGAGTCGCAAGAGGATGAGGTCTACTACAAGGAAGAGATGAACCGTAAGGCACGCATCCTACAGCCTTCCTACGAGTTTCACAACAAGGTCAAAGATGGCTTGTATGCAGCAGTAGTCAAAGATGGGTCAACTCTACTGGAGTTTGGTGTTGGAAAAGCCGGCGACTACCCTCGATGGAAGCGGACTCGTGTCGGAAAGGTAGTCGGTATTGACCCAGCCACTCGCGGACTGAAGGAGGCCTGTACTCGCTACCTTCAGGATAAAGAAAAGAACCCGTCTGACTATCGTCCCGCTGTACTATTCATCCAAGGTTCTATGACAGAGCCTTTGTACGAACAGGAAAGTCAGAAGTACAAGATTCTATCAGGGGCTGAAAAGGCAACTACCAAGTACCTCGAACAGTTTGAAGATATCAAGAAGTTTGACTCTTCCTCTTCTCAGTTCAACATCCACTATGCTTGCGAATCAGAAGAAGTCTTCCGGGCATTCGTAAAGAACATTGACACACATACCAAGGAATCATTCTTTGGAACATGTCTTGATGGTCAGACCGTATACTCCTTGCTGATTGGAAAGCAGACACATATCTTCACAAATGGCAAAGATGTTGGCGGAGAATTCTCAAAGGAGTATGACGACAAGCAGACATGGGTAGAAGAGTTTGGTATGCCTATCAAGGTGTCATTGGAATCATTCGATAAGCCTACCAAGGAATACCTTGTTCCTTTCGGAAAGGTTACTGAGATTATGAAGGAGCATGGATTCGACCTGAAGGAGTCTGATATGTTCTCTGAACTCTATACCCGTCAGACCAAGTTCACATTGACACCTGAACAGCAGACATACTCGTTCTTGAACCGGACATTCGTGTTTGTGCGTGGTGACAAGCCCAAACCTCTTGAGCCAGAACCCAATGATGAAGCTCCAGCACCAGTTCCGGAGAAAAAGACACGGAAGCTGAAGAAGGGTGGAGCTGAAACTACAGGAGAGAAGCCAGTGCTGTTCAGTCAGCCCGGTGAGGATAAGGGAGAGTTCAGAACGTTCTCCAATCAAGCAGAATATCCTATCCAGATTTCAGATGTCCGGTACCCTTCTGTAGAACATTACTTCCAAGCACAAAAGGCCAAGGAGTTTGGTGATGAGGAAACATACAAGAAGATGTTGGACACCCCTTCCGGAAAGGCTGTGAAGGCTCTCGGAAAGAAGGTGACAAACTTCCACAAGGAGGTGTGGGATGCAAAATGTCTTGAAATCATGACGCGTGGAGTAAAGGCTAAGTTTGTTCAGCATCCAGAATTGCAGAAGCAACTACTGGAGACAGGTGATAGGCAGATTGGTGAAGCCGATGCTCGTAGTTCCTTCTGGGGCATCGGAACATCAGAGAATACAGATAAGTCAGCTGACCCGACTAAGTGGAAGGGTCAAAACCGGCTTGGAAAGATTCTTATGGCTCTGAGAGATGAGTTTAAGACTTATTAAAAGTAAATCCAGGAGGGATTATCTGTTGATATGCAAATGGAACTAATACAACCCCATCTATTCTAATTTCTGTAGAAACATCAATATCAACCCAGTCCATAACTAATTGAAGTATAGTATCTTCTGTCTCAGCTATAAGATATTGAAATTTAATTTCATATGTGTTAACGAGTTTGTCATCAAATGCAATAGCTTTTTTATTCAATTCAGCAATATCATAAATAATTTTATTCGATGAACTATCAGTACTTGTATCTCCAGCTGTAATACTTCTTAAACTAAATCTTAAATAACCCGATGTCATTACAGAACCGTAACTTGAATTTACGCCCCAATACGCATTAAACTGAAAAGCATTGCCAGTGAATTCACCCAGAATATCTGTTACAGATGTTGGAAATGTTCTAATTACTGGAAGTAACTCTGATATGTCAAATGTTGTTGTTCCGGAACCTACTAGTGTAGCAGTGAGCTCAGTACTTAGAAGCTGCTTAATAAGTGTATATGCGTCAATCCCGGATGATGAGTCTAATTGCTGGCTATATGATACTTCAGACGTGGTAGGATTGTAGTTCATTACATATGGTGAACTTGCATTACGAACAGGAGACACATAAAATGCCCCGGACTGGCCAGGTCCAGTAACACCAACATTTGAGGCATTCAGAATAATACTATTATCTGCTTGATTCACTGTACCAGCTCCAGTACCAATTGCAATAGCATTTCTACCCTGTCCGGAATATCCAGCTTTGACTCCAATAGCAACTGCTCCTGCTCCTTGATTCTGGTACCCAGCTTGAATTCCCATAGCAACCCCAGCAACACCCTGATTCTGGAATCCAGCTTGGCGTCCTAATGCAACTGCATAAGAACCTTGAGTAACACTGCCAGCCCCACCACCAACTGCCACAGTTCCTGTTATACCAGAACTGGATTGGTAACCAATTGAAATAGGAGTTGTTCCAGCAACATAATTTACCAAGTTTGAACTCGGAAAGAATCCAGGTAAGTTTTGCCACGAACTCATTCCATCACCTATTTTTAATGCACCCGATACTACATCAAATCCCGGTTCGCCTTGTGCCAATGGTCTAGTAGATTGTACCCATTCATTGGTAGTTCCTCTGCGAAATTTTAGGGTGACTATTTCAGCCATCTTTATTGATACTTAAGGTTTTCCTCACTCGTGACTTACTGTGTCTATCGTCGGTATATTCACATATTGTATCTGACAACAAGCTGGCTGCTGGTATCTGATACCTGGACGATAAATCATTGGAGGAGCCTTCTTAACAGCAGGACTCATTCCAACCCCCAGGCCTGACCGATATAAAGTTCCAGATTTTGCTTGAACATTACTCGCTGGAATCGGACCGTTGCACGTTCTGACTGGACGACGCCACATTCTGCTTATAATATTCCTCATAAGAAAGTGTAGGAGGTGCGGGTTGATTCTTAATTACCGGGTCAACATACTTATTGAACAACTTTTGACCAACAATAATTGATGCCTCGTCTTCTGTCATCTCTCCCTTTTCTATCTTACGTTTCAGCTGAAGCATATCAAAAAAGGTATGGTCAAGCTTGCCATTCATGTGCATGTTAAAGACAGTTGGGAAGTCATCAAACAGCTTCTTATTGTCTGTCTTCATCTTCTCAGCCCACAAAGTAGGGTTGCTTTCCTTGATATTGCGATACTTACGAAAAGACTCGTCCATATCACGAACCATCGCTTGAATCTGAATTGCGCTCAACGTTGTCATTTCTCTTATTTCTCAGGGATACATTAAGATGGCTAATTCAGCGCCAATGACAGTTCACCCAAGCGGAATGCAAGTTGCTACAGGAATTCCTACTGAGTTTAAGGGTACGCCTTCCAATGTTCCAGGAGGATTACTCAATGCCGCCGCGGCAAAGACAGCAGCCGCAATTGCACAGCAAGCAGGTGATGCAAAAGCAGCCGGTGTAAGAATGCGTGGCGGAGGAACCGTAATCAATGTTCCACCCGCCCCCGAAGGTGGCTCTATTCCCGGAGTATCCTTTGCTGCAAATCATGCAAACCTTATAGGAATTGCAAATCAACTCAAAGCAGGAGCTGTATACGACAACCTTGCTGGTAGTCAACCATACAAGGTTGGCGGGAAACGTACACGTAGACGTTTAGCCGTCGATAGAAAAACAATGAGCGAAGAGCCGGCTATTGGAGCCAGACGAAAACATAGAAGTAAGACAAAGAAACATGTCAGACGCCGTAACCATCGGAGTAGCAACAGGCACCGCCGCAAGCTTCTTCGTTCTTCTCGCGGGACTCGGCGTAGCAAGCGTACGAGATAAACTACCAAGCGGAGAGCCAGGAGATTTTGCATATAAATACTTCACATATGGAAATGCTCTCTTCTGGTGGATGGTAGTTTTAACCGGTCTTGTGATTGGTATCTTCGTGTATGTAAAGATTCTATCAGACTACTTTCTTAGATTACCAAAGCAATCAACTGCTACCGCTACAGTATCGTGAGATATCAAAGTAAAAATCATCCTTTCCACGACATACAATCTTCTTATTCTTTTTGCTCAGCAGAAGGTTGAAATCTGTTTCATTGTTATACAGGTAGATTTCAACAGGTAACTTCATAAACCTTTCTGCTTTTGTCTTGAAAAATGCGTGCAAATCCTCTACAACCTCATCTGGAACCGGTTGATGAGTACGTTTCCGGATTCGTTCTAATGCAGTTGGCAATGTTGTATACACTATCGCAATTACAATCCGGTAATGTTTTGCTTTCATCCTTGCTATCAAATCATCTACTATCTTATTACCTCCACACGTTGCTGTATAGTAAAAACTCCGGCCAGCGTCTATTGTATGTTTAACTAATTCAAGAGCTGCTTTAGACCGTTCTTCGTGGGTTTCTTCTTTGCCTTCGTCTGGGTCAATGCCAATCAGGTCTTGTACACGAATTCCGGCATTCTTGAGCATCTTATTTACATTTGATGTCTTACCAACTCCTGATGGTCCACATATAAGTAATCCTATCATCCCTTTACTTTAGGCAGTGAATTTGCTAGAATAAGGTTCAATTTCTGAACAAACTGCAAACAATCCGGATGTGTTGTAATTCCAGTCAGGATAATCTTACCGGTTCTGAATATCTTTGCAGTCCACTTTGATGGCATGAACTGAATCTTGACGCCGGGATAGACATCCGGATTATATGACGTCATAATTCCTTCCTGACCCCGAATAGCATTGTACAATGCCTCTCGAGCTACAGTTGTCTTTGGGTTGAGCTCAGTCGTATAGTTCATCAATACAACACGACGCTGAAGAACTTCCCACTTCTCTGGTGGGTCTGTAATACAGTCATGGCAGTCCTCCCAGATTGTCTTGAGAAGAATTGCAATACATGACTTATCGTAACTATCGTCCAAAACGCCGGTCATATGAAATACGCCGTTCTGGAAAATCTTAATTGTAATCTCCTTCATTGGTACAGTTCCATCACCGTTATTCATCATCACAATAGTAATTGAATTGTGACCAAACCCGGTTGTACTTGCCTTCTCGTTTTTTTTAGACCGACGGCGAATCTTATCACGAGAGCTCTCACCCCTGCGTAGGACTCCCCGCTTTTCTACCTTAATAATACCTTCATTTAGTGGAAGGCGTTCTAGCAAAGTATCAGTTTTAAGCTTAAGATTCAGTGTGTACAACACTACCATCGTTGATAACTTTGGCGTGTCCATCTTTGCTATTCTTAACATACAGAGTATCGATTTCGTTTTTCCACGAGTGAGGGATACTTTCTATATGAAAAGTTATCATATGAACTTCAAACTTACGAATAGCATTACGAATCCGGGCTTCATGCTTGGGGTCCAACATCCAACCAACATCTAGATAACCAAAAAACAATATACATGATTTGTGGTGTTGAACGATGTTGTCACATTCATCTGCTAAGCGGTCTGTTGGAATTTTTGACATGTCTATGGTAGCCTTCTGACGCAACTCTTCGAACGAGTGGTCATACAGGTAGACATGAAGCATTTTCTTTAACTAAGTTATTACTGTTAAGCCGTTGCTTTTCATCTAAAATGATTACCGCGCAAAACACGCACACCAACCATGTGGCGATAAGTAATCCAATAAATATCGGTGATTCTGTAATCGATGCAGCGACCAACCAGTAAAGACTGAAGTATGTCGCACATATAGCAATAATACGAACATTAGGTACATTAAACATTAAGTAATCCAAATAGCCTTAGTAAGAGTTTTATTCCGTTTTTCTGACTTATTCTTGTCGATTAGACAAAGAAAAATTGCCCGAAGGCGTATTACTTACGGCAGCAGCAACACCTGCAAAATACCGAAATGATGATGTGAAGCACGACTGCCAGGAAGATTCCTGTGATTACCGGCTTGTAAAAGTCCAAGTCCGGAATGCAGTGAACCACTGTGAACTCTTTCGAGTAGGACACCGAACAATAGCCGGGGCCATCGTATGCTGATACTCGAGAGAACGCTTTTGCGAACTTCTCGACTACACTGTCGGGGTACTGAGATGCGAGCGGCTCCATTTTGTAATGATATCAAATCTGGAAACGTGCTAATCCGTTTTTCTACGTCACCTTGTAGTGATTTGGGTCGTTAATCTTTAGTTGAGCTGGTGCAGGAGGTTGGTTACCTTCGCGACCCATATAAGGATATGGAATACGTGTACGCCCACCCGATCCACGGTGTGTGATTGTTCCCTTCTGAACAACTGAAACTCCTCCAACCTTATCTGCGCGAACACCTCCTCTGATCTGTCCACCAACCTGAGGCCCAGTTGGACTTGTAACAAATGCTCCATGTACCAAGTTTGGCCCAGAACCAATCGCATTCTTCGGAGGCGCAGAGTAAGAGTTAAAAGGAACATCTGCCTTTGGATTCTGTAGACCAATCCCAGCTGCATCAACTGCAATACTCTTGGCAACACCAGAAGTGTTTGTTGTCGTACAAATAATTGGGTTCTGTACATTCTGGCGGCCACCAGCAGTCTGCGTAGTAACAGGCTGAGGGGCAGTTCCAGACTTGTGGAACTTAACATCCGGGATTGTATCCACAAAGTGTGACTTTGTAAGAGCATGAAACTCAGATGTACACAAATTGGTTTGCTGTGCAACAACGGCGCTTCCAATTCTCTGTCTCATGTAACCCATATTTAACCCAGCTAGTGGACTTTCTTCTATAACACTTGATGGTCTGTGCTCTGCATTACCAAGCTCTGAAACAACTTGAGAAGCAGGTGTACGCGTAAGACATCCTCCCGAAACAGATGTAGTAACTGTACGAATACGCCTTGTTCCGTTTGCAGCCCTAAATGTATCCCGCCCAATGACATGAGCTCCTCGAGATAATGTAAAACTAGAAGCATCTTGAACCTTGCCACCAAACCCGGAACCAGGATATCCCATCACGCTCGGACTAAAAAGTCTCGGAGCAATCCCTAAATCCTGGGAGTTGTTGATTACGTGGTCAGTACGACGGTTGATTAAAGTAGACTCCAGCTTTTTACGCCATGTATATGACGAAGCGTCCGACAATCTCATCTGCGTATCAATCACTTTTGGAGTATTTATTACCATGCGTTTGAGATAATCCGTGTATGACATCTTATTATACTTTCAAAACAAAATGTATGGAGTAGAATAAAATGAGTATTTCTATCACAGATACTACTACATTCCCAAAATTATCTCAATACGCAGTTCTAGCTGGAACCGGAATCACACCGGGACCAGGAATAATTGTTCGTAATGGCTACCATGGCAGTAGTACTGTAAACGTATCTACAGTGAATAATATATATGGAGACGGGTCTCCATTCGGTCCACGGGGGTTTGGGCTGGCAGGGAGTGCACCACAGGATGCAATCGATGCACAAGCTGAACTATCAATCTTAATTAATAATTTACTTACTACTACTATTGGAGCTCTGACAGCTCCTGCAAGAACAGATTTTACTGCTAACTCAGACAATACTGTTACTCTTCTTCCCTTTGTACAGAATCAACTCACTACAACCACAGGACTCACTGGTGTAAAGATAGTTCTTGATGCTCAGGGATACGGCGGAAGTGCAAAGTTTTATATCACTTGTCCCGGAACGATGGTCCTTAATAACATTGTAAGCATCAAACTCGTAAATGGTGCTAATAGCAATAATGTTTATTGGTATGCATCTGATGGAATAACATTCACAGGAACATCTCCTACTAATACTGCAGAAACCGGTGCAGTTCCCGGTATTTTCATTGCTGGAAAATATTTCACTACTAGTGATATTATAAATATTGCCGGCCGAGTGTTTGCTCACAGTCAAAACATAGCTTTTAATAGCAGCGGTGCTATACCTTTTAATGGCAGCGGTACTTATGGCTCAGTTGTTGATACTACACCATACTCTGGAGCATCCATCTGCTTTCCCAGAAATACACCAATCAATACCGACCAAGGAATCATGCCAATTGAACTCATTAAGCCTGGAGTTCACACAATTGATGGTCAGCGTATTATTGCAGTACCTCAGTCTGTACAAGACTTTGATGACCACCTCATCTGCCTTGAGAAGGATTCACTAGGCCCCGACTGTCCAACTGCAAGAACACTCGTCAGCCGAAATCATGCAGTTCTTTACAAGGAAAAACTGGTTCGTGCATATGACCTATTAGACGACCCGGAACTATCTGGTGAAGATAAGGTTCACAAGGTCCCTTATTCTGGCGAACTGCTATTCAATATTCTTATGGACAGCTACACTACTGTAACTATCAATAACATGGTATGTGAGACTCTTCATCCCGACCATCACATTGCTAAGCTATATCAGGTCAACGTGAGTGAGCATGTGCCGGCGACAGCAAGTGCGTACTAGTCCCAGCTCATCTAGAGCCTTACCTTCCGCCGTCTTGGTAGTTGTCTGGGTCAGGTATTGCATCTCATCGTTTGCTGGACGACCATCTTTCTTCTTTAGCTCCTCCACCCTTTTCAGGTAAGTAAGCCACTTGCCAGCAAGAACATTGTTACACGAGACACAACGAATAGGAATAATCATTTCTACTCTTTGTTCTATAGCATTGTCTATATCCATTTTCTACGCAACATACAAGAATGAACAAGAAAGATTTAGGAGGTGCACTCGTCCTTATTGGCATCTTTGCCGTCATGCTCGCCACTCAAACCCAATCTCCCGGAGCCCTAGAAGGTCTTCTGTTTCTTGGCAGACCTCTCTCAACCGCCTTAATCCTTGGTGGCGTTGTTTTGATGTATTGCTATAAGTACCATGCCTCTGCGCTTGTAGCAGGACTGCTTTCAGTCTATCTGCTAAAAACTATCTGGACAACTTGGCCTAGGTCTGATGCTCGTCGGCTCCACTTAGAAGTTGGTCGCGACCAAGCCCGGTTTGACCCTGCAAACAGCATCGACCTTCAGTTTGGTAATGGCACAGCAAGTCATGACCTCCCCGTACTTCTTGTACAGCCTCAGTTTCCAGAATTGTTAGTATTTCCTCCTTCCTCTGAAACTCAACGTGATATGAATGGGGATTAATTACCAAATTACAGAAAGTTCCATTGTGCTCCAATACTCAGATATACCGTTTGGTAGACGGCGATGAATAATGAAAGGTAACTTCTGCTCCAAAATTTCCTTCTTAGCAAGATTTACCGGGAAGTCAGGTGCTGATGCTACCAACCCTTCTAGACTTACCAAAGGCTTAGCTCCCTCTGCTAGTTGCTGTGCACGAGTTCCTAGCAGAGCTGTATATTCATATTTAGAATAGTATGGCAGCGTAACACGCTTTCCCTTCTGTGACTCCTCGACTGACTGACGAGTGACAGATAGAACTTCAGGATGCAATAGCTTTGATGATTCACGAAGTTCGTCCATTTGTAGTATCTATCCAGAATCTATGTAAATATCCGTTTTCTTGGAACAAACATCCTATAAGAAATGGTTGAGCTTCTCGAAGTCTTTGGCAATGACTTGACTGTTGTTAATGCTGCCCGTGTATCCTTTGCTAAGGAATCTCATGAGATGAGCTTTGGTGATGAAAAGCTAATTACATACCTTGCAAAGCATAATCATAATTCTCCTTTCTTTCATCCTCAAATCCGGTTTCGTCTCAAGATGCCAATCTTTGTTGCTCGTGAATGGTTTCGCCACCAGATTGGGTTTGCTCGTAATGAAGTTTCACGCAGATATGTTGATACACCCCCAGAGTGTTGGATTCCATCAACAGATGACCTTCGTCAACGTGATAAGAACCTCAAGCAAGGAAGTAAGGATGTTCCAGTAGAGGGTTCTGAATACCTACACATGATTATCAAAAATCATACTGATGGATGTGTGAGTCTGTATAATCATCTGCTGTCACAGAACGTAGCACCAGAGATTGCGCGCTGTGTTCTACCGCAGAGTATGATGACTGAATTCATTGAAACAGGAAGTCTGGCTGCATATGCCCGGCTATACGGTCTTCGTAATGACCCTCATGCACAGAAGGAGATTCGTGAGTATGCTAAAAAGATTGGGTCACTTCTGGAGGAGAAGTTTCCCGTATCATGGAAGGCTCTTACACAGCTCGAGCATTCTGCTTCCACGTAGTGTCGCAATTTGCACATTGATACATCCAGACGAGGTCCTTGGCGTCCATCTTGACACCAACGACATCAGCCTTTTTCCCATGCTTTGAAGGACAATCTTTTGTGGGACAGACAATTTCAGTAAACCTGGGAAGTGTCGGGTCAAACTTCAGATATGGGTTCAGTGCAAGTCGGTCAGACTTGTCTTCACGCAGAATGTGCTCGTAGACTACCGGGTTGTCGCGAGATAGACCTTCCGTGTACTCACACTTGCGACAAGAGAGAACTGCAAACTTAGTTCCCTCATCATTTGTAGATTCATCAATGGCATACAGCATGTTACGACATACCGGGCAAAACTTCATCTTTGTTAGTTATCTGTTATCTTTATGTAGATTCGTTTTAGACCAAGTTAAAAATTCCCTTTCGGGGTATGTTCACTAGTATGGAAGCCGCTTGATTGCCTCAATTGCAGCCCGCCTAATGCCATAGATGTGCTTGAGAAGGGCCTGGTAACTGCTTGTCGCCTCGGTCGCCTCCTCTTTCGCACGCAGCAGCTCTCCTTGGAGACGGTAAGTCTTATCCTGAAGAAAAGCTACCTGCTGGGTCAGCCCACAGTTTGCACTGTAGTACATGGCAAGTTGCTGCTTGAGCATAGCGTTCTCGGCTTCTGCCATTGCGAATGGTGTAAAAGACACTTTCTATATAAAATAATTCCATTTTTGCTGCGTTAAAAACGGACGTCCCTGGAACTAATTGTCTCAACCTCAAATACGAATGGCTGACCGGATGACTCTACGTGAGTTTCTTGCTGCAAACAAGTCCGATAGCGTATTCACGCATACCGGCCTAAAGGGCGGGAAGTTCTTCATCAAAGATGAGGACCTCGACCGGTTTTATGACCTATATACTGAGTCCATTCTAGATGGTGACCACGTTCACCTAGTAGAGAAGAATACCCAGATTGGCTCTCTTCGAGTCGACTTTGACTTCATCTACAAGCCTGATATCACAACCCACCAACATACTCGTGACCAAGTTGTGAACTTCTGCAAAGCATATATGGATGCTATTGGAGAATACGTTCAACTTCCCCCAAAGGTTGAAGTCTATGTGATGGAGAAGCGCAAGCCCACACTCGACGTGAAGGGCAACCGCATGAAATCCGGAATCCATATGGTAGTTCCCGGTGTCTGTACAACTTCTATGGTCGAGCAATCCGTTCGCCGTAATCTGTTGAAGACAGTCGCTTCATTCTTCCCTGACCTGCCTCTCACTGAGACTTGGGACAAGGTATATGATGAGGCCGTTGTCAAGCGCTCCGTTAACTGGATGCTCTATGGCTCACGTAAGGGTGACGATAACTCTCGCCCCTATGAGACCAAGTACATTGTGAACTATGAGGGCGGCAAGGTGTCTGTTAACACAACTGTCCCTGCTGTGACCTCTGCTTTGATTCGTAAGCTCTCTATTCGCCGTCAGGAGGAAGATGAGACGCCTATGACTGAGAAGGGTAAGGCAACTTATTCCGGCATCCCAGAGGTTCGCATCTCTGGTGGCCGGGCAATGACTCCTGCTCGCGGACGCCCAGCTGTTCGCGGTGAGAAGCCCAGCTCTCGTGGCTCTTCTCCTGCTGGACGCATTGTACGACCTCTTGAAGCAGAGGAGAAGGACTTCCTCAAGGACCATGTCATGAATCTCAAACTTGAGCGCGCAACTGGTTACAATGAGTGGCTTCAGGTTGGTCTGTGTCTTCACAACATCCATCCTGACCTGCTTGATGTCTTTCTGGACTTCAGTGCTCAGTACGAGGACAAGTTCAATGAGGCAGACTGTATTCAGAAGTGGAACGGTATGACCTTCCGCAATGATGGTGACCGTGTAGGACTTGGAACTCTCCGGTTCTGGTCTCGTACTGACAACTTTGACGGATATGTTGAGATTGAATCCAGAAACGTAGAACGTCTTATTGTCACCGCTTGCTCCGGCACAGAGCATGATGTAGCATCCCTTATCTATGCCAAGTTTCGTGATTCTTATAAGTGCGCTGACTTCGGTAAGAATGTCTGGTATCGCTGGTCCGGACATATCTGGGCAGAGACCGATTGCGGCATTGACCTTCAGCTAAAGCTTTCCAAGGAGATTGCTCAGGAGTTCTTCAAGCGTGCAAACCGCATGGGACTTGAACTAGAAGGCAAGAGCTGTACCACAGAAGGCAAGGGAGATTGTGGTGTCTGCGAATACTGTCAGCGCGAGAATCAGCGCACTAGCTTCATGAAGATGTATACCAAGCTCAAGACAACTACATTCAAGAACAATGTCATGAAGGAATGCCGCGAGCTGTTCTTTGACCAGCAGTTTGCCAAGAAGGTTGACTCTAACAAGGACCTAATTGCATTCAACAATGGCGTTCTGGATATGACAGATACATCCAAGTTTGTATTCCGCAATGGTCTGCCAGAGGATTACATTTCATTCAGCACTGAGATTGATTACGACCCGGAACGCAACTATTATGATTATCCTGAGTGGCCTGCTATTCAGGCATTCATCAATCAGGTTCTTCCGGACCCAGAGGTTCGTATGTATTTCATGCGCCACCTGGCAACCTGCCTGATGGGTGGTAACAAGGCTCAGAAGTTTCATATTCTGACCGGTTCTGGTTCTAACGGCAAGTCTATGCTTATGAATCTGGTGTCCAAGGCACTGGGTGACTACGCAGCGGTTGTACCAATTTCACTCTTCACTCAGAAGCGTGGTAAGTCTGGTGCTGCAGCTCCAGAGGTTATCCGTCTCAAGGGCCGCCGTTTCGTAACTATGCAGGAGCCAGATGAGAAGATTGCATTGAATACCGGGCTAATGAAGGAGATTTCATCATGCGAGAAGATGTATGCGCGTGACCTATTCAAGTCGGGCTGCGAGTTCGAGGTTCAGGCGAAGTTTCATCTTGCCTGTAACGAAAAGCCCGAGATTAATACGACGGATGGCGGTACTTGGCGTCGTCTGGTTGTTGTCAACTATACTTCTAAATTCGTAGACAAGCCATGTGAACCCCATCATTATCCTATTGACGAAACAATCCAAGGCTCTGTTATGTCAGTAGCTTGGGCAACGCCGTTCCTGAACTTCCTTGTTACGACACTCAAGGAGGGCAATGGGTTTCACAAGCTGCCAACTCCTGGGAAGGTTCTGGAGTACACGTCAGAGTATCGCAACGATACGGATGGTATTGCCCGGTTTCTCTCAGAGAAGACAGAGGAGTTTAAGGCTGGTGATGAGGTTCAAGCAGTGCTTAAGACCCAGCTTCAGTCTGTATTCAAGCAGTGGAAGCTGTCTAATGAGAATCTATCATTATCTGTGTCTGACCTAGTCAAGCGAGTCACAGAGAAGTTTGGTAAGTATCCTGCTGGGGGTTGGACGAATTTCAGAATGGTAGATTAATGTCTGCGACGAGATTTACGATGCTTGCGGGTTTTCCGACGACGGCCGCCTAAAGAAGTAGCACCGGGTGCCATTCCAGCAGGAGCAGAAGGAGCTCCGGGTGCTACACCAAGAGCAGCTGCTTGCTGAGTAGGAGTACCAACTGTAGCATGAACTGCTGGTGCTGCATCAGCTGCTACTTGTTCGGGAGTTTCTGTGCCCCATGTCCAAGGCTTTAACCATTCACCACCTCCCCGCATGCGGCGACGTCTAGAATGCTTTTTAGTTTTCTTGTGATGACGGACCATTTACTTTATCCAAAAGATTTTTAACGACGACCAGCTACAGGAACGTATTCCTTTACATATGGCAGTGTGACATATACAACTCCAAGAGCAATAAATAGATTTAACGTCTGAACAATCACATCGCCGATATTAAACTTCATACTGCCAACTTGAATAACTAGTTTTGAAACACCAGCTTCTTCTGTCGCAACCGGTGACAGCAGAGGTAACACCAAATCCCGCGTTAGAGCGTTAAAAAAGTTACTCAGCAGTATTCCTACGTGAATCGCTAAAGCAAAGACTAATACCTGATTCTCAACGCCTGCCATTTAGTTCTTTTCACACAAAAGATTAATGGATGTCTCATTCTGGGGACCGTCAGGATGGCAATTATTGCATTTGATAGCGGCTGAAGGAGGATTATACGCTAAAGGAACTCTGGATATCATGCCATTTATTTTGCCTTGTAAGTATTGCCGGGCATCTGCACAACGATTCTGGAAACAAAGCAAACCTCATGGAGACCTACAAAAGTGGTTGTATATCTTCCACAATAAGGTTAATAAAAAGTTGATAAAACAACACGCTGAAGACCCAAAGTGTAACTTACCGGTTCCTGCTCCACCATTTGAAGAAATCCAGAAACGGTACGCATCTATTTTGGATAGTCAGCCAACTGAAATCCCCGGACGTGATTTCCTATACAGCATCGCATACAACTTCAACCCCCAAGAGCAAAACGTAAAAGACCATGAAACATTCTGGGTGCTTCTAAAGGGTTCATTTCCATTTCCCGAGTTTCGCAAACATATTAGTATTCCTTGGTTTAATTCAAGGTCCGACTACTTATTTTCCGTTCATACGATGTTTTCCAAGATGAAGCCACAAAAATCTTTGCAGTCAATTGCCCAACAACTAGCATATTATAAATCTGGATGTACTAAGAAGACATACAAAGGAAAGACATGTAAAAAAGTTGGGACCGGGTATACTAAGAATCGGGATAGGAAACGAACATATCGTTTAACCCACTCTCGGCTTCTTTGATTTCTCCTGAAGCTCCTGGACTAACCGGACATGCTTCTGGGAGTATTTTCCATCCTTTCCCTGACCTTTCTCCTTCTGGTCCTTCTTGCTTTCCTTTCGAGTTTTGGGAGGGTCCATTTTTAAACTCTAAATAAGAATTTAGATTGAATCCGTTTTAATACTTTAAATGACATGTCCCATATGCTATGAAAATATGGATATGAAGGAGTATGATGATGCAGCAGAAGGAACGGACACCTGCCATAAGCTTGATTGTGGTCACGCATTTCATACAAAGTGTATTATTCTTGTTCTTACCAAAACACGTCATGCATGTCCAAGCTGTAACAAGAACAAGCCTCCGGAAAAGCAACTGGAAATTGAGGGTCTAATACGGACAACTCTTTTAGCTGTAAAGCGAGACCCCAGAGTTAAAGTTGTAAGAGAAGAATTTGAGACAGGCAAAGAAGAATATAAACAAGTATTACGTCAACTTCAAGAAGAATCCAGAGAGTGGATTACAAAAAGAGCAGAAGAGCTAAAAATAAAAGAATACCGGTCATACTATTACAGTTCTGCAAGTGCAGTAATGGTTACAGCACGTAAAGTAGCAAGAGAGATGGGTCCCAAGTTTATCGCAGCAATCAATTCAGATAGAACACCAAATAATCGATGGGGTGCAAGTATTTCTAAAAGGACTATTTTTGGAGTAAATCCCCCGGGATACCGCGATTGGAAATTAACTCACCCGCGTGTTTGGGTTCGTATTTAAATTCATATTGTTTACAAATGAACTGGCTTTTACCAATTGTAATAGGAACAACTGCATTATGTTATGTGCATTCTTTCAATCACATAATGAAGTTATACAAAGAATCTGATTATACCCTAACCTGGAGTGAACTATTTGAAAAATTGCCCGAAGGCGTTTATTCTTGCACTACCCAGTGATGGATAATACCAGAATATTTGGTATTCAGTTTTTCTGTTATTTCTATTGCTTCTACCTCAGTAAAGAGGAACATTCCGCCGGTTTCAAAGCCTGTTAGAAGAGAACGCCATGCAACACGGAATAAACTGCCCATCTTGTTAATAATATTGAAATTGCTGGACAATATTTCCGTTTTTAATAAAAAAATGGCCCGAAGGCGTATTAGTAAGCGCTGACCATTGTCAGCCAGCTCTGCGCCTTCTCGACCTCCTTCTCCAGCTGCTTGGTCCGCTTGGCCTGGTCGGCCTTGGACTTGTGGGTGCGCTTCTCAGCAACTTTCACCTGGTAGGCGGAGAGTTTATCTTGCTCAAACTTGAGCTGGACTTCTGCATCCTTGATGACGGCTGCAGTAATGGGGTCGGGTTCTGGCTTGGCCGCCGGGAGCTCCAGCGGTTGCAACTCCATCAGCCCCGCAAGGCCGTGGAAGTCAGGTGACATGTTCCAGACCTCCTGCGCGACGATGGGCGGCAAAGAGTCGTTCTGGTATAGGCAAAACGCCGTATTGAGTAGCGAAGATGCCAGCTGCATCTGCTCCCACGGCTTCTGATAGGGCTCCACCTCGCACATGGGCGAGTTGGGAACCTCAGACTGAGAGCCAAAGAGAGACATGTTGTCCAGCGATATAAAACATTTTTCTATACATATTAATTCCGTTTTTCTATAACTTAAATCGTTTCTTAAAGTCAGCTACACTTGCTTTAAAAGACGGCTTGTTCCAAAGTACCCATCTGGATAATGCCCCAGGCGTATCCGGCTTATTCCAAGATTCTCCCATATTCCCATGCCGCTTCAGATAACGAGCCTTACGTGTCTTATCTTTGTGCTTTGTATAATCTGACATTCCTGCTGCACCGAATGAAACAACCTTTTCTTTACCCTTATCAGTCTCAAATAAGGCATCCCACTTCTTTTCCGGGCGGTGAGAACGGCGGATAGTTTTCAGTCTCATTTATAAATGGAAGAGTGGAATGTTTTAGTGCGGACCTTAGAAGCAGACCAAGAGAACCCTAAACAATTTCAAGATATGGCCAAAGCAATCTTCCAAGCAATGGTTACTCACAAGATTAAGGATATGCGTAAATTCGAACAAAGACTTGGTCCGGACTATGAAAAGTTAATTGAAGACATAAAATTCCCAGAAGAGTCCGTCCGGGAACTCCTAAAAAATGACGATTTCTTTGAACTTACCCTCAAATTAAGAAAAATCTATAAGTAAAGTATAAATGGCTAAGGGTGGTTTCTTAAGTGCTTTACTCGCTGAGCGTAATTCGTCCTCAACGACCGGCTTTGCTTGGCGGTCTCTATACTATATCTATATCGGCATTCCGCTGCTTGCGTTGTACTACGTTGTATTTCACGTGATTCTTTCAATTCTAGTAGTTCCAGTAATGACACTTCTTGGGTTTGGTGTATCTTCCGATTACCAACAGCGCGTCCAATCTGCACTTGAGAGAAGTGATTTTCAAGAATTAGCAAGAATGGTAATGGCCGAGTCTTGGGTTCTTGGATTTGCAAAGCTGGGTCTTGTTGTTGTCATGTACCACTTTGGTGCTCTAGACCTCCTGCTCCAGCCCGTGTACTACATTACGAAGGTTTAAGAAGAAAAACTTGTCTTTCAGCCAGAAAAACGAATCCATCTAAAGACTATCGCGATATTATAAAGAATGGGTGACACTATTATTGGAGTTCAATTCGGCATCGCCAACCCTGATGACATCACGTCACGCAGTGTTGTTGAAGTAAAAACTGACAAGACCTACCAGAGTGGCCTGCCCATTCCCGGTGGAGTCTTTGATTCACGATTCGGCGTAACCGACCATGGAAAGATTTGTGCCACGTGCAAGCAGACTAATCTGCTTTGCCCAGGACATTTTGGACACATTCGTCTGGCACGCCCAGTATACCTATACCAGTTCATCGATGTTGTTCAGAAGCTCCTAGTAGTTGTTTGTCTGGCATGCTCAAATCCTTATCTACCCGACGAGGAACTTGAGCGTATCGGCAACCTCGCAAAGGGAGTTGAACGTTTTGACCTTGTACGCGAGGAGACCAAGCACTATAAGACCCATTCCCTCAAGGAATCTCGTGCATGCGCACACTGCGGAGCTCGCACCATCGCTAAGGTCTCAAAGATTGAGAACTCAGTAGCAGCTCTTCAGGCACACACATACGACGAGGATGCTGAGCCTATCCCCCTTCAGCCAGAACTTGTACTTCGCTGCTTTCAGCGCATTACAGATGACCACGTGACAATGATTGGATTCAACCCCAAGTTCTCACGCCCGGATTGGATGATTTGTACGGTTCTCGCTGTTCCTCCTCTGACGGTTCGCCCTTCAGTAGTGATGGATGACAACCAGCGCATGGAAGATGACCTGACACACAAGCTCATCGATATTGTTCGTCAGAACAACAAGCTTCGTGAGAAGATTGATAAGGGAGAAAATGCAGATATGATTGATAAGCTCACTGAGTTTCTTCAGTTTGATGTAGCAACCTATGTAGATAATGATATCAAAGGCCTACCACCAACTGCTGACCGCTCCGGCCGCCCCCGCAAGACTTTGAAGTCTCGTCTGGGTGCCAAGACTGGTCGCGTACGTGGTAACCTAATGGGCAAGCGTGTTGACTTTTCAGCACGTTCTGTTATCACTCCAGACCCTAACATCGATGTAGATGAGCTTGGTGTCCCAGAGGAGATTGCAATGAATCTATCATTCCCAGAAGTTGTTACGTCTTACAATCGTGACCGGCTTATGGCTGCTATCAAGAACGGTCCAGACAAGTACCCGGGTGCCAAGAACGTCTTCAAGAAGGACGAAGGAAAGGCATTCCGACTTGGCTTTGTCAATCGTGACCTAGACATCCAGGAAGGTGATATTGTTCACCGCCACCTAGTAGATGGAGATGTTGTGCTGTTTAACCGGCAGCCATCACTTCACAAGGCATCTATGATGTGTCACCGCGTTCGTGTTCTTCCTTACTCAACCTTCCGTCTCAATGTATCTGCTACCAAGCCTTACAATGCAGACTTTGACGGTGATGAGATGAACATGCACGTGCCACAGAGTATTGCATCAGCAACCGAACTACGCGTCATTGCAACTCTGCTTCGTCAGATTATATCACCACGTACTTGCCAGCCAATTATCTCTGTGTTCCAGGACACTTTGACTGGCGCTTATCGCATTTCACAGCCCAGTGTCACCATCCCGGAACATCTTGCAATGAACATTCTGGCTCGTAGCCCGCGTGCAATTTCAGAGTTCAAGCGCATGGACCTTCCAATGGCTGGTACAGATGTTGTATCACATGCCTTTCCTCTAATGAATCTGAAAGGCAATGTAACCATTGAGAATGGTAAGCTCATAAAGGGCGTACTAAATGATGGAGCACTCAAGGGAGCTTCCAAGGGCATTGTTCATTCCATCTACAATGAGTTTGGCCCTGAGCGTTGCGGAGCTTTCATCAACTCTCTTCAGAACATTGTAACCAAATATAATCTGCTTTCTGGATTCTCTACGGGTCCCTCAGACCTGATTACATCCATCGAGGCATACCAAGCAATTGATAAGGCTATTGTAGACAGCAAGCAGAAGATTTCTGATGTTCTCTCATCCGTTCATGCCGGGCGCTTCCTGAACCTTTCAGGACGTGCAGATGGTGAGGAGCTTGAGAACAACATCCGTGCAGCCATTGGTGACATGAACAGCAAGGGTACCACAACTGTAGTAGACAACCTCCCGGACACGAATCGCATGATTATCATGTCAGACAAGGGAGCCAACGCAAAGGGTACAGCAGCTGTAAACATCACTCAGATGGTTGCCTTTCTAGGCCAGCAGTACGTTGATGGTGCTCGTATCAAGTACACCATGGACAACCGCACTCTTCCTCACTTTGCAAAGTATGATGATGGTCTAGAGTCCCGCGGTTTTGTTGAGAACTCATTCATTGCTGGTATCCGGCCTGCAGAGTTCTTCTTCCACGCCATGGGTGGACGTGAGGGTCTGATTGATACAGCCGTAAAGACCTCAGATACTGGCTACATCCAGCGCCGACTGGTAAAGCTGATGGAAGATATTCACGTAGAACAGGATGGAACTGTACGCGATATCAATGGGTCTATTGTTCAGTTCCTGTACGGTGAGGATGGCATTGATGCTACTGGCATTGAGAAGCAAGACTGTGACCTTGGTGTTCTGACCATGGAACAGGTGTATGCTCGGTTTGCAGCTACAAAGGATGACTTTAAGGCTGTTTCTCCAGACACTGGTGATTCCCCAAGCGATATGGTTGACCAGATTCTCAATGACCGTGATATGTTTGTAAAGCGCGTGATTCGCTATACAAACAAGACTGATATCCGGGCACCTGTTCACCTTCAGCGCCTTGTTGACAAATATCGCAACAACTATCTAGTCAAGACTGACTTGACGCCCGAGTATGTTGTAGATGAACTTGATAAGCTCTGTAAGACTCCGTATATGGCAGATAACTTCCTGTTCCACTGCTTGCTTCGTTACAATCTAGCCCCCAAGAAGTCAATCATTGTTAATCGGTTCACGGTTGCTTTGTTTGATGAGCTGATTCGTGATGTGAAGTACAAGTACAAGAAGGCTCTTGTCCATGCTGGAGAAATGGTTGGTCCTCTTGCTGCTCAGTCCATTGGTGAGCCCACAACTCAGCTAACTCTGAACACTTTCCACCAGGCTGGTACCATCAAGGCTAATGCAACCCAAGGTGTTCCTCGTATCCAAGAGCTACTGAGCGTGTCGCAGAACCCCAAGAACCCATCCAACGTAATCTATCTCATGCCTAACATGGCAGACCATCAGGGTTCAATCTCAAGCATGAAGGAAATCCAGAAGACAACGCTACGAGACATTACCAAGTCAGTACGCATCTACTATGACCCCAATCCCCTGTCATCAAACACGATTGTTCAGGAAGACCGGGAGATTCTGCTATCTTACGAGAAGTTCAGCGTCAGCCATGGTCAGAGTTGCGTATCTCCTTGGATTATCCGTCTGGAGCTTGACCCAAATCAGATGCTTTCCAGAAATATCCTGGACATGACCAAGATTCGTACCAAGATTGAAAGCAATAAGGTTCTGCGTGTGTTTGAGTGTGTTCACCCGGATACGAATACAACGGGTAAGCTGGTAATGCGCATCACATTTGGCAACGATGTAGCAAAGAATGCTCTGTCTCTTCGATTCATTGAGGACAAGCTACTGGACACTACACTGACTGGTATTGATGGTATTGGCCGTGTATTCCCTCGTGAGAAGCTTGGCGAGCTGACCTTTGATGAGCGTGTTGGTGGATATGTTCCTCAGTCTCAGTGGGTTCTGGATTCAGAGGGAACTAATCTGCTTGACCTGTTTGTATTCCCCAACGTAGACCCAACGCGTACATTCTCAAATGACATCCATGAGATTCTGAATGTGTTTGGAATTGAAGCAGCACGTATGGCACTATATGAGGAGATGATGGCAGTATTTGGTGCCGACTCAATCAATTACCGGCACCCATGCTTGCTGGTTGATGCAATGACGTATCACGGATATCTAATTGCGATTGACCGGTTTGGTATGAACAAGTTGGAGAACGGTGTTCTAGCCAAGTCCTCTTTTGAGATGACATCTAAGATTCTCTTTGATGCTGCAGTGTCTGGAGAGTTTGATACTATGCGCGGCGTCTCAGCAAACATCATGTTTGGTCAGAAGCCACCTTGTGGTACGGGATTTGTGGATATTCTAGTAGATGAGTCCCGGATGCCTGAAGGACATGAGGAGCATGACTTGTATAGCTCAGAACTTGCTCATGCAAATGCATTGGTTGAGCAGGAAGAGAAGAAGGATGATGCAGATGGCCAGTGCCGTATGGATGATATCGTCATGAGCTGGTAATATATCTCTTTCCAAGCATAGTAATAACTGTCATAACACAAACAAATCCAAATAGCGAAAGTATAAAAATTTGGTCAGGTTGTAGAGAAAAGTGTTCTCTTGATATGTAATATACGATACAAATCAATACAATGAGAAGTAATAACCATCTCATTTTTATTTTAACGCAATAAACTTATACATTAAAATGGAATATGACTCGGTAGTATCAAGTGTAATCTCTGCTTTCCAGAAACGAGCAGAGATTGGACAAGTTAAATATGGAAAAACATTAGACCGTAATGACCTAACGTTTTTACAGTGGATTCAACATGCTCAGGAAGAGCTAATGGATGGTATTCTCTATCTTGAAAAAATTAAACAATTGGCTGAATCTCAGACACTAGTTGCTGTACGCGAGGCCGCCCATGCCGGACATAACACGTAGAACGTTGTAGTTGGTCGCATATACGCGCACGTTCCAGTCGTTGAACACGTCATTGGTCTTATCTGTCTCATTGAAATCAAAGTCTCCACCGACTCTTGATGAGGTTAGACCAGCCATGTTCATCACGATGGTTGCTGTGTCAATCCGGGAGAAGTTGCAAGTGCCAGAAGGCTGGTGCTCCTCCGGGCGAAGAGCAAATGAGTACATGTAGGCGCCGCCGCCGCCGCCGCTGTCGCCTTCGATTAACCCACTAAGTGTACCAAATATTCCACCAAGAGTTCCACTGTGGTGCTGGTAAGGCTGTACCTTGCTGAAGTAGTCTCCGTGACGACGGTCTAGACGGTCCTGGCCGTTAATCTGAAGCAACTGGTCAAACACCGGGTCAATGTCATATGTGAATGGCTTTAGACGAGTTTCAGACACGTATCTCTGTCTGCCTGACTTAATGTAAAAAGTAGCAATTTCGCCAAGACCAGTAATTGAAGTAACTTGAATCTCAACGTTTCCAGCTGCATAAAGACCAAACTGTGACTGATAGAATGTTAGAACATCTCCCACATTATATCCGAGTCCCGGATTTTGATTACTAACAATCAAACTGCCAGCTCTGCTAAATGCAAACTTGAATGTTGCATATGAAGTAAAACTACTGGGAGCGGTGGTACTGGCCGTTAGTGCGCCAGTATCGTAGTTATCTTCATTAACCAGAGATGCATACGGCCGCTCAATTGCAGCTGCAAGGCGGCAATCAGTGTAAGCAGTAGGCTGAACAACCCAGATGAGCTCCTTTACCGGGTGGTTAAAAGTCAGGTCAATGCGGCTATTGGCTCCGCGAATTCCCTTATCTTCGTTGAACTGTGTCTGCTCAATGAGGTATTCGTGGCTGGCCTGCGCCATACGACGACGCTCCTCAGTGTCTAGGTAGATGTAATCGATGTATAGAGCAGCTTGAATAGCAGGAGGTACTATGCCAGCCTGGTTAAAGTTTCCAGCAATGAACTGTGTCTCATTCCAGAGAACGTTAATCTTTACCTCGTGGTACTGTAGAGCAATCAGAGGAAGAGCAGCTCCGGGGTTGCGAGTAAAGAAGAAAGGAAGAGGGATGTAGATGACGTTCATCTTCTGCTGACGACCATCTGGAGCACAGGCAGTTCCATATCTCAGGACTGATGGTCCAGTATCAGTGCATGGCCCAGCCAGAAGGCTCGCGAGCTTTATTGTTTGAGTAAAATTTTGTGTAAGGTTACCCCATAGGAACATGAACTCGGAGTACATGCGGTCAACAACCTGTCCACCAATGTCAATCTCAACATGCTTGATTAAGTTGTAACCAAGAGCATTGGCTTCGTTATTCCATAGAAATGGAACTGTCTCCCCACCAACAGTAACAGTCCGTGGAAGTGTGACCTCGACGTATGTTGAGTAGAGAAGGTCTGCATGACGTCCTACAAGGGCTGTCTGCTTGGTACCCCACTGGACTTGGCCGGTAAAGTTGATACGGAATGGCTCCATAGCAAAGTTTGTGTGGCGCTTGAAAAGTCCTTTCCAAAAGGTAATCTGCGGGTTCCCTGAAATATAAGCATCCTGAGCGCCATAAGCAACGAGTTGAAGTAAACCGCCACCCATTTGTCTTTATATGTTAGTTATACTCATTTTTTCTAACGGCGACGGCTGGCGCGACGACGACGAGTCTTCCGACGACGCTTGCCTCCCATAGCAGCTGCTGCGGGCTCTACGGGCTCTACCTCAGCACCAGTGGTCGCTGCTGCTGCCGGCTTCTCATCATCAGAATCAGAACCTTCACCGCCACCCTTCTTGGCCTTGTGCCATGTTAGCTTGGCAGCCTTAATCACCTGACCAAGACCCTTCCCGGCAACATACTTGCCCGTGGCCTTCATCTTTCTCATCGTCTTCTTGATGTGTGCGAGCCACTTGTTTGCCATTTTATTTATAACGCGGAGATTACTTATTTAGATGACGATAGATTTATCTCCAGTTGCCGGGTTCGAATCATAAATTGGAGAAGTGTGAGCCATAGGCTGGAATGAATGTGTAGCAGGGTCGGGCAACACAGGTGTCTTTGCTTCAACTGGCTTGAATCGTAACTCTTCAGGCTTCATGACCAAACTTGCGTCTTGAAACTTGCCAATGTATATTTCTTGCATAGCATCTATTGAGCCATAGTTCATTAAGTTCCACTGACATCCATAACTAAATAAGATGGTTGGATTACTGTTCTTCAAATCTGGAATTGCGCTAGGCACAACCATAGTAATGTTTGTACGATTAGATGTAATCAGTTCATCATGGTCATATGGTTGTGATGCCTGCATATAGGTCAATCTACGCAGATTAGATGTTGCCCATGATAAGTTAACCAACTCCTCCATGTTTGTTCCCTTCACATTAGCCCCGGATACAATGATTAGCTTACCCATTAGGTTGATGATAGGTTCTTGAGCAACATTCTTACTGTTGTATGAATACTCGAGACCAAGCATATAACGCCTGCAAGTGTTCTTTAAGATTTCAGCACAAGCATCAATAACATTTCTCTTGTCGGTATGAAAGACTAAACTCAGAATGAATGGGTCACTAGATACCTTGCATTCAGTTGGGTTAAAAGCAGAGTTAGCTATTGCTACACAACATGCATCAAATAATACTGAGTTGTATGCATAATCGTATCCAAGTGCTTCGTTCTTCAAGCCAACTACCGGGACATCATTGTCTCCAGCATAAACATCAAGTTCAATTAGACGAGCTCCATCTTTGATAACAAGAGGAATCATTTGCTCAGAAATGTAATCGCTAGAAGCTGCTCCAGGAAATACTGAATAGGCTGAAGATGCAATATAGTAATCGCATAGGCGTGTATTATCTTTTGATGCTCCGAGTGGAGCCAAATTCATAACACGACCATATGCGCTATGGTTATTCTTACCAATAACCATTACTGATGCTGGATTCCCACGAACAGCTGCCCATATAGCCCCGGCACAAGCAAAGATAACAATCAGTCCTACGGCCATAATTAGAATCATTCCGGTGTTCTCTCTGAAATATGTTAGAATACCGTCCATCTTATTATTTATCCTCTTTAAAAAGAAGCCTGCGAAATACATTGATGTTATTATCGTCCGGGGTGTCGTCCTCTTTAAAAAGAAGCCTACGGAATACATTGATGACATCATCCGGGATTTTATGGTCCATAGGAATCTCGTTCAAGCAAGAGTAGTGGAAGTACAGCGAATAAATCCCACACTCTGAATCCTTGAACTGATGCCGCGTCTTGTTATATGTTGTGAGCATAGGCTTGTCATGAACATTCGTTTTTTCCCAAGAATCCTTCCATCTCTTCATCAGCCTCTGAATAGACTTCTCTGGTTTATCAGAATATGAATCAAAATATGTTATGCGTGGTTGCTCAAGCTCTGGTCTGATATCGCAAAATAAGGCTATCCAATGCTGCCCGGGTCCAGTGTGAATGTCTGTGTTGAACACAATGCCAATTTGAGACTTTCCTTTGCGGTATAAGCTTTTGATATCAATTGAACACAATGCATCAACTAGACATTGACCTGTCTTGGACTTTAAGTCAAAGTCAATGGGAAGACAACCTAAAAATACATAGTTTTTGAATAGTTTTTGATATGCTTTTTCTGCTCGTTCAATGTCTACAGAAGACAACCAATCTGTAGGATTTGTAATCCACGCATCTGGAGCCTTAGGACGATTCAACATGTGGGAAATGATACATTCTGTACGACCAGAAATACACTTGGAATGAAATCTGTCTTGCAAATGTTTCCAGATTTCTGCTGCTGTTCCGTCCGGGATAGGAGGCTCTTTGGAGTGTTCAGAATTATAGACCGTTCTTAGGTGTTTGATTTCACCTTCTCCGAACATTTGTATTTAAAACGGATTCTATTCTTACAGGAAAACGGCTTGTAGGACTGTAATGGTTCTGTCAAAATAATTAATAAGAAGCGCTTCAAGGTTCTTTCAGTGTGAATTGGTAACTCTACTGAAAAGGAAAGCTCCGTCGGAGATTGGTTATTTGACGGATAAAGTTGTGGCCCACTCGAGTATCTGCTTAAAAACGGATTTTTTCTTTGGAGGTCAGTAATCTATAAAAAGATGGCTAATCCCAACCAGGAAGATGTCGCCAACCTCCGCGAGGAAGTGCTGCAGTATACGCGAGTCGATGACCGGCTCCGCAACCTCAACACAGAGGTATACCGCCTGCGCGACGAGCGCAGTGCAGTAGCAGACCGTATCATCCAAATCGTACGGCAGCCCGCATTTGCGTCTGTCAGCGAGTTGGCGGTGAGCCACGACGGCTCAAAGATTCGCATCAAAAAGCCACAGACGTGGAACGCATCTTGGTCTCTTTCCAAGAACAAGCTCCGCGAGTACCTATGTCTGCACCTAGGCCAACAGGCCGGGCAAGCATGCTATGCGTACATTCACAATGCACACTCTGCAACTCTCCGCAAGGACACGTTTGACATTGAGCGCGTTGGTGGCGGTGCTGAGAATGAGTAATACATATGGAGACATAGTCTCCAATTTTTTAGTCACGAAAACTGGTTCCCTTTCGGTCACGAAAACGGACTTAGTTGTATGCTTCGAGATAAGTACAAAAGCAATGGAAGTTCCGGTATATAACCCATATAACTCTCGGAATCGTATGTTTACCCAGAAGGATATACATTCGATTTTGCATAAGCATGATTGCGAGTATACTGTAAAAAACTTGACTATCTTTCAGAATGCGATGGTGCACTCATCATATGTGAAACGAGCAGAATATACAACTCCACAAGGAGATACGGCCCAATTAGCAGAAAAACCCACGGACTGTCTTGAATTATTCCCAGAATCATATGAACGTCTTGAACATCTTGGGGATTCAATTTTGGGCGCTGCAACCGCTACATATCTTTCAATCCGGTTTCCTACACAGCAAGAAGGGTTCCTCACCAACTTGCGTAAAGAGATTGTATGTAACAACATGTTGGGTGAACTGACTAAAAAAATTCGCCTCAATGAATTTTACATCATTTCCAAGCACAATGAAGATGCGTGTAATGGCCGGTATAATGTCAAAAAGCTTGGTGATATCTTAGAAGCATTTATTGGAGCATTATGGATTGATTGTGAGTATAACTTTCAAATTGTATATGCGTTCGTAGTTTCTCTTATCGAGACACACATTGACATTCCCGGCATTCTACGCAATGATACAAACTTCAAAGACCAACTACAAAAGTTCTGTCAGACTAAATTTCATTATACACCGACATATGTCATGCTATCATCGAACAACGGATATACGATGGCAGCAGTTGATGGCAAAGGAACACATCTTGGAACCGGGACTGGAACAACTAAAAAGCAAGGAGAACAACTTGCTGCTCAAGATGCCTTAAAGAAGTTCAAAGTATGATTTACTTAAAGATTCCTTTAGTATACTAAAATGATGGAAGTTCCATCATTTATGATTATTTTTGGTTTTTTGAATTATTATTCTTCATTTGTTGTAGACTTATGTTTATTGGGCTTGAAGCAATATAATATACATCGGTTTAGTATCCCATATGATAAAGAGTTGATTAAACCTATCATGAAGCGATTAGAGAAGGAATGTGTATGCTCTGATACGGCATTGTCAAAGGGTTTCAAAAAAACTATGTCAGGATGGGTTTGGAGTTCTAAAGTTATTGGTCGTATATGGCATGACATGTATGGAGATACAAGGATTACACTCTTGACAACAAATGCTTATTTTGAATATCTAGTTCAACCTTTGGAAGATTCATTCGAGGTTTACAAACCATCTAAGCAACCAGAAATATCCGAAGAACCAAAGAATGCGGCCTCTAAGATATATATATTTTCAAGGTATGGTTCATATAAAGAGTTTTCCTATTCGCGTGTATTGTTTAACGTAACAACCTTAGAACCAATTTTGGACCAAGGAAAGGTTGTTTCGGATGTTGTTAGGGTCTTTAGGAAAAAAAGGCAATGCAATGTATTCATTGAAGGACCACCTTGTAGTGGAAAAAGTTCTGTTGGTTATTTAATTGCTAAAGAACTGAATGGGGCTTTCTGTAATACATTTAACCCAACCGAACCGGGCGATAGCTTATCAAGTGCCATATCAAGAATGCAAGACTGGCTTAGAGATGATGATATTCCAATTATCATTCTTGTTGACGAAGTAGACACCATGCTTAAAAAGATTCATACAAATGATGTAAAGTTGAACAATGACACACCAACGTTGATTTATGATAAGCCAACTTGGTCTAAATTTATGGACAATATGAGATTCTATAAAAATATCATTATTATCTTTACAAGCAATACATCCAAATCTGAAATTGATAAGTTAGATGCGTCTTACTTGCGTCCTGGGAGAATTGATATATGTCATGTACTGGACTCTCCCGTATACAAAGAGGATGGAACATTCTTAGGATAAGTTTACAGTTGCAGTCCGAGGAATACGACGTGATAGAAGTTCACGCTGAGTCCCGCCAACGGACATATCATCGCCTTCCGGAATTCCTTCAATTGCTCTCAGAGCTTCAGCAACACGCTGTGGCTGGTCAGAAAACTGAAGAAGAAGTTGGGTACGAATAATCTGTCGACGCAGAGGTGGACGCGAAGTTCTCACAGTCCGGGAAATAGTACCAAGACCATTGCCTTCCAGTGTAAAGTTATCTACTTCATTATTACGCATAAATCCCAGAATGTTCTCTGATAGACGAGCTTTTTCATCACGGATTGCCTTCTGACGTGCTTGTAGTTTGCGTGCTTCATCGTCCAGAGCAACCCATGCGCGAATAGTTACCTTAATTTCCTCTGGGTCCGCCATTTACCTTTGCTATGTCCACGGCTTGAAAGTCGTTTGCCTCCTTCTGGGCCTTCAATCCGGTCGGCAATGTCATGTAAAGTTGGTAACCCAAGACTTTTTAGACTTGGTAGCTCACGTTTTGGCTCATCACCAGTTGCTAATGGGTCTGGAACAACGGCATCAACAATTGCTGCCGTAGACTTACCAAACAGTGATTCAGTTGAATCAATCAATCTGCCACGTTCACTTACTGACTTCTTTAAGAATTTTTCACCGGAAAGTGCAGCATTGTACAAACTTGTACCGAGAAATGGGATAGATAAAAATGAAATGATAAATGCCTGACCAAAATGTTCTCGTGAAATATTGATTAGCATAGCAAGAATTACAAACTGTGAGGCAATCATCCAACCTATGATATTCCCAACTGGCCCTGCTTCTGGAATTGGTAGAAACCCAATAAGTTCCGGGGTAATGTTTTCGATAGATGTAGCAATAACTGGTAATGTTGCTGTAACCGAATTCAAAGCAATGGTATATAACGGTCCAACAACTGGTAATCTTTCTAACGTGGCCGCGATGAAAACAAATGGACTAACCATATCGACACCGTCTTTTAAGAACGATGGCTGCCACTCATATAAAAAGTTTAACCACTGACGAACAACATTGTCAATCAAATCAACATCCGGGCCGCCGCCAGTCTTTGCTGTAAGTTTGAACAGTTGTTCGGATTCTGGTTTTGAGAAGATAGGGACACCGTATGATACAATGTTCTTACGTAAATCAGCAGCACTTTCAAAGGTATGGGTATCTAGATATTCACGCAAGTCAATAAATCTGGAAACGGTCTGCGCAAATTTTGTATTGTTCGAGTTCCTCTTAAGATATTTGTAAATCTCAACTTCGCGGTGGTTTAAAGGATTATCTTCTAATGACCACACCATTATTCACTTGTGTAGAAAACAAAGGGATGGAACAGTCCGAAGAGATACATTGGAACCAGCAACTTGAAGAGATTTTATCCCGCGAAGGGGAGCGAGCCCTATGTTACGCGTGGCTTCATAACAAATCACAAGCAAGAGTATCTAAGTATGATACCAATATTGCTCTTCCAGTAATTGTTTTATCTACAATTGCTGGAACCGGGTCCATTGCCTCTCAATCATTATTTGGTAATTCTCAAGCAGCCAGTGTTATCATTGGAATCATAAGTTTGAGCGTTGGTGTCATGAACACTATTTCAAACTATTTTGGATTTGCTAAGCGTTCAGAAGCACACAAAATCTCTTCAATGACCTATGCAAAAATACATAAGTTTATTGTAATCGAATTAGCTCTTCCACGCAAAGAAAGAATGAAGGCAAACGATATGCTTAAGATTATTAGGGAACAACTTGAACGCCTTGCCGAAACAAGCCCTCAAATCCCGGACCCAATTATTACGATGTTCAATGAAAAATTCCATGACCAAACCAATGTTTCTAAGCCCGAAATCACAAATGGATTAGACCCCATTCATGTATACGTTGAGAACTCTGAGGCATTCACACCCGATTCTAAATCAAAAATTGAAGTTAAGCTATTTCATCCTACGACAGGAGCACAAATTATCCCAGAGTCACTTAGGCCTGACGCAACCCCTACTTCTACGGGAACTCCGGTAGTGCCTAGAATTTCCATTCCCGGTCGCACTCCAGGCACGTAACGAAAGTTGTCATGGGCTCATCTGCTGAGCGTGTCTGCATTTGATAGTAATCGCACTTTGACTTCTTCTTGCAACGAGAACAGTGTAGATAGATAGCTGCATTGACATTCTTCGAGTAGAGAAGAATCTCTGTTTCAACAATCTTATCTAGTGCAGCCTTCCAGCGATAAGGACACAGCTCCTCTGCAGGCATCTCTACAAATGCTTTTGGGTCTACTTCCCCCGATAGTAACTTTTCTGCCCACTTCTCTGTATTCTCTACAGTTCCATCGGTTCGTAGATTCTCATACAGAGAAATGGCCTTGCTTCGGTATGTATTCCAGAATACCTTATTTGCCCAATCAACATCAATACCATTTGACTTGCAATAGTTAACAATATTATGTAGTAGGTGAATCTCAAGCTCCCCGGCAATCTTTTGAGACGTACACTCGGCAAGATTAGCAGTGACCTTCTCACGAATAGCACACTCTACAAACACATTCTTGGTCTTTGTAGTCTTTGCCAATACTGGTGCTGCAACACGAGGAGCTTCATCGGGCTCTTCACTAACATCATCATCTTCCTCCTCCTCTTCATCTGCTGCCTCTTCTTCGTCATCAGACATATTGAATGACCATTCGTGATATAGAGTCTCATAATCCTCGACAGATAGGCTAACATATGATGCTACTGGCTTTCCGTACTCGTCTGATTCAGACATTGTAGCAAGAATAACAATTGAGCCAGCGTAAGACTCTTCGTCTAGAGGTGAAGGAAGCATGTGTTGATTTGAATCTTCATCCTCATCGGATACCTTTGCAAAGATACATAGCCATCGTTCCTCCTTCAAGGGGTCTTGAAGCTTTCCTTGGAATTGAATTCCGGGTTGCTTGTATTTCTTACGAATCCATTCCAGCACGTCAGTTGTCTTTGCTGGAATAGTTACTTCACTCAGAGAGCCATTGGATGCTACAACTGTTGCTACAACCATTCTTACTATTTAAGTTATCCAGACAGTAAGTTCCATTTTCAAAATGGATGATGTATATAATATATAACTAAACATAAAAATGTCCCGCTATGTCCCCCCTAAGCTACGCAAGGAGCTAACTGTCGACGAGAAGCTGGAAGAGTCAATCAAGATTGTACAGGAAGGAAGCGATAAACATTTCCCATCACTTGGGGGCAATACCCCAATGATTGCTAAGAGCATTATATCATACGGGGCAAAGGCAAAGGAATGGGAGGAGAAGCGTGAAGCAATTGAGCTAAAGGAGCGTGTTGATGCCCGCATGACAGAATACAAGGCAGAAAAAGCCAGACAAGAGGAAGAGGAATACAGAGCATTCCACTCTCATCGTATGCGTCGCAATGCAATTGTTCCAGAGCCCACGCCCAGACCTACACCGGTCACCGTTGAAGTCAAGCCAAAGGCTGAAGATGAGTGGACAACAGTACAGAAAAAGCCTCGCAAGCCAAAGAAGGAAGTCAACTTGGATGAGGAACCTGACTTTGATAATTATGAAGGTCTTGCAGAAGACCAGGATACACTATGGGGTTGATGTTGCCGGGGGACGCGCTGCACGTTCTGCAGCCTTTTTAGCTGTGGCTTCTTCCATTGCCCTTTCAGCCCTTTCGAACATTCTTGGGACTATACCAATCAGCCAGGTAAATGCTCCGAATAGTATGTTCCATACCCACTTGAATGCCGATACCACGAGTGACCAAAACCACGTGAACATTGAAACAGTCCATGCAGCTGCTGGCTTAGCAAACTCAGCAGTATACGGTGATGTGTTTCCGCTTGAGTATCCGGCATAAATACCTCCTAAGACTCCAATTCCACCTAGAACACTTATTGCAATAAACCAAGCTCCGTTTTCTTGATACATCTTGCTAAACCAACCCTGAATTGTCGTAGGATTTTTTACTTCTTCTGCTGCATCGGTAGCAGATAACCCAGTATTTCCTTTTAAGTTTGCAGGAGGTGATGGCTTTGAAACAGCAACCTTCGAGTTCCCAGTTGGCTTTAAACGCAGATAGAACTTACCATCATTTGGCATAGGACCTCCTGGAATATTGTTGATGTCATTAAAGAATACTTCCCGGTCACCAAGGCCCTGTACTGGTCTTGAACCGGCTTCTACATTTCGTACAAGATACGCAAAGTCGCCTTGGTCCATGTTAATCATCTGCTTAAAAACAATCCACTCACAGGGTACGCAAGGTGGAACAAGTGACGAGCCACTGTAAATATAATAAGAAGCCTGTGGAGGAACTAAAGATGCGATACTGAAATCACGCAGTTGAAGCTTTGTCTCTCCGGTTGTTACAGCATATGGAACAAATTGTTTAAAGAAGCTATATGATGGTGTCTGAGCACTATTCACTCTAAAAAGTGTGCTCATACACATTAGCTCACCAGTTGGTTTCCGGAAAATAGCAGTTACCTCACCATCAGCTTGAACGCCCTCAATTGTGTGATGACTTGGGTGATTAATTGATATTCCCTGGCAAACGTAAGACTCACCACTATACTTACAAGAACCAAGACTAGAAGAGCTTTCTAGAATCATTCCCTCATTGGAAATACTAACGGTTGCCTGCGTAACAAAACCATCATCCATGACAAGGTCGCATTTTAAGTTACATGGTTTTGCTCCGGACTGGGTTAAATTGATGGGACTCTGCTTAGCAGATGAACAACTTGGCGGCCAATTGTTACTTGAGAATATACTCATTTATATCCTCAATAGGTTTTGTTATGAAAAGCATCTCGCATCAGGTATAATAAGATGGATGCAGTGAGTGGAGATGTTTTATCTTTTCTTGTTGGTGGACTTTTAGTCGGACTTGCTATGTATCTTGCAATAAAGTACCAAGGGACTTTACCAACTAGTGCCCCGCAACTTCCACTCATTGCAATTACGTTTATAGCAAACTTGTTACCGTTTGCATTGTTAACATATGGTTTTGCTGGAGACTTCATTAATCAAGAATATCTGACTCCCAGATTATCTGCTCCATCAATTGGAGCATTTCTTGCTATGCTTATAGTTGGACTTGGGGGACAGGCATATGCTGGAACACAAGGTGTAGACCTCTCAGCACAAGATACTTCCGGTCTTTTATGGTGTACAATTCCGGGAATGGAAAATGCTGAATCTCCTTGGATTCCTACTGCCTTCATTTCAACTGCAACAATTGCATCGTATTACCTATTCTGGGCATGGCACACAAACAGAGCCTATAGAGGTATGCTACTAGGATTTATTAGTGTTCTTGTTGTTCAACTTATGGCATTTGCATTGGGCGGCTGTAGTGCTTCTTATATACCTTTACTTGGTAATAGCACAATCAATATCGTTATAGCTATTATAATTGGAATTATGGTTGCATTAATCACATACTTATCAACATCACTTGCTGGTGGACTAAAATATGACCCATTCCCAACATCGACTACTGCCGGAGGCGCTGGTGGAACTGGTGGTAATACTACTGCTAATTGCCCGTGGGGGACTACCTCTATTGGAAATAACACATGCAAGTCAAATGCTGGCGGTACACCAGTATGTGAGTATGGGTATGTCATGCACAAAGGGGAATGTGCAAAATTATTAAAAACAGCCGGAACATCACAGGCTGTTCAGGAAGGTGATGAAAACACCTTCGTTGCTGAACTATATAAAAATGGTCAGCTTGTGACTGACTCTATTGCTGCATAGCGTTGCGTAGGATTCGGTAATATCCCATCACTGTTGTTCCAGAATGAGAGTGAATTCCTTTTGTACTTTCAACAACAACTGTGGGAACTTTTGTCACACCATACTTCTGAGTAAGACCTGTAGGGTCATCCTTAATATTCACATGAATCCATTGAAGACTTGGGAATTCCTCCTTCAAGTCTTCAATGACCGGCTTCAGCGTCTGACACGGCGCACAAGTGGGGGACGAGAACACATATGCACTCATTCTTCCTTTACTATAGTAATTCCTTCTTTAATTAAACCTGTGGTAAGGCGAACTACTCGAGTTTTACTCATTCGCTGTACCTCTGTATTGTATCCGTTTTTCTTAACTGTCTTCTGAAAAGCACCAAATAATCCGGTCTTCAACGCTTGGGCATCAAGCAGATGCATATGGGTCTTACACCATTCTATAATCCTTGCCTCTTCAACTGGCGGTCCCATAATAGATAGTGCCAAATCTGGAAATATTCCTTCGGTCCGGCCAATAACCTTTATTTCTTCTTTTTCAATCAGTACTGAAACCGCCATCTTATCTACAATTTCGTTATTCACACTTAGCTCATCTGTCTTTCCAGTATGAGCCTTGACATATGTGATTGTATATTCCTTAAACTTTGTCAAACGCAAAGCTAGATGCTCAATTAGGTCACGATGCTTGACATCATTTCCTTCTGCAGTTCTCCACTTGTTCTTCATCCAGCCGGGAAGCCAAGTTGTCAAACAATTCTTGGAATACATAGAATCTGTATAGATTTGAATAGATGTCTCTGCTGGGGCTCCACACTTTTCATAAATGATATCCACAGAATCATGAATAGCCTTTAATTCTGCTCGCTGATTTGTCTGCATTTCTGATTCAGGCATCTTTGTAGCAAAAGACCATTCCTTATTATCAGGGAAATAACCAGCATATCCTGCTTCGGCATTCGCTTTCCCATTCGAACGACATGCGCCATCTGTAAAGACACGTATCATACTTCCTTATATGATGGTTCATGTATAAAAATTGGCATTCGTTTTGTAATACATCTGCTTAGAATAGCCGATTGAAGTGTTGTTGGGTCTTCTACATGAAACCATACTCGGTTCTTAAATGAACGTTGTTCTAATTGACGACGTAACATCTGTTGACATGCAAACGTCAGAAACTCAGAATGCCAAATTAAGAGAATTCGTAACCGGGTAGATTGTCTCTTTGATACGCTTGAAATCCACATATCAAACCATGGAGCAAAGGTCTCCACTGAAAACATAGATGCAGCATTGATTTCATCGAACTCACATACATCGGAATGGGCTTGTTTATACCGTTCCCATGCATTTTTGGTTTCTACATCATTCAAAGGTTCAAAAAGAACATAGTGGGGCGGTGGGAACTCCATTATCTTACTTGGCAGGTTCCTCTGTAGACCCCATTACGCGCTTAATAGGAATTCCAGCATCTACAACGTATAGACTATTTTCAGTCATCACAATGAAACAAGTCTCGCACTTAAAAACTGACTGAATTGTTGATGTATATTCGTCATTTGACTTCACAAGGTACTTTGTAGTTCCCTGTACTCCAATACAACACTTCTTCTCTACACTATCGCGATAGTAGTCAAAGTAGATAGGCTTATCCTCATCAATGCTGACCTGAGCCGCACGAAGTAGAACTGTTGCAGATGGTACAGACATTTATTGTCTTCATATTTTTGTTTTCAACATACCCTAACGCATTTCATTGCATCCTCTAGCTTGAACCGAGAACGCATATTTAGACTGGGAAGGTCCGGGCGTGGGCGCTTCAGAATTGTATCCACACTGCTGAGAATCAGACCGCGCAGCTCAACCGCCGTCGGCTTTAGAAGCTTTGCAATCTCATATATGAAATCAGCAAACTGTGTAACATTCTCGTCCGTTTGATCAGACTTTGGTTGAACCAGTGTATCATTCAAATCAGTAATAACTTTTTGCATTGACTCCTGAAGAGCTTGTCCGGAAACAAGGTCACGACTGTACAGGTGTGTCAAGAATCGTGCATATCCCCGCCGCACATCTTTCTGCTTAGACCACGCAACAACCTTATCCTCAAAGTCTGGCTCATCTACCTTTGGAAATGTCAGTGTTCCGCTCATATCATATAGTGTTCCAAACATCTGAACGTGTGTCTCTAGGTCCTCAGAAACATCTGGAATTGCAGTATTCAATCGTGCAGCTAGGTCTGCCATGATTCCAGCAAAGGCAGAACCTTTGATAGCTTTATCAAACAGCAGAGTCGTCACGCGAAGGCGAAATTGCTCATCGCCCGCCTTCAGGATTCTAATCGCCTGAATTGACAGAGGCTCTAGGTTTGCTGGAGCAACCTTATTGAAGATACCAAACATCTCATCGTACTGAGGGTCAGCTGTCTCGCGAACTCGGCGTACGCAATCAACAATAACCTGTGACCGCCAATTAGATGTGTCCTCGCGCTTCTTAGAAGTATACTTGGGGCGCATTGGCCGCATGGGTCGGTATGTTGCCGGCACCATCCGGAGTTTGGCAATATTTGCCAGTATTCCTTCAGGGAGCGCTAGCTTTGGGCCGAAGCGAACAGAGTAGATAAGTGCACTTGAAATCATTGTATTACTTATTAATAGCCAACATGAAAACGAATTCGTTTTTGACCTCATAGATTTCATACAAAGATGGATATCGAGTTTAGCATTAATTCAGACCCGGAACATACGTGGGCCGCGTGGGGAAATACCAACTACCAAACACTAGCAGATGTTATTGGAGAGGTTGTTGATAATTCACTCCAAGCTGGAGCATCCGAATGCAAGATTACTATCAAGGAGGAAGCCGGCAAACGCATTCTTCGTGTTGAAGATAACGGCACATGGGGAACAATCGACAAGAATACTCTTACCAAATGCTTTGGCTATGGAAAAGACCAGCGTACTGTAAAGAAGGGACTTAATGAACACAACTGTGGTCTAAAGCAAGTTCTTGCATATACAGACCCGGCAAATGCCAACTGGGTTATCCAGATTAAGCAGAAGAATATCGTACGCGAAGTTCGAGCGCCATATACACCCGTTATGAAACTCAAGACTGCCAGTTCTTACATTGGAGCAATGACATGTGAAAACTCAACCGTTATTCAAACAGTTATTAGCGATACCCGGCTAAAGACTTTGTACATGACGGAACGCAATAACAAGCCCAATGATACTCTTCTTATCGACAGACTTAAGTTGTATATTGCGACTCTCTGGATGATGAACTCAAATGTTCTTTCCAAGAAGTTTAAGGTGTATGTTAATGATGAGTATATCGAGCCATACACGCTTGATGATAAGGCTGGTGTTGATAAGAAAGGAGACAGAAAGATGCCAATTAAGCACATGAAACTTTCTGAAACAACTAAGGAAGTTGGTGTCGAAGTTTGGAAGTATCATCTTGACAAAGGCTTCGCAAGGAATCACCCTCTTTTCCGGAGACATCCATCAAATGCAGGTGTATACATCTTCAAGCATGGTCGCATGGTAAAGGGAGCAATCTTTACTGAGATTTATACGAATCTACTGCGAGATTATGCATTTGGCGGTCATCTGGTGCTAGTAAACATTACCGGAGACACTGTAGACCTCCCAGCAACCCAGACAACAAAGAGTGATTTCAGTTCATCAGATGAAAAGCTTATGTGCCTGTACAATTACATTAAGACTGTAGCTCCTGCAGTGGCTATGGCTGAAAGTGATATCATAAATCGCACAGAAGGCGAAAAGATGGATAAGCTTGCAAAGATGAAAGAAGCAATCCATAAAAAGGCTATCGATAAGGGGACATATCACATCAAGCAAGAGAAGACACTCATGCTAACCATTAACGGTGATAAGATTTCCAACAAAGAGAAGATTGACCTTCTAGAATGGGACAGTTCTTCGAAAAACGTAAGCATTATTGAAGGCAAAATTGCAGTTATCACGCCTCAGAACTTGCGACAGCTCTTCTTCTATTACCGGAACTTGAAGTATTTCTGCGAGGACTTTGATGATGAATATATTATCGAAACTCGGTTTATTACTGACAATGATACTGAAACTGATGAATATCTGGCAGAACTAGCTATGCTACAATCTCTTGATTCTGATTTTAGTCCAGAAATTGAACTATTTGCAACATACGGTATCTAAAACGGATTAAACAGATTATACTTACTTAATAGCATAACCATGGATTCCACAAAATTCCAGCAAACTTGGGTTTTGTGGTATCATGACCCTGATAACCGGGATTATTCCCTTTCCAGCTACATTATGATAGCTGATATATCAACACCCGAACAATTCTGGAGCATCACTGATACCATTCCCAAGGAAGCTTGGGAGTGTGGCATGTACTTCTTCATGCGCAAGGGATTTCCCCCACTCTGGGAGTGTAAAGAAAATGAGAATGGCGGTGCCTGGTCAAAGAAGATTGATGCCTCTCAGGCACAGACAAGCTTCATTGACCTAATGGTTCATTGCTGCTCTGACGAACTTCTAGTAAAGAACAAAGAAACCCTTGTTGGGATTTCTATATCTCCTAAAGGCCAATTTCATATCATCAAAATCTGGAATCTGTCTACTGCAGTTTCAGAGAAGACCAACCTGAATCCGGGTCTGACTTACTACAAGGTAACAGATGATGTGACCTATACTTCACATAAGGCTCGTCCTAAGTAAAACATATACAGAATATAAATGGGAGCAGGAGCATCAACTCCAACACTTGCTATAACATCTGCTTCTCCACAAAAAGCAGAAGGTGGGCCGGACTATTCTATAATGTCCATATGTAGCTCTTGATTTTGTAGATGATGGTTTACGAGTTAGTTCAAATGTTCTTGATACAGCTCAACAGCAGTTCGTAGAAACTAGAAACAAAGCTCAGTCCTATTTTACAAAAAAGGGTGGACGCAGAACACCTAGAAAACATAAATCACGTAACCGGACTACGCGTAAGTAAATATGTTTGGAACCCGGATGAAAATAAGAAATAACCGGTGGCATAACAACTTATTTTTACAAGACTTGGCGATACACCAAGATATACTCCAAAAATAACTCCAAAAATTGAATTGATTAGAGCAATTAGTCGTACTACAAGTTTTCGGTAACTGAACTCTTCTTTTATGATAAGAGGTTCCAATGCCATGGAAAGAATAAATACTACTAAATATACCCAATCATACATTGAAAAATATTTTACAGTATGAAAGCTTACAAGTAAAAATACCGGAGCCAATACTAGTAATGATGACTCATATGAAAACTTCCATTCTTGCCAGTTATTCAGCGCATTTAGAGCATTTATCACATAGTTTACCAAAGCAAAATTAAAATCATTATATGAAAGAAGTGTCAATAGAATCCACTGAGAGCCCTTGAGTAATTCTTGAACATGTGAACCAATCATATGATTGTCATTAAAATCATCATATGCCTTGCATAACAATCCTCCTAAAAAAGCATACAGGTAATCCATTATGCTTTTTTAGTATTATAAATACCGGATTTATACTCAATGGAAAAAGAAGAGGTCATACGCTTCCTAAAAGAATGGATGATTTCTGCTGTTACCTTTTTGTATAAGTGGTTAACAACTGATGCTGAAATTTTAGGTTACATTCTGGCGGTCTTACATGTATTGATATCATCAACACTGATGCTTTGCGTTGGATTAGCACACACAGTATATCCAACATGGGAGTTCAAATTAGGATGTTATATCTGTATGGTTCTGGTATGGTTGCAGCATATATTCTTGAACGTTTGTATCTTTACAGTTGCTGAGCTCAGCTTAACCCGGATTATTCCTCCATCAAATATTTACTTATCTCAAATGTTTAGTACACTTATGGGAACCAGCTTGACAGAAGCAATGACTCGATTAATTATGGGGGAAACTATAGCAGTATCATGTTTTACTTTGGAATTGCTTTCAATCCTCACGAAGCATATTTATAGTCTTTATGATATACAATTGTGATGTTCAAAAGACACCCGGTATATTTAATTACCCATCTTATTCTTGGAGTTATTGGGTACTTTTATCCTGAAGTGTTATATGCCACGATAGGATACCAGTTTCTTCAATACGTCTTGAATATTAGGTTCTTTCTCTTTGAGGGTGTTATCAAATCTGGAAATACGCTAAATCATACTGCTGTTAAACTTGGTGAAGTGGGAGTTGGGTGGTTGTTAGCTATGCTGTACATGGCATTAAGCAAAGCTTGATTTCACCAAGATTGGCAACCACATACCGAATCATCAGGAACCAACCATTCTTCATGTGAACCTCTAGGTTGTTGCACAAGTTAGTACACTTGGTAAATAGGACAAGATGAGGCAAAGAGAATTGGCCACTAATAATCTCATCAGAAGTCTTTTTATGGATATTAAAATCAGCCTCTCCATCACCCATCACAGTTGTCCGGGAAGCAAAGTGTCCCTTGCAATTGAAAGTCAGTGATGACCCAACATTGGTAATCTCAACCGTCTTTGCTGAAAGAAGTGTCATGTCCCGGCAAATCTTCTGAAAGTCCAGCGAAGGCATCGTAATACGCGTGCTGAACTCAGTGTCAGGAAGCTGGAGGTCAGGCTCGTCGCGGTCAAGCAAGTTCAACTTATACTTGTGCACTTGCTTCTTCTCGCCATTCTCCATCAGGATACCAAGAGAGTTCGGGTCATCCTTGTCAACGTAAAATGACAGAGTGTCATCATTCGTAGCCGTACGAACAACTCGGTACAGGTGGTCAGTATTGACACCAATCACAAACTTAGGCGTATTGTGGTTATAAGCATACTTTTCAAACTTATCTGCATGTAGACGAAGGTGAACAAGAACGGTACGAGTGTTATCCATTGCTACCATTCTGATGCCATCCTTATCAAAAAGCAGAGACATCTCCACAAGAATAGAACGAAGAGCCTCAATCAATGTCCGGACAGCTCCAGTCTGTACAGTCTTCGCTTCAACGGTGAACATTTCTATTTCTTCTGCTAGTGCGTTTAAGTTAAAAATTACCCGAAGGCGTATCAGTCTGCGAGTTTCAATACCCAGACAAGACAACGTGGTGAAGGGCGTGGATATGATAGTGGTTTTTGTGCCCACCATACTGCTTTGCCATCTCTTCTTTTCGCCGCTCAACTGCCTCCCAGAAGGGCTTTCTTGCCTCGAGCTTTGCAGCAAATAGGGCAGCCTCTGGCGAGTTAGTGCGAACTTTCTGGTTGTTATTGCAGTGCGCAAATACCTCTACGCTACAGGGACTACATACCATACACGGGACGTAAGTGAACCCATTCTGGTTTGCAGCCATGACTGTCTTAACACTGCAATTATTATATAAAAAACATCCATTTTACAAAAAATTGCCTTTCGGCGTATTAGCTCAGCATCCGACTCTCGCGCTCCAGTTCGGCAATCTTAATGGATGCTTCGTAGCTGCGCTCGCGTCTGCGCTCGTTGGTATCCTTGTCGTTTGACGGATTTGCCTTGATGAGCTCTTCCCAATCCTTGAGGGCCTTGCGCGCCTCTTGGATGGAGTATGGTAGCTCCAGAATCCGGAGCCGCCGCTTGGTTGCCTCATCGGGCTTGGACATCTTCGCGACGAAGTTGTCCCAGCCGTGCTTGGCTATGTAGTCAATGCAGCGCATGGTCCAGCCATGGCTTGCACCGCTGTGGCCGTTGTACTTGACGGCCTTATCAATCAGCGAGAACCACGCGGGCTTCTCGCTGAACATGAATCCGCCATCTCCGGGCACAAACCCTTTCAGGTTGTCCCAGTTCTCGCTCAGGGTTACAGCTTTGTACATGTCTTCCAACATGTCTTTGCTCGACTGGTCATCCATAAAGGAGAAGTCGCCGGGAGTGCTCATGACGGCAGCCATGTTCTCAGTACTAATAATCATTCCTATAAAATAACATTCCATTTTTATAAATGATACTGTGGACATCTTGGTTTGATATCAAAGATGAAGAACGCCATAATGAAATTTTGCGGTCAATTGAGGTAAATCTTGAAAATCCATACATCAAGAAAGTAAAGCTTCTTTGTGAAATTGATTTCTTATATGAACATCCTAAGCTAGAGTCTATACCTGTTAAAGAGCGCCCAACATATCAGACATTTCTAGATATGTTCGACCTAAATGAGATTAATACTATTGCTAATTCAGATATCGTATTTGACTATGCTTCAACAGCAACAATAAACCAAATCAAGCCAAACAATGCTTACTGTATAACTCGCTATCAGCTAGAATCTGATTATAAACGCCCAGTATCTGAGTGGAAAGGAACCTTCTGGCAAAAACTATCCGGTGCATCTCAAGATGCATGGGTCATATATAAACCAAAAAACAAAATTATAGCTGATTTTTATCCGGGAATTCTTGGATGTGAAAATCGCTTTTCGCTTTCTATGTACCATGCAGGGCTAGTACTGTGGAACCTTGGGCCATCTATTAAAACATTCCACGTTCATGCATCACTTGAGAGAAACTACCCATTTTCATATCATAATCAAAATTTTCCTGGAATTCGAGTACCTGAATATACCGGTCGATTCTCCTGGAATAAAATACCAAAGGTCTTGTACACTAGGTCCATCTCGGAAAAAGATGAAACAAAAATTTACAAAAGGTGGTATCTTTTACTGTGATTTACGACGCATAGTATGGTGCTTCTTTGCAGATACAATACGTCCATGCTTATTTTTAACAAGGTCAGACTTTGTTAGGCCACCCTGTGTCTTTTCTGCAGAGCCATTGTATACTTGACGGCGAGACCCTACTCTAAGTGTTTTAGACGGCATTTGTTTATTACACTACAATAAAATGCCAAGCTTGATAGCAGAGCTGTATTATAACGAACCAGTAAATCCTGACCTGGCAATAGTAATACCATACGAAAAGTCAACAACTAGAAGCCATATGAATTACTTGTACATGCTTGAAAAAATGAAAGTAGCAAAGATACCTGTCTTTACAGAGATTCCAGAAACGTATACAAAGATAGCATTTATTGACCCGGACATTATTTTTGCCGAACCAGATTGGTATAATATGCTATCAGAGCTTCTAAATACTCATGATGTTGTTCAATGTTTTGATACCATACGCTGTCTAGATATTACGTACCGGAATTGCGTAACGCAAAAAACATCAAATGAAGCCTATGCTTGGGCAATCAATAAAGCAGATATAAATAAAAAGACCTGTCTTCCTGTGCTAATATATAGTATGTTTCGAGATACAGAACCAAGTGTAAATGTATACAATAAAATTGTAACACTAAAATAATGGACTTACTACAAGATATCTTGAACAATACCTTTAAAGATGTACCTCCACAACGCGAATGTCTTGTTAAACAGAAACCCCGGAATCAAGATGTTCCCAAATCACCAGTAGATAATCTAAAAATAGTTGTTAACACTATAGTTGAAACGGAAACACCAGCAATTCCTACTAATATCAAGTCACCAAGTTATGATTTAAAATTACCAGTTGCGCCTAAAGAAACTACAGCTCTTTTAACTGTTCCGAAAACACCTGGTGAAGTTCGCAGTTATCAAATTCCAAAAATTAAATTACCTACACCGGCTAATGTAGAAGTTCAAAGAAAAGAAGTACACGGGCGAGCATATAAAATCCCTACATTTCACTTCAAATTACCAAATCGTAGCATTTTGAAAAGAGAAAAGGGGAAAGAACAATCACCTCTCATTTCTTCAGTTTATTCTAATAACAAACTACCGCAGTTCAACTTTTCTGAAAAGAAAGAAAATAAAATTAAACTACAAAGTGTAACCTATAACACTCCAACAAGGTCTGACCTTGCTGTTCTTTTTGTATTTTTTGATTATACCGGGTCTGCGAGAATTCTAATTAACTATCTCTACATGATTGAAAAAATGAAACTAGCAAACATCCCAGTATTTACTATGGAATTAGTCATCCATGGAAAACGTCCACAAATCAGCGATGCATTTCACGTATATGCTTCCAGTTATTTGTTCCAAAAAGAACATCTAATGCGCTTGCTAGAAAAGAAGGTACCGGACACATTTACTAAACTAGTATGTCTTGATGCAGACCTTATTTACACAAATCCAGATTGGTATGATATGCTATCTGAAACGCTTGACACATGCAATGTTGTACAGCCATTTTCTTATGCGCATTGGTTAGATATAACATATAAAAATATAGAGAAATCAGCTTTAGCGTGTACATATCTCAAAGATAAAAAACGTGATTTTTGGGCAAATCAGTCTCAAGAGTATCATCCAGGATTTGGGTGGGCTTTTACAAGAAAATGGTATCAAACTTCCGGCTTTTATGATTTATCAATTGTTGGATGTGGTGATTCTATTTTTGCATACACTATCAGTAAACTTGACTTCATTACCGAGAAAATTAAACTATATCGTAAAACACGAGATGATTGGGCTACAAAAATATCAGATATTACACTTGGATTTTTAGAAGTTGAAATTTACCACCTTTTTCATGGACCATTAGCTAAACGTCAATATATATCAAGAGATGAACCCTTTGAGCACATAGAAGATGTATCAAGTATAATCGAGTATAATGAAGATGGAGTAATAGAACTAACAAAACCGGAATTAAACCAAGCAATGTTTGATATGTGGATGAGACGTGATGATGATGGCATTTGAAAACAAAACAATATTTAGGGTCATTTGACCGCAAATATTGGGTTTCCCCGTGTATTTCTTGTCGCAATGACATATATTTATTGTATCACGTTTAGTTGCTGTACGCCAGGCCACCCATGCCGGACATCACACGCAGCACGTTGTAGTTCAGCGCATACACGCGAACCTGCGCAGTGCGGAAGCCAGTCACGGTGTTCAGAGACACAGTCAGCTGCAGAGTTGCCTTGTCGATACGGGAGAAGTTGCAAGTGCCGGAAGGCTGGTGCTCCTCAGGGCGGAGAGCAAAGCTGTAGCAGTTGATACCCGTAGAAGGCGTGCGGCAGTGGTGCTGGTAGGGCTGCACACGGTCGAAGTAGCTGCCCTCGCGCTCCGTGAAGCGGTCCTGGCCGTTGAGCTGGAGCTTACAAACCTCAACAGGGTTCTTACCCTCGCAGCGAACGCCGGAGTCAAGGATGACCTTTGCAAGCAGGTAGTTGACACCGTTGTCAAAGTCCGCCTCCTGGCCATCACCAACGCTGTTGCTATTTGCCGCATCACCAGCACCGTATGTTACCTGACCGGGGTAGGCATCCGGACCAGCTACAAACATTCCCCTTCCAGTGCCACCAACAGGGACGATAGGGGAGGGGACGCTCGCGGCGGTACCCTGAGACAGGAGAGACATGATGATACCCTCCGTAGAGAAGTCATCGGAGTAGTTGAAAGGCTGTTGGCCACCCACGGAAGCAATCCACGCCTGGTAAGAGCAGTCCACGAAGGAGTCACGCTGCACAACCCACTGAAGCTCCTTCACGGGGTGGTTAAAGTTCAGCTGAATCTTGTTGGAAGAGCTCGTGATGCTCTCTGCGCCAGTGAACTGCACCTGCTCAATCAGGTACTCGTGGCTCTGCTGGGCAAACCGGCGACGCTCCTCAGTGTCCAGGTACACGTAGTCAATGTACAGAGATGCAGCCGCTAGAGATAGCGCATCCGGGCGAGTAGGAACAGTGTACGCACTTGGACCACCCTCAGCATATGTGCAGTTCTCCCAAGTCTCGAAGTCCACGTTGATGCGCACCTCGTGGTACTGCAGGGCAATCAGGGGAATCGCCACACCAGGGTTGCGGCAAAACCAGAACTGGAGAGGCACATATAGGGTCTTTGCAGGGCAGCCGGCACGCGCCACACATGAGAGAGTTGTCTCACTGGCAGAGCAGGTTGCATCAAGAGGTGCACCAGTGTACTTCTTCAGCAGCACAAGGTCGTGCGTGTTACCAATCAGAGAGTCAAGTGCCGCAGTGGAACCGGCCTCCGTAGAGAGCTGGGTCCAGATTTGCATCCAGTCACCATACTGGCGGTCAATGCGCTGGCCACCAATCTCAACCTCAACCTGCTTGATTAGACGGTGACCAATGTAGTTCACCCAGCGGAAAGCACTGAGCGGCTGGCCGCTCCCGGTGGCCTGTCCAAGGAAAACCTGGGGCAGCACTACCTGCACATATGTCTTGTACATCAGGTCAGCATTACGGTTAATCACAGCCGTCACACGCTTGTTGAAGTCAGCCTGACCGTTAAATGTTACCTCAATAGACTCCATCGCGAAGTTCGTGTGGCGCTTGTAGAGAATCTTCCAGAAGGTAATCTGGGGATTACCGGAGATATAGATATCCTGAGCGCCATAAGACACAAGCTGCATAAGACCGCCACCCATGTTTGTTTATGTCCTACGGCAAGAAAAAAATATTTTAAGGATAAATGAATGTCTGGCTGTTCCCGACGGCGAATGCCATCTTGAACACTTTCCTTCGTTCTATAGTTCTGATTTTATTTATGGTTTTTGGGTTGAAAACAAGCATATACCTTTCTTATTGGGGAGCTATTGTTCATGATATCATCTCATTAATCATGATATATCCTCTAGTTAGTTGAGCCAAACCCACCAGCTCCACGATTATCAGGAGCCGGAGGAAGCTCATGTTCAAACTGAACAATCACAACATTGTCCCAAGGCATAAAGTTCCCCTGACAAATCTGAAAAAGCCGGGCTCCACGAGGAACATCGTAGTCACCGTTCTGTAGAGTAAGAACATCAACCTTTGCCTTTACATCGCCACGGTATCCCATATCAATCAGTCCAATTGAATTTGCCATTCTGAAGGGAGTTGCTGAAAGTGATGAACGTGGCAGAAGAAGACAAGGAATCGGCCGGTTATTATGAGTTGCACCAACCTTAATGTTCAGGTTAAATGTATGAAGATGTACATTCTGATTTACCTGTTCACGTATGATAGGAATATCAAACCCGGAATCAGTAACACGACGATTGTTCACCATGTCAAATAGCATATTGCGAAGCACATTGTTATCCGTATAGATGTACAATGTGCTCATTTTTTATTTAGAGTATACATACGTATAAACCAGTATGGACCTTGAAATATTTTGGGTATATGCTATAATTTTTTCAATAATTACAGTGCCGCCACTGGTCTGCTCTTGTGGAGGAGCATTACTGAGAGCACAGCAAGAATCTGAATCCCAACCAACTTCAGAGAGTTTGTTACCGATACTCGACCAAGAAGATACTGAAACAGGACACCAAGAGGTGTAAAAAACCCATCAGAATTCCCATCTGCAATAAAAAGAGCTGATGTATATGCCAATCCGACTACTACCGGATTTGCATGTGTAAACACTAATGATGCCACAATCAATAAACAACCAACATATTCTAAAAGCAATCCACGTATCATTTTCTTAAACATCAGAAAAGTTGTTCATCAAACGAGACTTGAATACGTCTCTATCTCTTGCAACTTTTCTGGGCGAGAACGTGAAGGAAATTTGACAAGAATCATTACTTATTGAATGAACCACTGATTAAATCTTTTAAGCAAATCTATCTTTGCTTGTTTACCTATCACATGATTTGCATGAAAGAAGTAGATTTTTGACCGGTTTCCTTTCCAGGCTCCATTCGTGTATTCTTCTACCGGATAAACAGAAAATCTAGTTTTACGATAATATCTGACATCTCTTATTTTTGCGTCTAAAAATATTTCAGCAAGACATTCTTGGTCATTCCTTTCTGGGTATCTTATTTGATACTCTTCAATTTGTGAAATAAGATACATAGTTCCTTCTGTTTTACGCATGCTCATATTTCCGGTACACTGCCATAATCCATAGTGGACAATTGGAGCATTTCGTACAAATTTCCAATCATATTGAAAAGTCACATCGAACTGTGAATATCTTACATAATGACTTGCATCTGGTTCCTTTAAGCAGACTACATCACAGTCTATAAAATGAAGAAATGAGTACTTTTCAAATGCCTTGCGTAGTATGCTCATTTTTGTATGCACAATTTTCCTATATTCCTTTGCATTGTACTTCTGAAACTCGGATGAAACGTCATGTTCACACAATTCCAGAATTAAAAAGTCGTGTGGCTGCTTAGATAGTTCCTCATACGTCTGCTTATCCAGACAGTAAAAGTGTAGTTTATGGTGTTTTACCACTTTTGCTAAGGAAATAATCAAATTCTTAGCAAAGTCTATGTATCCGTAGTTTGAATATGTTATCAATACCGGGATGTCCATTTACAAAGCATCTTTAAAAAATAATGTCTCGATTTCCCTTGACAAATACAAGGTCGTATTCATTCCATAAGACATTTCTACATCGATTATTCAATAAATCACCCAACAAAATAACCTTGGGTTTTACTTTGAATGTAAAATCTACTCCTTGATAATATTTTAGCAGACTACCTATATTTCCACCATTTGCTCGGATTACACGTGACATATGAACTTCTTTGTACCAGACTGCTTCATCCATTGTTTTTGCATAATGATTTTTGCTAAAGATGTTATTAATGATTAATAAATCTAGAGTTTCCCGGTTGAGTGCAAATATGTATGATTGAACATGGGAAAACTTTATTGGGTCTGCATAATTTGCACATGTATTAATTGTGCTTCCAAATAACTTTACGTTATCTTTGAGTCCTGCGAGATAAATATCAGTCCACTTACCAGTAAAATAGTCCGGGAGGAATGGACCAAGAACCGACGAGTTTACAAATATAAAATTGTCATATGATTTGTATAAGTCATCTGTCAACAGGGCATCAGTCCACCCTCCAAAATCAAATCCGATATTATCTCTTTTGAATGTTTTTACATATGCCGGTACTTTAAAGTCTATAGTCTTATCATTTGCAATGACAATAAAGTCCGTATTTTCATCTTCAAAAATGGCCTTATCAATAAAAATCTGTACTCTATCATTGAAAACATGAAACACGTACAATACAAGGGTTTTCATTATTATAATAACCAGTTATAAAAAGATGCAACTTTATTTACGTACTTGTGTTTATCAGGATTTCTAGATTTGATTTCGCAAATAAAAAGTCCATCTGCAGCATATTCATTGATATCCCAATCAATAAACATTTTTTTAGGAACCACAAACATTGCCGTGTCAATTGAACCTATTGCAATATTTGAACCATATAAAAGTCCACCCGACTTATTTCTCAATTGGTTAAATGTATAAAAGTAGTCCGGCTCAAAGCTTAGATTCCAAAATTCAGGATGGATAATATTGTCATCATCAAGGAAGTATATATGGCCATCTGTTACCATCTTTACTCCAAAGTTTCTTTGAGGATGTCCGGCTTGTCCAACATCACTGCAAAATACCTCCTCAATCTTTGGATGATTAAATACCCGATTATATGTTCGATTTCTGGAAGTGTCATATACAATAATCCACTTATCTATCTTATCAAACTGAATGCTATCACTCACTTTGATAATAAATTGCTGACGACAGCAAGGCGTTATAATAGTTAACATTTACTTACTATAGAATAAATGAATATTCAGGACCAGCACGGAAACCAAGTTGATATAGTTAATCTTGAAAAACAAGAACAAGACTTAGCTAACCAATATATTCAAGAAAATGATGTCGTATTTGAACTTGGTGCTAGGTATGGTTCTGTTTCATGCATTATTAATTCAAAATTAAACTGTAAAACAAATCAAGTTGTAGTAGAACCAGACAATCGTGTCTGGAATGCATTAGAACGTAATAAGATAGCAAATAAATGCAAATTTCATGTTGTCAAGGGATTTGTATCTTCAAAAAAAATGAGCCTTACAAATGTAGATTACTATTATGGTGGATATGGCGCTACATCTGTTCCAGACGTTCAATCAAAAATACCTGCATATAGTCTTGATGAAATCTCTCAAGGATTAAAGTTTAATGTTCTTGTAGCAGACTGTGAGGGTTTTCTTGAAACTTTTTTTGATGAAAATCCAACATTTATTGATAATTTGCGCCTTGTGATTTTTGAAGCAGATTATCCGGATAAGTGTAACTATCCAAAAATAAAAAATATGCTTCTTCAGAAGAATTTCAAAAACTTGTTAAATGGTCATCAAAATGTATGGATAAAGCTTTCTATGTCAGATGTATGAATATCATATTTTTGTATCGTTTCAACCGGCAATTCCCAGAACTTTTCTAGCTTCTCATTAATTTCAGGAGAAAATCTATACCGAATAACCTTTGCTGGATTTCCTCCGACAATTGCATATGCAGGAACACTTTTTACTACTACGGAACCTGCAGCAATAACTGCTCCGGTTCCGATAGTAATTCCATCAAGTATTGTACAATTTGTACCAACCCATACATCGTGTTTTATGATAATATCTCCCTTTGAATAACCAGATGGATTGCCTTGCTTGTGATTAAAAAGAGAGTTACCGTGCGGAGATGGAGATGTTGTTACTCTATCTACAAGATGGTTAGCTAGCGCGAATGTACAATTTCTAGCAATTGAGCATTTTTTTCCAATCTGAACTACTGGTAAACTACCATTGTCTTTCCGACAGTCGTATGACAAAATATGGTATGGTTCGATTAAATATGAATCCCAACCTACTTGCAAACTCATTTATATTACTCAAACACTAAACGTGGGACAATATGCATTGCTTCCAGCTCTTGACACCATAGCTTCATAGCATACGGAATTGTCTTCATCTCAAACTCAGTCTGGACTCCACATGTTCCACAGTCGTAAATGGATGCTTCCTTATTTACTACTGCCAGGACTCCACAGTTCTTACAGAACCCGGTATTGAACGGGTCCGAAACATCCATCAGGCGCTCCTTGGTGAACATCGCTGTTCCGTGAGAAAGCATACAGTCACGCTCCATCTCTCCCACACGTAGACCACCATCCCTGCTTCGCCCCTCACAAGGCTGCCGGGTCAGTGACACAATTGGCCCACGCGCACGTGAATGCTTCTTGTCTGAAACCATGTGCTTGAGACGCTGGTAAAACGTTGGACCCATGAAGATTTCAGCTTCCATCATCTCACCAGTCTGCCCATTGTACATAATCTCATTGCCATAAGGATGCATACCCAACTCAATCATGTGCTTGCGCAAATCCTCAATCTTCAGATGAGAATATGGCGTTCCATCGCCCATCGTTCCCTTCTCAGTACAAATCTTACCAAACATAGTTTCCATCAGCTGAGCAATTGTCATGCGTGATGGAACTGCATGGGGGTTCATGATGATGTCCGGACGCAGACCAGATGCAGTGTATGGCATGTCCTCCTCCTTCAGGATGATACCACACGTTCCCTTCTGTCCGTGACGGGAACTTACCTTGTCTCCAATCTCTGGCACACGCTCTGAAACAGCACGTACCTTGATGAAAGGATAACCATCAGAGTTCTTATCCTGCCAGACACCATCCACACGACAAGGTTCTGCTCCCTTGTGAGTGGTACTAGAATCCCGGAAAGAATAGCCATGAGAGTCCTGCTTCAAGTTAGTGACCTTACCAATAACTACATCATTCTCCTGGATGATAGAGTTAACCGCAGGCATACCATTCTCCTGAACAGCATGATAGGATGAGTTCTTGTAGCCACGAGTATTCTCACGACGTGGCTTGGCAAACTTCTCCTCCTTTCCAGAAGCAACATTACGATGCTCTTCATCCTTGTAGATGGTATAATACAGTGACCGAAACAGGCCACGGTCAAGTGCACCCTTATTCAAGATAACTGAATCCTCCTGGTTGTACCCGGAGTAGATTCCGATAGCAACAATAGCATTGTAACCAAAGGGCATTTCCTGAACCTTCATCACGTTCATCATCCTCGTTTCCACAAAGGGACGCATAGGAGAACAAAGTACATAACCGTTCTTGTCCAGGCGCTTTGAGTAATTCTTTGCATACAAACCCATAGCTTGCTTACCCATAGCCGATTGGTAGGTATTACGCGGTGACTGGTTGTGGTCACTCATAGGAATTGTGCTAGCCATGTGACCAAGCATCAATGATGGGTGAATCTCGCAGTGAGTGTGATAAGCTGTAATCTCTGCTGGTGTCATTGCAACACGAATCGTATCTGACTCTGCTGAATCAATGTATTCGACATTTGTCTTCACCCAATCATTCCAATCAGACGAGGCTGGCTTAGGAAGGATTGCTCCGTCTTTTACCTTGAACAACGGACGTACAATACGTCCACCATCTGTCTCAATACTGATGTCCTGCTTGGTTACACTCCAAGTAATCCCGGAGTGAGGATGAAGAACAAATGTACGCTTGGCCTCCTTTAGAATGTTAAAGACCAAAGCTGGCTTCTGCGTGTATGCTACAATGACTCCATTGATTGAAACCGGAGTTCCGCCATTGTTGTTCGGGTCAGTAATCCAGTCTACGTCAGCAGTATCAATCAGTCGCATGACAATCATGGATGGAGTGTGCTGAGAGATAGATGTCATCATTGACATTGCTTTCACAATACCAACTGAGTGACCCTCTGGTGTCTCCACTGGACAGACATATCCAAAGGACGTGCCGTGTAGCTTGCGGGGAGCCAGAAGCTTGCCTGATTTCTCTACAGGAGTCTGAATGCGGCGAAGGTGCGATACCGTAGCAAGGTAAGACAGACGGTTAAGAACCTGAGATACACCGACCTTGGTTGCTGTAGACCCAGCATTGGCCGGACCTACGCCCTGAACCGTGAAGTTACCCGTGGCAAGTGCTTGTTTCAGCTTTCCCTCAATAGTGGACACCTTCAGAATCTTGTACAGATTGTTGATGTTCAATACCTCAAGTGGGCGGGGCTCACCCTTCTTCCAGGTATCATTGTTGACCTCGTGAACAAACTTGCCACGAACATCCTTACAGACCTTCTGAAACAGCTGCCGAAACAGATGAGTCAGAAGAGCGCCGGTCGTAACTACGCGCTTGTTGGGATATGCATCACGGTCATCTAGCTTAATCTTACCCTGAGCAGTCAGAATGAGACGCTTAATCATGAGGGAAATCAGAATACACTTGCGGGATTCAAACGTCTGCTTGGATGCCGTATCACCACCAAACTTTACGTGAGGCAGGAGTTCAGTCTCCAAAAGCATGCGTACATACTCCTTCTTGTCTTCCATATTTGTGCCATACTGGAGATGGTGAGATAAGTACTCAACTGCATCATCCCGGCTATACACCTTAATATCTGAGCACTCCCGGAAGGAAGCAGTCAGTGACTCATATTGTTCTACATTGGTTCCCCATACTAGCTTTACGATATCCTCATCTGCTTCTAGACCCAGTGCACGAAAGATAACCATCACTGGAATATCTTCGCGAAACCGGGGGAAGCAGGCAGTTAGCGGTTGGCCAAATCCATTGAACTTGGTATTCAGACGAATCTCAAGCTTCTTAGGAGGCATAGTGAATGACTCATGAAGAGACTTGAGCTCTACTGTATGGGTATACTTTGCAGCAGTCTTCTTGGAAGCAAATACCATGATGCGGTTATCTGCTACCTTCTCCTGGCATAGGATGGTACGCTCTGACCCGTGGATAATGAAATATCCAAACGGGTCATTAGGGCACTCGCCAAGTTCCTCGTAGGACATAGGATAGTCCTTCATGATACAGAGCGATGACCCAAGCATAACCGGAATCTTGCCAAGGGAAATACCCTCAAATACACGGCAGTGCTCGGTGAATGTGTCAAGCTTCTCACCCGCATACATGCGAGTTACAAACCGGACATCAGCGAACATCTGAGCTGCATATGTGAAGTTGCGCAAGCGTGCTTCCTGGGGAAACATAGGCTTTACGCGACCAGTAGCCTCGTGAATGCGAGGCTTGATATATGTGATATTCTCAAATGTGAGCCGGAACTCATACTTATACTTCTTGGTTACCTCATCTTGCTCATGCCATACAACGATGGGTGCTGTAGATGATACAATTAAAGGAAGCTTATTGCGAATGAAATCTTCATAGGACTCAATTTGGTGCTCTACTAGCTTCTGGGGTCCCTGATTCACAAAGAACGAACGAATTGCTTCCCAGTCCATAGTATGTTTTTAAGAGCAGTTCCACGTAAATCATTCTCTATTCGTTTTTAACAAAGGAATGGACACCAAAAAAATCATAACCATTCAAAAAATGGGAGCTGAAAAACCAGCAGTCCCTGAAGCAAAAAAGGGCAGACGTAAGACTCTGAAGACCTTTCCTCGCGGAGTCCTAAAGAGGCCTTCTAAATTTACATTGAAGGGTGTAATTGACCCGGCTAAGTCTCCTCCTCTAAAGAAGGGTATGAGAAAGCACACACTTCGTTTGCTTACCGAGAAGGGTATGAAAAAACATCGCAAGACTTTGAAGCGTCGCATTTCAAGCATGAGTGATGCTAAAGTCCAAGAAGTTGTACGTGGTAAGGGATTAGTGTTAAACCCAAAGACACCTCCTGGAATTTCTAGACAAATCTTAGATAACGCTGTATCTGCTGGATTTGTTTCCGTATAAAATCATAATGACCAAACTTTGGGGACCTCTCGGATGGATGACTTTGCATTCTGTTAGTTTGATATACCCCGAACAGCCTTCTCTAGCGGAAAGGCAGATAGCAACAAGGTTTCTGGATTTATTTGCTGAAACGATTTCCTGCAACCAGTGCAAGCTTCATTTTAAAACTATGAGAGCGTTGTATATTACATCAAACCCGGACTATTTGAATTCGCGTCAGAATTTTGCCGTCTTTGTTTTCAGAGCACATAACAGTGTAAACAAACGTCTAGATAAGCCCAGACCAGCTACCGTGGCCGAATGTTTACAAACGTTACGTAATGCATCATCTCAAAACTCATTAGCATATTTCCGGAATGCATACTTATCGTATTTGACTGGTAACTGGAATCGTGAATTTACTGGAGATGCAGTTATTATCAGAGCATCTGTGAAAGAAATGATTATAATCAATAATGAGTATTGGTCTCCACGGGAGAATGGAATTCCAGATTTGGTAGAGGCCGATGTCGTAATGCCAATTGAAAAGAATGGTATGCGAGTAAATGCCTCAGGCAGAGTTATATCTACTGAAGTTGGATTCAAAGGGGGCAAACTGAAGTTAGGGAATAGATAGGATGCCAAGGAATACTAATCCGGGGCTTCATCTCCCAATCATATCGTTTCATCCACGTTTCTCTTGTTTCTTCGTAAAATTCATCCGCGTACAAGCTTCTGCGTTTAGCTACATGCAGAGCCTTAGATGGCAAAATGATTTGAAGTTGATTCGTAACCTTATAATTCAGAGTAGCAGGTTGAATGTCTGTTTCATATAGTTCTACAATGCTCTGAATTAGCGGTGCTTCCGGGTATGGATAAACCCAGCTCCAATCTAGTACCTCATTGGTTTTGAAATAGTAAATTGTCCAATGAAATGTTTTCCAAAAAGCATCAACAACCGGTTCCATGTTTGAAACTCCATCCAGGATATGAAGACCATATTTTTGAACAACACAATCTGCTGCTCGGCCAACTATAGCCCGTTCAAAGGGTTGCTTACGCAACTTAATACGTTCTTTTAAGACGCCTATTTCCTTCTCAGCTGCATAATCCAGAAACGCTGCTCTGCCTTCTTCAGTAGTTAAGTCAGGTTTTCCAGATTTGGTATAATACTCCAGAGCACGACCATACCCATCCTCACGCAACGAGAAGATACCCAAACTAGGCATAAAGTCATTTCCAAAGCAAAGAACGCTGAGTGTCAAATATTGTTCAATATCCATTGGAAGAGTCAAAATCAACTTCTGAATATCCAGAAGAGAGAACTCAGCCTGCTTTAAAGATGGGTCATTAAACTCGCCAGACTCCCGGAGAAGAGTAAGTTCAGCAGACAATTTATGATTGAACAAGGATAGTAGGATTAGGTCAGCATCTAATCCGTAGATACAAATGCTTTTCCGGTCAGCTTCAGATATCTTTTTAATTTCTTGAAAAATCTTGTGTTCACCTTCTCCAGGTTCTTGAGTTGGAGAAAGCTGAACATCTGGAAACCTTCTACGAATCTCCTGTTCTAAAGCACGCATGTAAGGAGTATCAGGTGAAATCTGGTTTTTATCAAATGCTTCTGAATCTTTAATTCTGAATCGTCGATACCTTTGCTGTACAATCTTTCCATAGGGAACTAAACCATCCAAAGCAATAATAACTTTCTTTGCTCGACACGTATGTTTCAGAATATGGTCTAACGCATCTAACACACTCTTTATAGGGTCTGTTACATGCAGATACCGGTGAATTAAGCAATTAAAATCAATTCCTAAGACATCAACTTGAAGGTCTCTGGCAATTCGTGTAATTCCAGGATGATTGCGGATTAGGCTTGCAAAATAGAAGGGAATACCCATTAGTATGTTAGGGTTCAGATATGAAAACTCTTGATAACCAATAAATGTGGTGGCTAAAGTATCTTATTGCTGCACTTGTAATTGCCGGAGCTATAACATTCTTTACAATGCAAAAACCTCCTGTAAAGCAAGGTTGTTCTTCATGTCCAGGTAAAAAGGATGCGTACTGAGCGCTATTATTTACGGACTTGGTAGGTCATTTTATTGTCAAACACCATCAACACACCATCGTTGGTGGTATATAGTGTTGCGTATTTGTCCCACACGCTAATGTTGCGTGTGTGTTCGTACCAGTAGTCTTCCTGTCGGTTTGCTGAGCGACATAGCTTCCATCCATTTCGAATGAGAAGAATGCGCTTGTTGGCTTGGTTCACCGCAAACATTTTTAACCTCAATTTACTGGTTAAAAAATTAATCCGTTTTAACTAAATGCCAGAAACGTGTGGAGGTCGTAGACATACTCGCAGATATTGGAAGACTCATGGAATTGGTGAACTAAAAAAGGGTGAACTTCATGGTTATCATGCTAAAAGTAGCAAGACATCGCGTCGTAAATCTTTGCGTAAAACAGTCCGGTCAGTTGGTCCTTTATCTACGTTCCGAAAGCTGAATGCGCTTGCTGTGTACACTAAGAATTCGGCACCCGGGAAATCCAAAATAATTAAGGCCGACCGCAACTGGGTAAAGAAAACCTTTATGAAGTAATAAATGATACGTAGTCTTGTTCCTGCACTATTAGTGACAATGATATATGCTGCGTTCAGAGTGTACGGTACAAAAGACAGGCGCTTTAGCCGGGGTCTTATGATTGAATCTGCAGTATTTGCTGCTTGTTCCTTCGTAGTGATGTGGGTATATCGTACATATTGGCTTCGTGAAGGAATGCAGACAACTTTTGGACCGGAATGCCCTAATGGTTACGAGATGGTAGACGACCCAACGTATCCTGAGCAGAAGACATGTAAGCCGGTTGGGCACAAGACTAGTTCTACAGAAGTTGGGTTTCGCGGGGGGCTGAAGAAATAAACTCATCAGTTAAAACAAATGCTCGATAAGCTTGCTCATGTTCTGGCGTCCGCCCTCGTGTTTGCTCTGTTTGTACCCGGTGTTCTTGTGACACTTGGTGGTAGGTCTGCGGTTCTAGTTCATGCGGTCCTATTCGCCCTCGTTCACCAGGTTGTACGCCATTTTCTAGACGGTCTTCTTGCCACACTGGGCGTTCCTGGTTTGGGAGCACCGAAGAAGAAACTATATGGCGAGGATGGTCATGGCATCCGTCAAATGTAATTTCTCTCGTTTAAAATAAAAATGTATGCCTATCTTTTGCTTACTGCTCTAACGTTCTACGTGGTCGCCTTCATGGTCGCTGTTCCCGCTGTTGGCCCGGTTCCTGCCCCGGTGGTGAAGTCTCTTCTGTTTGCAGTAGTACATTGTGCGATGCATATGGTGATGCGTAAAATGAAACATCGCAGTTAAATAAATGTGGAAGTGGGCAGTATTTAACGGAGTGCTATTCTACATAGTATCATACCTTGGAACGAAGAATCATGTTGATGCAGCTGCTCTTGCAGTAATCTTTGGGGTTGTTCATACTCTTCTTGGAAAGCAGGCGAAGAGAATGATTGAGGGGTTTCAATATATGCCAGATAGTCGCGATACAACTTGCGCGAAGGGGTCTGTTCCGGCCGGGAATGGATTAGATTGCAAGCTTCCTACTGACCGGTATGGCCTCTAAAAATGGATTCAAAACAAAATAATACAAGATGGTCAAACATCTACAGAGCACGTAACTGCGAATTCTGTAGAATGAGTCTTCTCAAAACAAAAATGCGACTCGACGTCCGCAAGAACCAAAACGGTCACTGTGCAGGTTTGCGCTGTGACCGATACCTCAAGCCATCCGAGTTCCACGTTGACCACATCATACCAAGGTGTGAAGGCGGGACAAATAACCCAGAGAACCTTCAGGCTCTCTGTATTACCTGCCACATGAAGAAGACCAAACTCGAGAACCGAAAGCGCATGCTTGGCTCCATCCGTCTGTCGAAGATGGAAAAGCTGGCACTTGGGCTGAAGTCCGCATGGATTAAGTCCGGCGCAACATTTGAAATGAAAAAGCAAGTGTTTAGCTACAAAAAGCCACTCGGCAAGAGCTATCGAATCTAAACGGGATTTATCCCAAAACGGAATTTTTACTCTAAAATCATAATTATAGCAAAAAAATGTCAAGACCCGACTACAACCACCGGACCTGGCCTTCGCCTCGTGCACGCCTTGTAGCTATCAAGCTAGGTCTCGATATTACCAGCCGGTATCCTATAACCAGGATAAAGCGTCTGACACATGAAAAGGCTCTCGAGCTTCTGGCAAAAAAGGTAAAGAAGACCGTACCAGACTTTCTGGCCATGCCACGGAACGATGTCTGGATTGCGTTGGGTTGCTATACAACCAGCCCTTGGCACCCGGCAAAGGTTCCTTACGACCCATTGTACGGACCAATGCGTTACTGGTAAAACGGATTTCGGTCCAATTTTTTTAGATTATTTGTAAAAATGACGGATGAAATCCACGCGAATTATGCATTGGGCTATTACAAACAAGCATTAGGGGAATGGAATAATAAAATCCGGACCCCGGAAGACGCACTTATCCGTGTAGTCGAATGGCGGAGAGTCGTTCTTAAACTTCAGACGCACACATCAAAAAGCCCCTTCATTGCTGAATCGCTCAAAGAGGCATTGGTGTATCTTGCTAATGCAGAAAAGGCGATTAAGAAGCCGAGTACCACACCTGCAAAGCAGGTTACCCGCTGGCGCAACCACTGGGTTCCTCCAGTTATCGGTTATATCTAAAACGGATTTATTCCGCATATTTTTATATTTCTTTAAAAATGTTCAGGTCTTCTGATGGCTCAAGGTGGACGCACATGTCTGCGGGCAGGCTGGCTGCAATTCCTTTCTGGAAGGGCAACCGGAATGTTGACGAGACTCATGTGCAGCGAATTTCACAGTCAATTGATAAGTCAATAATAGAGTTGGACATCAGTCCATACCGAATTGCAACAATAGTCGAAGATGGCGAAGTGTGCAGCTATATCATTGATGGCCAACACCGAACCTCAATTCTTCGCGAGTACTTTAAGAAGCCCGATGCCGATGACTTTCTAGTCATCGTTATCGAGAAGGAGTACGAATCCGAAATGGACATCATCAAATACTTTGAAACCGTGAACCGGACAAAGGCAATGCACTGGCGCGAGGACCCCGTTCTTGCTGCTAATAGCTATATTGCTCCTTTTCTCAAGGAGTTTAACAAGGACCCCAAGAAGCCGATTATTCGGTCTGGCAAGGTCAACCGACCATATATGTCAGTTGACCGGCTACGTGAGGTTCTAATCCAAAAGCATGTAGTCGAATGGCGAACCACGCCAATTGAGTTTGTTGCCCGCTGCCGTGAAATCAATGATGCAGAGGTAGAAAAGCTCGACACAACCGTGTCAGTTAACAAGCGTGCAAAGGAAATGAACTTTAGTCTGGGTCTCCTGGACTTCAAGTTTCTCTAAAACGGAATTATTCCGCATATTTTTTTTCCGGTAAAAGATGGAATACATATACATACTAAAGCTCCAAAAGGGCAAGTGGTATGTTGGAAAAACATCAGATATAATGAAACGTTATCAACAACATATTGATGGCAGGGGGTCTGCATGGACCTCAAAATATCCACCAGTATCGCTGGTAGAATCAAAACCAGTTGGGTCACTGCATGATGAAAATAACTTAACAAAAGACTATATGAAAAAATATGGAGTTGAGAATGTTCGCGGAGGCTCATATACTCAAATCACTCTAGATGATAGCGTGATTTCAGTGCTAAATAATGAGTTCCTCGGGAACACAGATAAGTGTTTCAAGTGTGGCTTAGCAGGCCATTTTGCAAACACATGTCAAGAAAGACAAGAAGAAGTTTGGGGGTGTGATTATTGCGACCGCACATTTACTACCCGGTTTGGCTGCTCTGTTCATGAGAAATCATGTAAGAAAACTTCCACAACCGGCGCTTGTTATCGTTGTGGCCGCGATGGCCATTACTCGCCCAACTGCTATGCTTCAACACACAAGAAGGGATATCTCCTGGATTAAACACTGACAATATACTCCCAACGGAGATAGTCACAAATTTTTTTCCAGATTTGGTCATGGGAGATTAGTCGGTCTCGGGATTTGAGAAGAGGGAAGTAAACTTTGTACTCATCCAATTCCAAAAGTTCGAAAAACTTATACAGGATGTACGAGTAGGACAGAAAATTCGTCCGGTCATTGGGACAGTAGAGGAGGAAAGGAGCTTGGATGTCTTGAAACATGGCTCTGATTTTCTCCTCAATTTCTGGCGTGATAGTCGGAGGCGGGTTGCCATTGAGTCGAGAGACGATGTGGGCTGCGTGCTCATAATACTTACTTCTATTTAGCTTCTTTAAAATCTCTCGTATGTCTTTTTCGCAAAGCTCAGCAATATTTTGTATGCGTCGTTTCTTGATTTCGCATACAACTTCATTCATCACCTCATCCGGGATAATTGTACTTTCCTTTGCTTGGAATTGGTTTAGAATCTCATTCAGATGGTTAATCTTCTTGTAAGCATAATTATTCCTTTCCTTAGGAGGGTCACGAAAAGAAGGAAAATCAGAAACAACCATCATATACTCCTCTGACCCACACATCGGACACGCAAGGATACCTTCGGCAGCAACTTCTTCGCGAGCAACATTACACCGATTACAATGTTCTGTATCAGTATTTACATCGCTTGATTCAGTGCCAGTACCTAACTTCATTCTAGAAACATACTCATCAAACATCTGCTTACGAGATGGCCCGGTCTCTACAGGTGCAGTAGGAGCCAAATACTTCATAAATGTATTGTTGTCCACATGCTTTACTGTAACAGCAGAACTAGACTCTGATTGACCATAATATTGAAGCATCAAATCTGCATTCTTCAGAAAGTAAGCATCTAATTGATTTTGGTCTTTTAGTTCGGACTGCAAGGTTCGTAATCTATCGTGCTTCTGAGCAAGCTTAAAGATTTCTTGCTGATTCTTACCAGACTCTAATTCATTTATTTCAATCTCTAGCTGCTTGATTTGGTCAGCTAGAGAATCCTGGTTTGCGTGAGAATCCCGCAGAGAAGTGACAACCGACTGATGAACAGAATCCAATGTTCCGCCCAGTGTCTCTTGCTTAGCATCCCGGCCTTTCTTTATTCTAAACATACTGTCGCTCATTTACTTCTTTCTGGCGACTGCTATGAAAATAGCTAAAAATCCAATTGCTACTAGAATAGGATATACGTCACTTGACATATCAGTAAACCCTTCTTTGGTTTCGATACACTTAGAAATATCTGTTTGCTTACAAAGGTCCGGGTTAAAGTCTGCTGTTAAGTCTTTGTTCAGGAATCTGGATTGGGGACCACCACTTGTATCACATGTATAGCATTCACAGGGAGGAGTTGAGTCAGCAGATAATGAGCTAAATAGATGAACAGGGTTCAGACCACCTTCTGCATCTTCCATCATTCCCGGAATTAGACCATCAAAATTAGAAGCTATTCCACCTAAAGAACTCTTCATTGACTGAGGAAGAACATCTGCTCCACTGGCCACATTGTTGATGTAATTGTATCGAGGCTGAACAGACTTGTCGGAAGCTTGGCATGACCCACCAGTATTTACGAAATAACGGTTACCCAGAGCAGGACCGGCAACCATGTACTTGATGTAATCTCCAATAGCAAATGTGTTGGTAGCAATCTGACCAATAGTTCCTCTAGAACCAACACCTAATTCAGAAGGAGGTTTGATGTGTTCGATATAGCTGTAGCTTGGTCCCATAACAGACTCGGTGACTTGACCGGGAGCAGCAGCAACTTTGTCCCAAATTGGATTAGACATCTTTACTTAGAGCATTGAAAACCTGCTGACGAAAAGAAGTGTTTGTCATCATACATGGCCGCTGCCTCAATACAGATAGTTCAGTTGATGCAAATGGAAACTTAAATACATCACATACGTACATCAAAGCAAGGAAGGCGCTTCGATTAATGCCACACTGACAATGAACAAAAACTTTACGAGAGTCAGTCTGTTGTAAGCAATACTTTAATGTTGCTTTGAACTCAGGATACCATTTCATAATGTTAGCATGTAAGGAATCTACTGCATTGATACAGAAGTACTTGTCCGGGAATTGCTCCTTAAACCAAGATGGAGAATCAGCTTCTGTGGCACAATTGATTACATGTGTAATCTCATATTTTTTAACAAATGCAGGGGTAAGCATCTCACCAGCTCCAACCAAGATATATGGATGAAACAGAGCTGGGGGGTCGACAGTGTAACCTCTGGAACTATAACGTAGTGAACGTCGTATCGACGGGTCCATTATACTAATGTATTGAATAATGTGTTAATGACATATGCGAGTACAACTGATGCTCCTCCAAGAACAGCAGCTCCAGTGTAAGAAACTATACCGCCATCCTTATATGCGTGGGGAACATACCGCAAGGCTAGTTCACGAGAAAATGCAAGAGACATGATGCCGGCGGCAAGAAAAAACGCAAGGTAACCTAGAAATCCCCGGACAGACCCACGAAGAACTGAAAACTGACGAGAATAATCTACTGGGTTTGACTTCGGGGGCGAGGTATTCAGTGGAGTACTAAAGGGGTCGCCTCCACCTGTAACCATTGGTTGAAACGCAGGTGATTGTACAGGCTGTCCACCCAAAAGTTCAGAGAGGTCTGTTGCTCCAAGTCCACTTTCCATGTTTATTTAGAGGAAGTGATTTCACACGAAGCATCCTCCACGCGATATTTATAACATTTACCATCTGCCTTAATCTCTCTGTTTTCGAACTCGACAGGTGACAGAGCAAGAACCTTCTGACTTGAAATAGGGTGATGAAGCAACATGACTACGATGCCGAACCCGATAATAAAAGCAAAGAATCCAGTTGTTTCCTTTCGTCTTAAGAGCTTATCTATCATTTACAAGTACATTGAGAGAAACGGCTGACCCGGAACAGGCAATTGGCTCTGCTTTAATCCTGACACAGCCTGTCTTGGTATAGAATGTTTCAGAATCATTAGGAGTTGGAATAGCATTAATCATTCTCTTAGGAGGCTTAAAAATTGATACAATAAAGAACCCGGTCAATATGCCTGCAAATAAGCAAGGAATTACGTCCATTATATTATGCTTAAGGGAATCCTCCATCTAATACTGGACCGTACTCATTTACAAGTCCTCCATCTATGATTCGCCCTCCAGAGTTTCTGGCATTTCCACCATCATAGATTAATACACGAGATGGGTTGACATTATCTGGTACTATCGGAGGAACATACTTCTTAGTTGGGCCAATATAGTCACAACTACAAGGCTCTACATAATCAATCTGGTCATAGTTTACCGGGCCACAACCTGCTGCTCCTCGATACAGTGTTGTTGTGAATAGACGATGATTGGTATCTTGAACTTTATATGTTCTACCAAGAGCTTCTGCTTTTAATTTAGAAATGTAGGCAGTAGCTGTCCTCATTTCTTAAGTTTACGTGTTTGTTTAACTACGGGAGTTGGTTCTTGCTTTAATTCATCAAAACGTTGCCGCGCTTCCTCGATTGACAATCCCCGATATACCACCTCTAATTTCAGTTTGAGGAATTTGGCCATAGTCGGTTCCGGGGACATTGCGGACTGCATTTAACCATGGCTGGGGTTTAAATTCTATGTTTTCTTTTTCCTTCTCCAACCCGTGATTGTAGTACAAAAAATAGACAAAGCCACCAACTACAGAAACCAGAACTACAATATTAAAAATTAGAGAATACCAAGAGTCTCTAATCTGTCCAGACTTGATTAAGTTTCCTTCCACGCGTGAGTAAGTATCTTCTACTAAATGAAACATCTCTTGTTATATACAACAAGTTAACATGGCAACATTAACAACGGCACTCGCCATTACGGCTGGCAGTGTTGCCTTAATTGGCAGCCTATACGGAGCCAAAGCAATTGAGAAAGCCCCACCAGAAGTTTCTGAACCAGTTCAAGAGTCCCCACCGGCCCCAGTAGTAGTTCAAGAGCCTGCTCCAGCTCCAGCTCCTGTTGCCGAACCCGAAGGAGCAGTTCTCCCTGTAGAAGAGGGTGCTGAAATGGCAGGTGGTGCAATTGGTCGCCCAAAGTGGGGAGTAATTTCTAGCAGTGTTCCAACCGGTGAAATTCCACCAGGAATCGCAACAGCAATTGCTTCTGTAACAGGAACTCTTAATCCATCTGCATTACGTGAGCAAATTATTGTAGTAACTCAGCAACTAGATGCTGCCCGGTTTGCCGTATATCAAGCAGATGACAGAATTACAAAGGTCAACGCTCTATACGTGAATGAACGTAAGAAATATATTGAGAAGTATGCTCTTTCCAAAAATGCTGAAACCATTGCCAATATCTACAACAAGAAGCTCAGCAGCCAAGGCCAGCAAAAGAATAAGAACGACCCGGAAGTTAAGGCGAAACAGGCAGAAATTGATAAGGCATCTGGCGATGAAAAGAAGAGACTGGAGAAGGAGAAGCAAGAAATGTTGCAAGCCAAACCAGTTGATGATACAGTTCTTGATAGCTGGACTAAGAAGTATTCAGATGCCCTTGGTGAAAAGATTGCTGCCGATGATGACCGTGCCGATGCAGAACGCGAGAAGAATAAGTACCAGACCCAACTAACAGAGCTCAGAGCAAAGAAGGATGAACAAGAGAAGTTGGTGAAGGAGTTAAATGCTAAACTAAAAACACTATTGGGCTTGCTACAGAAGCAGTCTGGAGTAAACAAGCCTGTTCAGAAGGCCGCAGACTGGGATGCCCGGACAAAGCGTTACGCACTAGCAGCAAAGAGATTCAATGAAGCAGAATCTAACCTTCGAATCTTTATCTCTGAAACATGGCTTCCTCTTGCTGGTGACAAGACTATTCAGGCATCCTATTCTGACCAGCTGAGAGCTCTCAAGACGCTGTATGATAATGCTAAGGGTGAAATGGACTTGGCTAGAATGGCACTGACTACCACACCCGGAACAAAGGTAACAACTGCTGCAAACGAGTTTACTGCATTCGTAGGTCAGGTAGAAGAGATTACCAGAAATGCCGTTAACAGAGATGGAAGTATTAAGCCGGAATATGCCCATGCAGATGGAACAAGACGTGGATATCCTGAGGCTGTAAGAGTCCTAAAGAATTATGCAAAAAAGGAGAAGCTGCAAATTGTAGCAGATACATACTACGAAATTGCAAACCAAGACCCTCAAAGCCTAATCAGAAATTTACAGAAGTATTTTGAGTACTTTAGCAAGATTCTTGGTACTAATCAGTCCGGATTGGTCACTATTGCATCAGAACGTGTACAGGTTGGAATGAAATTTGAAATTACACAGCTGGTATTGAGAGAGTTTGTAACAAGCCTTTTACAGCGCGCAGCAAATGCAGAACGTTTACTTCCTGATGACGTACCTGCTGGTGCCACAGACCAAGAGAGAGCAAATGCCAGAATTTATGCTGCTCTTCGTGAAGAGACAAACTCATTCGTTGACAAGCAGATTTATACCATCAAGAAGATGTTCAGAGCAATTAAGAAGGCAAAAGACTCCGTAAAGCCGGGTGAGCTTGCTTCTAAGAACTTACTTCAATTACAACGCCAGGTTCAGATACTATTTCCCATACAAGCAGGTGTTCCTCCCACCGGAAGATGCGAACTTCTTTTTAAGCCAAATACCTGGAAATACTTCCAAACTGGAATGTATGATAATAAAGATATCCTAAAGGAAGTTCTTGAGACTCCTTCTGATAAGCAAAAGTTCTTAGATGAGATTGGATTCATTCGCGTTGGAAACTTTCTCGAGGCTCAGGCCTACTCAAAAACCCGTGGCGCAGACCAGGCTAGCTCATTAGTACTAATAAAGAAAGCTGCATTCAAAGAATATGTTGATGAGATTGACCGCTTAGCCTATAATGACCCAAGTTCAACAACATATACTACTGAAGGGGCACAGCGTATTTGGAATGGGTTAACCGCACTTAATGATGTGAATAGACTACAAAACAATTCAGTCAATGCACTCGTTGGACCCTTTCTTGACGGTGCAGCGGGAGATGCGATTTCTAATAAGTTATATGCCGAGCAACTACATAACATTTCCGACAATGATGCAAACAAGTTTGTTCCGGGGGCTTATTTACCTGCAAAACCAGATGCTGTTGGAGGACCCGAGAGAATTCTTCCAATTACAGATTTCAAAGCCGCTTGTGAGCTAGATGGTAATGTTGGCCATGGACAAGCAGAATCAGACCGTATTCTTGCTATACTCACCCAGCTTGAAACGATTGAACCGGTATCTGCTGCACCAACTGACCCCCTGCTAAAGGCGATTGAAAAGATGGAGAAGAAGAAGTCTATTGACCGAACTAGAGCAGACCAGGCACAGGGAATCAGTACATTGGGAATTCGTGGTTTTCCAAATGGTGTTAATGCCTGGACAATCATGAAGGTCATTGATACAAAGGGTAAAGAAGACTTGAACTTTATAGAGACCTTTTTAACCTTCAGAAGCTCCAAGTTCCGGTCAATTCAGTATGGCGATACGACTGAGTATAACGGCAAGACTTGGAATTCTCGGGAGCTCTACGCAAAGTTATTTATTGACCATCTTATGCAGATGCCATCATTTGAGTCTCGTGACAGAAAGTCATTCCCGACAGATAGTGATTGGCTCAAGCTTTCTACAGATTTTCATGTGAACTTTATTCTGTTTAAGGAAGGAGAAACAAAGGGAGTAGTAGACAATTCAGCCGCTGCTCGAGTTGGTGCTCCAGTATATAATGTTTTTAAGTCAATCAATGGGCGGTACTACCCAATTCTTATGCAGGCAGATGCTCCTGGAATCCCAGCAGCTCCTCCGGGTGCAAATCCTGCTGCAGTTGGAATGGTAAATCGTGGTATCTTTGGGGGAGCCGTTGATGGTATGATATTTCCGGTTCCTGATTTACCCCCTCCAGTTGAAAGTACTACTTCCTACGTAGGTCGCAAACTTGCTGAAGCACCGAGTACTGTTTCAAGAGTTGCCTATAAGTCACTCGTACGGCCGCTTTCATCAAGCGATATATCTTGTATCACAAACCGAGGTCATGATAGTCTTTATGACAATATTATGGAAGGTATCCGGCAAGAGAAGTGTGTAGTCAAAATAGGAAACCTCTTACTACAACTTTGTAATGACGTAGATAGCACAAAAAGCAATAATATCGGTCGGGGCGGATTTAAGGATGCATTCTGTGCTATTGTAGAAAAGGACTTCAAGGGACTAAAGAAGGGAACAAAGGTTGTTTTACTTTATTATAGAAATGGAACAGAGGATGCTGATATTGCTCAGCAAATCCTTGCGGGACCAGGTGCAGGAAGATTATCCGATTATATTGACTACAGGCCAAAACCTCACACATCAGTTGATGATTTTAACAATAAAGTTGCCCCAGTATTGGATAGACAAAACGATGCAGCTTCACTTGGTTATGCTCCAAAAGTATACGTTTCTGATTTTATTCCGGGAACTGGTGGATTTGCAGTTGTTGAATTTATAGAAGGACAAACAATAGCTGAGATTGCTGCTCAAAATAAACTTACCGAAAAAATATTACTTGATTTTACAACTGCAATTCTCAAGCTTGCATCTAAGAACATATTTCAATACGATAATAATATGAGCAACTATATTGTGAGCAAGTCTAAAATTTATTTTATTGATGATTTGGGTGAACTTGATAAAAGTCCTGTAGGAGAGCCCATCTATATCGACGCTGCTCATAATTATTTTCTACGGACATTGTGGCAACTCTATAAATCTCTTAAGTCCCCCCCGGCTGATGGTGGCACGGAATTGCAAAGGGAATACAAAACAGTTTATGATAAAATTTCAAGTTATGATTTTACCGATAAAAATACGTTTGAAAGAAGCTATGACGCTGATATAAGTTTTGAACACACAAACTTTACAAGTGAGTTAGTACATGTTATCAGAGAAGCAATTCCCGATGCTTTAAAATTTATTAGAGACCATCCGCCACCGGCTGCTCTGCAACCTGCTCCTCTTCCACCACCACCACTAGACCCGGCTGCTGCGCCATCACCTCCTCCGCCAACGCTACCTCTAGATGGTGGAAGAAGGCGTACAACCACTGCTTGGAGACGTTCAAAACCAGCACGCTACACAAGACGAAAATTCTGATTACCAAATAGATAATAGGATGAAAACCCGGAAAAACCGTCATACCCGGAATCGTACTTCGAGACGACGTATGAAGGGCGGAGGACACGAAGAAGATATCGCACTCATTAGAAAATTCTTACTTCCAATTCCTGCTAATTTGATAGCAACAAATGAGGCTCAAGTCAATAAAAAATACCAGTTTTCGCTACTGAGTGATTTTTTAGATAATATTGTCCCACGAGACCCAGACATGCTAGAATTTCTAAGACTATTGAAGGAGTATCCAATTCCTGTGGAATTAGGCGAAAGGCTTAAAGCTACATTAGTTGAGATTAAAAAGGCAAAAATAAGACGCCAGGGTACAACTATCGGACAGCCATTCTTGCTATCGCTGGCTCAGAAATTCCAATCAGAACTAGATGGAATACTGCGGATTATTATAGCTACTCCACCGGCCAGAAAGGCAAACATTGACTGGTTTCCATCGTTACAAAAGTTACATCGGGTAGCAAAAGATTATGCTATATTCAAAGAGCCAACACAAGGTGCCAGAATTAATGCAGATTTTGACAGAGTAGATACTGCATCAAAGAAAGACGCAAAAGAGAACCGCAAAGACGGGGCTGAACGAAAACTATTAGAAAGTACGAAGAAATTTAGTAAAGGAATTCTGGATACCTGGTTTGACAGAGTGAGAAAACTTGTCGATGTTCCAAGCCCATTCAGAGAACAAGAAATCTCAAAAATCTGGGCTCTACTAGTTCCACTCGATATGTCTAAAGAATTAGTAGATGAACTACACTCTATTTTTGATAGACATACGGCATTCTTATCTGCAAAAGAGTTGGATGTTCCACTTGCTCCTCCATTGGTAGCTCCAGAAGCAAAGCCTTCTCGCCCTGGACGCAAGGTTCTTCCCAAACCGGACGAGGCTCCTGCTGCTGTATTAGCTCCACCGCTACCTCCATCTGCTCCTGAAAGTCCTGTTCTAACTGGAGAGCTCCAAGCACCACCAAAAGAACTTGAGGAAGTTTCACCACCTGGTCCAGCACCCGGGTTGGGTATTCCAGAGTCAGTAGCAGTCTCTGCTCCTGTTGCCCGTCGTGGAGACAAGGGAAGTAAATCTCTAGCAGCATCAGCTCCCCTTGCTGCAACTCCTGCAGCTCCATTTGGTGTTTTGTCTGCGGCTCCTCCTCAGGTTCAATTATCTAGACCTAACCCATTACCTGTTCCTCAGTATACTTCCGCGGCTCTACCAGGTCCCACAGATGTTGAACGAGGAGCGCTAGTAGCTGCTTCAGACAGAGCACCTCTTCAAGCTAGAACCGAAGGAGAAGTACCAGTTCACGAGCCGTTGCCAGAATTACCCGAGGGAGCAGCTCCTCCAGAACGTGTTCCTGTAAAAGAACCAGGTCTATTTGACGGTTTAGCATCTCTATTACCAAGCTTTTTATCAACCCCAGCACCTGCATCTCAACTGGGTGCGACTCCTGCATTATCAAATGTGAATAAACCGGAGACAAGTGTCGTCCCAGAGTATGTTGCACAACCAGCTCCTTCCACTGCTAGTCAGCTTGCGTTACCACCCCAAACTCGGTTTAACCCCCTAGATAGAACATTCACTCCTCCTGCGCCTAAAGCATATAACCCTTTTAAATCATACCCTATTGCTAGTGTAACCAGTGACCCATTTCCTTCTCCTGGAAAGCAAGGACAAACTCCATTTGAACTTCTTCAATTACCCCCCCCGTCTGTTGGTTTAAGTACACAGGCAACTCCTGCTGTACCGGGTCTTAAGTCAGAAGAACAAAAAGCATTTGAAAAAGGAGCATACCAATCTATTGATACAAGTAAGTCATTATGCGAGCGTCTTCACCCAAGACTTTATGAAATCTTAAAGACCGGACAATTCAATGGAAAGAGCATCTTTAGCATGATTAATCAACAAGACCCAGAACTTACTGACTTCTTTACAGAGATTGGATTTGATATTGCTGATAAGACACTGATGGGTCACCCTATTTCTGAAATTTATAAAGCATGCCATCCGGATAGAACAATTAGTGACCCGAATCTTACAACCATCTTTCAAGTCCTTCAGGCACTATATAACTACACAGGAGCTGTACAGCCAGTTCTAAATCTTCCGTCTAGTCTCAGAATAGAAAGTGAGAGTGTGAAACCTGTTCAGGCACCTGGTTTAAAACCTGAAAGACCGGGTAAGAAACAATCAGCTGTTGAGCCTCCAGCTGGAGACTTAACACAATTTTTTAAGAGAGGAGATACATTAGTCCCCAAAAAAAATATCGTACACCGTGAAACTGGTCAGCGTGTAATTCTTACAGTTATAGGAGATTATGATGCAAGTACTGGAACAATAAAAGTTGGAGACGGAAAAAATGTTTTTAATCCTCCAGTAGATGCGCTGGTTAAAGACTTTCGAGTTATTCCCCGTAAGGTCGAGAAAAGACTGTTTAAGCAAGGTGACCGGGTTTTAATAAAGAATCCTAGTAATATTGAAAGATTTCCACTAGCAATCAGAGCTGAAGTACAAAAATCAACATGTAACGACCCATTCTATGCAACTGTTGAACGTGACCAAGAAGTAAATTTAAGATATGTTAAGATTGTTTGTGACAAAGGTGGAAGGTATAATGCTGAAGATGAAGAACTTATTTATATCCCTCCAGGACCTGCTCGGCTTACAAGAACTCCAGGCGAAGCTCCTCCTCAACCAACTCCGGTTGCAGCTCTGGCAGATAGTGGTGCTCCTATTTTGCGAAAGGGCGACAGAGCAACTGGGGCTCCTTCTGCATTGGGAGCTCCAGCAACTACAACAGATTGTGACCGAAAGTTGATTGGTATGACTGACCGGGCTAAAAGATGTGAAGAGAACTTAGCTCAGGTTAAAGCACAGTTAGAGGCTGCTCTTGCTGCGCATGCTGCTGAAACTGCCAAACTACAAGGAGATTTAGGGACATCACAGAAAGATTTGCGTAGATTAAATGGAGTAAAAACCGGGGTAGATTTCGAGTTAGCTGGAACCAACCGAGCACTTTATACTATACGAGAAATGCTTGGAGAACAGACTAGAAAGTTAGGAACCCTGAACACCCGATATGAAACACTGGACAAACAAAAAGTAAAACTAGAAGGTCAGCTTGCAGGTGAACAAGGCAAGAGTGCTGGGTTAGAAGGAGAGCTTGCTGCTGTTACCAGCGAGCGTGATGACTTGACCCAGAAGCGCGTATTGCTGAGTGCAGAGATTGTCCGGCAACGTGGAGAGCTAGAAGTTTTAGAAAGAAAGGCAGCAGATTTGGAGGCGCAATTTGCATCTACTAAAGCACTCATTGTACAGAAAGGTGATGAGATTCGCCAGGACTTATCAGAAAGCGTAAGGCATATAGATAGTGGTTTGACTATCATCCAAGAAGGTGTTCAAGATGTAACTGAGTTGGTGGTTGAAGCAAAAGAAGATATAGCCACATCAAGAGAAACATTTGGTCGACAGATTGCTGCTCTTCAACGAGAGCTGGAACAGAAAAACTTACAGGGAAGACATCAAGTATTGGCTCAAATTGGTGCATTGCGTTATGAGAATCAGCAAGCCTTGAGAGCATTAAATACCGGGTTAGCAGCTGCTATGACTGAAACTGCCCGGTTGAATGAACTGCTCAGAGTTGAAACAGATGCCAAGGCACAAGCACAAGGAGCTTTAGCGGCTGCTCAAGCAGCGGCCGCTGCGGCGGCTGCAGCACAGGCCCAGGAGTTAGCCTCTGCTAGAGAAGCATCAGACAGAGCATTTACAGAGTTCAGAGAAGCATCTGAAAGGGGTTCAGCAGAAGAACGTCAAAGATTAATGGCGGAAGCTCGTCTTGCTATGGAAGAATTGGCTAGAGGACTGAATGCGCAACAGGCTATTGCTGTGGCCAGAGCTGATGAAGCAGCTAGAAGAGATTTAGGAGCACAGCTTGCTGCCTTACAAGCACAGATAGCTGCTCTTCCGCCACCATATGTTCCTCCTCCACCTCTTCCTCCTCAGCCCTTTCCGATAATAACAGGTCGTACTCCAGCTGGAGAAGTAGCGGTTGGCAGTAATATCAACATTCAATGGGAACCATGTGGAACGGCTAGACCATGGATTTTGAAGATATTTTATGATGGTGCAAACCCGGATTTCAAAGACATACAAGCAGAGGGAGATATTGTGTATACAGTCAAGCAACCAGGAGCGCTGACTGGGCAGATTTTCAGTATAGTATAAATCATAAATGGCAGCAGTAGGAGGACCAGCAGTACCATTAGGAAGAGCAGCAGGACTTGCAGCAGCACCTGTTGCAGCTGTTGCAGCACCTGTAGCAGCTGTAGCGGGACCTGGTGGACTTGTTCCTTTTAATGTGGTGAATGTTCTAGCCGGAGCAACTATTCCAGGGTATGAATTGCCTTGGAATAACTATGATACTCACCTAAAAGCTAGCCTTACAGCAAATTATTCACTAGTAGTAGAACCGGAAGCACGGGCACCAAGAGCAGCACCAGTAGTAGCAGCACCAGCAGGAGCAGCACCAGCAGGAGCTGACCCACTAGGTGTAGAGATAGGCCGCATGAATACATATATTAAAGCTAATAGACCCCCAAATTGGTCAAATAGTAATATTAGCAATCTTTTGAGAGCTGCGCGAACTGCAGTTCTAATACCATATGACCCTGCAAATCCAGGACCTTATAGGGCTGCATTCAATGCTTTTTTAGATGTCCAAGTAAATCAGACTACAGCTGGTATACCTGCTGCTCGTGTTGTTGGACACATCAACATTGGTCCTTAGTCCGTTCAAGACCTATCTTTTCAAGAATACATGTAACATATTGATTAGAATTGTTGTAGCAAAAGGTTACTCCTTCTTTGCGAGTTGCCATAACCAGTCTTAAAAAATCATATTGTTCCTGACGTGTTAGTTTGCTAACGCACACGTGAAGAGTGTTTGATTTGTACATTAGTTGTTCACGGATTAGTTCCATTTATTAGAATGAGTTCAGTGGCTGTGTATACGGGTTATTCCGATGGGCATCTACCATTGAAGGATGGTTGCGCTCAACATGTACATCCTGCTGTAGAGGCTCATTGTACTTGAAGGACCCAAGCTGCTGAGTACCGGGCGTGGTGTAAGATTGAGGAACCATAAATCTGGAAGCATCGGACAGAACAGACTCATCTTTCTTGGTTTGGATAGAGTACTGGTCACCACCAATGATTGTACCAGTTCCTTGAGCACCAGCAGGTCCGGGGCGTCCCTCTGCAGTTAACTTCATAAACTCTTGGAATGGTTCCGTAAATGCCCGAATATATGATGCCCAGTGACCTTCTTGGCCACCACCAGACCCAAAATACTCACGCTGAGTTGTTTCACGTGCCTGAGGCTTCATGGGCTGCTCAGTGTAGATTCTAGGAGCAGTCTGAGCACCAACGGTTGTATTTGCGCGGTCCATACCAAGGATAGCAAACTTATCCGGCTTGTTCTTATTCACTGGTGCTTGGATACCGGGCAAAGTTATGGTATGTTTCCCAGGAGTTGGCTCAGTTGAATAAGACAGCTTGGGCTTGGAAGCAACACGCATCTCGTCAGTTGTCGGAGGAAGAGCCCACTCACGCATTTGGTCTTGCTGAAACCCTCCCTGACCTAAATTAGTATAGCCGGCATTTGAGCCAGGACCAACCTGAACTTGTTCAATCGGGAACACGTTCTTGGCTTGCATGCCAGTAACCATACGAGACTGTTCGAAATCAGTCTCTACTTGCTGGCCAAAAGGATTGCCAGTACCGGTTTTGATATCAAACATTGAGAATGTCTCGCGTTTCTGGAAATATTCTTTGCCTGCCCCCGTATGGTTATCAAGAATATGGTTTGTACCACCTGAATACATTGCCTGAGTTACTCTTGGTCCAAAAAATGGCACTTGATTATTATGACCTTTTACGTCTTGTGAATGAATAACCTCATCTGTGTGCTCTTCGGTAGGACGAGGTTGAACATGAAAACCTTCTGTGTGAACATCATTGCTAGCAAGTGCGAAACCGACTGCTCCTAATGCTAGAATTAAAGCAACCTCTGCCATCTTTGTATTTCACGGGATACTTTACTTGCGTCTTCCCGACTCAGCTGGCTTAGGAAAAATAGCATGATTTTGTGGCTTGTGTTGAAGCCATGTATATATGCGATGGTCTTGGGTTTGGTTGCTCGAGTGAGGAGCGACCGGATTGGGCTTTGGTTCCTGGGGAACAAATACAGAACGCTTTATGGGTGTATCTAGTGCATAGTTCATTTAACAGTCTATTCCAAAATTTTTACAGATATCCTTTCCATATTCTTTCATTCGGTCGTATGTTGATTTTTCATCAATTGGTGTATCTGATGGCTTCTTAGCATCAGATGGAGATGGTCCGGGAGGAAGAGGTACTGGCTTAGAAGCTGGTGCTGCTGAAGGCGTAGGAGTATTACCATATCCAGACTTGGACCACTGGTCGCGGTTGTAAGGCGAGAGCTTCATGCGTGTGAGCATTGCCTTGAACTTGTTAACCATGGCATTAAAAGCAGATTCGTCAGTTCCGGGAAGAGGCTGAGGAAGTCTGGTACCCATATTGGGCGGCTTTTTTCCGTAGCAGTTGACACCAAACTTGAGTCTAGGGTCAAAGTAGCCGCCATTCACACCGGGATGACCGCATGCTGTTCTCTTTGATTCCTTGGGGTCACGTTGAAGAGCTTCCCATGTTGCTTCTTGTGTTGGGTATAATGCCATTCCTGCTACAGACCAACCATATCCACACCACTCAGCTCCCTGAGCATGTGCTTCAATAATTTGGTCATATGAAGCAAGTTCAGCTCCATATGCTGCACACACGGCAGGGGCTTCATCAGAAGTATACATGTTATCCGAAATATGAAAAACTTCTTTGATTGCCATTGTTTGAGTTGGCTTTTCTGTGTGTGGTCCCGGAATTGGGTCCACATCAATATTTACACCCCCATCTGTTGGTCGAATTTTTACTGTCTGGAAGGAGAACATAATATATGCTACAACTCCTGTTAAAGCAAGAACTACAAGAACTGCAGCCCATGACCCGGAAATTAAACCGACAATTACTGACATTAAAATCAGACCAACTGCAGATATGGCTAGGATTACAGGATAAGATAGTGGCTCTGCCATTTACTCTTCAAGCCGATAATAAATGAGAACCTTTGTCATCTGACTCATCGGGAATTCATTGGCTGAGTGCTGTCTGATACGTGTATCATCGAGCGTAAACCAAGGCTTTCCGGGTGGCATTTCACGAGCATAGGTAAACCAATGCCCTCCAGTATGTGAAATTACAGCCAGTAGGTAGTATTTTTTAGAGTTCACCACAAGCACGCTTGAGTACTGAAGTGATGAGTTCTGCGATGTAACGCGAAATACCATGGCCTTTGGGAAAGAGCCAATCAGTACTTGCTTCGTTGCCTTTCCACGTTCATTACACTTATCACATTTCCAGCCATCTAGAAGTTCTGGCTGTACAGCTTTAGTGATAGCATCTGTGATGGGAGTATTATGCTTGTCCGGATGAAGTTCATATTCAGTCGCGGTATCTTCTCTGAGTTGGGAGAAACCACATGGGCACTTGATTTGCTCGGCTGTTTTAAAACGGCAGAGTTCATCTAGAAATGGCAGTTTCTCGCATAAATGAATCAATAGTTCATTGCTATCACCAATACCCTGACCAGCAGGCATAGTGGCAGTTCTTGCAGCAAGGAATAAATCTTTTAGTCCGTCACGCCCTTGGGAGTTCCAAATTTTGCTGAGACTTGCGTCTACAACGTTATTTTTATCATGCGTCTCGCGCATATACCTGTCGATAACTTCAGGGAGTCGATAGAACCCTTGAAGACATGCATTAACCCAGCAGCTTCCTCCAAAATTATTAAGCCCGAACATATTGTTTTTCCGTCTCATTTGTTGTTGTGGATATTTTACGTTTTCAGCATTTTGGAAAAATCATTGAGATACGGAGATGGTTGTAAAGGACCAGCCGGGAACTCTGCCGCAGGTACATAATCATAAGGAGGAGGGTCAGAAGAATCCCCACCACCCTTATCTGCATGGCCAGGAACCTCTAGCCTCTCTGGTCCATAGATGTCAGGATATACTCCAGACTTATTCTTACCATTTCCAGAATCAGAAGGGCGAGGTTGGTTAGGGTCTAGCTTTGGAGCTCTTGGACCCCAAATTTCTTGACCGGATGTTTTACTCTCTTGAGCAGGTTTAGGAACTGGAGCGGGTGTAGGCTTTGCAGCAACCTTTAGAACTTTAGCCGGAGGAGACTTTGTTGGCGGAGCGCTTTTCATTGGTTTCTGAACATCTGGGTCCATTGTTCTTTTATTTGCTCGTTCTGCTTTTGGTTCTTCTTCAGGTTGTAGGTAAGGTGTCTTATCAATTGCCTCTTCTACTTCTTTTTTGTTTGATGGTCCTATGGGGCCTGCAGGGACATCATTCTTAGGTGTAGGAACTCCGGGAAGTATAGTTTTAGACCCTGCTGGTTTTACTGTTTCACCGGGTAGAATGTCTGCTAGTTCTTTGTCAGTCTTTACTTCTGTTTCTGTGAACATCTCCCAGACGGTCGGTTGTCCGCTGTGAAATTCATGCTTGAAAGCAACATCTACATTTGTCATTTCTTCGTGCGTATTCCATGGGCGTGAATAGGACACGTAGCATTCATATACGTGAGGCAACGCAAGATAAATCAGAGCTAAAAATGCCAAGATATACGGTATAGCTTGATTCATTTCTTCTTATTAATCAAATGGCAAAGAAAACCCGTAAGTCAACTCGTAAGTCACGTCGTCGTACTCGCCGTCGTATTCCTCGCAGTCGGCGTGGGGGTGGTGATAGCTATCCTATAATTCCTGATACCAAGGCAATTGAAGTATCGACTGCTGGAAAGAGTTCTGATAACTTGATGGGTATAGAGGCAAAGTAAAAAGTGGTGCTGAAAAGCACCGGGGTGTCGCGCTAGAGGTCGTTGAAGTTGACCTCCTCCTCGCCGCCGCCGCCAGCAGCGGAGCGGTCGAACAGGTCATCCAGCCCGTCGTTGGTGGGCACCTTGAAGCCAAGCTTCCCGAACTGGGTCACGTGGCTGCCCTCGAGGAGGGCAAGGAGCTCGCCTGTCTTGACGTGCGAGGAAGCTGCGGGCATGAAGCAGATGGCGACGGGCCACTGGTCTGCGCCTGCGAGCTTGACTGTTTTGGAGAGTTGCGCGGCTTTGTCCGCGAGGGCCGCATTGCCCATCACGCGAACCTGCACCAGTTCCTCCTTCTGAGGAAACTGCACAGTGAACCCCCCTGCGCCCTGCGACGCAGTGATGCGTCCAATGGCCAGAGAGGGGTCGGGGATGAACGGGTTGGCCTTCCGCCACTCCAGGGGCTTCGCATCCCACTCGTTCTTTGCAGCCTCAGCCGCCTCAAGCAATTCCCCGATTGCTTGTTCATTTTTGTCCCCGAGGCGCTCCTTGGCGGCCCCGCGGACCCTCTGCTTGCTTGCTGAGGATTTTGGCATCTCTGCTGTGTAGCGCGTAAAGCAGAAACACAGAAGACACCGGTAAAGTCTGTTTTTCTATAAAAAACGAATCCATTTTTACAGAAGAAAACTCTTAAGTAAAAATGTTCGAGGTTCTTAATTACACAGCAGCAAACCCACGCGAGTATACATATCTTGGGATTGGTAGCAAGAACCGAACCAATGACCTTGCCAAGTTCACAGCAGACCTAGACCAGATTCTTCCTTGCTTTCTCAATGACGTAAAGAAGACTATTCGTGCCATTCACTTTGACCCGGAATTTTCTAGGGATTATAACTTCCTTAATTCATATTTCAAGGCAAAGGGATTTATGAATGATGGAAACATCTGGATTAGCAAAGACTTCCGCATTGAAGTCATAATCTGTCCTCGTATGTTTGATTTGGAGGATAATTTCATACACTCTCTGGTTACGCAAACAATTCAACAAAAGGGACAGCTAGTTGTTCAGATGTTTACTGGCCATGAACTTTCAAACACCTTTAGGAAACTATATGGTCAGTTTGAAGGCCGGGATAAGGAATATATCCGACAGAACGTGCTCTTTGATATTACATATGGAGCAAACTGCCACTGTATGACAAATATGGCTGAGAATGCTCCAATGCTCGATAAGAATGGTAAGTTCATTAACTTTCTTCTATTCAATGAAGTTGAGATACTTCAATCAATTGGGATTCATCCCAAAATGAACAAGCTCATTGAGAATCAAGTTATGAAAAATCTGTCTACAGTTTTGAACGAAGACCACGTAAATTATCGACGTGCTATTCGTGGTGAAGAATTGATGTTTCTGAATAAGCCATACGGCACAAATCCGGAAGATATCATGAACAGTCTATTGACAAGCGTTCGTGAAATCTTAAACATTCTGAATAAGCTTGGTTCACTCACTGAAGAGAAGAAAGCATTGTTTGAAACATACTCTCGGAATTACCGGGAAATGGACATGTACAAGTGGTATGCCGATATGACTAAGTTGTACAAGTGATTACTTTGAAACAGGAGCATTCTCTGCTTTATAGATAGTCTTAGCAGCAGCTTCAGATGCCGCAACACCCTGCCATGCACTGTTCATAGCATCATAATTTTTTAGTGTTGACTTTGGCTTCCACTCGACAAACCCAGTGGGCGGACCTCCTTCTGTGTTTGAAAAGGGCATACCACCATCAAGATTTGATGCAGGTGGTTTCTGTCCTCCTAATGCAGTAATATAACCTTGCCAAGACTTGTCCATTTATCTTCTACGACGAGATTTGCGTCTGCCGGCCACACTTGATGGTAATCCCTTTTCAACTCTTTCCATTTTTGCCTTTTGCCACGAATTAAATCGGGCTTCTTCTTTTTTTTCGTGTTTTTCTTTTAGTTTCTGGTACTTATCATCCTCTTCGCCGTCAAACTTATCGCGAAATGGTCTTGGAGTGAATGGTAGACCATGTCTTCCAGTTACTGCTGCAACTCGTTTATTGACCTTTTTCTCAAAGCTTGATAGTTCTGCACGACGTTCTGCCTCTTGTTGTTCGCGTCCTCTTTCCGGGTCAAGACGGTACATATCTTCCGCTGACCCAGGAGCTCTGAATTGTGGCTCTTCTGGTTTCTTATCAAGTCCTAGAGCTCTCTGAACCATACCTTTAGTTCGCGTAAAGCTTGTTTCCTCGCCACCACGGTAACGTCTCTTGTGATGTTTAGTGCGACGTCTGGTTCCCATTTTATATTGACTACATGAACTTTTTAACGCGTTCAGAGTAAATGGAGTTTTTAGAAGCAAAGGACCAATCTGAAGTAAAAAAGTTAATGAAGGAGAAGCCTATCATTATCTTTTTCCATAGTACCGGGTGTCCTCATTGTACTAACACGATGCCTCACTGGAAAGAGTTATGTTCTAAAAAAGCAGAGTATGGACTTGGTGATACAAAGATGATTTCTGTTGGAGATTCAGCAATACCAAGTGATGCTGGTGTTTCTGGTGTTCCTCATTTTCGGAAAATATCTAAATCCGGAAAGGTATCAGATGTTCTGGGTGAGAAGCTATCTGTAAAGGAACTTGTAGATTCACTTAAGAAGATGGATGGTGGTTCACGCCGCACCCGCAGGCGTCACTCCCGCAGGCTTGTCCGTAGAGTTCGGAAGACCCGTCATCGCCGCTGAACCTTGGGCATCGACGTATCCCTCTGACTTCTCCTTTGCTTTGCGAGCCAGAAAAGCACTAGAATGGTCCGGTTCATCCAATCCCTTAGCCAAGAACTTTAGGAACCCATCCTGGTCATTAGGAATCAGACCAGACTGTACTGTATGAAAGGTACGCATAGACTGAGCCATATCAAACTTATCAGATGTATCCATGTAGATATCTGACGTCTCTTGGAATGCCTTCTCAATCTTCTTCTTGACATCCCTGCTGGTGATAGGAGCAGCTTCTGGACGATTAGGGTTATCTAGAATCTCGGTAAGCAAAGGATTCATAAATGGATTCTTGCCTGTAGGATATGTATACTGCTTGAGTGTTGCAGTTACATCATCTGTAAAAGCTTCAAGAGCCCGGGCATTAGGAAACAGCTTGACTACCAAAACAGTAAGAGCAAGCACAAGAGGTATAGCAAGCAGATAAGGAGTCTTTTGTGTTGCGAAGAACAGGATGAATGATATATATACTGAGAAACGTACGATGGCGTTCATTGCAGTAGGAATATCCATTGAACTTGTGGGCACAAACTTGTACCAGTTTGCTTTAGTGAATAAACTAGCCGGGTTATCAATCCACAGGTCTTCCATTTAATTCTAATCCATGTCTTTTCTTTCTGCGAGTTTGCGTTGAAGACGTGCAATCATACGAGCACGTCTGGCCTCAGGTGAGTTACCGAGGATAACCTGAGGCGCTACTGCTGCCTTGCGGCCTCCAAGCATATCCGTAAACATATCACCAAATGCAGTCTGAACCTTCAACTTAATTGTTTCAATATCTCTTGCCAGCATTTCCTTCGTAAATTCACCGCGACGAAGCTTGTCATCAAGTGCTGCCTTAATCTTCTTCATAATCTTCTCCATTACCGGGCTGACTTCCTGAGCCTGAAACGACTTTAGGACTTCCTCAGGATTCTCAAAGTCAATACCAAGCTCACTGATATCAATTGTTTCCGCGAGACTCATGACTACCTTTGCTAGGCGGGTTGTCATGATAAACTCAAGAATCTCTGAAACCTTGCTACGAGACTCTTCAGTACCAAGAATCTTTTCAATCTCATCGGTCTTACCCGTTTCACCCCACACACCCTTCATTGTCTCAGCAAACTTGTTAATCTTGTCCTTGATGTCTCCACTGAGGAAAGAAGCAATGCCGCACTTCTGAAAATTAGTCCAGAACAGGTCGGGATTGGTCTTTGCTAGCGGAGAAATGTCAACGCCAAAAAAAGTAAACTCCTTATCAAAAAGAGTAATATCTTTCTGAATGATTTTTAGAATGTCTGATATAATCTTCTCTTCGAACTCAGCCGGGTCGGTATCCTTGTAAGGAGCAAACTCTGTACCAGGAAAATTAGTACAGAGTTGGTCGCGAAATGCCTTAAATGATTTCTTAGCGTCCATTTGGGTTTATATTAAGATTAGACTCTAAACTACTTATTTCCGCCACGACGAGCCATTAAGTCTGAGTCAGCAGATGTTAGACAGACACAACCGGAATCAGTTGTAAAGGCAGCTGGGCAGCACTCAGGTTTGGTCTCATTGCCGACTAGAAACATCAGCTTATTCTCTTCCTTGAAGCTATTTTGAGGAAGACCTCCTACTGGCATGTGCTCAGAGGACATCCAGCCACCCATGACTGTATCATAAGGACCCATGGCAGGGCCGTCCATAGGCATGCCTGCATCCTTCTGCATGAATCCTTCCCTGGTACCTAGAAATCCAAGTAATAGAGCTCCTAGTAGAAACGCGACGACCATTGTAGTTTTAGACAACTTTACCATTTCTTTACTACTTGGATTTTTATACACCGGCGGCCATTAATGCGGCGGACATTACTAATGTAAAAGCAAGAATCTGAGGCTGGAATAAAGCAAGAATTACTGAGATGATTAACATTGCGACTACAAAAGCCTTAATGACTCCAAGAACGAATGATATAAATGATTCCATAAATGCTACTGCCGATGCTCCAAAATATGCCATGATGTAACCTTCCCCAAACATACGTCTTAGTAAGTCATTCAGCTTGTTTAGAATGTAAACAAATGCTCCTACTGGTGCTGAAGCTTTTGATAGTGTAGATGATGCAAAACTCATAATAAATTTACGGATAGTGGTAATCATCTGTCTGAATAAGGCCAATGGGTTTGCAATATTTTTTAGTATATCTGAAATGATTGAGAATTGACTTCCAAGTGCATCTGTCATTGAGCCAGCAACTGCTGACCCAATAAGGTTCATACAATTTCGGAAATTGCCACCAATTCCGGTTTCTGGGTCTACCATACCGGCAAATAGCATATATGAGGGGTTGCATCTGTATTGGCTCCAGTTTGCTGATATTTTGCGTAAGTTTCCATAAGCATGTGTTAGAAAGATGCCACAAATGGCTAATACCGTTATTACCCAAAATAGTATCATGTTATTCTTTAGCAATTTATTAAAGCCCGGCAAACTTACCAATCGGGCTGTTCTTTGCTGCTTCTGCCGTCTGTTCTCCTGCATAGAAGGCATAAATCACCGAAGCAAAAACACCTACAATTCGGCCCATAAGTGTACGAATGCGAATCATCAGATATTGCATACTGGACATCAGATTCTGGATTTTACCGAATACCATTTGGAATACCATCATGAACCCTCCACGTGTAGCGCCCATCATGCCACGCATATCTTCCATGGCACTACTAATACTCCCAAGTGAGTCGCCGACTACGCTCATCTGTGAGTTCATTCCGTCCATAGCTAGACCGGCATAATCACTAAAGCTTTTTGTAGTACAATTCATGAAGTTGGTTCCAACATCTACACCAACATCTACAACGATTGGTAGAAGCATAAATGCCGGGTTACATCTCATTTCAGACCAATTGTCCTGAACATATTTCGCTTGGTTTATTCCGTACATGAATATAGCTGCAATTACAGCGCCTAATGTAATCCCAACAAATAGGAACATTTCTCTTATTAATCAAAACGGAAACCTTTATTCGCTTGTCACGTGAGAATTGAAAATGAACTATCACGCCTTAGAATATTGTGAGCTAAAGCAAGAAGCAAAGGAACGACGTATTAAGATGTATTACGTCATGCGAAAGGCTCAGCTGATTGAGCTGTTATCTATGAAAGAGTTACCAGAGAAGTACATTATTGAAAAGAAGGTTATTGGAGACTTGCGTTCCGAAGCTCGAGCTCGCGGATTTATAGCATCGTATAGCCTGAATCGTTCAGCCCTGCTTGAGCTACTTTATCCCCATCTGTACGGAAAGACCGGTTCGGAGTACAAGCACAAGAATCAGAACAATGCAGATAAGCATAATCCCCCAAAGGAGTACTACACCGAGTAGGTATGGATAGAGATACTGAAAAATCTTGTCGAGAAGGGGTCGAATAACAGACTGTTCAAAAAACTGTTGAACATCCGGCGAGCCCAGGAAGTCAAACAATTGTTTTTTCATCCTTTTTTTGTCTTCGTTTGAACATAAAGAAAATGGTTAAGACATCGCAGACATACCAACTTCTAGCAGTTGCCGCGGTTGGTGCTATTGTTCTTTACGCAATGAACTCATACAGTGCTAGTAAGAGTCTTACTGGCGAGGGAATGATGGATAAGCTTGGAGGCGCTCTTGGTTCATCCGGGCCTCTTGGCGAGATGGGCCCTTTCGGAGCCAGCAGACATGATGGTACTGGTAATGCTCAGCCTACGGAGGCTCTACAGTCTCGTCAGCCCACTGGTCAGTCTACTTACTCCGAGTCTACTCTGAGTGCATCTGAGCTTCTACCCAAGGGTGAGATTGGTGCCTCTTGGGCTGCAGTAAATCCTGCTGGCATGGCTGACCTAAAGGGCCAGAACTTCCTCCAGGCCGGTTACCACACTAATACTGCCCTTGCTGGTGTATCTCAGACAAACAGGAATGCCTCCTGGGATGTCCGCTCTGAGAACCCCAATCCCCAAGGAAGTGTTGGTCCTTTCCTGAATACAACTATCGAGACCAATCCCTTTAAGCGTGGACTTGAGGCATAGAAAAATGGAATTTAGAACTATAGAAATTTAAGTCTTAACAAGATGCCTCGCTTTCTAGCTTGCAGCAACTCGCGCGTTCGCATTCGGAGTGGAGGAATTTTCTGCCATAGCTTTAGCTACGGTGAGTACGATACCCTGAAGGAAGCGATGACTCGGCTGAACGAAGTCGCAGAGAACGCCTTCTACGGGGGGGACGAAGAGACAATCAAGTACTTTGTCAATGAGCTTGCTCCGCCCGGAATCTATCCGGTGGTTGCCAAGACCTACCCACTTTCATAAGCTCATTAAGAGCCATTTTTTTATCATCTTTTTGTAATGATACCGGCAGTTGCAATCGGGGGAACAGTTATTGCTTTGGCATACTCGTACCTTGGTGGTCCTCAAAATAACACCCTTGTAAAAGCGTCTGATGGACGGTCTTATAAGGTTCAAGATTTACCTGATAAACAGCAGGCAGCAGAAAGAATGTCTTCAATCCGAAGTAAATTAGTAAAAATTTGTACTCACTGCAAAGATGAAAAAGACGAACCTTATCAGCGCTTAGTTTCCAGATTTGACCCGGATGTTCTAGAAGAGAATGATATTACTGCAGATAGTACCTCCTATTCTGAGAACAAAGGAGAGAAGATTATTGTTTGCTTACGTGATAAAACACAGCCACCATTTCCTCTGATTGAAGAAAATACAGTAATGTTTGTTTTGATTCACGAACTATCTCATTTGATGACTGCAAGTGTTGGTCATACTCCGGAGTTTTGGACTAATATGCGTATGCTTCTGCAAGATTGTATAAAAATTGGAGTATATACTCCTGTAAATTATTCTAAAAGTCCGGTCAAGTATTGTGGCATGACCATTTCTGATTCGCCACTTTAACTCCAGTCTATCAAGAGGTTTGACATGCCGTTCAGTAGGGGGGTCACTGCCGTTGAGCAGTGAAAATCTTGGAATAGCAACTTTAGTAACTTGTCCTTGTCGTCATTCATGATGTCACAGGTGTAGGCTTTCTTGCCATCTAAAGCATTTTTAAACACTTCGCTCCTGATTCGGTTGTAAATGAGGCATATCCGGAAATCATTCAAGATATACTCCGGTTCACCCGACGATAGTGCTCGGAGTTGTTCGGCTGTGACTGGAAACATTTTGGTTACTCATGCATTATTTAAGAGTCATAAATCCGTTTTAACTTTTTATGTCATTTACAATAAGATGTTCAAGTCTGTTGTAGACTTTAATGGCCAGAGTAGAAACATATCTTTCTTTAATGACGACACTATCAACGTTGTCCGGCAACAAATAGCAAAGACAGTTGATATTCACCAAGATAGACTATTTATCAGTCTGGTCCTAAAACTAGATAAGGATTATTATTCTGGCGATTCACGCAATTGGGAAGCCTTATTTAACCGGATTTCAATGAATGGTTTACCAATTGAACGAGACCCTTTCTATGCATACTGTGATTCGCGTGGTGTAAAGATTACCTATAAAAAGTTGGATAAGGAAGAGTGGATGGCGTATCCTGCTTTTTTACAACCTCTATTTGACCCGGGTGTTTCTTTCGATGAGCCAAGAATATTTGGAGTTGAGCCAGATAGGGCATATACCTTGCCTATGAAGTTTGATACAGCAATAGCTAATCTGATACCAACTGCTCAGTATCCTATTCCAGAAGAAGGTCGTTTATTTGTCGGCATGTATCCCAATTTGAAAGACAAGGATTCCAGATTTGTGGTGAAGGAATATGAGGCAGGAGCTGAAGGAGCATACTTCCCTTTGGTAAGGTCGTCCACGCCTCAGCGTTTAACTGAAGGCCAAATCCTTGCCTTAGATGCCCAAACAAAACATCTGAATGATTTGCTGTCATTAGACCCTCCCCATGAGAAGGAGGTACATATCTTAAAAGCAACATGGAGTGCTGACTTAGTTGACACAGATTTTGGTAAAGCTGTCCGTACCCGGTTTGAACAAATCTTTTATGGGTTGACCGTATCAGAGGATATTCCTTGCATTACTTTTTTTACTGGCCGGTCTGAAATCTCTCGGCACAAGTTCTACAAGAAAGATGCAAAGACTAAAACGACATTCTTGAAGTTACCGGTGTGGGCTGCTTGGTGGACTAAATCTAAACCTTATCGGCCTAATTTGTCAGCATTGGTTTTGTACAGGGGTGAAGACCGGGAGATTTTTGACCGCATTACAATTACATCTCATGATATCAAATTAGCTGTATATCGAGATGCCTCAAATAAGGAATCTTTAGATGACATGAAAGAGAGCATGATTAAGTGGTTAATGTCTTTCGATGCAGTTGTACCGTTCCTTCAAAAAACAGATATCACCGATTCCAGATTTGTGTTACAGGATATTAAGTTCGAAGCAGAGTATTCAACACCGCTGGATACATATGATACTTTGCGTATGAATTGCTTAGCCGGAATCTTTGAGGTTTCTAGAAAGTCTGAACAAGTATTCAAGTTTTTACGCTCAGATGATGCAGATGATGGTATTAATCCACGTGATGTTCGTATCATAAACTTGCTTAGAGAAGACCCGTTCATTAAGCCATCTGAAATCCAAGAAGAACTGAAGTTATCTGTAGACGAAGCTACTATATTGTTGAATGCAATCAAACAACGAGTAGAGCAAGACCCTAATCTGCTTATCCGACAGTTCAGAAGCTTTCCTGGACTTATTATGCATCAGAAGAAAATTGAAATCAGCGATGTAGATTCTGTTGACCGGTTCTTGAAGTATGCTAACATTCTTAGGTACATTCTGAGTGACCCTACAAATGAAGATGTAAATCGTATTTGTCCTAAGCGCCAAGAATCTGTTCCAGTTGCTGTTTCAACAGTGAATACACAGTTTGTAGATACGGAGTTTTCAAATCTGTTTGACTATTTAGAAGGCGATGTATTAGAAGAAGCAAAACCAGAAATGACAACTGTTCAAAAAACAACGATGTCAAAAGGAGCAACAATCTATAACTACTTCAACACTCGACTACAAGAATTTGACCCGGTAAAGTTTCCAGCACAATCAGATTATGCCAAGCGGGTTGACCAAAACTTACAGCCAGTAATCATGTCATCTGAAGAAATCCAAGATATAATTGACGACGTAACAAAGGGTGAAGAGTTCAATCCACGCAAGTATTCTGATAATCAAAAGATAGAACTAACCAATCCGGACGGAATTATCCTTTGTCCGGACTTTTGGTGTATGTATGACAAGATACCTTTGCATGCGTCACAGTTAGAAGAAATTGATGGAAATAAGGTGTGCCCTGTATGTCACGGTAAGGTTCGCAAATCATCAGACTACAAGGCAGATACGCGTGAGTTCTCAGTAATTCCAAGAACGAAAGGAAATTCATACCCTGGTTACAAAGATAACAATGAAAGCTTACCAATCTGTTTTAAGTCACCTAAGGAGAGGAAACTAAAAAAGGATGACAAGGATGACAAGTACTATATTTTGAGTGAGAGTAAGACTACAGGTTATGGCCGGTTTGCATATCTTCCCAAAGACTTATTGAACTCCATTCATATTTCAGAGGAATACAAACTGGCTATTGAAGCAGGGAATCGAATCCAAACGGGAATGTCCGGGTTTTTTCGTGTTGGGTTAGGACGTCCTTCAGATGGATTGCCTAATTTCTTAAATATTACTACGAAGGTTGTATCTCCTCGTCACGCAATAGCAAATATTCTGCGTTGTGCATTTGTTGCTACCTGGTCAATGACAAGTGAAACTCATGCAGCAGAGATTGAGAAGAAATTAGATATGCCTCCATTTGCAGATGATACAGTTGCTCGAAAGCATATGGCTCGAGTGATTTCTAGTATTGATGAAGCGTTTATTGAAGGAAGGCTAACAGTTGTTCAGGAGTTGGAGTATACGGCTATTATGCTGAATGTAGACTTGTACCGGATTAGTCTAGAAGACCTGACTATTGGCTGTACGTTCTATACTCCACAGGTGAAGGTCAGAACTCGTGGTGTTATCATCTTACAGCGTGGAAATGATGTAGATTGTCTTTGCTTTGTGACCCGGCAGCAGAAGAAGTTTACATTCAAGGCTAACATTTTTGAGTCTCCATTCAAAGAAGAGACATATGTTGAACTAGCAAAGAAGCGTAACTTATCTTGTGTAACAAACATTCCAACAATTAAAGATGCCTTCTTATTTGCAAAGTCATTAGTTGATGATTTTTCGATTGTGTTAGACCCGTTCGGAAGAGGTCAGGCACTGTATATCCCGCATGACATGATATTACCATTCCAGAATACTGCAATTCCTCCGCTTGAGAAGAGACCTAAGATTTCTGGGTATGCGGATGTTCATCATTTGCCGACGTATGCTGATATGCGTACACTGCTTAAGAAAGCACAAGAGATTGCTCCGGGTTATGAATGGGCGGAAGATATGTATGATGGTCGTGGACATATTGTAGAAATCCTAACACGGTCTGGATTACGTATCCCGGTACTTCCTAAGGTGGGTCAAGGAGAAGCATCAGAAGTAACGCAAACAATAATTCGTGAAACGGAGACATCTCTTGCTTTGGGGGAACCTAATAAGGAGGAGTTGGCCCGGTACAAGCAGATATTGTATGCTTCTGAATTGTATGAATTTTTATTATACCAATTGACTCTCGATATTAAGCACAAAATAAAACCAGAATTGAACAGAGCTCTTTCGGAACCGACACCTAAACGTTCAGACCTTGAGCCGGAATTGGAAGAATGGTTTGAGCAAACAACTCTTTTTGTATCACTTCAAACACCTATTGAATTCTTATCTAAAATCCGGAAACCATGCGGTCAATTTAAGGAGAAGGAATGTCCTAATGCTCATATGTGTGCATGGGATGGTAAGACTTGTAGAATCCAAGTAAGAGATACAGTGTCAAAAGCAAAGTTATTTAATAAGATACTTGGAACATTGATAGATAATTCTAAAATTCGGTCAATTGTTTTGGATGGTCGTACAACGCCGTTCTTTAGCACAGTACTTTACTTAGAGTTACCTACAGAAGTAATATACACAGATACAGAGCTCAAAGAAACCATTTACGCGCAATAATATTATTACAAGTGGCGGCGGAGAGGCCAAGAAGCACCTGTAGTTCAGTGGTAGAGCATCCGTCTTATTAACGGAGAGTCGCGAGTTCAACTCTCGCCAGGTGCACCAGCGTCAATAGTTCAGTGGTAGAATATGGGTTTTCCAAACCTACGACACGGGTTCGATTCCCGTTTGACGCATTTGGCTCCTTAGCTCAATCGGTAGAGCGCTCGGCTGTTAACCGGGAGGTACTGGGGTCGGAACCCAGAGGAGCCGTGGGGTTTGGTAATACCCTCCAAAAAGACCATACGGGAATACAGTCAGACCTCCTCGTGGTCTTCCTGGATAGAGACTCTGCATCTGCTGATGGGAGATGAACCAACTGACTAATGGACACACCAAAGTCCGGGTTCTCAACACGAGGTTTGAGGTCTGCTCGTATCCGCTCCCCAAAAGGGACGGTTCTTAATCGTTCGAGCCATCTGCCTGTGACCTACAGACATCCTGCTCTCCTCTCTGAGACTACCGGCTTCGGCTGGGCTCTCAGAGACGCAAAATGTGGGCGCCAGGCTCTGTCTGAAGGCGAGGATTCGAAATGGATGGGTGTGACAGGTGTGCGCGAGGAGGGGCGTATATCACAACAGGGACAGAAGCACAGAAGGCAGTGCGTTGCCACTTTTCGGCAAGGGTCGCGGGTTCAAGTCCCGCCTGTTCCATTTTTAGTCGGTTAGCACAATGGATAGTGCATTCGGTTTCTACCCGAAAGGTTGTGGGTTCGAGTCCCATATCGACTACTTGCCTCTTTAGCTCAGTGGTAGAGCACCAGCTTTGTAAGCTGTAGGTCTTGGGTTCAATCCCCAAAAGAGGCATACTTATACATTGGAATTATATACAAACATGGATGTCCGAGTGGTCAAAGGAGAGGGTCTTAAGAACCCTTGTTGAAAAACGCGTGGGTTCAAATCCCACTCCATGTACTCCAGAGTTGTTAACTGACAATTCTGAAGTGCAAAAAAATGTGTCTTTTCTGTACTGGACGAAGTACACGACAAGAAAAATGGCCCGAAGGCGTATCACATAATCCGCTGCCGCTTGTGGCCAACAGAGGACCACTTCTTCAAGCCGCTGAATTTGGGCTCAAAGAGAAATGGTCGAATCAGGGTATCTGCCGTTTCTGACAGATGCCTCTTGATGGCCGGGCGTGCGGGTGCGTTGGTGCTTGCCGCCTGAGGCAGGCGATTGGGTGTCACTGAGCGTTGCTCCATGATAACCGTGGTAGTTACTATTTTTATAGCAATTAAAAATCCGTTTTGCTATAAGGCGTATGCTGCCAGAATGCGGAGCGCCTCATCGTAGTGGACAAACCACACGACAATTGCGTCCATAATGTGGAGCATATCTGTGCCCTCCTTTTAAATGAGAAGGGGCTTTGTTGTGCCTTTGAGCCACGCATTGTCCCTGTCAAAGTAGATGTTGCAGCCGGTGCCAGTGCTATCGTCCTTCTTCAAGTTAAACCAGCGCTCGCCAACCTGAAAGCTCCGCATCTCCTTGCTCATCCGGGCTTTGCCGGCTAAGAGATAATCGCGAGAGTTCATGGCGAGTAAAAGCAAAAATATTGTATTTTTAGACCGCTGAACATTTCAAACGGGCACGTACTTAGTAATATGCTGGAGGTTTAATGATTAGATTATATCTATAGAAAACTTCTCTTGCTTCCCATGTTTTACCATATTTATAATATAGGTATAGTTTTCTATAGATTTTTTGTCGCCCTTTATATCTTCAAGATTACACGGCATTTTAATACAGAAATGTCTGTGTTTATGGTAGTCAGAGGATACAGAACTGATTTTCTGCTTTTTTCCCAAGCATTGCTCAAGTGCTTTCCCGTATAACAGATTCGATATTTGGTTGCCAATCTGTAAAATTTGGATAGCTAGAGGCTTTTCTTGTTGTTTCTTACTAACGACTATTTGGATAGTTTCTATTTGCACATGTTCCTGAGCAGTCATTTTATCTATTCTAAAGCCTAGTTAAACAGATAAATTCTTCCGTTTTTTACATCAAAAATTGAAAGAACTTTAGTTGTTATTTATTATTTGGGGACAGAAGCACAGAAGGCCGTGCATTGTCAGTTATGGGTGGGTTCAAGTCCCACCTGTTCCGTTTTTTGACTATTGCCCAGTATTAAAGTTAATTACACTGTAGGGTTTTTCAAACCGGCTATTTAACCAACACGTAAAAATATCTTCGCCTAAGTGTCGGTTTGAAATGCCCATTGGTCTAAATGCATTTTCCAATGCCTTGGTTAGTCAGCTCATTAATAATGTTATCGCATTCTGTTTCATTTTCGCATACCACTACCATGTTGTAATCAGTTCCAATCAATGTCAAACAGTACTGAATTTCTTCAGGATTGTAGATTGATACAGACTTGAAAGGTTGCCATTGTGTAATATCTGTCAGGTGGTAAGTTTTACCACACGATTCAAGTTCAATGTTGCCATTGACAATAAGCACTTTGCTGTAGCGAGAACGCTTAGGCATTTTTACTTATTTATAAAATTACTTAGAACAATTCCGTTTTAGAGAAAAAATGGGTCTTGCGACCGTATGTTGTAGTGGCACAATTACTCGTCCACCGGCTTCTTAATCTCAGAGGCCAGCTCGTGCTGGTGCAGCACGTCTACCGCCTCAACAACGCGCTTCTGAAGCGAATTGGTGTCGGTTTTCATCTGGATGAGCTCAGTGAGGTCTAGGCCCTCGAGGAGCATCCCCACCACTTTGCCTGCAATCCGCTGGGGCGGCAGGTTGATGGGGAAGTCCTGCATGATGGCCTTGTACCCGGCATTGTCGTCATCCGTGAGGAATGACTGCACCTGCGTGTACAAAATCTCGCCAATGGCGTTCTTGGCCTTCTTGAGCTCGGTCACTGCACTCTCCTCACTGCTGAGCGAGGGCTTAGTGGCCTCCTTGACGACTGCCTTCGCAGCAATCGCCTCTTCCTTCTTCTTTGCGATGAAGGCCTCATGCCCGCCGCCGCCCTTGCGGCCACAGGTCTTGAGGGTGTGCGTCTTGGCCGCAGGGCCAGCACACAGTTCATTCGTGCAGTAAAGCACGTGCTCATGCGAGCACTCCCCACCGGGAGGCGCGCAGCCCTTCTTTGTGTTGAAGAACTTGCAGATGGGCATGGTGAGCGTTGTAAGAACAAGCTAAATAGGACTCATCAAATCCGTTTTTCTGGACAAAAGGACAAGTTTTTAAATATTGATTCGCATATGCGTGCCAATATTTGAGGAACTCAGTATTAATCATTTACTGCCAAGTTTAGGCAGTCGCGGGCTTCAGGAAGTGCACCTTCAGGTACGTCTGAAGGTTCAGGTAGGTCACCTCATCCTTGTCAGTCACACGGAGCAACTTGGCAAGCTTGGCATCAGGCAGGATACGGCGCTTGAAAGAGGGGTCAAAGCAGCTGTGGCTCTTCACGTACCCGGAGATAAACTTCGTCACATCCGTCTGGCTCTTCTGGCTCTTGGATGCAAGACCCATAAAGCCGCAGAGCTCATCGGAAAGAGGGCGCACCTTCAGGAAGGCGTTGTTTGCACGACGAGCCTCCCACGCAGCGCGGGCCTCAGGGGAGAGAGTCGCAGGGTTAACCTTACGACGACGCTTGGAATCCCGGGCCTCACGCTTGATGGCTTTTGCAGCCTCCTGGAGGTCATGTGCAAGCGCACGAGACGCCTCAGCAGCCGCCTTTGCATGAGCGCGCACGGCCTCAAGAGCAGCGGTAAGGATAGCATCAGCACTGCGCACCTCAGCAGGGGCAGCAGCAACTGCAGGGGTCGCCACAACGGGCACAACCACCTCAGTCTGGGCAGGCGCCTTCTTGCCCTTCGCGGCAGGGGCGGCCTTGGCGGCGGGGGTAGCAACAACAGGGGCAGCAGCAGGGGCGGGCTCAGTCTTCTTGGGCATCTTGTTTGACTTACTCTGGGAAACAGAAGAGGACATTTCTAACGCGGTTGGTATACTCTATGATATCGTGACCTGTTTAAATCACAAACTATGCCGGGCAGATAATATTTTAAAGCACACTTCATAAGGTTGCTTACAATCCTTCAAAATCTTCAAAAGACAGCCTCCTAGGTAATGACATACTTGTTTGGGTGTTGCAGCTTCTAAAGTCTGGCGTCTCCAGCAGCTATGAGCCCAGACATAATAGATATTTCTGCGTGAATGAACATTCTTATGCTCCTTTGCCCAAAGTAGTAGGCTGTTTCTTAGCATTGCTGTAAACTCCCAAAGCTGTGTCCGGTTCAATGCAATAAAGAACATCGGATTAATGTCTATGAACAAAGACTCTTCCAACATCTGACTAATCATCATCCAACGCATTGCAAGTACCTTATCCGAATCTGTAAGATACAGCGGGTCATGAAATAAGGGTAGCAATCTAACTTCCCGGTAATATATACATTCTTTCATACGCTTCCGGGTTTCAATAGAAAGTTCTTGGCGGGTATATGGATTGATAGGTTTTAGTTTGTCAATTGACAATTGAAATATAGATTTGATGTCAAACCAAAAAACTTTTCCATCCTCGTGGAAAGCAAAATAATTAAAAGGATGAACCTTTTCTTCTGAGGTAATCACATCTTCTTCATTGTGACATAGTGACCTTTTTAGGACACCGGGTCCGGCCATATCAAGCAGATATCTAACAAACCAACCACGCCATATTTTTTGAATCTTGACTGCACTTTCTGCTACCGGGTTTACATCGGCCCATAATCTAGGATTCTTCGACTTTGCATGTTTTCCACAGAATTGAAGATTCTTCAATGCCTTCGATGGACACCGGTCATTCGATATCTTATTTTTACACGAGCCACAGAGCATTTCTTATCTAATATACAGTTCTTTCTTGAAAACGGATTTACATGTTGATAACCCAATAGTAATAACAACAGCAAACATGTCTACAAACGCAATCGTAAACGCAAGCAACGCAAACATCGCTCAGGTCTCTTTCACAGAGGCCAAGCGCAATAAGCAGGGAGGTCTGAGTGTGTCATTTAAGTATGACGGCCAGAACTTCGCGCTACGCCTTCCACGGATGGCATTTCCCGGCGGCCTCCTTCAGCGGGAGGACGAGAAGACCGGCAACGTCTCGTATTCACTCATCGGCTCCCTCAAGGGCTGTGACCCATACGCGAAGGCCCGCTCCACCGGCACCGATGACATGTCTAACCTATACAACTTCCTTCTGGACCTCCAGGAGAAGCTGATTCAGGCGGCAACTGAGAACAGCACCAAGTGGTTTGGCAAGAAGCGTGGCGAGGAGTCAATCCGCGACAGCTTCAACGACCGCAGCATTCTGAGTGTGTCATCTGACAAGAACGGCGACGAGTATGTTCCCAACGGGAAGTACCCGCCCTCATTCCGGCTCAAGATTCCCGTGTACGACGGTCGCATCTCTATGGATGTGGTCGACGCATCCACGAAGCCCGTGTTTCTGACACTGGATTCGCTCCGCTCCGTCTTCCCGAAGGGCGTAGCAGCGAACCTGATTGTCAGCGGCTCGGTCTACATCATTGGCCAGTCATTTGGCGTCACTTGGCGTGTGTCCATGGCGCAGGTATTCCCTCAGACTCGTCTGACGGCTGCCAGCGCCTTTGAGGCGGTCCCCGATGAGGGGGCTGCTGAGGAGGACACGGCTGCAGAGAATGCTACTCCTGCTCAGGAGTCTCAAGCGGTTGAGCTCCCAGTAGTGGAGTCTGCTCCCCCTGAGGCTCCGGCTCCGGCGCGCAAGCGTCGCGTTGCAGCCCCAGTCTAGACCATACCAATGAGTCTGGCGGAGGCTGATACATAACAAATGAATCATCTATAAAAAGAGGATTGGTGATTATCACCGCCTTTTTCACTGCTGAACACATCGGTGAAAAAGACTTTCCACACGAGCATTCATAAATATCCGGTAATCCATTCGTGATATATTTGGGTAGAATGATTCGGTGGCATCCTTTAAGCAGAATATCTGAATCCATAGCGTCTTGATAGGCCTCAGATGATAAGAGTGTAAAGATAGATTCCCCTGCTTTCCAATCTTCTTGAAGCAGAGTACCAAATGGTGAATCCCGGAACCAAAGTGTCTTAAATCTAGAATGGTCTTCTGATTCATGCTCTGCCAATCCTACCCGGTTTAAATCATCATCGTACAACCAATAGACATCAAGTCCTTCATTTTTATATGATGCATCTAGAGCTCCTCTAAAAACAGTTCTATCAGAATATGCCCACTCAGCAGCATCATGGTCTTCATCATGTTCAGCTATGTCAGGAGAAATGTCAGTGTAAAGCAGAGACGGTCTCAGTATTGAGTACATCTTTGGTTTATTTCTGGATTTGATTACCGTCTGTGCTTACGCGTCTTACGGCGTAACTTCTTGGTCTTACGTGTTCTACGTCTACGACCACCAACACCCGGGTCAGATGACATTGTTGCATTCAAATCATTTTGAGAATTGCTAGGTGTCATATCGCGTTCTACATCTTCTTTTACTTCGCGTATCGCTGTCTTTAAAAAATCCTTATATCTTTGCTTTAATGCATCCGGTATAATCAATACACTTTCACCAAATATATCATCATATTGCCTTCCACCAGCAACAGCGGCTGCAAAACGTCTCATAGGGTTTGATATCTCCTTGGTTCTGAGTTTCTTTGCTAGTTCTCCTCCATGGTTCTCCATAAGTAAAGCTTCATATGCAGTTTGTGTACTTCCCATTTGTATTAATCAAATGAAACTTTCACAGTGACGTCATGTCTGGAAAGGGAGTTTGTAGCAGAGTTAGATAGCTCATGGCGCTTTCTACGCGTATCCTTGTCAGCTGTTTCCTTGAGTTCCTGAAGCCGGGACTCCATATCGGCATGAACAGCTTCGCGGTGAGTTTCTAGGTAGTTAATGATTTCATCCGAGAGAACCCACTCGAAAAAGTTTAGCTGGCCCACGGTTGTGTCCAGACCCTTGAACTTGATTCGTTTGCACCGACAGAATGGGTCGAACATCTTCTTGCTGTAGGCTTTTAGATGACTCTTGTACGAAAGGTACACTATCACGTAGGTCTGTTTGCTGGTCATGAATGCTACATTGAACTTCTTCGCGTAATTCGTTACGAACCAGTCGATGATTCTGAGGGATAAAACTGAGGTACCAGTTAGAATTGCGTTTACTTTCTCTAGGTTCCCGGGAACTGAATAAAACTTCTCTAGACGATGCAACACCCATTGTTCTTGGCTTTGAATTTGTTCCATATTTATTAGTCTCATCGCCTTGCTTGAAAACGGGTTTTAACCCTTGTACCATATTATACGTAAGAATGCAGGATAAGATTAATTACTTGCTCGAACACTATGGTATTGATGACCAGCGCACACAAGCATGGTTTACTAAGCGCGGTGAAATGCTAACTGCATCAGAAATCTGGAAATCATTTGGTGATGCAACGGCTGCTGCCCGGCGTGAATTGATTCTATCAAAGCTGACACCTCCTAAGAAGCAAGATGGCCAGGGAGTTGGTGCTCTAATTTGGGGAACCCGGCTAGAGCCTGTAGCAAAGGAGATTTATTGCTTTACGGAAAAGGTTAAGTTGGTTGACCTATCATGTGTACGTCATCCAGAACATGCCTTTCTTGGAGCATCACCGGATGGATTGATTATTACAGACGATGCTCGCAATGGTCGTCTGATTGAGTTAAAGTGTCCAATCTCCCGGTCTTTCTCGGAGGATACACCTGTGCCAGATGCCTACTATCACCAAATGCAACTTCAGATGGAATGTACTGGACTTGTAGAGTGTGATTATGTTGAGATGCAGTTTAAGTTGATGAACTATTCTGAATGGTCAACAACTGAAGCAGAGTTCAAGTCTTGCTTTGCAGTTTCTGATTCTGGTCAGGTTCTGTACCGACAGATTACTGATACACAAACGGTTCATGAGTGGCAGATGGCTGTTCTTGGAAACCCGATGGATTGGCAGATTCTATATTGGATTCTGGTGAAGAAGCGGCAGAAGCTAACTCTAAAGGACCCGGACTGGATGCCAATGCACTTTCCAGAAATGAAAGCAACATGGGATGAAATTGTTCAGCACAGGGAAGCTGGAACAGTTCCCGCTGTAAAGGAGAAACCCATTTTAGTGTTGTAAAGTTAAATTAACAAAATGAAGCGAGTTATTCTATCAACTAAATCTGAGTTTAAATATTTTAAGGAGTATATCAACTCTTTTTCTGGGTCAGATGAAGTTGTCTTGTATGACTCAAATACGCCTAAGTTTACCGAGAACATTTATTACCTTTGCGTTAGACGTGTTCCATTTGAACTTCTTCCGGCAGAATGTAAGATTGGATTCTTGAATACCGAACAATTATGTATACCATCTAAACTTGCCGAATACAACACATATTTGCGTGATGATGTAGAAGTGTTCGATTACTCGCAAGCAAACATTACTGACAAAGGAACATATTTGCCTTATAACGAAGTAGCAAGTGAGACCGAGTTTCTAAAAACTTGTATTGTTCCTGATAAGAAATTTAACATTGCTGTCATTGGAACTCCTACTCCTTATCGGATGAAAATCATTCAAGAGATTCAGGCTGCTGGATATACGGTTGATTTTATTAATGAGTTTGACGAGCCCCGCGATAAGCGTGTAGGCCAATGCTCTGTTTTGCTAAACCTTCATGCTGATAAGGAATACACTATTTATGAGTCAGTGCGTTGTGAGCGTTGGCGATTTGCCGGAATGCCAATTATTACTATGCCTTGTTATGACGGTGTTCCCAGCGGTATTACAGTTGCGAAGAATCTGATTACGACCTTGGAGGAGCGCTTAGGAAAGCCTAAAGGTTTGAAGCTAGGCCTATGTATGATTGTTAAGAATGAAAGCCATATTATTCATGAAGTGCTACAGGCAACACTTCCTCTGATTGATACATACTGCATCCTAGATACTGGTTCAAGTGATAACACTGTTCAGATTATCAAGGATTTTTATGCAAAGACAGAAATTACCGGTGAAGTTGTTCTGAGCGACTGGAAAGGATTTGATAAGTCTCGTACGGAAGCTCTTCGGTTGTGTGATGGAAAGATGGACTATATCTTGATGATTGATGCTGATGACTTGATGATGTTTCCTGTTGATTGTAAGGTCTTTCTACACAAGGTTCTTGAGGAGCATAAGCCTAATGGAGCAATTATCCAAATTAAGCGTGGAAATATTGATTATGTCAGGACACAAATTTTTAAGGCAGACGATGCTTGGAGATATGTGGGAGTTCTGCATGAGTACCCTACAAATGATAAGACGAATAACAAGATGATTAAGCTTCCTCCAGAAATCTATATGATTGGTCGTACACTTGGTAGCCGGTCAAAGCAAGAAGGAAATAAGTATCTAAAAGATGCCGAGATACTTCTTGCTGAGGTTGAGAAAGAACCAGAGAATGACCGTTATGTGTTCTATCTTGCACAGTCATATCGTGATGGAGGAAACATTCTTGAGGCTATTAAGTGGTATAAGCGTCGTGTTGAAATGGGTAAGTGGAAGGAAGAACAATGTGTTAGTGCTATGAACCTTGCCCGGCTCCTACAGGATAAAGACTGGGCATGGCGTGCACATGAATTGAATCCCAAGCGCAATGAGTCGCTTGTGTGGTATGCTTCATATTGTCGTGCAAAGAATCTGTTTACTCATGACCTTCTTGCCATGATTATGTATGCAACAACTATCCCCAAGCCAAGTGAGAATGTGCTGTTTGTAGAGAATGATATTTACGATTGGCGCATGTGGGATGAGCTAGCAGTTATTGCTTATCATATGGGACGGAAAGACATTGCGAAGCAAGCTGGTGTCCGCCTTCTTCACGACAACCTATTTCCCGCAGAGCAGCGTGGTCGTATCGAAAATAACCTTAAAGCTGCACTTAGTTAAGGAATGTATGAATTAAAAAGATTCACCCGGAAAGGAGACTCTACGCCCTGAATAGGAGGAGCATCAAATCTTCCATCTGGGCGTACAAAATTAGTCTCTTGCCTATAGGACGAAACAGACCCTGCTTGGGTCTTCTCTACATTACCTTGGTCAAGGAACTCCGGGACAAAGTGTTGTCTGCTAAAATAGGTCATTGCGCAATAAACAAGTATGCCTGCAACTGTTAGTGATAGCCATACTGGAACGTTATGATGCCAACTCATTTATATGTTTAAAACGGAAAGAGTTTTCATCTATATCAACAAGGGTAACAAATGGAGGAACGAGCTATCGAGACACTAAAGCGCATGCTGCTAGTTCGCAATATCAAGACTGACAGTGTAGACTCACTTGGGTCTGCAATTGATGAAACGCGTATGTTCAATATTGGCGGAGTTCTTGTAATCTTCAGTGAGAAGGGGAGAATGACTGAGAACATTCTTCAGTCATACATGACGTTTGCAGAAGACAATAACTACAAGCACGGGACGATTGTTGTATCTCTGGTTGAGCCATCAGAGAATGTTCTGGCCTTTGTCCGGGACCATAACAATGACCTAAAGAATCCTCTGTTTCAAATCTTTGAGATTCGTCGTCTTCAGTATGACATTACAACGCATCGTAGAATGGCTCCACACCGGATTATTAGCAAGGAAGAGCTGGCTGCTCTTGAGAAGAAGTATAATATTACCAATCCAAAAAAGCAACTTCCTTGGATTGATTCAGAGGACCCGGGAGCAAAGTGGATTGGTGCTCGGTCTGGTGATGTAATTGAAATTCAGCGATTCTCTGAGTCTGCTGGAAATAGTACATACCATCGATATTGCACCGGCAATGTTCTTCAAACCTAAACATAAATGGAAGGAACATTCGCCTCTGCTAAAAACCAATATAAGATGAACTATGTTCAATATTTTTTAACGAAAGAACCTAGTTATAAGACTGCATATGAGTCTGCCCAGAAAACTATGGATGATGTATTGTCTAAGGCTCCTCCTCCACGTGAGCCTGAAAAACTGAAGCCTATAAAGGAGGCATCAGTTGCCCGCCGTCTTCGGGAAAGCTCTCTGGCGAGTATCCCATCTCAGACGTGGAAGTACTCGTTACTGTTTCCACTACTACTTGGGTCATTTGCATTATCGCTGTTCTAAAGATAAGTAGCAAAACAACTGCAATCAAACCCAGAAATATACCAAGATATATATTGAAACTTTTATGCAATATAGATAGCTCTTCTTCTTGCTTATTCAAGACGCTCTTAAGAGCTTTAGCCTTGTCAGAAGATTTTTCAATTGCCTCAAATTCTTTTTGATACCGGATGATATCAGCAGTTAATTCTGATATCAAAGCAGGGTCAAACTTTCCGTTAGAACTTTGTAGAAATTCCCGGATATGTTTGGCTAGTTCAGAGTTGATGCTCAGAACTTGTTTAACTAACTCTGCTTGTTTAGCAGAATCAGTTTCATAAACTGCCTGCGTTAATCGGCTTGTGTATTGTGTTTTCAGTTGGGTGTATTCATTTTGAAAAGCATCCAATTCTCTCGCCCTATCTTTTTGATATTGACTGATATCCATTACTTTTTATCGGGGTATAATAAATGTCTAACGTTAACTCCAACGGAAAGTTTGGTACATCTATGGATTACTCCATGCTTCTCAACCTTAAGAAACACGATGTCCTGACAAAAGGATATCGTGCGTGTGTTCAACCAGGTAACCCAGTTTTTAACCGCGATAAGAAGACACGTGGATTTGATAATGGTGTAGTTGGCGTACTCTTCCAGAAGGGTCTATTCCTGGCTAATAATACTGATAATGCCACCAGCGGCAGCGGAAGCAGCGGCGGCGGAACCAGCGGTGGCGGCGGCAGCGGGGGCTGGAGTGGCGGCGGCGGCAGCGGGGGCTGGAGTGGCGGGGGCTGGAGTGGCGGCGGCGGCAGCGGGGGCTGGAGTGG
>Ga0114971_10000007_pt1 | contig 121648 bp, 106 predicted proteins | sample M_140625_MF_Meta_FD_87320 | JGI IMG/M metagenome (GOLD analysis project Ga0114971, IMG submission 87320) | Freshwater microbial communities from Lake Montjoie, Canada to study carbon cycling - M_140625_MF_MetaG | ecosystem: Environmental > Aquatic > Freshwater > Lake | place: Lake Montjoie... | reverse complement strand
TCTGTTATTTGTTTTTTGTCTATTATCTTAAACTTCTCATTATAAGATAATAATATTTGTATTAAATTTTTATCAAATTTAAATATTTGTTGTAATAAGATTATTAGGTCAGTGAAATAATATTTACCTTTGGCCCACATAATCTTAGGATATTCTGGATTTTTTAAAATAAACTCATTATAATACATTTGAATTGCCTTTAACAATTTGATTTTATTATAAGTCTTGGTTTCATAATAAGATTTGAATTCATCTCTTATTGCAATGGCATATTTATTTGTAAGTTTGATATTAAAAAATATTTCTTCAATTGCTAAATTATTATTAGTAAAAAACGCAGCTAATAGACAATCAATATATGTAAATCCTTTAAATACCTTTTGTTTTATGGTATTTTTATATTTTTCTTGTTCTTTTTTGCGTTTGTTTCTTTCTAATATATATTTTTTTTTATCAATTATATTTAGATCTGATAAATTACTACTATTTGATTTTAATGATGGTAATGTTAAAGAACTAGTAATTGATAAATTTGTATCAATTGATTTTATTGATGTATATTTGACATAAATTAAAGTTGCATTATCAATATCATTAAATGAGAAACATAAATCATATTTTCTTGTTTTATCATAATTATCAATTTTACAAACTTTTGGATTTAAACAAAATTTATTATTTTCTTTAACATTCCAATCAAATTTCATTAATTCGCATGGTAATTTGTCATTACCATAATTATTAGTTATAATATTAGGGTCATTAGTTATTCTAAACCATCCATTATAAACATACCGGTTATTTTTGCATGTAATGCCTGCAATTACATGTCCGCTTTTTATTAATTTATAATTATTGTTATTTAATATAATTGAATCTAAAATATATTTATTGTTATTATAAACTAGTTCATCTTTTAAGGTAGTTAAACCTTTAATAGAAATATTATAATGTTTTAGATTTAATTTTTGTATTAATTTAGGATTATTTTTAAAATCATTTAAAAATAGTCGTATATAAAAATTTAAAGATTTATCATTTGGTAATTTATGCACTAATATATAATCTGGATCTGTTATATCATTACTTTTTATAATTTCACTATTGAAATTATATCTTTTTTCGGCATTTAAAGTAAATGTAGGAAGTAATGAATAATAATTAGCATAACAATTTCTTTTATAAATTATAATATCCATAACATTTTTATTTAAACTTTTTATAAAAAATGGTAAAAATGATTCAGAGTCAAAACCATAGTTTTTTTTATTTCTTAAATATTTAAAAAATTCTTTTGTGTCTATATTCATATATTTTAAGATGTTTTCAGGATGCATAAATTCAAAATATTTAATTGCTTGTGTCGATTTAATATAAGTATGTTTTATTATGTCATTCATTATTTTTGAAAATTTGTCTTTTTTGTTTTCAAAATGATGATATAATAACTTTCTTGAATGCTGACTATAAAAAAGAGCCATCAAAATAGCATTAAACCAACATGTGCCTGTATATTGAGGTATTGTAATAACCTTATCACAAGAAAACATTAATATCTTTTAAAATATGAATAAGATATTAATAATATATATAGCCTACAATTTTGTATTTTTCGGTTTTTAGATAAGTTTTCATATCATAAAAACAATAATAATTATTTTTATTTCTTGCTATAATTGCTCTTAATTTTCCTATGTTAGTTTTAGGTTTAGTAGTTGTTGTTGTTGTAAGAGTAGTTATTTCAATTGTTGTTATTTGTTTTTTTGTTATTATCTTAAATTTCTCATTATTAGATAATAATATATGTATTAAATTCTTATTAAAATTAAATATTTGTTGTAATATGATTATTAGGTCGATAAAATAATATTTACCTCTAGCCCAAACAATCTTAGGATATTCTGGATTTTTTAAAGTTAATTCATTATAATACATTTGAATGGCTTTTAACAATTTGGTTTTATTGTAAGTCTTTGTTTCATAATAAGATTTGAATTCATCTCTTATTGCAATAGCATGTTTATTTTTTAATGTTTTCTTAAAAAATAGTTCTTCAATTTTTGGATTATTATTATTAAAAAATGCAATTAAAACGCAATCAATATAAGAATTATTATCAGGTTTTTTTATAGTTGTTGGTAGGGCTTGAGCTTCGGCTCTTGTAAAAAGAGAAGTAAATAAACTACTAACTCTATTTATAAAACCAGGTGGTTTTTCATCATCTTTAACAGTTATATCTAATAAATTAATAATATCTTGTAAATATGTAACTTCAGCTATATTCGATTGTTTAAAATTTAAAAATTCGTTTTTTGTATTAGTAAATTTTTTAATTCTTTTTATTGTTGGTGGTTGTTCTAAAAATTGTTTTGGTGTTTTATTTTCAATTAATTTATATATGCGTATATTATTATTATCTTCCAGTAGTTCATAATTAAAATCATTATAAGTAAGTGTATTATTGCTTGAAATTTCAGTTAATGATATATTATTATAATTATGAATATTCAACAAATATTCAAGTTCTTTAATGTAACTTACGCCCAACTCGTCGTTTAATTCATTATTAATGAAAATAATATCAGGATTTTTTATTAATAATAACTCATCTTTATTCAAATAATCATCAATTGTTAAATAATAATTTGATTCAAATTTAATGAATGTTAAAACCATTTGTTTTTTAATTTTTAATTTTGATTTATATAAATCTTGTTCTTTTTTGCGATATTCTCTAACATTTAAATAAAATCGTTTTTGTATATCATCTTTACTATCTAAATCTGAAAAATCATTGCTATTTGATTTTAATGATGGTAATGTCAAAGAACTAGAAATAGATAAATTTGTATTGTTTGATTTTATTGATGTATCTTCCTTAACATAAATTAAAGTAATATAACGATAATCATTGAATGTAAAACACAATTCTCCGCGTCTTGATTCATCATATTTATCAAGCTTACACAATTTCGCATTTAAACAATAATTACTATCTTCTTTAACATTCCAATCAAATTTCATTAATTCGCATGGTATTTTTTCATTACCATAATTTTTAGGTATTCCAGGATCTCTAGTTGTTCTTATCCAACCATTATAAACATAATGGTTATTATTACATGTAATACCTGCTATAACATGACCTGATTTTGTATCTATATTATTATTATCTAACAAAACGGAATCTAAAATATATTTATTGCCATTGTGATATATTTCATCATTAAAATCAACCAGGCCTTTTATATCAATTCCATAAGTTTTTAAATTTAATTTAGATTGTATAAAATGAAATACGTGTAAAAACATTATATTATATCGATTATGATTAATTGATGGTTTTGATATATTATTTACTATTATATAATCTGGATCTGTAATATCTTTACTATCAATACCGCTCCATTTTGCTAAATCAATATTTTCTGTTTTACCATCTTCTTTATAAAACCTTGTAAAAAAATTAGGAAGTATTGAATAAAAATTGGCATAACAATTATCTTCATAAATCATAATATCTAAAACATTTTTATTTAAACTTTTTAAAAAAAATGGTAAAAAAGATTGTGTTTCATTACTATAAATTTTATGCGTTTTCCATAATTTATATAATTCTGTAGTATCAGCATTTATATATTTCAAGATGTTTTCAGGTTTCATAAATTCAAAATATTTAATTGCTTGGTCTGTTTTTATATAATTATGTTTTATTATGTCATTCATTATTCTTGAAAATTTGTCTTTCTTTCCTTCAAAATGATGATATAATAACTTTCTTGAATGCTGACTATAAAAAATAGCCATCAAAATAGCATTAAACCAGCATGTGCCTTTGTATTGAGGAATTGTAATAACTTTATCACAAGAAAACATTAATATCTAAATTTAGAATAAGATTTTAATAATATATATAGCTTATGATTTTATATTTTTCCGTCTTTAGATGTTTGTCTATATTTTCTATTATCTTATTATTATTGTCATACCATTTGGTTTTGCATTTATAAAAACATGTATATTTATCATCTAATCTTACCACAACGGCTGATAATAAAAATAATGATTTTAATATTAGTTCTGGATTAGGTTTGAGTTTAGTTATTTGTATAGTTTTTAGTTCTGTTATTTGTTTTTTGTCTATTATCTTAAATTTTTCATTATGAGATAATAATATTTCTATTAAATTTTTCTTGAAATTAAATATTTGTTGTAATAAGATTATTAAGTCAGTAAAATAATATTTACCTTTAGCCCAAACAATCTTAGGATATTCAGGATTTTTTAAAATAAACTCATTATAATACATTTGAATGGCCTTTAACAATTTGATTTTATTATAAGTTTTGGTTTCATAATAAGAGATGAATTCATCTCTTATTGCAATAGCATATTTATTTGTAAGTTGAATATTAAAAAATAATTCTTCAATTGCTAAATTAGTATTATTAAACAACGCAGCTAATAGACAATCAATATAAGATGTGTCATATGTAAATTTATTACATTCCATTGGTTTTTCTTTGCGTTCTCTAGGTTCTTTTTCAGGTTTTTCTTTGCGTTCTTTAGGTTTTTCTATTTGTTTTTCTTTGCGTTCTTTAGGTTTTTCTATTTGTTTTTCTTTGCGTTCTTTAGATTTTTCTATTGGTTTTTCTTTGCGTTCCTTAGGTTTTTCTATTGGTTTTTTTGGTTTTTCTCTAGGTTTTTCTATTTGTTTTTCTTTGCGTTCTCTAGGTTCTTTTTCAGGTTTTTTGGGTTTTTCTCTAGGTTTTTCTATAGGTTTTTCTTTGCGTTCTTTAGGTTTTTCTATAGGTTTTTCTTTGCGTTCTCTAGGTTTTTCTATTGGTTTTTCTTTGCGTTCTTTAGGTTCTTTTTCAGGTTTTTTGGGTTTTTCTTTGCGTTCTTTAGGTTCTTTTTCAGGTTTTTCTCTAGGTTTTATGGTTGTTTTGAGTAATTTTTTAAATTTGTCTTGTTCTTTTTTGCGGTCTTTTCTATGTTTCAAATAAATCTTTTTTCTAAAACTTAAACTATTTGGACTATGTATTTCTGAAAAAAAGCTATTATTCGATTTTAATGATGGTAATGTTAAAACACTTGTAGGTGTTATATTATTATCAATTGATGTTATTGATAAATCTTTAACATAAATTAAAGTTATATTAGCAATGTTATTAAATGAAAAACATAAATCTTTTTTTCTATCTTCTTTATATTCATCTACTTTACAAATATTTGGATTTAAACAAAATTTATTATCTTCTTTAACATTCCAATCAAATTTCATTAATTCGCATGGTATTTTTTCATTACCATAATTTTTAGGCATTCCGGGGTCATTAGTTGTTCTTATCCAACCATTATAAACATAATGAGTATTTTTACAAGTAATACCTGCAATAGCATGACCTAATCCTATATCATTATTATAATTACTTAATAAAACCGAGTCTAAAACATATTTGTTATTATTATAAAAAATAATATCATCAAAATCAATTAAACCTTTTATATCAATATTATTTTTTTTTAAATTTAATTTAGATAGTATTTTATCATCCATTGAATAAAATATTTTATAAAATACTTTTCTATAAGATGTCATTGAACTGTTATCAGGAATATCTAATATATATTGTAATTTATTTACTATTATATAATCTGGATCTGTTATATCTTTACTATCAAGACCGCTCCATTTTGCTAAATCAATATTTACTGTTTTGCCATCTTCTTTATAATATTTTGTATAAACATTAGGAAGTAGTGAATATATATTTGCATAACATTCCTTTTGATAAATAATTACATCCAACACATTTTTATTTAACAAATTTTTTAAAAAAACAGGTAAGAATGCATCAAAATGATAACCAAACGCTTTAGTCTTTTTAAAGATATTATAAAGGTCTTTCTTATCTGGTATATTAATATATTTCAAGATGTTTTCAGGTTTCATAAATTCAAAATATTTAATCGCTTGGTCCGTTTTTATATAATTATGTTTTATTATGTCATTCATTATTCTTGAAAATTTGTCTTTCTTTCCTTCGAAATGATGATATAATAACTTTCTTGAATGCTGACTGTAAAAAATAGCCATCAAAATAGCATTAAACCAGCATGTGCCTTTATATTGAGGAATTGTAATAACTTTATCACAAGAAAACATTAATATCTAAATTACAATTAGATTATAATAATTATGGATGCCAAATATTGTGAAGAATGGCGAAAAAACAAAAATATCAATCCTATAACAAAAAGATCTATTACAGTAAACGGAACAATATATAAACAATTTGTTAAAAATTGTGAAAAAAAACAATCACTTCAACAGAAAATTAAAGATTTTTGCCATGAAAATATTAATTCTAAAGATGAAGAATATTATAATGAATTAATGGAATTTTGCAAATCTATTTCAAAAGAACCAAAAGAACCAAAAGAACCAAAAGAACCAAAAGAACCAAAAGAACCAAAAGAACCAAAAGAACCAAAAGAACCAAAAGAACCAAAAGAACCAAATAGAATTATAAATAAAAATACAATAGAAAAATATTTAAATAAAATTAAATTACATGATAAAGAATGTATTAAAATTACTAGCACAAGAAATAAATATTTATTGGGTGATAGTATTTTATTATATAAAAAAATTGGAAGCGAAAGTGTATTTGGTGTTGTTTATAAAAGTATGAATATTAACAGACAATTCGCGGATATTCCTGAGTTTGTTACTAAAATTCAATTAAAATCTAAAGAATCGTCAAACGAAAATAGAGTATTAATAAAAATAATGAAAGTATTAGAAAAACAACCAAATATTCCTTTATTACCTTATATTTATAAATTGATGACTTGTAATAATTTAATTATAGATAATAGATATCCTTCTGTATTAGCTAAAGCTAAACAAAGCAATAAACAATATACTATGATGTTATATGAATTGGCTGATGGAGATTTGAAAAATTTCTTATTTAATACCGATTTATCTGAAAAAATTTGGAAAAATATGTACGAACAAACCATAATGTCAATATTTTTATATCATAGTATATTGCACGAATTACATGCCGATACTCATAATAAAAATTTCTTATATCGTAAAATAACGCCAGGAGGATGTTTTTGTTATAATATCAATGGTATAAATTATTATATTGAGAATATTGGCTATGTTTGGATAATTTGGGATTATGGCAATTCGCGACCTTTAGAAACTTTAAGTAATCCATCTTGGATAGAAGATTATATAATTTTTAATTTAAATACTAGAATAAGAGATGAAGCCATAGAGAAAACAGATTTTTTTAAAAAAAATGGAATTCACGATGATAAACAATATGGTTATTTGCCAGCAAATTTAAAAATACCAAAATCTATATTAAAATTACAGGAAGATTTGGCAGAACATATTTATTATAAAAGTTATAAAAAGACTGCTAATAATATACAATATTTTATGCCAAATACAAAAAATTCAGTAACTGAATATAAATGGTTTTATGAATTATTCCAATCTGGTATATTATTTTCTAAAACTCCAATTGGCAAAGTAATATCAACAACAACTTTTACTAATCCTAATATTTTTTATTATATTTATAATAAATGATAATACAAATTATTTTATTGTTGAGTATCGGTATGACAAGTTATTTCTATACGTCATATATAGTCCCAATGGCATCATTTATTGTTCCAGTAGAACAACATTATATTATTTTATGTTTTAGTTGCATTTTATTATTTATTGATAATATTACTTTAGTCAGTGATCTTCAAAATAATACCACAAATACCAACGATTTGCAAATAGTAGGCGATCAAGTAATTGAATTATCAGGCGATAAACTTATCGTTTATAACATAACAAAAATAAAAGATGAACCAGTAACGCCAACAACCAAAATAAAATTGAAGAAAACAATATTAAATAGAAGGCATCCAAGTAATGAAGAATTATTTACAATTGATTGATAATAACATCGATATTTATTTCATTATCAATATAATTCTTCATTCTTTATTAATTCACTTTTAATTATGACATTAGACAATTTATAATTTTGTTTTATATTATTTAACATTTTCGAATGTTCTCTATTTGAATAATCATTGCTTAAATCCTTCTTTAAATTAACATTTGTAAAATAATATGATTTCAATTCGTTTAATTTCGGCAATAATATATCGCAATTATTGTCGAGTTCTTCTGCATTTTCAATATTGTCATTTATATAATTTATTAATTTTGTTTTATTCAATTCTTTCTGGGTTATTGAATAAACTTCCAATTGTTTTAATGAAAATGAACCTATTATATATAATGGTAAAAACACAGAACAAAAAGTCAATGTTATCTCACTTTGTAAAACATATGTTGTAATTATAGGTAATGAAATTACTAACCAATTTGTCATTAAAACTACTTTTAAATTAAATACTTAAATCAATTTAAAAATATGTATTAAAAAGATATATATGTCGTCTAGCTCTTCCAATTATATAAATGATGTATGGTCTTTATATTTTCATGATCCATATGATATGAATTGGGATAATAACAGTTATAAATTCATTACTACTATAAGTAGTGTTGAAGATTATATAAATACTTATAAGGCTTTTGAGGATTTATGGCAAAGAGGTATGTTTTTTATAATGAGAGAACACATAATGCCCCGTTGGGAAGATGAACACAATAAAAATGGTGGTTGTTTATCATTTAAAGTTAATAAACAAGATTTTAACGATAAATTATTTGAAATAGGCGCTTTAATTCTAGGTGAGACAATGGGAAAAACTGATATGACATCTAGTTGTATCAATGGATTTTCAGTTAGTCCCAAAAAAAATTATCATATTATTAGAATTTGGCTCAAGAACAATGAAAGAATTAATAAAAATCTGTTTAATTTAACTACACATCCTTATTCGGTTATTATGTATAAACCACATAATGAATTATAAACAAAAACTCATATTATATATAAATATAATATTAAATTATAAAAATATGTCTATTATTACTTTTGAAAATCTGATTAAAAGTCAAGATTATTATAAAGTATTATTTGATGAATTTAAATTTGATTTAATCTCTTCAAACAATAATCAGCGATTTTTTAGAAGGAATACATATAAAATATATGATTTGGAATGTATCAATTTCCCACCCGTTTTACTCAAAATTGTAGAAGAACTATTGCATAATAATAATATCGAAATTAATATAACTGAAACTTTTATCAATCCCAATAAGGTTAATTATTATGGTAATATAAAATCTGGAATAGCTACCTATAAATTTATCGAAGATATTTATTATAGTGTCAATCTCGTTAATATAAATAATAAAATAGAAATTGAAACGACCATCGATAAAAAATATGATGAAAATAATATTAATGAATTTGATAAATTCATATTGTCTATATTATTGTTTTTTATTGAAAATGGATATACATCATATGTTAAAAATGATATATTCAAAAAAAATATGAATAAGATTAATCTTCACTCTTTTGAGCTAAACATAACTTAACACTACCCATTGATGCAATTCCATATTGCAAAATAATAGGATAAGAATTTTTTAAATAAATTTCTACTGTAGAACATAAATTAGTGCATTTAGTAAAAATACTTAAATATTTTAAACTAAAAACACCTTGAATTATCTCCTGATTATCATTATTCTTGATTTGTATGTTTTGTGTTTCCGTTGCAAGAATTGTTTCTTGACAACAGAACTCTCCCTGGCAACTTAAAATAAGTTTATTGCCTATGTTTTTAATTTCGATATATTCCGCCAAATTATGCATATCTCTTATTATTTTTTGTAAATATGCCGATGGCATTGTAATAATTGTATTAAAGTCTGCAGGCGGTATATCGACATTCACAACATCAATATCTAACATCGATAATTTATATGTCGTTTTAACATTCTTCTCATTATTTTCTATAGTTATACCCAAAATATTAGGATCATTTTTATTAATAAACAATGATAATATATCGCCGTTTTGAATGGTTTTTATTAACATATGAAATTTAAGCATGTTTATACCAACATAAATTTTTTTCATACAATAATAACTCTCGAATTTATCAGCATGTAATTTTAAATGTATCAAAACAATATGAGTATTATCCAATGCTACTATTTTCATTCCATTTTCATCAAATTCTAAATTAACATCCATCAAAATTTCTTTCATCGCATCTATTACAGATTTTATTGTCGATGCCTGTATTGTTTTTATTTCTAGAATGTAATTTTCCATTTAAATAACTAAAATTAAAAAACCTTTATATATGTAAATACAAAGGCTCATCAATTTCAGTATTATCTAAAGATTTTGCTGTTTCACTTATTTTATTAACAACGTTATTTAAATAATTACTTGGAGTTGTATAACCTTTTCCAAATTTAAATGTTTCCTCCCAAAACCAATTATTATTATCATTATTTGCCGTTTTCCTATATTGTATTTCTATTATGTCGTGTAATTGCGAATATGTATAACTCATCTTACTTTTTTTTAGATATTATTTTTTGCATCTCTATATCATATGAATCGCATGTATCGCGTATTTCATTCCATTTTTGTGTATTTTCACTAATAATTGGTGCTGTTTTTTCTTGAATATCCCATAATTCCATTAATGTCTTCGTATGATCTTTGTTATTTTTATTATAAATAATCTCTATTTCTTCTATAGTCAAATTATCAGGTGCTTGTTTTACTAATATATCCATTCTTATATATTTTTATATTTAGATAATTTTAATTTCTCATAATCCCCGGCTATCTTATATGCCATTATTTCAAATGGATGTTCGTTTATAGCAGGTATTATATCATTTATACCAGTCGGCATCGTCGATTTATAACTATAATATAATTCATTTCCACTTCGATCTTTATATATATATTCATCTAAATCTGGATTAGCTCTTATCAATGGTTCGCTATCTCGTCGTCTCGATATTGTATATCCGTTTTCTTTCAGGTATTTATTTATATCTTTGTTATATCTCTGATAAATATGAATACTTTCATGTATTAAAACTGTTATTAATGCATCATCATCATAATTAACTATTTTAGGTGACAAAAAAATTATATCTGTTCTGGTATGTGGAAAACCTTCTTCATAAATATCACCAATTAAAGCAAATTTCCAATTATAACCATTATCAAAATATTTTTTAGCAATTATAGAACAAGTATTTAATCGTTTTTTATGTTCTTCTGTGAAATTATAACATTCGTTTATAACTTTGTTTATATATTCAGTTGGGCTGGTAACATCTCTTGCCGTTAAATCATATTGAGACATATTTGATATATATTTGTCTGTATCATTTCTTATAAAATTTATTGTTTCTTCTGCTGTCATATAAATATTATCTGTATTTGTGAATTTTTCATTTTTCCCACTAAAAGAAACTATTAATATTAAAACTATTATTGATATTGCCACTATTGTTATTGCTATATACCTAAATTTAATCATTACTATAAATATAATGATAAATTATTTAGATTATCTTCTTGTTTCAATATATATTTGTCTATAACTTCTTTTGTTATTCTAAAAGGAAATTCGATTAATTTCTTATCTGGCGTTTTTATAAACCTATGCATATTAATATGCGAATAAATATTATTTATATTTCTTTGTAAATTTCTTACTCCATCTTCTTCTGTCGTTTTGTTAATTATATATCTAATTTCATTATCCGAAATTCTAATATCATTTTCAGCAATATTATATGATTTATTTATATCTTTAATTAAATAATTCTTACTCAATTCTATTTTATCTGCTACATTGTATTTATCAACATTAATAATTATCATTCTGTCTCGCAATATAGGATCTATTTTGTTTATATCATTAAAAGTAAAAAACATTAATGATTTTGATAAATCAAATACGATATCATCTAAATATTTGTCTGTGAAACTATCATTTTGTGTTGTGTCTGTCAAATGAATTAAAGTATTTATTATATCTTGTCCGGATGTATTATCAGAAACTTTATCTAATTCATCAAAGAAAAAAATAGGGTTCATTACTTTAGCTTTAATTATCTCTTCGATTATTTTACCATATTTAGAACCTATATATACATATGAATTGCCTGTCAAATAACTAGAATCACATACACCCGCCAATGAAATAAATACAAATGGATATTTTAGAACATTCGCTACGCCATCTTTAATTAATTTCGTTTTACCTACACCCATCGAACCTTGAATACCTATTGCATATCCTTTTGAGTTTGGATTAACCATAAATTGTGCCAGTATTCTCATAATTTGCTGTTTTGTTTCATTGTGGCCGTAGATTTTCTTATTAAGTTCTTCAAGAACAGTTGGCAAATATTCACTAATAGAATTATATTCAATGTTATAATAAATACCAAAAGGTATTTTAGATACTATATTAATCCATCTATTTAATTTGTCATATTCACTTGTTGAATCATCAGACATATCTTTTAATGTTTTATATTTATTCATTATTATCTGTTTAGTTTCAATTGAAGTTTTTTGCAATAATAATTTTAATCTTAATGGTATATTCGACGATTTATTGGTACTTAGTAAATCTTCTTCAATTTTAATTATTTCGTCTTGGTCGTCATAAGATAAATCATCATAATATGACATTTCTTTTTTAGTGTATTTTTTTATTACTTCGGGTATTTCATCTTCTTCTTTTTCACTAATTGTATAATTCCTTTTTATATAAAAATATACTAATGTCAATATTGCTGCTACTATAATTATTACAGTTACTATTATTATTAGTATATGCCATAATATATGCATAACTTTAATTATAAATACATTGAATAATTATTTCGGTTGTTTTCACGCTTCATTATAATGTATTTGTCTATTACTTCTTTTGTTATTCTAAAAGGAAATTCAATTATTTTATCATCTGGCATTTTTATAAACCTATGCATGTTAATATGAGAATAAATATTATTTATATTTCTTTGTAAATTTCTTACTCCATCTTCTTCGGTCGTTTTGTTAATTATATATTCAATTTCATCGTTATCTATAATAATATCATTTTCGGCGATATTATAGGATTTGCATATATCTTTAATTAAATAATTCTTACTCAATTCTATTTTATCTGCTACATTGTATTTATCTACATTAATAATTATCATTCTGTCTCGTAATATAGGATTTATTCGTTCTATATCATTGAAAGTAAAAAACATTAATGATTTTGATAAGTCTAATTTGATTTCTTCTAAATATTTGTCTGTGAAATTATCATTTTGTGTGCTGTCTGTTAAATGAATTAACGTATTTGTTATTTCTTCACCTTGTTTATTATTAGATATCTTATCTAATTCATCAAAGAAAAAAATAGGGTTCATTACTTTGGTTTTTATTATCTCTTCAACTATTTTGCCATATTTAGAACCTTCGAACGTATATAAATGACCTTTCAAATAACTTGCATCCGATATACCACCCAATGATATAAATGCAAATGGATATTTTAGAACACTGGCTACACCATCTTTAATTAATTTCGTTTTACCTACACCCATCGAACCTTGAATTCCTATTGCATATCCTTTTGCATTTGGATTAACCATAAATTGCGCTAATATTCTTAATATTTGCTGTTTTGTTTCGTTATGGCCGTAAATTTTCTTATTAAGTTCTTCAAGAACCGTTGGCAAATATTCACTGATAGAATTATATTCAATGTTATAATAAATACCAAAAGGAATTTGCGATATCGTATTCATCCAATTATATAATTTTGCATATTCGCCGGTATATGATGGCATAATTTCTAGTTCATTCAATTTATTCATTATTACTCTTTTGTTTGTTAATGAAGTATTTGCTAATAAGAATTTAAATCTCATTGGTGTTTCGGGTTTGTTGGTTTGTTGTAAGTCTTGTTCGAGTTTGATAATATCTTTTTGTTCTTTACAAGATAATTTATCATAATATTTAAGTTCTTCATTACTATAATTTTTTAATAATTCATTTTTCTTTTTTCTAGGCGCCATTATTTAATTATTAATACTAATTATTATTATTTTATATACAACATCTATAATAATAAGATTTGCCACTGTTTTCATTGTATCGTATTATTTCTACAATATCACCTTGTTTTAATCCATGCCATTTTGCTATTACATCTGTTTTTAAAATGATTGGTAATTGTAATTTACTTTTAACCAAATATTTATTCATAATTTCATTAGTTTCTTCTACCGATAATTTACGATGTGGTGGTACTAATTGATGTTTTGTTGGATTGAATTGTAATTCATTCAATTGAAAAAATTGTAACATTCCTTTCTTTTTTTGCAAAATCTTATCAATTAGATTTAATTGAGTTATTGTAGGAGTTGTTAAAATATCATTTCCAAATATTAAAATGATATTATATTTTCCATTATAGTCATTTACAAACGTATCAATATTATTCTTAGAAGCTTTTTTTAATTGTTCTATTATTTCTTGTCGCATTTTTTTAGTCAATGCAAATATTATTGTCGTGTCACTTGTTTGAAATTGTATAATATTACTTTCGTTATAAAATTCCTGTCTATTTATATCTATTTCATGTTCTTCGAATTCGTCTATATTCTCTCCTCGTAATTCTGATAACATTGATTTTAAATTTTCTATAGCCCTATCGATTTCCATTTTATAAAATAATTATTTCTATCTGTTTATATATCATTTTTTATTTATAAAAAAATGATTATTTCTTATAAATAAAAATTAAAAATATGTCTTTCGAATCAATTATCAATTTTATTTCAAGAACTGATTATTCAACTGCTGAATTATCTGTATGTAATTATTTCCGTGGTGATATCAATGAATATTATAGAATTGGCAATGATTATATAAATATGTTAAAAAATACATTCTATAATTATACAACAATAACAGACAATTCAATTATTTTCATCAATAATAATCTCTGGTTTTATATTAAATTTTCTATTGACAATAACGAAATCTATTGGACCGTTAATATTGCCGAAACATTAAATAAACTTAATGATAGAACAAATAAAATTAATAATTTTTAAAATTTTTTTATTCAGTCTTAAGTCTAAATCCTTTCCATCCATCTTTAATATAAATTCCATAAATCTTATCAATATATGATCGCAATTGCTGTCTGTCTGGTTGTTTCTTACCTTTCGCAACATTGTCACTACCCCAATTTTTGAAATCTGCATATACTTCCATAATTCCAATCTTTTCTTTAGCATTCTCATCTTTAATAATTCTATCATTAACATATTGACCGATGATATCGTTATTATCCTTATATTTTTGTGTTGCATTAATAACTTCTCTAGGTTCAGTGATTTTATTTGGATTAATATTTTTGTGTCTTTCAATTAACATCGAAATGAAATGATCCGCATATCTATCAAATTTATCAGACAATTCTAAATCCATCATAAATTCATTTGGTTTTGCTGGATCTGGGTTTTCACAGAATTTTGAAGCAAATTCAACTACTCTTAATCTACGCCATACTCCACCATCTTGAGACGGAATTTCAGGTAATTCATTACAGGCTAATATCATCTTAAATTGTGGTTTAAATTCATAAGGTTCTTTATATAAACCTCTTGTTAAAATTCTATCATTTCCTGACAATTCTTTCATATAACCTACATTAATTTTATCGTTCTCATTCGGTTCTTGCATTACTGCAAATCGTCGTCCTTTCATCCTCTCAATTTCCCCTTGAGCCGAATTAGAAGCTGCTCTTTTTTGTGTTAATAATGCAATTGGTAATGTTGCATAATAATCACCAACTGATTTTTGAATTAAATCTAATAATCTACTTTTACCATTACTACCCTGACCTGTAAATATATAAAATCGTTCTTGAGCTATTGAACCATCAATAATACAAGCTAATATATCTAATACATAATTTCGAACATTCATATTTGTAAATACTTTTTCGAAGAAATCATTGATTTCTGTAATTTCAGGATATTCTATAGAATATGGAATATAATTGCGTTTCGTTGATAATGAAATATAATCATCTGGCATACCTTCGCGGAAAATATGCATTTTCATATCATATACACCATTTTTAAACCCAATTAAATGTGGTCTGCAATCTAACAATTCCTCAAAATTTTCATCAATAAATAAACATTTGCATTCCTTCATAACACTATCTTTATAAGATGTCTTTTTTAAGTTTGATGCAATTTTCATGGCTTCTGTACCACGTTTGTTATATAATGATTGCTGTGCTTTATCATATGCATTATTAGAACTTAATGTATTATAATGAATTGATCTATCTAAAAATTTGCGGCAGATTTCTTCACTCAATGAACGACGCAAATTTAAACCTTCTCTCGTTTTAATCCAACAATGCGAATCACGATCATATTTATACCAAGTATCTTTATTTACTGCTTTGTATTCGCCTTTATAAATAACTTGAACTAATTTTGCTACATCATAATGAGCACCCTCTGAACCTATCGCAATATCAATTAAAGGAATTACCGAATTGTCAATAATTTCTTTATATCGTTGAGGATTATCAGTTTTAGCCCACCAGCGTAAAGTTCCCATCCCTAAATGGTCTTTACGCATTTTATCCCATAAAGTCTGGCATTCGCCCTCGATATAATTACTGCCAATTTTTGAAAATTCAGTCCATTGTGCTAATAATCTATAATCGATATTTCGCAATACCCATCCAAGATTAATCCAATCATTATAACGTTCTGCTCTTGTTTGTGATAAACATTCTGTTATTAATTCTCTCGCCAATACATAATCATCATCATTAGTATAATTTTTAATAACATTGATTTCTTTTTTTAATAAGATATTATTCTCTAATTTTTCTTTTAATTTCTTATCTACAATCGGCAATATATGTCTGATATATTCTTCAATTTCGGTTACATAAGTTTCATTAATTTTAGTAGCTTCTGTTGTTATATATCTCATTGAAAACAATTTAATATATGCTATTTCTTGTTCTGCTGTTGGAACATAATCCTGCATAATTGTTTCATCCTTGTAATTATAAATCTTAGTCACTCTGTAAGCTTCTGATTCTGGTTTTTTACTCCCATACATCTGCCAACAATTTGCATTTATAATTGCCTTGTCTATAATGTCTTCATATTCATTACATAAATACAAATCCTTGAAAATTTGAGAAGCAATATCTAAAATTTTTTTTCTAATAAAAAATTGTGTATTATTATCTATAATCACATGCGGAAAAATAATATGAATACCATCCTTAATTCTATTCCTAAACTCTGTAGGATATGGTTTTTCCATTACATAAGCAATATTACAATCATCATCCAGATCTAAATAAGTATTAATTATTTTAAAATAATTATCTATTATTTTAAAAACATTGTCATCTGTATATAATCTTTGTATAAATGGTTCTCCATTCTCATTAATTGGCATACTAAATCTAAAATCCAAATCAATACGTAATGGACTTGGTTCAATTGGTTTTTCTGTATAATGTAAAGATGTACCATTAGCAATTGCAAGTGAATATAAATTTAAAAATTCATCATATTCATCATTGGCTATAAATAAAGAAATTTTAGGATTGCCAATACTTGTGTTTGTATATTGCTTTCCTTTTTCAACTTTATGTTTTAAAATAAAGCTTTTAAACTTCTCTTGAGCCATAATTATATTAATATTTAATTATATTTTTAAATTATAATTATTGTCATTTTTTTTATTTTAATTTTTTATAGTAGAATGTCATATTGTAGTCCAGGTGCAGTTAATAAACAAATCTGTTATTCTGATAAATCATTGAAATTAATAGCAGCCGCTTATAATCATCTTACACCAGAAGATAAAATACCTATAATTAATAACTATAATGATTTATATAATAATATTAAACAAAAATTAGATAAATTTTTAAAATTGACTTATAATAGTCATTGGGCTTGGTTAGATATTATAAAATATCTAAACAATAATAAAAATTATAAAATCTCTAAAGCAATGAAATATATTGAAGTTAATGAACTCAAACCAGCTCAGCCTGTCGAATGGATCAATAATAAAACCGAATGGTTATCTAATTATGATATTGAAAATGTTTTAATTCAATATGAAAAAGATACTGCCTTAAATTATAAATTTCATGGCGTTTTTACTATCGATTTTGCAACTAAAAATAAAGATGGCACTTGTAAATATTATGATAATTGTGATATTAATATGAAAGATATTATAACTTCTGGTAAAAAATATTTTGGCTTTATTACTAATTTATGTAAATATGATGAACCGGGCACTCATTGGACTTCCAGTTTTTTTATTTTAGATCCTACCAAAAATAATTATGGTGCTTATTATTATGATAGTGTTAAAAGACCTATTCCAAGATTGTTAAAACCTGTTTTTATTAATATTCAAAAACAAATGCAACGATTATATCCAAATAAAAAATTTAATATTATGGTTAGTAATGTAGCCCACCAAAAAAGCAACACCGAATGTGGCGTTTTTTCTATCGCATTTCAAACACGATGGCTTATAAAATTAGAAAAAAATATAAATACTACTTTCAATGATATCATCAAATATAAAGGGTTTAAAGATGATGTTATGAAAATGTTACGAAATAAATTTTATCGTCCTAATATAAGAACCGTATTAAAAACATAATGTTAGATAATCAACAAAATTTATATCGTATTTCACTAAAAATGATTAAAGATAAATATAATATTAATTCTTTTTCTATTGATACATTCAATTCAATTTATCAACATTTTCATAATAATAATTCTACTATCTCAACTAACGAAATTAATAAACTTATTCTCAAAAATATCGACGATATCTTTAAAAAATCTACTACTACTACTACTACTACTACTACTACTCAAGAAGAACCTAATATTAACGATAAAATAAACGAACTTCGCAATTTACGCGAAAATATGATTTCAAATTCTAATATTGAAACTATAGCAGCTTTCAATAATTATGACGATATAGCTATTAATCCTATTCATTTTAATGCTAATAGTAATGGTAATGTTAATGGTAATGTTAATGGTAATGTTAATGGTAATGTTAATGGTAATGTTAATGGTAATGTTAATGGTAATGCTAATGGTAATGCTAATGGTAATGTTAATGGTAATGTTAATGCTAATGGTAATGCTAATGGTAATGCTAATGGTAATGTTAATGCTAATGCTAATGCTAATGCTAATGGTAATGCTAATGGTAATGTTAATGGTAATGCTAATGGTAATGCTAATGGTAATGTTAATGCTAATGGTAATGCTAATGCTAATGGCAAATCATTTATAATAAATACAATTAAAAATACGATAACAGTTAATAATAAATATATAAATTATAATATTTATCCGGCGTATTTGTGTGTTCCGTCTATTATTAAAAAATACACTCCTTATATCATAATATTAATAGATAATACAAATTATACTTTTATTCCAGATAATAAAAATGATGTTTGGGATATTTGGAAACCAGTTAATGATAATTATATAAATATAGGAGTGTTAAATTCGAATTGGAATATAAAAATTTATGATTTCTCAAATAATCTCTTAAATTTTAATGATTTTTATATTGATATTATTGAAGTTCTTGAAATGACTAATGAATTTAATATCAAAGTAAGCAATATTTCTTTATTTGATATCAAAGATAAAATTAAAATCATTTTACAAAACAATAACTCATATGACAATATAATAAATGATATTAATAATGATATTATTACTATCAAAAAAAATAATTTGAAATTGGATGATTTTATTAATAGCAAGGTTTATAATTATAAATTTCAATTTTCACTTATTTTTAAATATTTTCCTAAATAATGAGTGCAACTAATATACAAATAAATATAAATATTATTATTGATAATAATTCTAGTTTGTATTGTAATTTTATTTTTTCATTTTCTCCCAATTCTATTGCTATAGGTTCATCTCCTAAAATATTTATAGTCATTAAATATATTAAATATCCAAATAATACCATCAAAAATACATGGATTAATATCCCAAACGAATTTATATGCATATTTAAATAATTAAATAATATTCGTAATTTAAATGCATCGATATTAATTAATACAACAACTATTACTAATATTATTATATACCATATTATATAATATTTAATTGCTGATGTTATATCTCTTATTTTATTCGTTTTAATCAAAAGATAACAAACATATAACGTACATAATCTTATTACATACACAACCACACAAAATATAACTTTATCATTTGTTGTTAATGCTAATTCTTCTTCAGGATCCAAATTTAAATTATGTGCCTTTTCATAAAATAAATTTTGGGCCATTTCATATGGCATTTTCTTATTTTTAATATTATCATCATATGTTGCTATCAAATTGTCAAATACATTCGAACCATCGTTATTTATAAAACCCGGAACTGCCATTTTTTTCTCAGAACTGCTGTTTATTTCTCGATTTGCTTTTATTTTTTTTAGATTTTTATTAAAAAAATTTAAATCTTCTAATATTTCTTTCTTTTTAACAGTTAATTCTTCTAGTTTTTTTTTAATTTCATCATTTTTATCACCACCGCCAGTTTTATTATTATTATTATCATTATCATTATCATTAAACTTAAAATTACCTCCTCGCATATTTGAACTTTTATTTATATCTTGTATAAATCCATTATATTTATTTATTATAAACTCTATTTGGGTTTTATAAATTTCTAAAATATCTTTATATAAATTTAAATATTTTTGTATATTTTCTGTAGGGCTATTAATATATTTTCCTAATATATCTTTAGTATAATATTTTTTAAGTTTATCAGAGACTATTGGTGCTGATTGAGCCACAGTATTACTAGAAATACTATCAATAACATCACTAATTGGTTTAAAAAAATCTTTAATTAAGTCTTCAAGTTTATTAATTTTTGTTAGTTCATTATCTACAATTTTTTCTTTAATAGTTTTTATTGTTAGATGTTGTCCCTCTAATTTATTTTTTAATTTTGATTTTAAACTTTCATCATTTGTTGCATTGACAGCAATTATTAATGTTGAAATATCTGATAATATATCCGCATCTAAATAATGGTCAAAAATAACAAAACCTGTATTATTTTCAGTTTTTATATTAATTAAATTATCGAGATTTGTTTGAATTAATTGAATTAAGGTAGTATAATTATCACTTTCTTTTTCATGTCGAAGTTTTTCATTTTGTAAGACTTGATAACGCATAACATTTATACTAAGTCCTTGTTTTTTTTTGTCATCATATCCTGCTATCTGTTTATCTGTACTATCTTTCTCGTGTTCAATAGCTTTTTGTTTATTTGTATATTTTTCTTTTACTGTATTTATTTGAGCTTTATATAGTTCTAATAAACTGTAGAAATTAAATTTAATACAGTCGTTATATGCGTCATCAACAGTATTAATATTTAATGATTTGTCTTTTAAAATAAAATCTATTTTTTTAATTTTATCTTCTAATTCTGTTATTTTATTATTCGATAAAATCTCTAATAATTGTTTTTCACTTTCATTAATTGCTGGCATAGATACAGCTATTGGCGCAGTTGGTTGTTGTATATCATCAGAAGAAGTACCACCATAAATTATTTTATTATTACTATTATCGAGCAAATCCTGAATTTTATTTTGTAATTTGTTTTTATTATCATATTCATATAAAGTAATTAAATATCTTATTGTAGTTTCAAATGTCAATTTATCATAATAAGCATATAATAAATCTATTATCGATGGTTTATCTATCATTTTATCACATTCAGGTTTTATGAATTCTTTTATTTTCTTTAAATCAATTTCAATATTTGCTTTAGATAATTCTTTAACCAATTTGTTTTCAATTTGTGTTTTATCCAAATGAGTATTAATTTTACATATAATATAATATGCAAAATCTAGTATTTTATTATTTATCTTTTTTTGTAATCCTATCAAATAATATTTTACCAATTTAATATAAACATTTAACGATCTCTCATTTTCTTTTGATGCAAAATAAAAAATATTTTTTTCTATTTTATTATCATTATTATCATCATCATCATTATCATTATCATTATCAGCAATTATTGAAAGATAGCTATTAAAATCTATAATAGGTAATGTTGATAAAAATTTAGTATCTTTAATTGAATTTACATAATCCATAATAGATTTATTTAAAATAAATTTAGTGTTTATTTCTGTTATATTACGAGGTTTATATCGTTTTTGTAGTAATGTTATCAATTCTTTATAATTTTTTAATAGTTTAACTGATATCTTTTCTTGTTTTCTTGTCATTCTCATCTTAAGATTAGTCAAATCTGTAAAATCGTAAATATCTAATGTAGGCAAAATATTATCATATTTATTACCATTTATAATAAATGTTTTCGTAATTTTATTTAAAATATTTATATATGCAAAAGTTAAAAAATTATCATAACCTTCAATATTATTTTCAGAAGTCGTTGAATAATTATAAATAAACGATAATATATATTCATTAGATTGTTTATTTTGAGGTATTGCTTCAATTTTCTTGAGATCCAAATTTTTCTTTAAGAAACTTATAAATTTACTCTTATTTTGATGCAAAAACAAATTTTCAAGTTTATTATAAATATCAAGATAATTTTCAGTTATATTCAATTTTAATTTATCATTCAATATAGTTATCTTAATATTCTTATTTGATGAAGCTTTATCTAACAATTTCTTATAATTATCATATACATATACCATAAATATATAAAAAACTATCTCGTCGCAATCATAATAATTTAATAACAATACATCACTGTCATATAATTTATCTATTAATCCCTGCAAATCATCAAAAAAATTCTTAAATGTTAAATTAATATTATCATCAAACCCATTATAAATAATCAAATACAACAAATAAATAATAAAAGAGCTATCATTATCAAAAATTACCAATAATTCATTTTTAATATCATTATCCTCAATCTTATAATAATAATCATAAATATCACTTATTTTTAGTGATATCTGTTTAGTTCCTCCAAAAATATGTTTTTTGTCATAATCTTTTATATAATTAATTAATTTATTTAAATGTTCTAATTTTGATATTTTCATATTATTATTATGATGTAACCATAATATATATAGTATATTATAATAACATAATTTTTTTGATAGTTCAACATATAGGGCATATGTTGAACTGTTTTCTACTGTAGCTATATTATATGTTATTACATATAATATATCTATTATAAATGTATCAGTATTCGTGTCATATTTATTTTCATATAAATAGGTATATATATAGTATAAAACCGTAGTTAGATAATATATAGTAATAAACTCAATATATGACCAACTATTGTTGTGGTTTTTTATATAATACAAGTCATATATATCAATTAGTATATTACTAATTGCATAATATTTGTTTAAGTCGTTTATAGTATATTTAAATGAGGTTAATGATCGGGTATTATCGGTTCCAATATAGTTTATTAGAAACTGGATATTTGTTATCGGGTTATCCGGCATAGGTTGTAGTAACTTTAACTTATTCAGTACTATATTTAATCCTGTTATGGTATTATATTCGCTATCAGGATAATATAATATTTTTATAAAATCAATAAATATATTGAAAATATATTGAATGTCGTTGTCACTGTGACTGACTGTTTCTATGAGACCATCTGGTTTTATGTATTCGGATGTTGCTTTTTTAATTGTTTCAGTTATATTATAGACGTTTGTAGTTACATATTCATGTTTAATACTAGTAACATTTTGATTACGTATATAGTTATCAATAGTTTTTACCGCTAAATCAGTTAAAGTTAGATCGCTTATATCTTTTATCCAATCTTGTGCTGCTGGTTCTGCTGCTGGTAGTGGTTCTGCTGCTGGTAGTGGTACTGGTAATTGTAGTGATGCCGCTGTTACTGCTGTTACTGCTGTTACTGCTGTTACTGCTGGTTCTGCTGTTACTGCTGCTGCTGCTGTTGATGCTGTTACTGCTGCTGCTGCTGTTGATGCTGTTACTGCTGGTTCTGCTGCTGCTGTTACTGCTAGTTCCTGTTCTTCTTTTATGTTATCGATATTATTTATATTTAATGATTTTAATATATCTGTAAATTTACTGGTATCTAAATCATGTATTTTTAATACTAGATTGGAAATTATAAATTTAAAATAAATTATTAAATTATCGACATCTGAATCTGAATATGGTATAGTAGCATTTAAAATTGCATCTAATTCAGTAAATATATTAGTATATAATTTGTTTTTACCAATTAATATCTTACTTTTAGGTTTATATGTTTCATCATCATTTTTAGTATATTTCATAGTAAATTTATATTTGGTGGTTATATCAGTAGAATCTAATGGGAAATAACCATTACTAAAACTAAAATTATTTAATATTATATGTATATATATGATTTGTAAAAAATAAATTGCAAAATCTTTTTTAATATTTTCGTCTTTATTTTTATCAAAAGTTTTTGTAAATAAGTTACAAAAACTCTTTAAATATTGTATATTTTTTAATTGTGTATTACTATAATATTTTAATAATTGTATTATTGTTATTATTAATTCAAAACAATCATTTTTAATATCATTATAATTAGTTACACTATCATTTTTAATGTTTGTATAGCTTATAAATAAAATTGATGATAATTTGTTAATTATAGCAATTACTGTAACTACTGATTCATATATATCTAATTTATCTTTTAAGTTTAATGATAATTCTATAAGTTTTTTGATTTTATTAGAATTAGTATTAAACACAGATATTGTATTCAAATTCTCAATATTTATATCATCAAATAATAATTTAACTGGGTTTAATTTTAGATTATTAATAATTTCGGTTAATCGTTTTATAATACCTTCATTTTTTTTTGCAATTATATCTTTTACATTTGATTTTCCTAGTAATATTGCAATATCTGTAGTATCATATTCACTATTAGCAAAGGTTTTTGTATCGTCTATAAATTTATCATAAATAGATATTATGTTTATTGATGATGTTCCACCTTTAAATTTATTTTCTTTTTGAAATACATTATTACAAATTTGACAAACTATGCGTAATTTTATTATATATTGAATTGAAAATTTATCTATATCGTTGTTAAGTGCTCCAATAATTTTAGGTATTATAGATATAAAATCGTCAAATGATCCGAGTGTACCATCAATTTTCGTATGAATTTTCGTATAAATTTTTGTTTGTTTTTCATTAGTTTTATTTATTTTATCGTGATTGGCATTATTTATTAACGTCAACATCCCCGAAATATCTAATAAGTTGTTTTCAATATTTTTAATATCAAATTTATCATTCATACCACCGGCATACCCTGTATATACTTGGTTGATTTTTGTATTTAGAGGAAACGTAGGAATTGTAGGAATTTTAGTAGTAGCAATATCAAAACTTTGCTTAAGTATTGCAGTAATAAGTTCAGTGTCAATTATATTTTGAACATGTTCTTCAATATATAAATTAAATTGTTTAAGTTTATTAATTATTATAGTATCTGTATCTTCATCTTTTATTAGATATTTTTTTTCAATATCTTCCATATCATCAATATTTGAAGTTTTTATTTTTTTGCTAATATCTATTTTTTTTAAAAAATATTCTACTTTTGATTTAAAACCATCAAAATCATTTTTAGTGATTTCGGGCTGTGATATTAAAACCTTATATAATATATATATATTAATAAATAATTTAACAAATTCATCTGCTATAATATTATTTTTTTTAGATACTATTTGTTTATTTGCTAATATACTTTGTAATTCTTCTATTTGTATTTTTATATCATTACCATTAGTATAATTGTCTAATGAAGTATTAATATAATCAAAATCATCAAATTCAAGTAGTGTTTTTTTTACATATTGTGTATAATTTTCTAAAAATTGATTATAAGATTGTTTATATAATATTTCTATTTGTTGTTGATTTTGTTTTAAATTTAAAACACTTGATTTTATATTTTTACTAATATTTTTTTTAATTTTTGCATCAGTTTCTTTAAAACTAGAACATGATCTCAAAAATTTATCACAATCACTCTTAAATTTAGCGATATCTCGTTTTTTTTTAAATGACATTTGTGGTAAAGTGTCTATTAATACATCAAAGTTAGTTTGTAAGTTTTGATATGTTTTAAATAAATTATCAAATTCTAAAACTTGTTTTAATAATACCTGATCGATTTTACTATTTGTATCATTAGTAGATATGTCAATAGATTTAGCTGTAAGTACTATATCTCTAAAAATATTATTTGTTGTATATTTATCATTAAACTCTACCAATTTTGTTTTATAATTAGTCAATAATTGTTCTAAGTCTTTTGTTTGAGTAGATAATTCGAAATCGCTATTATGATTATCTTGTATTAATTTATTAACATTAATCTTTATTTCGTCTATTTTATCAGCTTGTAAAATAGAAGCTTCTTTACCAAGTTTATATTTAAGTATTGTTTCTCGAAGTTTTGATGCTGCTGCTGGTAATGCTGCTGGTGCTGCTGGTGCTGCTGGTAATGCTGCTGGTGCTGCTGGTGCTGCTGGTAATGCTGCTGGTGCTGCTGGTGCTGCTGGTAATGCTGGTGCTGCTGCTGGTAATGCTGGTGCTGCTGCTGGTAATGCTGCTGGTGCTGCTGGTAATGCTGCTGGTAATGCTGCTGGTAATGCTGGTAATGCTGCTGGTAATGCTGCTGGTGCTGCTGCTGTTGATGCTGCTGCCGCTGCTGCCGCTGCTGTTGATGCTGCTGCCGCTGCTGTTGATGCTGCTGCCGCTGCTGTTGATGCTGCTGCTTCTTGGGTTATAACATCGTGAATATTATATCTATCTGCTATTTCTTCAATTTCATGTTCGTTTTTTAATATTGTTTTTTTTATATTTTCAATTTGTTTCTTCTTCTCATCAATATCATTTTTTAATTGTTCAATATCTTTGGTTTCTTGTATTTTTTGATCATTAGGTTTAATTTCACTTTCACGTAATGAAAGATTAAATATAATTATAGAAGGTGTATATATATCATTTTTAATTAATTTTTCACTTTCTTCATAACAGGGTGTTATTTTATCAAAATAATTACTAATTTCATTTTGGATTTTTTCATTATTATTAGATGTAGAAGAACTAAGATTAGCAGCTTTTTGTTTTTTTGCGTCTTCTGCTTCTTGTTGTTTAATTTTTCTTTCGTTTTTTTTTTCTTCTGTTTCTGGCTTTGGTTCTTGTTTTAAATATTTTTCTTTGATTTCGTTATCTAACTTATCATCAGTATTAATAGGTTGATTTGAAGAAATTTTAAAATCATTAGCATCATAAGATGATGAATTGGTTTTTAATAGTTCTGGTATAACAACATTTGATATAAAATTTGAAGCCGTTTCTGGATCACCATTTGTTTTAGAACTAGTTTCTATTATAGAAATAATATTACTAGCAATATCTTTAGCAGCATTATCATTTGTTTCTAAGATATTTTTAATAGTCTTAACAGTTGATATATAATCTCTTGCTAAATCATTTCCAGTTCCACTATAAGAACCATCTGCATTACCATAAAAATATTGATTTAATTCTTCTAATCTAGATTTATATGGTTCTTTCAATTCTCTTTTTTCTTTATCTGCTGCATCTTTAGCTTTTAATATCTCTAAATATTCTTCATAATTAGCTATAATTTTTTTATCCGCATATACATTAGGATAACGGCTTTGTAAATAATGTGTGATAATTTCGGATATGTATAAATCGCGATTATTATCACCCATAATATTAATGTTAGTATCTTAATTAAGAATAACAATTAAAATTTAAGTGCTATGACACTCGTTAAACACCAAATAACAAATGAAAAATTACTGATTGAATTATAAATATCATTTTTGCGTGAATAATCAAAACTAATATTTAAATCAGGTTGTTCGGTTAATTTCTTATCCATTGATAATATAAATGGAATTATCATTAAAATACAAATTAGACTAATATGTAAAATTAGGCGATTAAATCCATTGATATGAATATAGAAATAATATAAAAAATTTGGAATACTAATTAATGATATATTTGAAAAGAGTTCAATTATAGGATAATAATAAATTACATTAACTAAAGCTATTATAAATACGAAAAATAATATATATATAACACAATAAAACAGAAATGCATATCTAAAATTATTAATAATATTTGCATTTAAGCACCAGTTTATTAAAGACAAAGTTATTAATCTTAATGCCAATGTTACACCTATGAAAACGCCTCTATCTAATATTTTAATTTCAATTCTTTCAGGGCTTATATTTGGTATTCCTTTAAATCCCTCATAAACTGCACGAAGTTTATTTATATCAATTGCTTGTTTTTTATTAGTGTCTGCTTCATTTACAGTAGGTTGAGTTGTTGATTTAATAATATCTTCCATAGTAGTTTTTGGCGTTGAAGCTAAAATTGGTGCTACATTATGAACTTGATTTAAAAAAGATTGCATAGGTGCTATTGGTTTATCGATAATATAAGAAGCACCACCTGTTTTTCTAAAATTTTTAATAACATCATATAATTTATCATATTTATTATTTTCGAGTATATGTTTCAAATTATCAACTACTTTCTCCCTATCTTTTGCATTTAATATATTCAAATTTTTAGAAATATTAGCTATTTTTTCTTGTAGATCAGTATGATAAATTTTAGCATCATGTAGAGTATATAAAAACTTACTTAATGTATCGGGATCTTTCAAACCATTAATAAATTTAACATAAAAATTATATCGTTTGGAGTTAAATTGTCTTACAAAAGAATCAGGAATAATCAAAGAACTTAAATTAAATGTTGGTGTATTTGGATTTTTAATATTAGTCAAATCTCTAAAACCAAATATTAATTCTGCCATTTCTATTATAATGTTTCATTATTTATGTATATGAACCATATACTACCTATAATTATTAAGGTTAATACAATACCTAGCAAGATATATGTATATATATAATAATAATTCAAAAATATAAATCTCAAAATTAAAATACAAATTAAAATGATAATAATTATAATAGTTATGAAAATTGGATAAATATTATAACTATTATAAATTTTGCGATTATTATTCAATTTATCCAATAATACATTAAAATCATTATCCTGGGTTTTTGATCCCAATGTTTGATAATAACTCAATAATATGTTATTTAAGGGAATATAGTTTGCATCAAAATATTTAAATATAGTTTCGTCTTTTAAATCTTCATTGTTACCTACAAAATAATAATTAATAGTATTATCCGTACAATTTGCAGAAGTCATATTAATTATATATTAAGATTTTATAAATACTGATTCGCCTAAAAATATTAATAATATTACTAATAACACCGGAAAATTATATGCAACAGCATCTGTATTATTTTTCATTATCAATATTTGTTTAGTATTTATATTATTATATTTATTATAATAATTGCAAGCAATTGTTAATTCTTTTCGTAAGCTAGAAAGATCAATATTATCTTCTTCCGTATTATAGAATTTATAATTCGAAATTATTGAATCTGTCATAGATTGCATAGACAAATCAGCAGCATTATTTACATTATATTTTAATAAATACAAACAAATATTAAAAAAATAAGTGCAATTATCACTTATGTTATTTATTTCAGTATCGTTTATAGATACAGATACTGATCTTTTTGTTGCAGTATTATTAGTAGCATCACTTAAAGTAATAGTAAAATTACTATCAATATAATTATAAATAGCTTGTTCTTTTGCTTCTTTAGTTAAAGTGGATGGCGTACATAGTGATGAAGCAGCTGTTTTATCAACTTTAGTTTCAATATTATATTTAATTTTGTTAATAAACAATGTATATAATTTTAAAATAAATCGAACAATATAAATATTATTTTTATAAATACTTATCAATGGAGTATTTATTACATTACGATTTATTTGAGTTTTTATTTTGTTTAAATTAATATTTAAATAATATGAATTGGAATCATTAAAATTAGATATAGTATCTGTTGATTTCGTATAAATTATATATTCAATAATATCTAGTAAAGTATCTTCATTATAATTATAAATATTATATAATAATACTAAATAACCATAATAATTTGTATTTATATCTTTAATAAATTTTTTTGTCTTAAAATCGTTATAACTCGATATAGGATTGTCTAAATTAAAAGTATTAAAATTAGTTGAAGTATATGCAGTAAATACCTTAGTTTTTTTACTTGTAGTGCATTCATTTGTACCACCACTGTATATTTTTTTACATAAATCTTGATTATCAAAATTATTAGCAATTGCTGTTAAATTGTAAATAATACAACGCATTATAATTTTAATAAAAGTATCTGTATAATCATCAGAAGCAGTTGTTAAAATTTTAAAAGGGTAATTAATAATACTTGTATCTGCAATATTACCAGTAAAATAACCGCTATTATTTGTAAATGTTGATGTTGTTGATGTTAATGATGATGAAATATCATATTTCAACATTATTTTTAAGTCAGTTGAAAAATCCTTAAAGAATTTTATACGAATTTTAGAATAACTAATATTTGAATTGCTAATTAAATAATATTCATTATTTTTATCATCAGTTATTTTATTTGGTAATTCAATATAAGTAGTATCAACAGTAGCAATATTTGGTGGATTAGGTGATAAATACATAATAATAGTATCAGCAGTAATATCACTTTTAATAATTATGGAATCAGTACCAAAAATATTATCAGCAGAATCAGGTAAAGGTTCTAATATTTTTTTTAAATTATATGCATTTGATATAGTTATTTTATTTAGTTCATTTTTTATAAATTCATCAAAGTTTTTTGCAATGATGTCATAAGGTATTTTTACAGCGCCTTTTATACTACTAATATTAGCATCAATATCAGTAATTATAGTTGTTTTTTGTGATTTAATATTTGAATAATTGGTATATATTTCACGAAATAAATTATAATATTTGGTTTTTAATTTTTTAATATCTGTGTATAATAATACTTCTAATCTATCAATAAATTTATAAAGTTGATAAGATTTATAATAAATATATAAATTTGAATATATATGATAATCGGTTTCAACTCGTAGTTTTAGATTATTGCTATAATGAAAATATAAACAATTTATTGGATATTTATAATTAGCTATTCTTATAAAACTAGTTACATTAGTATAAAAATATTTAAAAAGGTTAGTAGTAGTAACACCAGTAGAATTAAAATAAACTGTATAATCGTCTGTTATAACAATATTGCCATTATTACTAATAAAAGGTATTTGTCTAATATTGCTATCAATAATTGCAAGATTAGTAAAGATATTATCAGCATTTAAATTTCTTATTTGGCTATTTATTACTGGTCTTGTTATAATAATATCATTATCGCTAATATTAGTAGAAGAACCTTTTTTATTATTAGTTAGGATATTATAAAAGTTTTCGCCATTAGATGTATCTAAAATTAAATTTAGTTTAGTATTAACAACTGTCAAATCACTTTTATAATTTGCTGTAGGTTCATAAATAATATATTTATTGATATAAGTATTATAATATTGAACTGCATTAAATATTGTCAAAATAGCTAAAATTGATATTAAATATACCATACAAATTAATAATATTTGGTGGTTCTTTTCAAAATAATAATAAACAGCAGCAATAATAACTATAAATAAAATAATAAGCAGATGTAAATAATTATTCAAACCAGTAATATTTAACAATACATCAAAAAAAGTAATCTTTTCTTTTAGATTAGAATTAAGAGAATTATTAAAATTTTCATATCTTTGATTATAATAATTAAGTTCTGTTTCATAGTTCTTTAAATCTCTATAATAACGATCAGCAATTTCTTTATTTAGTTTATAAGCTGGATCAGTATTTTTAACATCATATTTAAAATTATCTATAATATCTGGTTTATTTATAGGTAAAGGTTTTATCGGTGGTGTTTGTCTATACATATCATTAAATACAGTAACATCATTAACAGAATTTAATGTAATATTGTTATTATATTTATTATAAATGTATTTGTATAAATAACCCGATATTATAAAAACGATTGTAACCAATAAATAGACAAATAAATCAGTATATTTAGTTTCTGATTTGAGTTTAATTAAAATATCATAAGGATACTTGAAAATTAACATTATAAAAATAAGTATATAAACTAAATATAATGTCGATGAACTAGAACTTGGTGTAAAATCAAACCATAAGAAACTTTTACATAAATATGCCAATGGGATCAATAATAATAATACAAAAGCTATTAAATAATTATCAGTACAATTTGGTATAAGTTTGTGACAATCATTACATAAACATTTTAATATTTCTTTTGGTGTTGATATTACTTCGTCAAAACTACAATAATAAGGCATTTTATCAATAAAAATATCGTAAAAATATATACCATAAGAAATAATAAACAAAACTGTTATAAAAGTTATGGCAATTTTTATTAAATAATTGAGATAACTTTTATTAAAAATATCTTTAAATAAGAAGTTGGTTTTATTATAAACTTTAAATCGGTTGGTTTCGCATTCAATTGTTTGTATATTATTAAATTTGGAGTTGAAAGTGCCATAATTATAATTATAAGTATATTTGAAACTAAATAACCCGATATTATATAATTCGTCAATAATAATAATCATAGTAAAAACTAAGGTTATTACTATTAATATATTTGTGATAAGATCAAACTTATTTTTAATTTCCATTTTCTATATAATAGAAACACATTATATTAATTATAAAATAATGTCCTTATGGATAAGTTTTAAAAACAATTTTAAAGAAATTATATCAAATATTGATGAATATATTTTTTTATTACATTCATATGCAAAAATCGAATATAATTTATTATTGTTTTCTTATATAGGATTTCCAACAGAACTATTTATAGACGAATTATTAAAATTAAAGTTCAATATAATCAATTTAAACAAAAAAGAGTTGGTTTGGAATAAGAATATTATTTATTATGAAAATCAATATTTTCTGGAGATTGATTTGAATAATCCCAATATGCCAAATAATTATTCTTTTTTTACTGAGATGGTATTATTTATAATAAAAAACAAACCGATGATAAATAATAAACATTTGATTATAATTAAAAATATAGATAAACTAGAAGATTATTCTTATGCATTTCGAATTATTCTAGAAAGATTTTATAATAATGTTTATTTTATATGTACTACGAATAAAATATCGAAAATCGAATCACCAATAACAAGCAGATTTTCGTTAATAAGATTACGATTATTCACAATAGAAGAAATTGAATTTATATTAAATAAATATTTATCCAACAATAAAAAAATAAAAATTTTAAATAGAAATATAATTTTCCATATTTTTATGTTACAAGTTTATATAAATGAACCGTTATTAGTAACAGATGATTTTTGTAAATATAATTATCCGCCTATTAACAATTTCGTAAATTCAAAATATGATTTACATGACATTAGACAATTTTCATATAAACTATCACAATTTAATCTGAGTATAGTTGATATTATCACTGATCTATTAAAAATCTATGATAACGATAAAAAAAAATTGGAGATAATACGAATAGGAGCCGAAATAGATTATTTATTAACAGTTTCAAATAAAGGCAGAGAACCTATATTTATAGAAAATCTATTATGCCAGATTTTAATATAAAAAAAATGATAATAATAATTAAATAATCAAATATGAATTTTTGCGAAGTATGTCACAATATGAAATATATAAAAACAAATGCCGATAAAAAAATGGTTTATTACTGCAAACATTGTGCGTATGAAAAAGATGAAGAAAGCACAACGGCTATAAAGATATCTGAAACCATTTATACAGAAGATGAATTATTATATAATCAGCATATTAATAATTATTTGCGATTTGATCCAACATTAAGAAGAATTAAGGATGATAAAATTAAATGCACTAATTGCGATATCCCGGATGAAAAACGCCAGATAATACCAATTAAATATCATCCGTCACATATGAAATATTTTTATGTGTGTGATAATTGCGGTTTTACCTGGAGAGAAAATAAAAAATGATTTTAATTATATAAGAAACAATCAAACAAAAATAAATAATGACAGAAAATATTAAAGTGCCTTTTGATGATTGTGTTAAAGTTTTTGCTTCTTTAGATAATAAAAAAATCAGTAAATTGATTATGACTAAATATGAATTCAATTTAATTATTAGCCAACGAGCCGTTCAATTATCTCAAGGTCATCCGCCGTTCGTTAGTGTAGATAAAACCATTAAATCTAATATGGACTTGAGGAAAATTGCATTAGAGGAATTGAAACAGTGTAAAATACCATTCATAATAAAACGACCATTACCTAATGATAAATATGAATTTGTAAGAATTCGCGATTTAGATTTGAGTGCTGTAAAATATATGATTGATTTGTAAGATATAAAAAAAATTTATTATTAATATATAATGCTATATTCCATTATTTTGGCCTCTACCTTAGACGGTGGTATAGGTTATAATAATGATATTCCATGGAATATATACGATGAAACCAAATTATTTAAACAAATCACAACAAAAACAGAAAATCATAAAAGAAATGTCGTAATAATGGGTAGAAGAACTTGGGAATCGTTATATTACAAACCTTTAAAAGACAGATTAAATATTATTATAACAAGTGATATTAGATTTGCAAATACCGATAATGCAAAATTTTTTCGTAATATTGAAAATGCGTTTGAATATTGTGAAAATAGAATAGATATTTATAAAGTTTTTGTAATTGGTGGTAAAATGATTTATGATTTATGTTTTAATAAATATTCAGCTAATATTGAAAATGTTTATTTATCAATTATAAATAAAACTTATAATTGCAATACAAAAATAAATTTAAAACCAATTTTAAAAAACTACGAAGCTTTAATTGATAGTGTTATATTTCATAATGAATTTTTACATATGAAAATGATTAAAAAACAAATTTCTCAACAATAAATACCTGGTTTTGTAAAACATTCTTTTATATCATCTTGACAGAATTTATGCATATTAATGCAATTATTTAGGATTTCATTAAATACCGGAACATATCCCTCATTTTTCTTCAAGTTAATTACAGCATCTTGCAAATATTCCAATGCTTTGTTGTAATCATTTTTTTTATAATACATTAGACCGATTAAATGCTGGAATTCAGGATTTGTTTTTCCGTGTTTATTGTGAAAGTCTAATATATCTTCGAATATTGTTTCATCAGTATCATATTTATTATATAAATTAACCATTTCTACATATTTGTTATTTTGAAGTTGTTGATTAGCAGGATTAACCATTGATGAAAAAACCCCTAATTTTGATCCTTCTAATAATGTATGTTTATTTAATACATATGATTGCAAATCATTTCTATTATCATATATATATTTAGATAAACTTGTTTTAATTGTGAAACGTATTGTAGATAAATAATTATACAATTTTTCAGCGGTTGCAGGTGTTAAGATATATGAACTTTTTGCAAATAAAATTTTAAAATTGATTGTTGATAATTCGATATCTAATCTTTTATTAATTGTTGTATTGTTATTATTAGATACACAAGTAAATAATATATCATATTCGATTTTATTTAATAATTTTAGGAAGTCATTAAAGTTATTAACAAAATCATCTAACAATATAACATCATCTTCTAAAATTAAATTATGTTTATTTGTGCTATTTTTAATTAGTTCATATGCTTTTTTATGTTTAATTAAATTTGATATTTGAGCTAAATTAAATTTAGTTTGAAGTTTCTTAAAATCTTCGTCTTCTATTTCTTCTGTTAAATCAATATTTTTATTATATTCCGCAATATTGGCTTGTATATCTTCTACTGTAGGCGATGTGATATAAGCTATATGACTATCTATTTTTTGGGTTTTCATAATATTACGTATTTTATTTACGGTAATATCTATAGATTTTGCTCTCATTGGCAAATGAACCGATTTAATAACATAAATATTTATCATTATATAAAAATAATTATTTCATATTCTTAAATACTTAAGAATTATTCAAACTTGCGATAGTTAATTCTAAAGCAGATAATCGTTGTGTCACATCCGGACGACCTTCTAGAGCAGTTAAACGTCCTGTGACATCATCTAAAGTAACCGAAGGACGCGCTTCAAGAGCGGCTAAACGGCTAATGACATCATCTAAAGTAACTTGGGGACGCGCTTCAACAGCGGCTAAACGATTATTAATATCATCAATAGTAGGTTGAATACGGGCTTCAAGAGCGGCTAAACATTCATTAACATTATTAATAGTAACTCCTTGGGTAGTAGGATTACGTTCAAGAGCAGCTAAACGGGCATTGACATCATCTAGATTAACCGAGGGACCATTGTTTTGAACCACACCACCACCTTCTAATTTATCGACTCGTTCCTTTAATAACGCTAAAGTTCTAAAAACTTGATAATTTTCCATTTAATATAAATGTATAAAAAAAAATGATATGAATTATATATATATATAATTATGATTATTCCAATTCGTTGTTTTACTTGTTCTAAGGTAATCGCTGATAAATATGATTATTATCACGAAGAAAAAAACAAATTAGCGGCGACGACTAAAATAGATACAAATGCGACAGATACAGATCTTAAATTTTTTAGCGATATTCACACTAAAGAAATTTTAGACAATTTAGGATTAATTCGATATTGCTGTCGTCGTAGTCTAATGTCATCTGTAGATATGATGGATGTTATATAAAAATTATAAAAAGAAATTATAGAAATGGATATTACTGAATTGAATATCGGTTTTATATATAAAAATACAATGCAAACAATTATAGATATTATTAATGATGTCATTTTGCTTATTGATAATCCTTCTGCAAATTTATACAAAGATTTGAAAGAAATTTTTTTAAAAAAAGAAAGATTATTTTATATAGGTATAATTTTTGTTATATTATCTTTTGTTATATATTTTATAGACGGAGTTTCAATATAAAATATGTGGTATTATAATTATTACATAGCGATATTAATAATAGTTTTAATATATTTTATAATATCATATCAAAGTATTAATATATTGATATCAATAATTATTATTATTATAATTAGTTATTTTTATATTAATAAAATCCAGGATTATGATAATACTAATAAAAAAGCTTTTAAAAACAAAATAGCAACATTGAATGAAGATATTAAATATCGACAGTATATTAATGATAATAATAATTATTATTTAAAAAAGTTTCCAGAAGAAATAAAATATTTATATAAAGATAATGTTTTATTAGACATCGTTTTAAATATTAGATTTATAAAAAGATATGATTCAGAAAAATATACAAATATATTATTTCATATAGATAAATTTTATAAGATTTATATGTTTATTTTGAGTGGTCGATATGATATTGAAAAATACTTTAATATTTTTGTTGATATACGAAATATGATTATTCGTGAAATGTATTCGATATATATAATCCTTCCAAGTAAAATGAAATATTATTATGGTTTTAGTTCTTTTGACGAACTAAAAAAAAGTATTAATAATTTTATGGAATATTCAGCAAAATTAATAAAAATAATTGAAAGATATGGATATCAAGAAAAAAATATTTATTATCTAAATGATGTAAAATATAAACCTTATGAAAATAATTATAAAAATGATGTTTTTTAAAGAAATGACCGTTCGGTTAATCCTGCTGCAGGAAATGCATATTGATTAGTATAATCTAAATCACTATAAAATGTTGCACTGGAATAAGAACCTAATGATCCGCCACCACTTCGACTTGAACTTGAACTTCTTCTATGCGCTTTTATAACTAAATCATAATTTTTTTTGAATAATTTAAGAAGTATTGATATAAAATAACGCATTGTCACTATTTTTTTTTTCGTTAATATTGGATCTCCTCCACCGTTAAGCACTAAATTATTAAAATAATTAATATCAACATAATTACTTAATGAAGATACAATTGACATTATTCTATAATATATAATACTTTTTTATTATTAGTAAATAATATAATGTCAATTATTAGTCCTAATATAAATCCTAAAATAGTCATAGATGGTTATACATCTAATGAACCTTTTGTTAAATTTACGCAATTATATGAATGGAATACAAGTAATAATTTTTGTTTGTCTGTTGAAAATGGCTATACTAATCTCAATAAAGTTATTATTGACGGTAATAACAATTCTTCAAATATTTATATGAGTAATGTGAATTCAAATATGATTTTTGGCGTAAAAGGCAGTGCCGCCAATTATATTTTCAAAAATTTAAATACTGAATTGCTACGAATAACAAATAGTTCTGTTGGTATTGGAACTTCCAGTCCTAATTATAAATTAGATGTCAATGGTAATATTAATTCAATATTATTATATAAAAATAATATTGAATTAGATGATATTTATTTGAAACTTATTAATAATTATTGGGTATCAAGTAATAATAATGTTTATATTAATTTGGCAAGCAATATTTCTAATGTTGGTATTGGTAATTCACAACCTTTAGGAACATTGCATTTAGGATCTACAACAACAAATAGTGATGGCACAATTATTATTTCTAAATTTAATATTAATTCAGTTATAAGAAATTTTAAATTTGGTTATGATGCTAATTTTAATTTTGTTATGGGTGATTTTGGCGATGCAACTACTCAAACCTGGAAATCTCAGTTTTATATTAATTCAAACGCGCCTAATAATTCTTTAGTTATTTTGAGTAATGGTAATGTTGGTATTGGAACGGCTGATACTGGTACAAATAAACTAACAGTTAATGGTTCTGTTAATGCCATTTCGTTTATTGGTGTAGGTTCAAATATTACTAATTTGAATTATAATAATATCACCATAAACGCACCAAATTTATCAAATTTAAATAATTGGGTTTATAGCAATTTGAGCGCAGGTAATGGAGCTATTTTATATAATAATAATGTTCGAACTGTTGCTATAGGTAAAACAACAGCTAATACCAGTTTTTTATTAGATGTTAATGGCAATATAAATGTTAATTCTATTTCATTTAATGGTGTTGATATTGCTAATATTTATCCAACATCTGCGCAAATTTCATTAACATATTTAAGTTTAGAAAATGCTAAAAGTTCTAATTCATGGATTAAACAAGGTGTTGTTGCTGGTAATACAGTTAATACATTAGTATTAAATCCGGAAATACAACATTATAAAGTTATTTTAGGTATAAATGAAGATATATCTACTGTTACAACTAAATTGCAAGTATATGGCGAATTAGTAGCTAATAAAATTAGTACAAATAATAGCATAGATATTAGAAATATACCTTGGGTAAATATTATTAATCAACCTAATTTTTTATTAAAAACAGATACAGACAGCTATTATTATTCAAAAACTTATATGGATACTTATTATTCAAACACTATTTCAACAAATATTTCAACAATTTATGCAACACAAGACCAAATTACTACAATAAATAGAAGTTTATCTAATGTTTATACTAGTGTTACTCCTCAATTATTAACTACTGTAGCAGATAAACTTAGTTCAGGTAATATTCAGTTTTATTATAGTAACAGTCTTGGTATTCCTTATTCTTATAATCGTACTGTTTCTTCTACTCTGACAACTTTTGGATTTGGTACCAATTATACCAGTGACCGTGTCACAGTAGATGGTACAATTTCAACGACTGTATTAAAAGCGAGTAGTTATATTTATGAAAGTAACCAATTTTTAAGTAATATTTATGTATCATCTAATGTATTATTTTCTAATGTTTTACCTTATTATGATACTATAGTAGCTAGAAAACGAGCATTTTTGACCGGTATAAATATATATCCTCCACCATCTATAAATATAGATTCAACTACTTATTCTGGAACTATAACAACTTTACCATATGGTAATGGGGTATATAATATTAATACATCAACTAAAGTTAATAATAGTGGTGTTGAAACATTAACAAATAATATTTTTGTAAATGTTACTAATTTATGGACTACACCAGAACATTATACAACAAATGATATAACAATCGGGACAAATGCTTTTACTTCAAATGATTCAACATTGGGTACTACTAATATATTTACATCAATAAATATTTCAGGAAATGGTATTCCATTGCATGGACATTGGCTACAGGTATATTATTCAGAAAAATTTGTTATATCTAAAATTGAAATAATTGGCGAATCAAATACAGCAAGCCTACCAAAAAAAATTACTTTATTAGGTGTTAATGTTGATACAGTTCAAACTTCAATAGGTTCTGTTTCTTCATATGATTGGGTAAAAATTATTGATTCATATTCAATACCAAGTGATAATTATGTATTATCAAATGGTATTTATAGATCAGCTGTTATAGATATTCCTAATAACGTTACAGCATATAAATATTATAGATTAATAATATCTCAAGTTTATTCGGCGACAACTGCAAAAATATATCAAGTTAAATGTTCTGGTTATGAAGTTAAAAAAGAATGGAATAGTTCAGGATCAAATATTTATACATATTCCAATATTTCAATCAATACAATAGATAATATTTCTCCATATGCATTAAATGTTAATGGTAATGTATATACAAATTCTAATTTATATGTTAATTCAAATATAGGTATTGGTAATACATTACCTATTGCTAATTTACATATTGGTAATTTTAATTATATATCAGATGGATCTATCGTTATTTCTAAAAGAAAAATTACTGGAGATAATCGAAATTTCAAATTTGGCTATGATGATAATTTTAATTTTATTATGGGTGATTATGGCAATTCAAATACACAAACTCTAAAACCTCAATTTTATATAAATTCAAACGCGCCTTCTAATTCTTTTATTATTGATACAAATGGCAATATTGGCATCAATACAAATTCTACAGCAACTTATAAATTAAATATAAATGGTCCTATATTTCAAAATGGAGATATTAATACTACTTCCAATATTTTTTATAGTAGTATTTATACTTCTAATAATATTAATATAAACTCTAATTTATATGTTGGGTTAAATATTAACAGTTCAAACTTGTATGTGTCAAATATTGTTAATATTGGTGGTATTGTTACAATGTCTAGTAATGTTGGTATAGGAACAACAACAAATTTAACTGGAACCATAACAATAAATTCAACAGCTAATAATTATGGTATTTGGAATGGTGCTGTTACTTTAAATTCAACACAATATATAAATAGTTTTATTGGTAAAAATAGTACAAATGGATTTATTACTAGATATTATCACACTAATGACACTAATTCAAATAATTATTTAACTTGGATTGCATCAGGACAATCAACAAATATTTTAACATTAACTTATAGCAATTGTGTAGGAATTGGCATAACAAACCCACAAGGACTTTTTCAAATAGGCAATGGAGGTAAAATTAGAATTGGTATTGATGATAATGATTATTCTATTTTTGGAATTACTGATAATGATAATAGCAATAATACAAAAATTCATTTAATTGGTGGTACAACGAAATCAATTAATTATAATACAGGCGGCGGAGGTCATTATTTTAATGTTTTAGGTGCTGAAATGATGCGAATGGATTATTTAGGAAATATTGGAATTGGTACAACGACTACAACAAGCAGTTATAAATTAAATGTTAATGGTTCTATTTATTCTTCAAATAATATTTATATAAATAGTAATATATCTATTGGGTCGTTATCTACTCAAACTGATGGTAATTTAATGATAGCAAAACGAGATATTTCAAATAACAATAAATTAACAAAAATAGGTTATGATTCAAGTTTTAATTTTATTATTGGTGATAATACAACTTCATCAACATGGGTAAAACAATTTTATATAAATAATGCAGCTCCTGAAAATTCATTATTAGTTAATTCTAATGGTTATATTGGTATTGGCAATTCTAATCCTCTTGGAATATTACATATTGGCAATACGACTACTACAAATGATGGTGTATTAATAATATCTAAAAGAACATCTCAATTAGCAATACGAAATTTTAAATTTGGCTATGATGCTAATTATAATTTTGTTTTAGGTGATTATGGTGATGGAACTTCGCAAACTTGGAAATCTCAAATTTCTATCAATTATAATTCGCCCCAAAATTCTTTAATAATTGATCCAATTGGAAATATTGGAATTGGAACAACTATTGCTAATAAAAAATTAACAGTAAATGGTGACACATCAATTATTGGTTCTTTTTACCAAACAGCACCAGACGCAACACCCACTAAAAATATTTTTACAGGTTTTGTAGGTATTGGAACTACTAATAACGAATCATATCCTTTAAATGTTAATGGTAATACAAATATTAATGGTTATTTATATACACAAAATATTTCAAATAATTGTAATTTAATCCAAAATGGTAAAGTTAAAATAGGTAGTGGTATTACAGATACATCTGGACCTGATGGTTATAATGTTTATATAAATTCTATGACTTGCATAGATGGTCCAATAAAATTACAAGGAGGATCTTTATCACATACCGGAGGCGAATTAACTTTAAATTCTACAGTAATTTGGATTAATTCAAATACAAATATAGACGCAAGAGTAATAATAACATCGAATGTAGGAATAGGAACAAGTATAGGAACAACATTAACAAATATTTTGCAAATAGGAGACGGTGGAAGATTACGAATAAGTAATGGTATTACAGATTATACAACAATAGGAACGAATAATACTAGCGGAACAAATACGAGTAATACGAGAATAATGTTAAAAGGTTTTAATTATACTACAACCACAGAACAGGGAAATATTGAATTTTATGCAACAGCAACAGGTAAATTTTTATTTTATTCGGGAGGTCAAAATACAAATGAAATAATGAGAATAACATCTACAACAGGTAATGTAGGAATAGGAACAACTAATAATGAAAATTATAAATTAAATGTGAATGGTGGTATTGTTAATTTTTCAAATGAATTATATGTAAATGGTAAAATAAAAGAAGAAAACGCTTATTTGTCTAATGTTTATGTTAAATTAAATAATTTAAGTAATTTATCGGTTGCAAATCTTAATTTAAATAAAAAGTTTGGATTTGTTTCCACAATAGGAACAAATATTGCATTTAATTTTAATGGTGTCAATTATTATAATTATGATATTAATATAGATCTTTTAGTAAATAAATTAACCAAAACAGTAAATTCATCAACAGTTAATTATAGAATTTTTAATATTAAATGTTTTTTAGCGGATGGTATTTTTGAAAATCCAAATGGAAATATTAATGGTAATCTAAATGTTTTACAATATGATGTTTATATGGCTGATATTCCTTTAACAACTTCAGGTGTTTCTATAAATGAAATAAAACAAGATTTAAATATAACGGCGATAGGAACACCTGAAAATTTAGCTTTAAATAATATTTTGCCAGGTTTGATAACATTATTAAGAACAAATGATTTTAATTATTTATCGATAGTATCAAAATATAGTAATTTAAATATAAATTATATTATTGAAGATTATTTAGGATAATGGTTATTATAGATCAAATTATTGAATATATGAATAATAAGAATTATCACAATACTGGAAAAAAAATATATATTAATAATGAAATTTCATTAATTGAAATACAAATATTATTATGCAAATTATTAAAAAAATGTTATATTTTTATTGATTTTACTCAAGATGATAATACTAGATTTCAATTATATAATAATATTTTATTTGGATTTGTCAAACAAAATAATAATATGTTATATATTTGGAAAATTAAATAAACTTTTTTAATAATAGAATGAGTGGTTTTATTATATTTGTTGTTTTATTAATATTACTGGCAATATTGGCAATAATATTTTATATTTTCAATAAAATTGAAAAATTTACAATTGTAGGCGGAGATATATTATTTCCTCCTAAAATTACTAATCTTTATAATATAAAAGTTGCTACTTTGGGTAAAAATTCAAGATTTAATGATTTATATGTTGCAATGGCAGAACAATATGAAGAACCTGATGTAAATGATACAATTTATTCTGTATATAGTTCATTTAAAAATTCTAGCACATCACTAATACAATATCACACTGTAACCATGTTAGATATAATTAATAATAATATTCCAGATCCTTCTGTTGCAGGATTACCAATATTAAAATTAACACCTTCAGCTATTTCTGCAAATGATTATATATTCATAGAATTACCTAAACAAAGTGTAAATTATCTATTATCTTATATAATAATTACATATGATATAACTAATCCAACAGCTATAAATACTAGTACAAATATATTTAATATAGGTACTGCAAATTTAAATGTAGATAATTCATTACAATCAATTACTATTATACCAATGACTGCAACACCCGCAATAAACACAAAAAACTCGAAAATTATATCATATACTTATACGCCGACAGGTAATAGTTCCTCGTTATTTTGCAATTTAATTTTAAGTACAACAACAAAATTAAGTTTACCTATTTATATGCTATCATTTCAAATGTATTTCATTCAATCTACAACAAAAATAGATATTATTTCAAGTGATACAATTAATATATTATCTGGAAATCCAACAGAACAAATTACTATTTCATTGCCTTCTATAACATCAGGAGAAAATACATTATTAGATTCGGCGGATTGTAATACAATAGAACAAAAATATAAACAATTATTAAAACTTAAAATACCTTGGGCTATATATGATGCATCAAAAATTGACTCAACAACACAATTTTTAGAAGATCAATTAGGTAGATCTGTAAGAAAAGCTACTATAAGCGGCGCATATACAAAAAAAACAGATGGCAGTATTGGTTATATAGAAGGAAAAGTTAATACATCTATATCTTTTCCTCTCGGTTCTTGTCCTAGAGCCGATAAATTTACAGTATGTGCCATAACAAAATATGTAAATCCTACTACTAACAGAAAACGTATTTTAAATGGTGTATGTGCAATAGGACATGATAATGGATTAGAAGGTGTAATAACATACGATACATATAAATTAAATAAATCTGCTACAAATAATACAATTAAATCAGGTTGGGTTGTTACTTGTTATAAAATGTTTGGTAAAACTGTTGAAAAAACAATTATTATAAATGATGAAATAGTTGGAGTAGATGAAATAGGTAATTATTATGATCCTCCATGTAGTGGTAATCCTCAATATGGAATTACAAAAATACCTAATCCAATTGAAATGACAACATTATATGATGATATAGCCAGTAATGATGAATGTGATTATAAAGATAGATTATATATAAATAATTTAGCTGATAAAACTTATAATTCTGATTTTGGTTTGGCATATTTAATGGTATGGCATACATCATTATTAGATAATGAAATGTTAATTGTATCAAAAATATTAAATAAATATATTAATAGTGGAATTATTGATGATACTGTTGTTCCATTAGCTGCAGCAGTTCCTGTACTTGCTAATAATGATTTAGGGAAAACTGAATCAACCCCTGCAATATCTGCTATGCAAATTAAATCAGAAACATCAACAAATACTAATGGTTTTTATTGGATCAAACCACCTGGAGCATTTAAGGCTAAAAAAATTTTTTGCATTATGGATTCTAAATGTGAAGGTGGTGGATGGATGTTAGCAATGAAAGCATCACAAGGTAGTACAACATTTTCGTATGACTCTACATATTGGACTGCAAATACTGAATTAGTTCCAGCAGTTGATAAAGATTTTGAGCTAAATACAGATGGAACCCCAAGTATTTATATGGATACAACACAAGATGCCAAATATGATATATATAATATAGTTCCTGTTGTTGATTGTTTAGCTATATTTAATAGTCGTGAATTTAGCAATTTATCATTATCAGGTGCTACTGATGCTGATATATATACTGATCCTAGTAATAAACAGTATGGTTGGAGATGGTTATGTCATAATTTAAATAATGGTAACACGCCAATAACATTACTTGATTATTTTCAACATGATAACCGAAGATTTTTATACACTTCTAAAGATCCAAATAATAAAGTTTCTTTAATAAAATATATGAGTGATAATAAAGTAGTAGGAGGAACATATATAGAATATAATGAGTTTAAAGATAATATTATGGGCAATAGATCATCAATTGTTCCACCTTATCCTAATTTAGTATGGTCTTACCAAGATGAATATTTATCATTTGGTATTAATTGTTATTCTAATTATATAAATAATGTAAGATGGGGTGGATCATTTAATGAAAATAGTGGATCTAAGCCTGATTCAAATGATGTTTCAGGAGGTATTGGATTACAAACATTACAACCAAAACAGGAATCTTTTTATTGTGCGGGTGATTATATTGGCTATATGCCTGGAACTAAATCAAGAGGTGTAAATAAATCATTAAGTTTTAAATGGTTTATAAGATAAAAAATAATAATATTTATAATAGAGAAATGAAATCAAATTATTTGATAGTATTGATATTTATGATATTATTAATATTATTATTAATATTTACTATTATTTGTCATAATTTTTTAACGGTAAAAATAGAATTATTTACAAATACACCTACTAATGAGTTCAAATATCCAATTATTACAAATACAGGAAACATTACTAATGTTTCATTGAGTAAGGGTTCTACACTATATAATTTATATGTAGCTTCAGCAGAACAATACGAACAATCATCGGTTAATAATTATATAATCGGTGCTTATAGTTCATTTAATATTGTAAATGGTAATAAATTATTAGCAATATTAAATGCAACAGGTAATCCAGTAGCATTAAAACCATCACCAAAAACTCGTAATGATTATATATTTTTTGAGTTTCCTGAAGAATCCGAAAATTATACTTTAACAAAAGTTATTATAACTTTTAATAATAATTATTTGTATTATGCAAATTTATTTACATTATCAACTGCAAATTTATTAAATTCTGCTTCATTAACAGCATTGTTAAACATACCTGCAAATGTATCTACTTCAGATTATGGTAGAAAAATTACATATACATTAATAAATAATACAAAAATATATTCAAATTTATGTTTTTCAACTACTTATAAATTACCTTCTAGTTATACGATGTACATTAAATCAATTGAATTTTATTTTACAACTGATACAGCCGATACTGAACTAAATGGTAGTGATGTTATTAATATGCTAACAGATAATGAAAATGAATATATATCATTTGATTTACCCGATTTAACATCCGCTGCTGTTGTAAATAATGTTATTAATACTGATGATAAAAGATTGTTATATAAATATATTAAAATTTTGAAACTTAAAATACCATGGGCTATATATGATGCCAGTACTATTAATATTAACAGTACTAATAGATTAAGAGACACACTCAATAGAAGTGTTAGAGATGCTAGTATAACTGGAACAACTCATTCAATAATGAAAGATCCAAATAATAATATTAATTATCTAAATGGCACAACAGCTACATCAATACAATTTCCAAATGGTTCTTTTATGAAAGATCATTTTACATGCTGTATAATATCCAAATATACAAATCCTACAACTAATAGAAATACTATTTTAACGGATGGTAAGGATTTAATGATAGGTCATTATGGCGGAACTGAAGAAATTGTAAAAATTACTAGAAATCCTCAAAAACAATGGCCTATAAATGCTACTTCTAGATCTACAAATTGGATTATAACTTGTATTAAATCTAAAGGAAACGACTCAGAAACAATAAAATCTAAATCACTTATTATTAATGAAAATAAAATAACAGATATTACGATAGATTTTGCTGCTCAATATGACGCTAATTTAGGTATAAATATTGCATATAACGTTCAGAACAGTGATAGATTAAACGAATTACCAACTACAATGAAAGTAAAATATGATAGTGATATAACGACTGATATAAATTCTAAAAATTTAGCTGATTATATGCCGAAATTATCAATTAATACCCCTCAAGCAGTAAATAATCAATATTCTGATTTCGGTTTGGCTTATGTAATAATATGGGATATGGTTTTAACAGATAATGAATTATCGATAGTATCAAAAGTATTAAATAATTATATTAAAAATCCTGGTTCATATATTCCTTCAATATCATTTTCAATTCCAATATATGATGGTTCTACGATGGATAGGCCAGGAAAATCAGCACTTGATATTAAACAAACCACTAATACTGATATTGATGGTTTATATTGGATTAAACCAGATGGTGCAGCAACTGCAATACAAGTGTTTTGTATCATGGATAGTAGTTGCAATGGTGGCGGATGGATGTTAGCAATGAAATCAGCTCAAGGTAGTACAAGATTTCAATATAATTCAACAGATTGGACTCAATATACAACTGTAATTCCTCCAAATGATAAATTTTTTGAAATGTCTGGCATATATATGGATACAACACAAGATGCTAAATATGATATATATAATACTTATAAAGTAAAAGATTGTTTGGCAATTTTTGATTCACGTGAATTTTATGATGTAAATAAAATAAATTTTATATTCACTGATCCTTCTAAACCACAATATGGATGGAGATGGTTTGAAACCGGATTTAATAATAATAATCCAATAACATTATTAGATTTCTTTAAAAATAATACAAGAATTTTTAAATATTCAACTTCATATACTGGTAAGCCAAATGATGCAGTTAATACAGATATTAATACACAAATGGCTGGTAACGGTACATATATTCCATATAATGATTTTTTAACTAAATATATAGATTCTGGTAATAATCAAATCAAAGTACCATATACTAATAAAATTTGGTCTAATCAAAGAGAGTATTTATCGTATGGGTTTAATAATTTTACTGTTTATATGAATCCAGATGCTTCAGAAAAAGACAGAGTTAAAACAAGCCATGTAGTAAGATGGGGAGGAATTTTTAATGAAAATACCTACATAGGTTATAGAGCATATCCATATTTACCTAATTCAGTGGATGTATCAGGCGGAATTGGTTTAGCTGATAAAAGTGGCGGTGATATTGCGTCATGTTGTGCTAAAGATTGGGGTGTAAATAAATCATTAAGTTTTAAATGGTTTATTAGATAGTTCTAATAATTTATTTTTTTTATTATTATAGAAATGAATATAATAACAGCCGTACCTTCATTCGATCCTGTATTAATATTATCAGTAGTTTTAATACAAATAGGTGCAAGACATCTAGATTTAGAATTAACAGATTTTCAAAAGAAATTATTAAAAAACAAGATAATACAAGGTATTATTTTATTTGGTTTGATATATATACCAATAAGAGATATTAAAAAAACATTAATTGTTATGTTGATGATTTATTTAATTGTTTATGTTATATTTAATGAAAATCATAATTATAATTTATTTTCAAAACGGTATTTATATAATAAAGGTATTATAAATAAATTTAATGATATCAAACAAAATTATTATAATAATTTAAAAAATGATTTATTTATTTAAAATTAACTTATATAATAAATAGATATGTCAATATACAATGAATTATCCTACAATTCACAAAAAGTTATTATTGAAGAAGTTAAAGGTATTCAATTTAGTATATTAGGACCCGATGAAATAATTAAACGATCAGTTGTTAAAGTAACTAAAACTGATACTTATACTGGTAGTGATCCAATTATTGGAGGTTTATTTGATCCAAGAATGGGAGTTTTAGAACATAATAAAATTTGCACTACTTGCGAACAAAAAAATGTATTCTGTCCTGGTCATTTCGGTCATATTGAATTGGCTAAACCTGTATATCATGCTATGTTTTTTGATATTGTTAAAAAAATATTAAAATGTGTTTGTTATCGTTGTTCTAGAATTTTAATTTCTCCAAATACTCAAATTGAAGAACTTAAAAATGAAATGACACGTATTTTAGCAATTAAAAATAATCAAAAACGCTGGGAAGCTTATTTTAAATTATGTAATACAACCACTAAAATTAAAGTTTGTGGTGATGATAAACATATCGGTTGCGGAAGCAGACAACCTGATAGATATAACAAAGAAGCATCAATGAAAATTATAGCCGAATGGAAAGATAAAACCAAAGAAACATCAACACAATTAGAATTTACAGCCGAAGATGTATTAAGAATTTTTAAAAGAATTACAGACGAAGATATGGAATTAATGGGATTTAATCCAAAATGGAATAGACCAGAATGGATGATTTGCACGATTCTACCTGTTCCACCTCCAGCTGTTCGTCCTAGTATCATAGAAGAAAACGGACAACGCCGAGAAGATGATTTAACACACAAACTCAGCGATATCATAAAAACAAATAATAATATTATTGATAAAATTGCTAAAGGTTCGAGTGAAGAAACAATTAAATTAATTACAATGGTTCTTCAATATCATGTATTTACATTTATTGATAATCAAATTCCTGGTTTGGCTCCATCTCAACAAAGAAATGGACGCAGACTTCGTTCTGTTTGTGATAGAATGAAAAAGAAGGAAGGCAGAATTCGTGGAAATTTGAATGGTAAGCGAGTGGATCAATCAGCCCGATCTGTTATTACTCCAGACCCTTATATTAGTATCGATGAATTAGGAGTTCCAATTAGAGTTGCATTAAATATAACATTTCAAGAAATTGTAAATGAATACAACATTGAAGAAATGCGAAAATTGATTTTGAACGGGTCTAATAAATGGCCTGGAGCTAAATATGTTAAAAAATTAAATGAAACCGGACCTGTTAATTTAAAATATGCTGATTTGAATAAAATCGCGAATGAATTAAAATACGGCGATATCGTCCATAGACATCTAAATGATGGTGATTATGTTTTATTTAATCGTCAGCCGTCATTGCATAAAATGAGTATGATGTGTCATAAGGTTATTATTATGCCTTATCAAACGTTTAGATTGAATGTATTAGATACACCACCATATAATGCAGATTTTGATGGAGATGAAATGAATTTACATTGCCCTCAAAATATTCAAACAATGAGCGAATTAAAAGACCTCGCAGCAGTTCCATATTTAATATTAGCTCCAAGAGATGGAAAACCAAGTATCGAAGTCGTACAAGATACTTTAGTTGGTTCTTTTAGAGTATCTAAAGATTATGTAATTGTTGCAGATAAACAAATGGCAAATTTGCAGATGGTAAATAGTTATTTTAAAGGAAAATTGCCAAAGTCTAATTATTATACAGGAAAAGATTTATTTTCTGAAATAATGCCACCATCATTATTTATTGAAATGAAAAATAAGAAAGATGAAAAGGTTATTATTAATAACAGTAAATTAATTTCAGGTACATTAGATAAATCAGTATTTCATAATATTACAAATGGATTAATTCCAGTTATTTATCATGATTATGGACCTGTTGAAATTAAAAAATTCTTAGATAATACACAACGATTAATATGTAGATGGTTATTAACATCTGGTTTTAGTATTGGTATTAGTGATTTAGTCACAGATACCAACACCGACACAGAACTAAACAATAAGATTAAAGAAATGAAAGCTAAGGCATATAAAAAATTAGAAGATATGCGAAAAGGTGAAATAGAAAATAATTCAATCTTTTTAAATGAAGAATTCTTGGAAAGAGAGATTATTGGAATTTTAAATCAAACTACAAACGAAGTAGCAACAATCAGTTTAGCTAAAATTGATGAAAGAACAAATAGAATGTTTAATATGGTTAAATCTGGTTCTAAAGGTAAAGAAACTAATATCGCTCAAATTATGGCATGTGTAGGACAACAAAACGTTGATGGACGTCGCATTGCTTATGGATATACAGATAGAACTTTACCTCATTATACAAAATACGATGATGGCCCAGAGGCTCGTGGATTTGTTGAAAATAGTTTTATCGGTGGTTTATCACCTCAGGAAGTTTTCTTTCATGCTATGGGAGGTAGAGAAGGTTTAATTGATACTGCTGTAAAATCTGTAACAGGAGATACAGATATTATTGTAATAGAAAACGGAGTTGTTAAATTTGCTAAAATTGGAAGTTGGATTAATAATAAATTTTCAGATGAAACAAACAAAGATCTAATTGAAGTATTCGGCCCAGAAGATATGAATATGGAAATGTTAAGCGTTCGTTCAACTGAGATATATACGCCTACTTGTGATAAGAAAGGCAATATTATTTGGGGACGAATTACGAATGTCAGTCGCCATGATCCAGGCGAAATATTATATTTAGTTGAAACAAAAAGCGGAAGAAAAATTAAAGTTACAAAATCAAAATCATTAATGATATGGAATAAGGAATTAAAAGAATTTGTAAAACGCGAAACACCCGATATAACAATTGGAGATAAATTACCAGTTACATTTAATTTACCACAATTAAAATTAACCGATCAAGAGTTATCAGAAGATTATGGATATATTATTGGTGAAACGATAGCAAATCGAGATAATAAAGTACCAAAATATGCATTCGTATCATCTGATATTTTCTTGAGAGGTTTAATAGCTGGTTATTATGATAACGTTGGCGAAATTGTAAATAATGAAATAATAGCTAAAACGAAATCAGCAGAGTTAGTAAATGAATTAATATTAGTATTTGGACGAGTTGGTATTTTCGCCACAATCAGAGAAAATGATGTAGTAGCAATTATTGGAGATGAAATAACTAAATTTAAAAATTTAATTCATATGAAAAATGAAACCAAACTCAAACAACTAAATAAGATTACTATAAATAAAAATGCAATTGAACGTTATAACGATGTTATATTAGATGAGATTATAAATATTACTCCAATTTATGAAGAAGAATTTAAAAAGATCTATAAAAAAGTTTATGATGTTTCTGTTCCAGAAACTGGAAATTTCTCAACAATTAATGGTATTCATTGTGTAAATACTAGCGAAACTGGATATATCCAACGAAGATTAGTCAAAGCAATGGAAGATGCTAAAATTAATTATGATAATACAGTTAGAAATGCTAATGGTTTAATAATTCAATTTATTTATGGTGAGGATGGAATGGATGGTTGTAAAATTGAAAATCAGATATTACCTATAATCGAAATGAAGTTTTTAGAAATGGAACAAAAATATAATTTAACTCCAGTGGATAATTTAAATATTTATTTAACTCCAGAAGCATTTAAACAAGTAACAAAAACAACTTATGAAAGATGTTATAATCATTTTAAAGCATTAGTAGAAGACAAAAATTTTATTATAAATAAAGTTAATAGAAATAAAAAAGGTAGTCTTATTAAATATCCAATTCCATTTAATAGAATTATTACGACTTGTATTAAACGCCGTGATACTACAGGAATTAAAGGCACATTAACTGATTTGACGCCTGATTATATTCTAGATAAAATTGAAGAAATGATAAACGAATTGTATATCAAAGATACAATTCAAGGAATGGTTTATTTTCATATCTTATTGAGAGTGTATTTATCACCCAAAAAATTAATAATAGAACAAAATTTTACAAAATCAATGTTTGATTGGTTAGTAAATCAAATTTACGAATATTTTAAAGAAGCCATAGCTCAACCCAGTGAAATGGTTGGTATTATTGCAGCTCAAACAATTGGAGAAATGGGAACTCAAATGACTTTAGATTCGTTTCATGTTTCTGGAACGGCTGCAGCAGTCAAAGCTACAAGTGGTGTTCCTAGATTGAAAGAAATCTTGAGCGCAACAAAGAAAACTAAGACACCAACATTAATTATTTATATGAAACCAGATGTAGCATCTGTTAAAAATCCAAAAATGGCAGATGATGGTATAGCTTATGACGATGAGAGATTAGAACAAGCTAAAAACGTCGCAATGGCAATTAAAAATTCTATTGAAATAACTACTTTGTCGAATATTTTAGAATACAGTGAAATTTTCTGGGATGCTGGAAAATTAGAAACAACTATTGATGATGATAAAGGAATGTTAGAAATTTATAATAAATTTGCAACATTAGAAACAAGTGTAAATAAATGTAGAAGTGATTCGCCATGGGTATTGCGAATGAAATTCAATAAAGATAAAATGAATTCATATGGATTAAGAATGATTGATATATATACAAAACTAAACAAAGCTTATAATAAATATATTGATTGTATTTATAGTGATGATAATGCGGATGAATGTATATTTAGAATTCGATTAACTGATTATGCATTCAAAGATATTGACAACAAAGATGAGATCGCAGCATTAAAAGCAATGGAACATAATATTGTTTATCAAGTATTATTAAAAGGTATTAAAGGTATTAATAAAGTATCTTTAAATAAAATAAAATATGATATTTATAATCCGGAAGAAGAGATATTTGAAAAGGTTGTTGAATGGGTATTAGACACAGACGGAACAAACTTAACAGAGATATTATCAAATCCCAATATTGATGCAACCAGAACTATTTCAAATGATATCAGAGAAATTTACACAGTCTTAGGTATTGAAGCAGCTAGAAATGCATTATATAATGAATTGGTAAATGTAACTGGTGAAGGTTCAATGAATTATAGACATCTATCATTATTAATTGATACTATGACATTTAGAGGCAATTTGATGTCAATAGACAGACACGGAATTAATAGAAATGCCAGTAGTGCATTAAGTAAATCATCATTTGAAGAGAGTGTGGATATGTTAATTAATGCTAGTATATTTTCAGAGTATGATAATACAAGTGGTGTTTCGCCTCAAGTTATGTTAGGTAAGGTGCCAAAATGTGGTTCAGGTAACTTTGATATAATCTTAGACGAAGAACATTTAATTGAATTATTAAAATCAATTAAACAAACAAAAGAAAATAAATATGATTTAGCAGACATTGACGAAGAAGAAGATGATGATGAGATCGAATGTTTAGAAGAAAATTTAACATTTCATATGCCAAAAAATGAAATAGACAAATGTTATTCAATCGAAACTCCACAAATTAAGATACTCAAGAAATAACTCCAAAGATTTCTCTCCAATTTTTAGTAATGATCGATATATTTTTTTTCCCAGGAATTTCAATATTAACGAGAAATTCTTTGTTTGGTAATTCGATAACTTCGTATTCAATCATTTCTTGATCTTCAAGAAGTCGTTCAATTAATTTATGCGTCATACTAACAAGCATTTGTTTTTTTTAAATGAAAATTATTTCATTTTTATTTAAAATTATTATAAAATTATTTCTTTTTTAAATTAAAACAAAAACACGATTTTTTAATTTTTTTATTTAGTTCAATAGCACCTTCAGCACAATAAATAATATTTTCAATAACATCAGATACCAATTCATTGGATAATAACATATTTAAATGTTCTATAGTAGTATTATTACCACATTTAGAAATAATATTATTATCATTGGTTGCAAATTCTTTGATAATATTAATAACTTTATCTTTTTTCTCGCTACCTTTTAAATCTTTATTTTTTTCAACTACTTCCATAGCTATTGTAATAAGTTGAATTGAATTAATTTTACGAACATCAATTTTATTTTCAATTAAAACGTTTTCTATAAACTCCATTATTTTATAATAATAATTTAATTTGATTTTATTTTTAAATGTTCATCTATTAAATATTGAATTGCTTGTGGTATATCTTTAATTCTCATATAAATGGATTTTTCACCAACGGGCGAAATAGTCGAATCAACAATAATATTATAAATAATATTTGAACTATTATTATATTTGTTTAGAATTATTAAAGGTCTATTTAAATAATTCTGTGTTGGTGCTTTGTAGAATGTCGAAGATAATAATAAATCTTCTACATCACCTCTAACAACTGGTTCTTTTTTGTCATTTACGCCATATTCACTGCGATGAATAGTTATAATATTAATATTTAAAATTTTGCACATTGCAATAATATAATAATCATTTGGATATAATGGTTCTGTAGCAGCAGTGAAAATAGATTTTAATAAATCTTTGTGTTCTTCGATAGATCGTAAATTATAATATTTATCCCAGAAGATATTATAATTTGTATATTTTTTTCCTATTTCTTTACTTAACAATTTATTAAAATATGGATCGTCAAATAATTCTTTTAATAAAGGTTTTATTGAATCATAATTTTTAGAATTAAAAATACTTTGAATATTATTTAAAGCTGCTTTTTCTAGATCGGCATAAGTAGTTTTAATATTCAATAATGTAGCTAACCATAAATATAATTCTTTTAATGAATTTCTATTATAATTCTCATTTTTAATATATAACATATTACTCCATTTTGACTTTTTATGCATAACCCATTTGCTATTCAGTTTTTCAAACGATCCCTTAAATAAAACTGGTAATTCAACTTCTTCTACAACATCTTCGTTATTATAAACATAATCTTTATTTTCAAAAGAATTGAAAGCTATATTGGGTGTAGAAGGATGATAAATTAATAATTTAGCGGGTATTTCATGTTGTATGGCAACTTGAGAAAATAGAAATTGATATTTATTCTCTTTTATGAGAGGATTTAAGAAATCATATTTAAAATAAATAATAAAATCATTAAGAAATTTCTTAATGTGTTTTTTAGATATAAATGGCGTTTCTTCTAGAATTATGCGTAATTTGCTTTTATCTGGGTTTTTCTCTAAATCCAATTCCTTAAATAATGCAGTAATTCTAGTTTCTTTATTTAAGGAAAGTATATAATTAAACTTGTCATCGGTCAAATTTAATAATTTAAGATAAATCATTAATTGTAGTTGATACCATTTTTTATTTTTATTTTTATTAATAACTTGATATTTATATAAATCGTCGATTATTTGAGAATGAATAATATCATTTGTTAAAGGTAATTTTTTAATAGAAAGAGTATAATAATATTCGGTCTTTGTTGTATTAGTTAAATCTCCAAAATCATAATTAATATTTAATAATTTGCATTGTTCTATAAATAATTTATAATCTGTGATAATAAGATTAATATCTATTGATTTGCCAATAATATCATCATAAAAAACTATTTCATTTATATCTAAATCTATAATTATACGATTTAAGAAACTTATACTTATTTTATCGGTAATTATAAAAAATCCTTCATTGGTTATAAAATGAGTGATAGATAGATCATTATTAATAACGACGGTTGAAATAATAAATTTTTCTTTAATTTTTAGCAAACTAGATTTAATCCAAGTATTCAAAGAATAGATATTATTAAAAATAGAATAATTTTCATTATATTTATTTTTTAATAAACTACATTCTTTAAACATTTTTTTGATATGTTTGTATTCATTAAGATTAATTAATTTCTCACCTTCAACGCCTTTTAATTTTAGTTCAACGGGTTCGTAATAATTTTTTTCTTTGAGAAGCATTAAAACCTGGTTATTAAGTTCCATAGATCCTATTAAATCTTCAAAACTTGTATAATAAGGACATATAATAGATGTTGTTTCTCCTTGTTTTTCCCAAATAACTAAAAGAACATTATATAAAATACTGATTAAAGAATATAAGAAATATGGAGATTTGCCAGTAGGATAATCATTAGATCGTAAATATTCAATAAATTTCTTATAACTATTAAAAATGCTTAATAACCTGGATAATTTATAGTTGATATCATCTATATTTGTTATTTTTGTATTTAATTTAAATTTAATCAAATGTTCTTTTAGTTCTTCAACCATTTGTTTATTATTCTCTGGGATAATTGGCAAGTTATCAATAAATGCTTTACATACATTACCATTTTCTAAACTCATAAAAGTAATTAAATCTAATCTTTTCGTGATATCATTAATAAAAAGTTCTTTAGAATTAAAATCAAGACCATAGGCAATAGCATTAATAATACTGTCTGTTTGGGCGTTTTTAATTTTTTTGGTTGTTTTATGTGATATACCTCTACGAACAAGACATTTATCAGTTTTATTTAACATTTTAGAACATAAAGTAAATTTGACATTAGGAAATAATAATTCGTGTAATGATTGTGGAATAGCTCCATATCTTCCAACTTCTATAGGTGAAGTATTAACTAAATAATTTTCATCTTTATTGATAATAACTTCAGTGGGAGCAGGAAGATCATTATAATATTTACATTTATTTAATTCTTCGGTTTTTGGTGGTTTCTTAAAACAACAAGGGACACAAACATTATTTTCATCAGGTTTAATCAATTTGACAAATCTTTTTTTAGTTGGATCATTATCAAAGAACATATCCATAGGTTCTTCATTTTCGATGGGGCATTTAGCATTTGGATTTTCAGGATTTAATGGAACTTTAGATTGAGGACACCAACGACGAGGACATGTATAAACATTTTTAATATCTGCTTTACTACCATAAAGAAGTTCATTATCGAAATGGTAATTGCCATTTTTTTCTAAAATCTTTTTATGTTCTTGTGAAAAAACGACAGGTTGATTAACGGCTTGACATTTAGTTCTAGCATAATTATTTTGAAAAAGATCTTTATCAGCTTTTTGCAGAAGATTAATAAAATAACTATGTTGTTTTTTACCTAAAGCGCCACCACTATGAGAAGAACTGGAGGAACTGGAAGAACTAGAAAATGATAATTTGCCTAATTTGCTTTCATCTTCATCAATAGAAGATGGAGAGGATGGGGAAGGAGATTTAACAATAACAGTTTTTTTGGTGATTTGAGATTTATTTTTTTGGACTGCTGAAGAAATGATTTTAGACATCCAATAAATAATATTTTCGAGTTCTTTTTTATTTGGGATGTTAATAATATTAACAAAAAACCCATTTTTATAAACTTGAATAATAACTATTGTATTTATTTTATTAATAATATTATCTTGTTGTTTAATGTTCTGTTGTTCCATTTCATAAATTAAATCTTGTTCTATTTTTAGCAATTCTTTAGCTTCTTGTACTGATATATCATTATTTAAAATAATCAGTTGGCTTATTATGTCATCTTCTTCTAAACCTAAAAATAAACAATTTTTAACATACAAATGTGCATCAAAACCTTGTTTATTATAATTCGACGATCTCTTATAAATCAAATTGATAGTTTCTTTATTTGATTTAAGGATATCAAAAATATCGACATATTCGCTTAATTTTTTCTTAAGATTTTGGATAGCAACGTTTTCAACTTCAAAAACAATATTAGCTTTAATACTCAATTCATTGAATAATAATTTTTGATTTAAATAAGTTATAGAATATTCTGATATTTCCTTTATATTTTTGTTTATTTCGGTCCAATTTATATTTTTCCTTAAATTGATAGTATAACTTAACAAAATAGACATATCTTGATTAATAGTTAATTTTGCGTAAGTGCCTGTTGTTAAAATGGAATAACAATTGATACAATTGATAGAAGCCAATTTTTTAATATCGGTCCATTGAATAAATTTATCTTTGGTAAGTTTATTAAATTTGAATAATTTATAGATAATTTTATAATTATCGTTAATCCATTGTATAAATTGAATAGTATTATTTGTATTTAATTTTTCAAATAATTCGACTAATTCATATGATTTTTTTAATTTAGATGTTAATTCATATTTATGAATGTTTGTTGTAACATCTATAATTGGTTTTGTATCAATAGTTTCTAAAGTTTGTAGAATATTTTCTTTACCAATAATTTGAGATAATGGTGGAAACGATTTTTCAGTAAAATAATAAGGATTATTATTTAATTCTGGAAAATCTTTTTCAAAAATGATATTAATGCTGTTATATGGAAATAGACCAATATTATAATTATAATTAACAGGTTCTTTTAATTGTTTGCTTTTTAAATTGGTTGCTGTAAGTGGATTTGCTGAATATCCAGTCCATTTAATATTATCAATATTGAATAATATTGATATATTACCTTTCCAAACATAAAATCTATCAGAATTATAAATAGATTTGGCAATTTTGCAAAGTGCAGTTTCTAAATTGTCATCTTCATAAACATAAACATCATGAGTATTATAAGATTTATTATTAGTCCAATTATTAATTATAATTTTCTTATATAAATTCATTATCTATTTATAAGTTTTAATATTTTTTTCATTTGATAAAATAGAATTATTTATTAAAAAATGAGTGTAACAATCGATAGTAATACATTAGATTATAATAAACTCCGTGATGAAATGGATAAAATGAATGATATGTTAAAAAAAAAAGAAGCAGAAAAAACATCAACATCAACCACCACAACTACTACAACAACAGCAGATAATCAAGTTAAAAATTTACAATCAATACAAAATACAATAAAATGGAGTATTATTATTATGGTTATTATAATCGTAGTTGTAATAATAATTATTATTATTTATAAAGTTGTAACTCGCAAGAAATCTGTTTATATTTATGATAATTATGAACAACCACCCCAACAACCCATTTATAGAGTTCAACCACCACCACCGCAACCCGTTTATAAAGTAGTTCAACCACCACCTCAACAACAACCTATTTATAAAGTATTTCAACAACCACCACCACCACAACAACCCGTTTATAGAGTTCAACCACCGCCACAACAACAACCACTACCACAAAAACAAGTATATACAACATCTACAGACAACTCTGAATTTACAACTGATTCGACTATTTGGTCGTCATCAGACCAAACACCCAAAAAAATAAATGGAGGAAGAAAATTTAAACGGTAATTTTTTTGATATTACAATAAATAGGTAAAATATATCTGAAAGATAAATATAATGAAAGGATCATTCCAATCAAAACGAAGAAAAGATATCTAACAGAATAATAACCTATCATCAATAATATACATAAAATTAATAAATAATACATTTATTTTTATATAACAATTAATTTATTGTGTCCTACTCGAATGTCGGTATTAATAATAATTGGAACCCCTAATTTTTGAATATTTTTGCAAAATGCAACATCTTCAGAACATAGATCACGTAGTATTTTACCGTCATCAGTTATGATTTCTTGTAGATCAGCATTAAAATAAGGATATGACATTTTGCGGAGCACATCACGAGTGATTGCAAAAAATCCAAGACCAGTATAATTAACAGGCATATATTTAAGAGAGGTTTCAGTTTTCCATTTGGTTACTTCTTCAGGAGTAAGAAATTTAAATGCGCCATTCTTAGAAAAATATTCAGTGTCCCATTCCTTAACAATCGCATATGAAGTTAAATTACTCATACGATACATGCCTGCGACAACTGGATGGACTTCAGTTGATTCAATTAGATCAACAACTTGTTGTGGAGTAAAGATAATATCGCTGTCAATAGTAATCCAAACATCAAAATCCATATTATCAAATGGTTTTTGGCCGATACCTCGCATAACATCTAGACCTAAAGTTTGCATACGTGCGAATGTAACAAAAGAACTTACACCGGTACTAACAACGATATCATATTTTTTAGTTTCCCATAGGGCATTAATAGTCGCGGTCCATGATAGAAGAAATTTAGACGAAAACGAATCACCAGGAAGACCAAAAATAATTTTCTTTTTAACCTCAGGAGGTTCTGCAATGGTTTGAACTTCATCGCCATTACTATTCACAGAATATTTAGAAACATCAACTGTATTATTCATTTATATCTAAAAATCTATTTTTATTCCTTATATAATTTTAAAAAGTAGGATAAGATTAATATACTTTTTTTAGATTTATAATATAAATGAGTTCTAATAATTATTACGACATAGAATTAAATGAAACTGATAATATTGCTGTTGTTTCTGAAAAAATAAATATAAAACTTAAACCGCATCAATTGACGGCTTTAAATAAGGCCATAGAAATGGAGAAAAACGGACTAATCAAATATAATTTAAATCAAAATAATAATATAATAGAAATTTCAACAAACATAGGAATATTAGGTGATATGGTTGGATATGGTAAAACATTAATAGCATTGGCATTAATAGCGACTAATAATAATATTCATTTAAACAGCCATTTAATCGAAACTTATAATAATATTAAAAATTATAATTATTTTACAATATCAACTGTAAATCGTTTAATACCACAAAAAATAATAAAGGCTACATTGGTGATAGTTCCACGAGGTCCTGTTTATTTACAATGGGAAAATATGATAAAAACCAATACATCATTAAAAGTGCTAACAATAGATAATTATGTATATATAAAAACGTATTTACCAAAATACGATGGAACAAATGAAGACGAAATAATAAATTTTTTTAATAATTATGATTTGATATTAATAAAAAATACGACATTAAGAATATTATTTAATTGTTATAATAATATAATTGAAAACTGGTTTAGAATAATAATAGACGAGGCACACGACATAATAAACAAATTAAAAGTATATGTTAATTATCATTATTTGTGGATGATATCGGCGACATACGATAAATTATTTGAAACGATAAAACGATCTTCAAATCATACATTAATAATAAGTAGAGAAATATTCAATAACAATGATTATAATAATTTGATGATAGTCAAAAATAATTTGAAGTTTATTAAAAAAAGTTTTATATTGCCGGAACCTATAGAAAAATATTATTTGTGTAAATTGTCGAATAATATTAATGTAATCAAAACTTTTATTTCAGATAATATTTTAGATAAAATTAATGCAAATGATATAGCCGGTGCAATAAAAGAATTAGGAGGTAAAAATGAAACAGAAAAAGACATAATAGAATTGGTGTCAAAAGAATTAAATAGAGAATTGCATAATAAAAATATAGAAAAAGAATATATAACTAATTTAGATATATCGAATGAAGATAAGACTTTAAAATTAAAAAAAATAAATATAGAAATTCAAAATTGCGAAGAAAAGATCGAGGATTTAAAAAATCGTATAACTTCTAAAACGTGTTCTATATGTATGGAATTAATAACAAACCCGATATTAATAGAATGCACCCATATTTTTTGCGGTGGTTGTTTAATGAAATGGTTTAAAACTAATAATAATTGTCCTTGCTGTAGAACTATGATTAATAGTATGGATAAATTAATAGCAATAGTTGATACTAATAACAAAACAGAAAAAGAGGAAAATATTTTAAATAAAGAAGATACATTATTAAAGATATTAAATTCTAAACCAACCGGAAAATTTTTAATTTTTAGTAAAAATGAAAATACATTCGATAATATTAAATCATTATTAACAGATTATAAATATGATATGTTAAAAGGTAATACATCGCATATGGTAAATGTTTTAAATAAATTCAAAAATGGCGAATTGAATATAATCTTCTTAAATACACAATATGCAGGCAGTGGTATAGATATAAGCGACGCTACCGACATAATAATATTTCATAAGATGGGAATAGACAAGGAACAGGCGATTGGAAGAGCTCAACGAGTAGGCAGAACAACTGAATTATATATACATAATTTATGCTACGAACATGAATTATAAATTATTTTTATATTTATTATCAATAGAATAATATAAATATGAGTTGCTGTTCTGGTAATTATCCTACTAATCAATGTCCTTTAAGAATGTCAGATGGTCGAGCTTTCACCGATTATTCGCCTAGATGTAATTTCAATTCTTATATAAATAGCAAACTTGCTGAAAATAATATGATAAAATCTAGTTATGAAATGCGATTATATTTACAACAAAATTACGATAAATTCATGGAGGAAGAACGAAAGAAGGCAATAGACAATATTTCGCCATGTGGTGAATGTGGTGTGGGAGATTTAATAAATGATAAAACGACTGAATTGGGAAATAAATATGCTGTTCAATGTGATGGCGTAAGTTGTTATAAAACGGTAATTAACCCGCAAGGATTAGGAACAACTAAATTATTTTAAAACATAATAATAGATAATTTAATAATGGAAACAACAGATAATGAATATGTAAAATGTAATATAACTGAAATTGAAAATAATAAAGTTAAAATTTCGGGTATAATTAAAAACCCGTCTTTTTATAAAAAAATGGTTATAACTGCACCAAATTCCATAGATACAATCACTTCATTTTCTGGCAAAGGTCTTCCATTTCCTTGTGAAATGATCGCATTTGAAAATACTCCAAATTTTAAAATTATAGATAATACTGGTGTAATAGATGTTATATTTTCTTATCCCAATAGTTATTACACGCCAGACGGATACACAAAAATCAAATCTCCAATAGTCATAAGTTTGGATGATAAAAAAATAATAATAGAACTAAAGGACAAATGCCCTTTAAAAACACTCCGTGATCGTTCTCGAGGTAATCCCAGTTTTTATGGTGTTCGAGAATTTATATTACCAATAGGAACTGCTGAAGAAGTTATGAGAAGTTATTCATATGCTAAAGTTAAGTATAATATCGCCTAAATTTATTTTTCAAGTAGTTTGACAGCGATTTTATTTAATTTTCGTAGTTCATGTGAAATTGAACCCAGATGAGTTGAGATATTCTCACCATCCTTATCTACAAAAAAGTTTTTTAGCATTTCATATTGAATAATTGTCTTATCAAATTCATTATTATCATTATCATCGTCGTCGTCTTCATCCTCTTCTTCTTCGTCTTCCTCGTCTTCTTCCTTCTCTTCTTCGTCTTCTTCCTCGTCGTCATCATCTTCCTCATCTTCCTCATCTTCCTCATCTTCCTCATCTTCTTCGTTATCTGCTTTTTTTTCTTTGATAACTACAGTTTCATTTGTTGTATCATCATCAGAACAAACGCTATTTTTGTCATCTTGGTTAAGCATTGGTATTTTTTATATTTAACATTTATAAAATAATTCTTATATAATTTTAAGGTATATGACATTAATAAAGATATTTGGGTTTTTTATAGGATTATTTATAGCATTATTTATAATATCACATTTAAAAATAAATGAACCTTTTACGAATATTTCATTATCACTTCCAAATATCCCAGCATTTCCTAGTTTGACATCAATAATATCAACTACAACAACAGCTGCTGAAACTCCAATTATAAATGAAAATGATGATTCTATATTACCATACAAAGGTTATAAATTTATGTGTATAAATACATACAATAATATAAATAAAATTTCTGTAGATAAAGGACAATGGTTTGATATAGATGATGATAGATTATTTTTTAAATTTGATAAATTATTACCAATAGAAAAGAATTATATAAATAAAAAGATTGGGGCGCCTGGTGCTAATATAAATACAATACAATTAAATGGGCCTGAATGTTTTTATTTTGCAAATAATAGTGAAAATTACGAGATAACTGAATTTACGATGTTTATGACGATAAAAATATTTAATTGTAAAAATAAAAATAACATTATTTTCGAGATGACGGGAAATACAATAACTACTAATACAATTACACCATCTTATATAACAAGTATAGTTAATATTAATTTTATAGTAAGAGAAAATAAGAATTATGACATACAACTATTAGTTGGTGAAACGATTTATAAAGGATTAGCAGATAATATCGCTAAAGATATAATTGAAAACACTGATTATTTAATAATTGGTTTATATTATAAAAAAGACAAAATAGGATTAATATTTAACAATAAGGTTTATGAATATGAAAATATGACTAAATTTAATATTACATTGGGTTCAACACCTATAATAATAAATAAGACAGGTTCAATTAATATGCATTTATATAATTTTATTTATTATAAAACATTATTTGATTTTCAATATTATGATTATTTAACAAGATACAATAATTATTATTTATCCGGATTGAATAATAAAGAATGTCCCGCACATGTAGAATCCACACAAGAAACACCCAGACAAGAAGCATTTGAAAAAATAATATTACCAGATTTTAAATTTCCATTATTACACAATCTATTTGAACCTTTTATTAATGAAGATGGTAATGACAATGGTAATGACAATGGTAATGGTAATGGTAATGGTAATGGTAATGGTAATGGTAATGGTAATGATAATGGTAATGATAATGGTAATGGTAATGGTAATAAAGATGAAAAAGATTATATTAAGAAAGATATTGATTATATAAATAATATAACTGATGAAAGACCTAAAATAAATAATTCGTTTATTTAACAGATATAAACATATATATTTTTTAGTAAGTATGACAGAATTTTTAGAATTTCCAAATAATAAGCAACAAATGACAGATACCAATTTATTATTTAATAAAACTAAAATAAGTCCTGAGATCGCGTCATTATCTTCTATGTCTTCTATGTCGAGTGCTTCAAGTATTAGATCAAATAGTAAAATGAAAAAACCTCAACAATTTATCGAAGAAATGGAACATAGACAACAACAACAACCAAAAAAATTAATTAATCCTAATATAATGATAAAAAAACAGTCTGTTTCGCGTAAATATGATGAAGATGAAGACGACGAGGACGATGAGGACGATGAAGAAGACTCTCGAAGCAGTTGTAGTAATGAAGAAGAGGAGGAGGAGGAAGACGACGAAGAAGGAGACGACGACGAAGAAGACGACGACGGAGAAGGCAAAAGAAATAAGAAATCAATTAATCCATATAGAGATGAATTGAATGAAAAAAAGGAGATATTATATCAATTAAATAGATTACAAACGAAGGGGGCTAAGATACCTACATCATTTACATTAAATTCAAATATCGAGGATATGAGACAAGAATATAATCGAATAGTAAAAGACCGAGATATCGACGCTAGTATAAGGTTCCAACGAAAAATGCTTATGGCATTTGTAACGGGAACGGAATATTTAAATACTAGATATGATCCTTTTATGATAAAATTAGAAGGTTGGTCGGAACAGGTTCATGAGAATATTGATGATTTTGACGATATTTTCGAAGAACTTCATCTTAAATATAAGTCGAAGGGCAAATCGATGCCACCGGAATTAAGATTATTCATAAGTTTGTCAGGTAGTGCTTTTATGTTTCATTTAACATCAAAAATGTTTAAAGAAAGTTCAATACCGGGTGTAGAGGAGGTATTAAAAGCTAATCCGGAATTAATGAAACAATTTCAAAATGCGGCAGCAAAACAATTTATTTATAATAATATCAGTACTCCCAAACAACAAATCGAACAACCTAAACAAAACAGTGGCGTAAATGGTTTATTTGGCAATTCATCAGGATTATTTGGAATGGTAAATAATTTATTTAGTGGATTAAATAATAATATGTCTAAACCAGAAATTAAACCACCATCAGCACCACCAAGAGCCGAGCGTGATATAAATAATATTATAAATAACGTTCATAATAAAATATCATTAAATCAATCAGATGATGATACCAAAATAGAAACATTATCTATAAGCGATGAAGAAATAACATCAATTATAGAAGATGCGACAGATATTAAGATTTTGAAATCATCAACAAAAGGAAGAAAAAATAATCGAACTTTAAATATTTAGCGTGATAATTTGCGAGTTCGCGCGAGTTGTTTTGAAATCTTACCCATAGAAGATTTAACCATATTTACGTCATCGGCGATACTCTTAGGGATTTTGGAAATAGATCCAATAGGGTCGCGAATAACGCCTTTTAGATCTCCAGCACCGTCTTCAATACTCTTGACAACACTGAAAACGACAGTAAATATAACGACAATAATAATATTAAGAAGGAATAAAATAAATATTAAGACAAATTCAATGATAGATCCAATCATAATTATTTCACGGCGATTATCTTCAGAACATTTGCATTTTTCACGAACTAAAGCACGGGTATATTTAAATACTTCATATAAATAATAGATAAATACTAGGGCGAATATTAGATCAACGAATTTATTAATAATTACGATATTGCTGCCGAAATTATCATAAATTACTTGATCTGAAACTAGACCGGTAAACATTAGATATATAATAGCAAAAATGGTAAATCCTTTAATGAAATTTATATTGCTTGTCATAGAACATTTACAGCCCTTATTTTCTAGACTGACTAAATAAGAATATATAACTATTAAAAGAACGATAGTTATAATAGAATATAATACTTTAGTTATATATGATAAACCAAAACTAGCCATTACTTTTTTTTATTCTAATTAACTAAAATATTATTTTTATAGATAAAAATTATTTCTTTCATTTGGTTTGACATAATCCAATTTTAGAAATTTAAAAATGTCTTTTTCACTTTTTACTGGTACTTTTTTATTTAAAAATCCATGTTCGCTCAATGATAAATTAAAGGTAGTTTTAACATAATGTCTCATACCTATATTAAAAATATTTGAACCAGTGAAATATAACAATGAATAATAATATTCATCAGGGGGTGCAATTAATATATCAAATCTTCTCGCCGGATTATTACCAATTTTTACAATACCCATAAATTTATTTTTACCCAATGCTAATTCTTCAATGATATATTTAGCATTTTTCAATTTATCAATATAATCATTTAAATCAAATTTAGAATTTTTCATAATAATCAAATCAATGTCACCCATCGTTTTATTTCCTCTGCGATATGATCCCACAAAATCATATGTTAAAGTAGGTGCTAAATATTTTTTAATTATTTTTGCGTGTTTCTCATATTCTTCTAATGGTATTCGTTTATTTAAATCATCTAAATATTTCAATCCTATTTTTTGTTTATTATTTAACAATTTCGTATGTTTCTTTAAATCACTTATAGAAGAGATACCAGCATCAATAATATTTTTAGCATTTTTAGGACCTATGCCATAAATTTCTAATAATTCTTGTTTGAATATAAATTTTTCATCAGTTTTAATATTATCTTGAATATAGGCAATTTCACCGGTTAAATATAATTCATAAATTTTTTCAATAATACGATCTCCAATATCTTCAATTTTATAAATACTTTCAATAGTTTTCAAATCATCTGGATAAATCAGGATAGCATTTATAGCATTAGTATAAGCTTTAATTTTAAACCGTTCATTATTATAAATTTCATAATCTTTGATTAATTCAAGATTTTTAATCAATATCTCTTTATTTATATTATGATCTATTAATTTATTTGTAAATTTATTATTTTTATTTATAATATTTTTGATATAAGCAATAGAACCATTATTTTTAAGTTCATTTAACATAATTGTAATGGCTTTGCCAATTCCTTTAATTTCTTTTAGGGTAATAAGTGAGGTTATATCATTAGGATATTTATAAATATTACCAATAGCTAGTGAATATATCTTTGCTTTATCGATATTACCAATAAATAGTTCATAATTCCTGATTGTTTCAAGATTTTCAATAATAATTTTTTTATTAAATTCTTTTTTTTTATAATCTTTATCTTTATTTATAACATTTTCTATATAATTAATTTTACCGGTTTTTAATAGTTCTTTAATCATTTTAGAAATAGTAACTCCAACGCCTTTAATATCTGTTAGGTTATTTAGATTTTTTGCAATTTTTATATTATCAATAGCTTTTTGATAAGTATTAGCTTTCAAAATTTCATTTAAATATAATTTATAATTTTTGATGATTTCTAAATTTTCTATAATAAGTTTCTTTTTGTCTTCGTCATTATCATTAACATTATCATTAACATTATCATTAACATTATCATTAACATTATCATTAACATTATCATTAACATTAACATTAACATTAACATTAACAATTTTCATAACGTCTTTATTGAGATCTTTAATTTGTTTATAATGGGCTATTTTTTTAATTTTAGCAACAGCTTCTTCAAATTTTGGATATTTATTTAATTTATCAAGGATGGCAGTTTTTATAGCTAATAATTTTAAAATTTTTTTTTCAATGTCTTTCGTATAGCCATTGATATCTCTTAAATCGTTTATTGTTTTTATTTTGATAGGATGTTCTTTTAAGGTTTTAATAAAAATATCATATTCATTTGTTTTTGTTAGTTTCTTTTCAAATGACAATAATTTAATAATGTTTGTTCTATTCATATAGGTAAGTATCTATATAAATAAATAAAAAAAAGAATAATTATTTATATTTATCGACAATATTATTAATTTTGAATTTAGTCGAATTATCTAAATTATCTGTATTTATCATAGAAATATTATTAATATTCTCTTGAGATGGCACATTTTCTATTAATATCGCTAATTCATCTAATAACAATTCGGTTAAATGTTTATATTCGTTCTTAAATATATATTCATTCAAATCGTTAAAAATATTATGAATAATGATATCAATAATATCGGTTTTATTTAATTTTTTCAAAATCAAACACAAACCTTTAAGCATTGATAATGTTGTTTTTTTAATTTTGACATATTCGCAATATATGTCATAATTTTTTTCATCAAAAATATTTTTATATTCTGTTTTTATTTCTTTTGGCAACCATTCATTTTGAGTTAAATAATTATTATAAAATCGTGTAATATTAGTTTTAATATAATCATCATCAAATAAATATAAAACATCAATATAAATATTATTATTGGACGATTTAATAAAATTAATCAATACATCAAATAATAAGATCTTAATATCATCATTTATTTTAGAAATAAAACTAGATATTTTATTATAAATCGTATCTTTGTTTAAATCGGTCAATTTATTTAAATAACTGATAAATTCTTTTTTGCATTTTGTTTCATCACTAAAATCGATATAAATAATATGAGGTCTTGTTTTAGTAACGGTTTTATTTGATGCAATTATTTTCTTTTTTTCCCATAAACTTCTGGCATCATAGTTAGAAACGAAACAATTATAATTATTAATAAGGTCATTTGCCTTATTAGCAATAGTATCTGAAATAACTATATGAGAATTATTAAAATTATCTAAACTATTCTTAAAATTGTCATAATTAATTTTGATAAATCCCAAATCCTCATTTTCAGTATCCATTATATATATTAACTTAAAATAATATCTTTTATATATTAATTTAATCTATAATATCAGTTATTTCAACTGTATTGTCATGAACTATAATTCGGTCGGCTAATTGGTTCTTAGTTCCTTCAGTCGATAATTTACGATCTTCGCATTGGGCCTTTAGTTTGTCTAGACTTAATTTCATTAAAGCTTTTTTGGTTGCATGTCCTCCGCCTCCACCTCCGGCAATACTCGCACTAATTACCGATTCTTTATCGTCCGTATCTTTCTTTAAATCAAATATTTCATTAATAATTTGGACTTCGTCATTAATAACAACTTTAGGTGAAGGCGGAGGAGGTTCTTTATTGCAAGTTCCATTAGCATTGCAACAGGAATTATCGGCACAATCGTTAAATATTTCGTTCATAATAATTTCGGCAGAAGTCATAGTTGAAGATGTAGGGGATGAATAAACAGACGGATTATTATATTCGATTTCATATTTAGTTAAACGATTGGATAATATATATAATGATTGTTCTAAATACAGATATTTATAAGATAGAAAGAATATTAATATAAACACCACAAAAAATGAGAAATAATAAATAATGTTATTAAATGAGAATAATTTAAATAATAGCATTTCTTAAACTTTCATTATATAATTTGTTTTTCATTTCAATCGCACTATTTATAATGGTTTTATTAAATTTATTTTTTTCTAATAATTCAATTGCTATAATTTGTTTTGATCCGCCTCTGTTAATTTTATAATTGAAATAATAATTATTTGTCTTCTCATTATAATTAGCATTAACGCTAAGATTAATAAATAGATCTTTATGAATTTTTTCTAATTCTATTAAATTATGGAAATGTGTTGTTATTATTAAAGTCATTCCAGTAACTTTTGCGAGATATTCAGCAACAGAAAATGCAATAGCAACGCCTTCAATTGGAGGTGTAGAATGCATTGGTTCATCCATTAAAAATAATCCTCGTTTATTATTTTTCTTTAAGTTATCGGCAATATTAATCATTTCATTGCAATAACTTGTTTCAGCTTCAAAATATGATTTTTTCCCGAGTTCATCGGTTATTCGCATAAATGATGTAATCGCATCATATAAATAAACATTACCTTTGATAGCATTAACAATTCCTAGAGTTTGTGCTAAAATTATATTTATAGTTATAGATTTAACATAAGTTGTTTTACCACCGGCATTAACACCGGTTATAATAATATTTTTACTTAAATTAACAGGATTGGGTATTTGATTTGATGATAATATAGGATTATAACAGTTCCATAATTGTGTTTTGGTATTATCATAAGTAGGAATGGACCATTCTTTAGTTTTTTTAAGTTTAGTTATTACATCAACACAATCGATAGTATAAATAATTTTTAAAAGGTTGATAACATCTTCTCGGTAATTGGCATTTTTCCACAATCGATAAACAGAAGAAATATCATTATCTAATTTATCTAAATTATTAATACTCATATCAAGAATATTTTCATTAATTGGATAAATAAAAAATGGTTTCCATATTGTTTGGGAACTTTTGATAATAATAATAGCGGTTTTAATGAATTCGATAAGACCATATAATTTATCTAATAATTTTTGGCGTAATTTATATATAATATAAGAAATATTAAAGGTCTGATAAATACTAAAAAAATAAATACCAAAATATGCAAATACGGTTAAAAGTTTAGTCAAATCCATTTTGAGATTTCCGGATAATTTAAAAGCCATTTTGAAAAATTGATAAATAATAGAAAGATATTTACCGAACGACATGTTAAATTGTAGATATTTATTAACATAATAATAAGGAGTATAGATAATAGAAATTGGATAAAATAAATTCATACAAGGCATAACAACAATTTTATAAAAATGATAAAAATCCAAAAGATATTTATTATAATTCATATAATTAATAATATATGTTGATGGAAATAATAGATTAATTGATATATCTTCGTCTATTTCTTCTTTTAATGTCATTATCCATAATAAATCCTTTTCTGTTTTTTTTAGTATTTCTAATTGTGATTTAAGGATTTGAAAATTGACTTTTTGGCGATTTAATAATAACTTTTTATCGTTAATGGGAGTTTTGATTAATTTTTCTATAATTTTTACACCTCCTTTAGTGGTTGGTTTAGTTTTAATCCATTCATCAATATTAGTATCATTATAAATATTTTCATTAACTATAATTTTATTGGCGTCATAATGATTTTTTAGAATATCATCTAATAACACTTCTACAGTAGTATTAGACAATTCGAAATAATTATTTAATTCTTCTATTTGCATTTGTTAATATGAAATAATTAATAATATAGAATTTAATCACAATATATAAAAAATGATTAATTTAATATAAATAAATACATAAACAAAAATGAATTATATAACCATTGTTTATGACAATAAGTTATATAAAATAGAAAAAGAACCATATGAAACCGATGAGAATACTTTTATGAGAGGTTGGTATATAATTAAAAACAATCATTTAGAAGATAATATTATTTCCCGTTCAATTATGCATTTAAATGAACGAACTATGAAATATTAATTCTTTCGTCGTCGAGAAGAAGAAGGATTACTACCTCCTTTTTTACTACTTGAAGGAGCAGGAGCAGGAGCATTAAACATACCTAATTCATCATCTGCGAGTAATCGAGCACCTAATAACGCAAGAGCAGATATAAAAGGGGCTAATTCAAGACCTACACCACCGCGACGACGATTTGTTTTTTTGTTATTAGTACCACCACCACCAGTAGTACTAGAAGCACATAAGGCGCATCCGCCATCAATGCTATAATAAAAACCGTTGCTTAATTCAAGATTACCACCACCTTCTAAATTTTTAAGTCCTGGTGTTCCTGGATGGTCTGTTGTAGTAATACCAGCACTTGCTAAAGCAGCAGTATTATCGGCGGCTGGAGGATTATATAACATATATGAATTGGCGTCTGCAGTTGTTGAAAAATCGGCTATATATCCGCCTCGTTGTAATTTTCTTGACATATCTAATTAAATATAAGATTATTTTCTAATGTAGAAGACTAAAAAAACAGCTGCTATAGTTGTAAAGAAATTAAGGAAGATAATTAAAATAACAAATGGTATAATATAATAAAGAAGATAAATTAAGATAGGTCTTATAATTTCTGTTCGCATATCTTCGTTTAAAATCTCATCTCGAATAATATTAATAATAAATTCCATAATATTTTTTTTATGTTGCGTCATTATTATAATATTGATTACCTTAATATTATACAGAATGAAACATTCATTAAAAATTCCGCAAAAAAAAACAAAATGTTTAGTTTCCTATTTAGAAAAGCCGCTAAAATTAATAATTAACGATATTAAAATTAAAAATTTTATAGGTATCAATAATATTCATTGTGAGATACCTGTTAAAAGTAATGAAGAGACCGTTGAATTAATTGAAATAATGGATAATTTAGCGTATAAGACTTTATTAGAAAATCCGGAATGGGCTATTAATAATCAAGTAATAGACAATGTTTATAATTATTCATATTCTAGTGATTTGTCTTCAATTAATCTATTATTTAACGATAAAACACATTGTTATATGGATGGTAATAATAAGGAATTGGAAGATATAATTGAAATGTTGAGGGATAACAAGAAATTACGAGAAATTAATATCAGTATGGAAATAATTTTTCTTGGATTATTTATATATGACAATGCTATAATAAACAAATGGATAATAAAAGTTATAAATATAGAAGAAATTGGAGACGATTTAAATGACTGGGATAGGAAAGAAATAGAGGAAGATTGGGGAACTGAATTGATATTATACGAAGAAAACATTTTAAATAAAATTGAATTATATAAACAATCGTTAAATAATGCAAAAAAACTATTAGAAGATATTAAAAATGAAGAAAATTATAATAATTGGGAAAAAAAAATATTGAAATTAAAAAATTATATTTTAAAAATATAATTTTATCTATATTATTATAATAGATAGATATTAAATAATGAGTTCTTCGATAGTTATTTCATTTTCAATTGCCATACTGTTATTAGTGGTATTATTATTATTAGTTTCATATAATTCTAAATGTAAGATGGATAATATAGAACGTTTCGAAAATGATAATACCACACCTAATATTAATAGTATTTTAGCCAGTAATAATCACCAACCTATTAAATCAGATGCTGGATATGATATGCCAAATCTAGCCGCTGCTGATGGTTCTGCCCCCATCGGTAATGTTTATGCTTCTGATCCTTCTGCAACAGAATATGCAACTACATGCGGAACAGTAGTTACTGACAAAAAAACAATTAATGAACGATTCGAAGATATGAATAGTGCTTCGCAACAACAAGCGGATAATACCGTTTTACCACAGGATAATAGCTGTTTTGTTCGAGATCGTTTAACAAGTAGCGATTTATTACCCCAAGATGCTGCAAATTCTAAATGGGCTCAAATAAATCCATCGGGTTCAGGAATGTTAGGCGACCAAAATTTCTTGACAGCTGGTTATCATGTAGGAATAAATACCATAGGCCAATCATTACGAAATGCTAATTTACAATTACGTTCTGAGCCTCCTAATCCTCAAGTTGCTGTAAGTCCATGGGGAATATCCACGATTGAACCGGATGTTCGATCTGTTTCATTTGAAATAGGTAGCGCACCATCTAATTAATCGAATGTAATAAAACATTTGGTATTAATAATATCTTGTTTTGGGATTAATGAATTTTTGAGAGAATTTTGTTTTTTATATGAAAACTTAGACATATTTTCATATATTTGTTTTTGGTTTTCGATTGCATATATAATTATTTTATTGTTAAAGGCCCATTTAAAAAAATTTAATTGACCTATAGTTGTTTCTATTTCTTCATTTTTATCAATGGTAAAATTAATTCTTTCGTGTCGTCGAAATGCATCAAAATTGAATTTTTTAAATGATTTCAATTGGGCCCGATAATCCAAATACAATGTTATTTTTTTAAATTTTTCTGTTGCATAATTATCGGGCAGATTATAATAAACATTATTGTCTGAATTATTTATCCAAAAAATAATATTATGGTTTTTTGCATATCTTGTAACCAACCAATCAATCATTCGCAATGATAATTCATGCTTACCTTCAATAATATCTTTTAATATCAATTTATATTTTTCATTCAAATTATAAAACGAATTTATAGATAATAATAATAATTCTTTAGAGGTATTATTATCCGTCATTATTAATTTTATTATAAAAATCCTTTATATCATTAATTAGCAAATGTATATAAATCAAAGATTAGAGCAATTATAGCTAAAACTAATAATAATGCAATCTTAAAATCCCATAAAGATATATAATAAGTTACAATTACTAAAATAATAATTATCCAATAATGTTCTGCCAATTCTAAAATATATTCAGGATACGGTACAGCAGGTCTTAAACCATAAATTAGCAAATATGCAGAAATAATACCTATAATAATATAACGTATAAAAACTTCTATATTATCGATCATTCTAATAATTTAAATTATATTATTATTTTTTCCATAACTATAATAGAAAATATGCAATACGCAACACTTGAAGAAGCTTATCCAAATTCATTTAAAAAACATCAATGTAGCACATCCTCTAAAAAAAAAGAAACAGACAATCTTGAAAAATTCGGGTCAGACTATGGAACCGAATCAGACTGTTATTATGACAAACAAGGCATAAAAATGCCTACCTGTGACAAATTCACAAATCCTACTACCAATAATAATAATAATAATACCAAGAATACCAAGAATACCAATAATACCAAGAATACCAATAATACCAATAAAGATGTTAATTATTTGAGGAATGAATATGTTAAAAAGATGTGTTCGCCGTTACAAGTGCCTGATTATCATTTGCCGATAGATAGTAATTCGGAAAATGCATATAAAAAAGCATTAGAGACATCATTAATGGATATGGGTAACGTCCAAATTGATAAATTTTCGATTAAACCATATGATTTTGATGAATATGATGCATATTTGAATATTAATAATATAAATACGAATAATAAAGATACAAGTCCTGAATATAGAACTACACCATTTTTAGAGGAATATTTATTAAGTTTAAGAGATAATTTTAATAAAAAGAAACAAGATCAAGGGATAAAAGTAAATAATATAGAACAATTTACAAATTATACTAAAAATATAAAAGTAGATGTTAATTTATATAATTTATTTTTATTCATATTCATAGGAATAGTTATAATATTATTATGCGACCAAATAACCCGGTTAACAGTAATAATGGCGAATAAAAATATATAAACACCATAAGCTAAATTAAATTAATGAAATATTTTACACATTTAGTTTTTGCGGGTAATGCATTTAGATCAATATGTTTATTAGGTGTATTGAGATATATTTATTTCAATAAAATGGAAGATTATATTAAAAATGCTGCTGGCACTTCGATGGGATCTTTTTTTTGTTTAGCATTTGCTCTAAAAATTCCCATCGATGAATTAGAAGCAATAATAACAAAAACAATAAATAGTATAGATTTAAAGGTAATACCTAGTAAAAAAATATTAGATTTTGTTGTAAATTTGGGTTTTAACGATTCAAGATTATATTTAACAGGTATCAGGGAATATGTTAAAAATAAATATAATATGGATGATATAACTTTTATGGAATTATCTAAATTGACTGGTGTTAATATTTATGTCAGTACTACTAAAGTAAATGATTCGAGTAATTTTATTTTTAATGTTAATGATACGCCTAATATATCAGTGTTTGAAGCAATAGCGGCTTCTATGTGTATTCCTATTTTATCAAAACCGATAAAAATAGATAATAATTATTATATTGATGGTTGTATATCAAATAATCTTCCTTATAATGTATTTGATAATATAAATCATAGTGATATTTTATGTGTTGCTGTTTATGTGAAATCTGATTATGATTTTGTGATAATACCAGAAACAAAAGACGATGAAGAAATATCTATAATGGAATATGTAAAACAATTATTTAATATTCTTTATTTCAATTCTTTCAAACATACATTTATAACTAAAATTGAAAAATTTAAAAATCCATTGTTAATATCAAATAGTCAATTTAAATCAAGTCTTAATCTCGAAATTACTAAAAATGATGTTATTTTCAATATTTCACAAGATGATATTGAATCATTAATACTTCAGGGTTTTAGAGACATGTCTGAATATATGAAAAAAATAATTAATGAAGAAGTAAGCGATTTTTAGAATTATTTGAAATATCCTCTAGTTTCCATGATATATATATAGTATTTTTATTTGGTAATATTGAAACATAAAGGCCACCCTTTTGAAGAGATGTAATTATATAATTGATACATTTTTCATAATCATATAATGGATAACCTATAATTATAGGTGGGACGATATAAAATAACGATTGTCCGCCCATTTCTGCAATCTTTTTTATTTTTTTATTGCACCCATTTAAAATAATATTGAATGATTCGCAAATTTTATTATCCTTCTTTTTCTTTATTTCATATAAATCATGTAATGATATTTTATTCATTTTATATTTATTTTATTTATATAAATTTTAATTAGCTACTTTTAAGCACTTAATTTTTCTAATGCAAATTGAAGTACATTTTCTTTTGATCTATATAAATCAAATGAATGTCTGGTTGTTCCATCAGCTGCAAGTAATGATATAGTCGGCACACCTGTTATTTTTAAGGTGTCTGCTAATGCTTGTCCGGTTCCTTTATCTTTTATATTATATTTTTCGGTTGTAAAATTATATTTAGGGTCTGCTGCAACTTCTTTAACGATTGCATCCCAAGTTGAACTGAATTCTTTACAATATCCGCACTCATCCATATAGAAATATTGTAATTTGGCTTGAGGATTTGTAAATTTTTCGAAAAATTTATAATTACTCATAAATATCATTAATAATATTGCTACTACTAATAATCCAACTATTACCCATATTACAGAAGATGATTCTGACGATGATGATGATGATGATTTGGAGCCACGACTACTATAACGCACAGATCTAGAAGAAGCCATATATTATTCTATTATAAATACAATATTTTAATATTGATTAAGACTTGATAACAATGCTTTTATTATAAAAAAATAAATATAAAATGAATAATAAAATACCAGTAAAAATTATAATATCTGTATAAATAATATATTTGACGATTTTGTCATTAATGTTTGTTATTTTCTTATCTTTTAGCCAAATTATAGAATTGGTAATGAAGAAAATATAAAATAGCAAAATAATAATCAAAAATATATATATCAACATTATTCTTTTTCTATATCTCTAATAATAAAAAATGATTAAATTCAATTTTAAAATAATTTTCATAATGGTTAATATTATATTTGCATTTACCCTTAAAAGTATTGTTATTAATAATGTTACGCCTACTATTTATTCTAATATCAAAACTTCAAAATTAACCTTAGAACATGTATATCCAAAATGTTATATGTATAAAAAACATTATAATGACCTACATAATATTTTTAAATGCGATCATTACATTAATAATATGAGATCTAATTATAAATATGTCGATAAACATAATGAAACATTTAGCCAACTTTATAATACTGATAATTATGTAAATACTAAATTAAAATTGTTCTGTCCCGATGATGCTAGTAAGGGCTTAATTGCTCGTGCTATAATGCATATGTCATACGAACATAAATATGACTATAAAAAAATAATCGACCATAAAAATTTAATTAATTGGTGTTTAGAATATCCACCTACCAAAGAAGAAAGAACGCATAATGACTTAATATTCCAAAAACAAAAAACCAGAAATATGTTTATTGATTTGTATGAGAAAAAAAAATTCAAAAATTTAATTATTAATTACTTTTCATAATATAAAAAATGATTTTTGTTAATTTAAAAACAAATAAATAAAATCAATTCAATATGGTATTTACGAAACGGAGGCAAGCCGAAAGTGAAAATAAGGAGATCAATAAAAGACATCAAATTTTTTTAGATAAAGCCGCGGAAATTGCTAAATATTCAACAATGCAACAAAAGCACGGGGCTGTTGTTGTATATAAAAATAAAATTATTGGTTATGGTTTTAATTATATGGTAAATCATTTAAATGACAATAATAGCATTCATGCAGAAGTAGCAGCAATTACCCAAGTATTTAAAAATAAAACAATTTTAGGCGAATGTGATATTTATGTTGTTCGTATTGGCCCACTGCGATTTAATAATTGTTTAAAATTGTCTAAGCCTTGTGAAAAATGCGCCAAATTTATAAATAAATATAATATTAGATGTGCGTATTATTCAAATTAAATTAAATATCTAAACTCATCGATACTTTAGGAATAATTCTTTTAATACTTTTTTTAACGATTACAGGTCTATCTTCTTTATTAAAAATTTTTATTAATAATTCTTCTCCCGTTAAATGTTTGTTCGTATTTATAATTTCCCTTATATCCTTAATATTAATAGGTTTATGTACGTTTCGAATATTAGTCTTTAATCTTCCATTTTGAGTATTCAAATCATTATAATTATATTTAAACATGAATTCTTCTATTTTGTTATTTAATGCCTGTTGTAATGTCTTGCGTTCTCTTATTGCTATTTTTAATTTTCTTATTGCATCATCATATTTAAACCAATCCCCAACAAGTACTTTAAATGTTTCTATTTCATCCGCCGTTGGTTCATTTTTATTTGTAATTATATCATCAATTAAATTACTGTTATCCATTATATAATTTTATTTAAATATTGCTTTAAATATCTTTTATTTAGATTTTTTTGGCGATTTCTTCGTTGATTTCTTTGGAGGAGGTGGCAATGGTTTTGAATTACTTTTAACAAAACTTGATAATGACTCTAAATCTCTGTGGCCATCATAATCAACTTTATCACCTGTTATAGTATCATATGCTGTTATATGTGGGAACGATTTTATACGTTTAAATTCGTGAGGTGCTTGTTGCATATAATTTAATTCAATTTGATAGAATTGACGATCAGCAAATTTATTTATTAAATCATACCAAACTGGCATTAGTCTTTGGCAATGTCCGCAGTTATTCCAATGATATAAAATAATCGCTCCATTTTGTTTGATTTTATCTTTTAATTTTTCAATACTGTTACTATCAACTTTTGTAATATTTTCACTTACCATTATTTTCTATATATATATAAATAAAAAATAATTTCAATGGATAATAATTTACAAGTTTTATCTTATAATATTTCTTGCGATCATATAACAAAATTAAAAGAAAAATACAATAAAGCCAATGAAGAAGCATTTAGACAACATTTTAAATGTATAGAAACTAATAATAATGATTATGATAAAACTGTAAGATATTTAAATAGTGCATATATTTCAAAAAAAGATTGTATATATACATCAACAGAACCAGATCAATTAGAATGGACGGCTGTATTTAATGATACTTCATCGCCATTAGGTTATAAAGACGATAACGCAGCTCTCAAGTTTAATGAAAACACAAGAAGAAAAATAATTAGTCGGTAATGAATTTAATTTCATCTTTGTAATTATGCGAAGGCATTTCAAGAATTAATATAGATCTATTAAATTCTGCAACAAAACTTTTAATATCATCAGGTGCTATTTTACCTTCTAATATAAATTCATGTCTATCAACTCTCGCACCTTTACTATTTTTACTATTATTCATATGAATAACAAAAATATCGTTTTTATCAGGTATTAAAGATAATACTTCGTTTAATTCATATCCTGCATTCCAAATATGACAGGTATCAATACAAAGTTTAAATAATTCTCTTTCTTGTTCTGTAAATGAATAATAAAAATTTATGAAATCTCTAAAATCTATTAATAATTCTGTTCCTTGACCTGCAGGAGTTTCTAATATTAATTTAGTTTTTATATTATGTGTTCTCATTGTTTCCAATAAAATTTTAATATTAGTTCTCATAATTTCTATTGCCTCTTCCTTAGAATTATTCAAATATTTTCCGACATGGATTATATAACCTAATGCACCTATATAATTTGCCGTTAGAATATCATTATAAATAAAAGTATCTGTAATATCTAAATCTCTTTTTCCTGTTTTCAATGGTTTGGCAATGTTTAAAACATATGGACCATGGACCACAACAACGAATTTATTTATATTACAATACTTTTTTATTAAATGCGATTCATTTATATATTTCGTATTATCTGTTATTTTAGCACTTCTGGGATTTGTTGTAAATAATTGTAATGCATTACCTCCATTCATTTTAATCTGGGTCATTGTTTTTACAATCGTTGTTTCTCTAGGTATATGAGCGCCAATTATCATTTTTATATAAATAATATAATAATTTCCTTACATCTAAATTATAAAACTATTGATAAATAACATTGCCTGAAATCGATTTTATAACGATAAGGACATATGAAATATTCTTTATTTTTTTGTGTTTTTAAGCATTTAACGAGACAATCGTGATGAAGTTCATAATTATTTATACAAGCTATTTCGGCATTATTCAATTTATCTAAACAAATAGGGCAATTATCATTATTATTATCATTATCATTAAAATAAATATCATATGGTAAATTGCCAATTTTCCATCCATTATCAATCATTTTATAGATATCATCAAATATTTTATAATTTTCATTAAAACCTCTAATATAATTTGTTCGTTTTTTAATAATTTCTTTTAATATTATTTTTGTTGGATTTGAGATTAAATCATATGATGTGCCCGTATTTTTAGAATAATAAAACATAATAGTATTATTTATTTTTGATAATAATAAGCCATAGCAAGTATAATTATTATTACTATAAGGCGGTTCATCATTTGATATAGTAATTTCAACTGAAATATTTAATTCATTAATAGTATTAATATTATTTGTAATAAATGTGTAAAAATTGATATGGTCTATTCCGTGTTTAAATGCTATTTTAATATTCGATGATTTTATAAATCTATCAATCGTTTTTTTATCACAGTCACAATCATAGAATTTATCACTCGACAAATTATTATCAATGTAATATAAACTTCTATTATAAATAGCTAATAATTTGTCGCAAGGATATGTGCCATAAATAATACCATTATTATTTAATGCCTCTGTTTCCAATAATTCATAAAAAGAATTCAACTCTTTATAATAAAGCATATTTTTAATTAAAAACACATTATGATTTTATGTCATTTTTTAAATTTGTATAAATATTTAAGAAAAAATAAAATAAATTGACATTAAAATTATGATTATTTTTTAACATCTTCCAAATATGTATATCAGCAACAATGGCGAAGTTTATGACGATGAAGAAATTGTTGGTTATGATGTCTATTATTATAATTCCATCTATGACCGCGATGGCGAAGAATACGTTTATGAAGATGAATACGACAATCTGGCGATAGCATTAGAAGATAAACTCCAAATTAGGAGCGTCTCGATTTCGATTTAAAAAAAAGCAGGAAAAAAAAGTTCATATTTTTGGACTTTTTTTTATTTAAACGCTATTTATATAAATATAAATGTAAAAATGATTTATTTGAATATTCCTTATAGTGATAGAAAAAAAGCTAAGAGTATGGGGGCATTATGGGATACGAAGGCGAAAAAATGGTATTGCGAGGAAGACAATCAATTGTGTTCTATGTATGATGTTTATAAAACTGATATTACAATTATAGGAGAAGATAGAATATTTGGAGGAAATAAATTATATATAGATATGATACCAAAAACAACCTATTTTAAAAATGTTCGATCTATTTTTAATGATTGTGATTGGAATTTGATTAGACATCATATTTACGAAAGAGCAAATAATCGCTGTGAATGTTGTGGAAGAAAAAGAAATAAATACTTAGATGCACATGAAAGATGGGAATTCAACGAAGAAACACAAACCCAGAAATTAGTGAGGATTATTGCACTTTGTAAATTATGTCATTCTGCGACACATTACGGACATTCAAAACGGCGAAAGAATATCGATAATATCGATAATCATATAAAAAAAATAAATAATTTTACAGATGAAGAATTAGAAAACCATATTAAAACGGCATATGAACTATGGACTAAAAGAAATAAAATTAAATGGAATTTGGATTTTTCCATAATAACAAATTCAGGATTTGAAATAAAAACCGGGTTTTATATGTCTTCACAAGCTGATAATTGAACTATATTTTTATAATTTTGTCTATAAAATACCATCCACAAAGAACAATTGCCAGCATTGCATATAATATGGTTACATTTACTCATTATTAATGTAATAGCAAAATAATATAAAGAATATTGATAATTGGTTTCTTTGAAAACCTTATTAACTGTTGTGTTTTTTTTGTAAATATGTCTTATTTCGTCATAGAATATAAGATTATTTGGGAATTCTTCTTTCATCTCATTAATAAAATTGGTTTCATCTGATTGAATTAAAAATTTAATATCTGGATTTTTTTCTAAAATTGATTTTCCATATTGAATATAATAATCAATTGAAGGTAATTCTATTTCAGTTGCTTTATCATTGCCTCTAAAAAACAAAACACATGTAGTATTATAATCTATTTTATATTTTTCTTCCATCATTGCAACAATCTCATATATATTTTGAGTTGGCGTAAAATATTTTGTTATAAATGGCAATAATCCTTCTAAATCTAATTTATCGAATTGTTTATATTGATACCATTCTTTAAATTCAATATCTCGAGTATATTCAATATTACCATAAACATTATTATAATGAATGAAATAATTAAATGTTAAATCTTCTTCTGGATCACTCTTATTACATTCAAAATATTTTTTAGTAATATAAACGGCCGGCAATTCTTTATATTTATTGAAGAATTCTATTAAGAAATGCAATCTAACAGAACAACAAGAAAAAAACCCGCCATCGTGTTGTGTTGTCAATTCCATTTAATTATTTTATCGGCTTTTAAACTTTATATAAAAGTACAGGCACGAAATTGAATAACATTTTCGGCATGTTCTCTATAAAACATTATCCATATAGAACAATTACCTGAATTACAAATAATATATTTACATTTACTCATTATTATTGTTATTGCTAAATAATTCATCGAATATTCAAAATTAGTTTCTTTGAAAACTTTATCAACTGTTGTTGTATCGTCTTGAATATGTCTTATTTCATCATTAAATATGATATGATTAGGAAATTCATTTGCCATTGTATTTATAAAATTGGTTTCATCTGACTGAATTAAAAATATTACATTAGGATATAAATTTAAAACATACTTACCATAATGAATATATTCTTCATATGATGGTAATTCTACTTCGCTTACTTTGTCATTTCCTCTAAAAAACAAAACACAAATATTATTATAATCTAAATTATATTTTTCTTCCATTGTTTTTATAATTTTCAAAATTTTATCAGATGGTGAAAAATATTTTCTTATAAATGGTATTGTTCCCTCAAAATCTAATTCATTATATTTTTTGAATTGAAACCATTCTTTATAATTAATTACTCTTTCATATTCAATAGTTTCAGGTATTCCATCATAATGTTTAAAATAATTGAATGTTATATCAATATTTGGTTTTTTTTTATACCATCCATAACAATCTTTACTATCAAAAACAACTGGCAATGCCTTATTTTCATGAAAATAATCAATTAAATAATGTAATCGCATTGTAGAACAAGAAAAAAACCCAAAATCATGCTTTATTACTAAAGTCATAATTTTGAATTTTTCTTTTTCCTACTTATTTTTTAATGGGTTTTAATCGCGCCCAAGCAAAATATAAGTCCCCAGATTGCAATAGAAATCAACACACCCTTGCCAAACTCAGCATGATACTCTCCAATACAATTATTTCTAATTGTGTTAAACTCGGTAAAATTAACGAGATTACAACAATTCGAATTTTTGTTTTTAAAGCATTCATAAACCTCTGTGTTGTTTGTTGCAAGAAATGCACGATAATTACAATTGGCTGCAATTGATTTTTCCATATTTCTCACATAATTGCGAGCCATATGAGTAGAGCGAGATTCAATTTCTGTTATGAATGTCACAGAAATCAAAGCAATAAAGATCACTTCACGCAACATTGCTGACTGATGAATAATTATAATTAAAACCTAATATCAAATTTTTATTTTTATACAATTAAATTAAAACAAATAATTATGTATAGATTTATAAGCAAATTTAAATAAAACTGATTTTTAGTTTTAACTAAAATAATTAAGCAAAAGCTTCAAAACAAGATGCCCGAATTTGTTGAGGTGTTTATTGAAATGGATGACAATACCTATATTTATGGTGATAATACTTTTGAAATCGAGGTGGTAAATGGCGAAATGGTCGAACCATATTTATTGGTTCATGACAACAAACTCGTCAAATTCTACAAATCTCAAAATTACTTCGCTATTTATAACATGGATTTGATATTGATCGAATTGATTTTCGTTTCAACTTGTTGGGCGGATGATTTCACGGCCTATAAAGTCAATGAAATCGGGATTGGTTATGAAGTCACGAAAGTCTATCACGGCAGAATGACTGAAAAAAATAAAAATTGCAATGTCGATTTGAACCACATCATCGAGACAATTTGAAAGAAAGGACGGAAAAAATAAACAAAATTCATTTTTGTTTATTATAAATTCTTTTTGTCATCCATAAATAATTATTATTATTGGATGTTTCATAATCTTTTTTTATTTTCATTATAATAATATTTTTGAATTTAATTTCACCATTATAATAATATAAATACGCGGTTAATTTATGTTCTGTAAATAACCTTCCTAATAATCCAGAACCAGTTGGAAAAGATACATCAATACCATAATAATTATTGGCAACGTTTTTAACGATTTCATTGATAGCAATGACAAAAATAGGATTATTAATTTTAGTAATTATAAAATCAGTATTAATCAATAGTTTGTTATAATAATAATTTTTATTATTAACAAAAAAATTATAATCAATCATATCAATCAATTTTATATGATCTTCATATTTATCATCAATATAAATACCACCATATTTATATAAAATGCAGTATTTCCAAAGATCTAATTTATATTCAAGAGGTATTAATGATTTATAAGCATTATATATAGAACTAGAATAATTATTATAAATAAAATTATCGCAATCTTTTTCATCAAAATAAAAATAATTAAATTCTGGATTATTTATTCTTATGTTATGAGAAATTGAATTTTTATTTATACCTGCTTGAAAAATATTTAAAGGTACTTTAGTATAAATGCCAAAAGTTATCATTATTATAACTTTTGGCATTTTTTTTGTTTTTAATACATATTGACGGCGATGAAATCATAAACGTCATTCCAAGTTCGAATGAAATATTTACGATCATTATAAATAATTTGATGAAAATCTTTCAAATTTGCGTAATTGATGTTATCTTCAAACTTTTCATAAGTATCCAATAACATCATTACGTTTTTTGAATTGAAATCAATCAAATTATAATGATTTAAAATCTCTTCCTTTTGAATAAATCTTTCGCTGAAATTTGCGAAATCTTTCACCATAATGAAATAAGACGCAACACCACTAACAAGATAATAGTTATCAGCATATTTATACAAACAACCTTCCATAGTCGTATTTAAATTAAATAATAAAAAAAATCATTTTTTATTATTTTTACTTCAAAATCTCTATATTTTTATTAATCGAAAGTCATATAGAACTCTTCATCGCCACAATCTCCCCAACTAAGAGCAATTGCTTTAGCAATCTCTGCGTCTTCATTTTTAACAACCGACGCCCAACTCTTTGCTGAACTTTGGATAACTTCTTTGACTTCTTCTTTGACTTCTTTTTCGCCAACTTCTAAAAGTGCAAACAAATTACGCATATCAAATCGCGGTTCATCGGGTTTTGTATTTGATGTTTTCGCAACTTGGGAAGGTTCAGGACATATTTTATTGAATTTATAGGAAACAATCAATTTTTCTCTGTCAGCGAATGAAAGACGATGTTTATAACCGCAATTTTCTTTTTCACACAATTGTCCGAAAGTGCAATTCTTCTTACGCATATCCATATTAGGTTCATTAATATTTTTTTTTGAAATAGCATCATAGAACCGTTTGACAATCTTTCGTTCTTTGTATGAAATAAAATGATCGTATTTACAATCACTATTCATGCAAATGCAGTTTAAATTGCAATTAGTAGCCATCGTTATAAATTAAAAATACAAATAATATTAAATCATTTTTTATTATTCTTATTTTAAAAAAATAACATTTTTTTATAATTTGTATGGAATTCTATTAATAATTTTGCTATTTGCAGGTAAAGAAGTTAAAAAATTTCCATCTGTATATTTTATAAGCAATTCTAAAATATCATTAATTAATATAGGCATTTTTTTAACATCATAAATATTATTGTATTTATTTGAAATTATTTTAAACATGATATTAATATCGCCTAAGTTTAATTTACTAAATTTAATAAAATTGGCTAAAGTTTTGATATAATCAAAATTGATTGCTACTTTTTTAGAATAAATGAATGCTTCGCTTTTTGGATAACTAATTTTTTTATAAGGAACTATTAAACCAAAATCCCAAATAATCCACATATAACCAATATTTTCAATATAATAATCTTCATCATTAATTTTATAATGAAAATAACCGCCTGGTTTAGTTTTATGATATAATAAATTACCATAATGTGTATCAGTGTGAAACGCTTGAATATATTTATTAAAAAACATAATAGCCATAAATAATTGGGCTATTGCATTTAATATTATTTTTGTTGTATATTGTTTTGATGCTAATAATTGTTTTAAACTATTATCTTCTAATTCATTAAAAGTAAATAATAATTTTTTATAATATAAATTTTCTAACATTAATTTATTTTGTTCTTTAAAATAATTGTCACATTGTAAAACACCATAACAAATAGGAAAATGCGGACATACTTTATATTTTACATTTAATTCAGTTAAACGTTTTAATACCTCGGCTTCTATAATATTATATCTTTTAGAACTATCAACAACTTTAGTTACAAATGTTGAAATTTTGCCATTTGGATGTTTGAAATGAGATAAAAACACAGCTCCGTATTTACTATTATCACCAATTCGTTTATCTAAAATAATACCATTGCCTATTGAAATTATATCATTGTTAAATTTAAAACAATTATTTGGATCGTATTTAGTTTGACTAGTTATATATTTATGGATCGGTTTATAATATGCTAATCTATTTGTTAAGCTAAATTTTTTAGATAAAGTAGTAGTAGTAAGCTTAATATCATTACTAGTAGAAGGTTTTATAGTATCTGTTACAATTTTAAAAAATAAATCCATTATTCTATAATATAAGGAGTTTTATTTATAATTATTGCATCAGTTGGTTTATTTATTAATAAATGTTGTGGAAAAGTCGCATTAACAAATTTGAATAAATGACTATAAAATGCATATTGTATATTGCTATCAGTTATAGTAGTTTTAAAACCTATTATTAGATTTTTCATAAAATCTACTATATGAGTTAATTCTGGATATCCTGCATCATGTTTAATAAACGATTTAATAAATTTTGTGAAATCATATAACAAAGTATTTTTATTCAATTCTCTCACTAATCCAAAATCATTAATAACAATTAAATAGCCTATATTCTCAAGATAATAATCTTTATTATAAATTCTATAGTGATAATAACCACCAGGATTTATTATATGACATAAAAAATTATTTCCATGGGTGTCTCTATGTGCCATATTCATATATTTTTGAAAAAATACGATTGATATAAATGATTGTATTATGATATTAATATTAAGTGTGTTATTATATCGACTAATAATTCTTGCGAATGTTTTATTAGAAGCATATTCATTTATTTGTAAATAAATATTAGGTTTTTCGAGAAAATTAGTACTTTCACTACTACTATAAAATAATTTCGAGTTTTCGTCTAAAATTCGAGATGATTGTGCTGAACTTGGAATAGAATTAGACGAAGAACCCGCTCTATTATATTTATTACATATTAAATATCCATATGAAATAGGAAAATGAGGACATACTTTTTTAATTACTAATTGTGTTAAATTAGAAAGAATATCTATTTCTAATTTATTTGCTGATGTTATCTCGCAGATTTTAACAACTATTTCAAATTGTTTTCCATATTCTCGTTCAGTTATTTGTTTTGGTCTAAAATATGCTTTATAAACAACTCCATATGAACCTTTACCCAATCGTTTATTTAAAATGATATTACTACCTACGCTATATTGTATTTCATTATCGCTGAGTTTATAAAATTTTACACAATTATTTTTATGTTTTAATTTTATTTTATCAATATAATTTTTAACAATTAAATAATAATTTATTCTAGTATCAATATCAGCAGATACGCGATTTTTTAAAATACATAATTGTTCGAATTTTCTATATGTCGGGCCATTCTCTTTTATTGGTTTATTTGTCATAGGATTTATTTTTTTATTTTTTAACCATTTATCGCAAATATTGGTATTCATTATTCTATAATATAAGGAGTTTTATTTATAATATCGGTTGGTTTATCAGTTGTGAAATCATCACTAAATGTTTTATGCATAAAATTAATGACATCGTTTAACCTACTATTTTTTATATTTAATATCTTAGCTAAATTTATAAAGAAATTGTTAATGTTAGTATTAAATAATTTATGTTCTTCATAAGGAATAATATTTTTAATCATAAAATTAGTAAAAAATAGCAAGTCGTGTTTTATTGAAGTTAATGCTGAAGCTAACCCAAAATCATTAATAACCCACAAATAACCAATATTTTTTATATAATAATCAACACCAAATAATTTATAATGAAAATATCCACCTTCCTTAATTTTGATATAAAGAAAATTATTAATATGGGTGTCGTTATGATTATATTTAGCATATTTATTAAAAAACATCATTGACATAAATATTTGCATAAACGCGTTTTGCATTATTTTATTTAAATTTTTTTTATCATTATCATACAAATCAACGATAAGCGATGATAAAGTATTGGTTGCCAATTCGTTTATAATAAAATACGCATTATTAACATATGGAATATCATTGAAAATATTTTTCTTATTTTTACATGTTAGATAGCCATAAGAAAATAAAAAATGCGGGCATTTCATATCAATTAACAATTTATTTATTTTTTTTCCTATTTTAATTTCTTTCTTATTTTTTTTAGTTATTTCACAAATCTTAACAGCAAATTTTAATAGTTTATTTAAATCTTTTTTTTGTATTGTTGATATTGGTTTATAATAACCTTTATAAACAATACCATATCTACCTGGATTACCTAATTGATTATCTAAAACAATACGATTGCCTAAATATAATTCATTATCTACTTTTTTTACACAATTATATTTTAATTCTGCTCTAATTTTATTTATATAATTATTCATAATTACAAAATAATTAATTCGGTCGATAATGTCTTTACTTACTCGTTTAATAATAGGATTAAAAATATTGAATATTTGTTTTCCATAACATAATTTTGAAAATTTATTATAATCGTTGCCATTTAATTTAATTCTACCTTTTGTTATTGGGTTTGTAGTTTTATTAGTTATCCATTTTTTACAAATAACTGTTTTTGCATCAGTTTTAGTATCATTACATAATTTAGATATATATTCATATGATATACCATTTAATTTAATTTTATGATTATTTATAGGATTTATAGTTTTATTAAGGAACCATTTTTCGCACAATTCTGCATCTTTCATATTTTTCTATTCACTACTATTAAATATGAAAAAATATATTTTTATAATTGATTTAGATAATACATTGATCGGAAATTGTGAATATCAAATGAATTTATATATACAGCACAATTTAATTAAAAAATGTAAAGGACCTAATATTAATATAACAAAGGTTCTTTCACCTTATTATAATCAAAATAATAAATTGTTACGCCCTTATTTTATTTATTTTATTCATAAAATGAAAGCATTATATAATAACAACGTTTTGTTTTATATTTATACTGCATCTACTAAAGCGTGGGCTAATACAGAAATAAAAATAATTGAAAAAGAAAATAATATTAAATTTAATAGACCTATTTTCACGAGAGCCGATTGTTTTTGTAATGAAAATTGTAATAATGGTTTTAAAAAATCGATAGCCAGAATAATGCCAAAGCTAAAATCAGTAAAAGACAGCGAAATTATTATTATAGATGATTCAAATGTTTTTATTGATTATAATGAATATCATATTAAATGTAATTCATATGAATTTATGTTATTCAGTGATAATAATTTTTATTTATCGTCTATATATAATGATGAATTGGTAAAAAATATGAGTTGTCCCTATAGTCATACCGACTGTAGTATAAAAAACAAAATAAAATTATATAAATGGTTATATAAAACTGCAATTAATATTAATAAATTCAATGAAAAATATAAATTCGATAAATTCTGGTTAAATTTGGCAAATGCGATCGAAGCCAATAAAATAACAAATTATACTCCAGATATTATTAAACAATTAACTAAAATTGCTAATTATAATAATTAACCATTGGCATATATGCCTGATAACTATTGCAATAACTAGATTTATAAATATAAAAGAACCAATAGAAAGGTCCAGTGAATAACGCTAATAAAAATCCTGCAACTTTATCACCTGATGATGAATTATAGAACATACAACCAAAAGAAGCTAAGAATGCTAATATACCACCTACAAACCACACTACAACAAATAATATTACCCAAAGTACATATAATATAGAAAAGAAGCCAAAAAATACACCTCCTGCTACACCTCCGGCTACTGCTCCCGCGGATATTGTTGTTTCAGTTGTTTTAGTTTCAAAACCTTCATTTCTTGTTATTTCTGCCATATAGTTAATTATTAATCTATTATAATAAAATATTAAATTTTTACAGTTAAAAAATAATATACACACATTAAATAAGCATCGCAAATATCATCTTTTTTTTTATTCGATTTTATGATATCAATAATTTTATTATCTATAAATTTATCGCATGTTGTCAATAAATGTAATGTAAAATTTATTGAATCGATTTTATTTTGTTTATATTTAGATGATGCTGGAGTATTATCAGTTTCCATATAATCTGACATTAATTTTAATTTATGTTTAGGAGAAATATAAATAGTTGTAATATCTAAATTTTGATGTTTTGATAAAACTTTAAAATAAGTATTTATACAAGTTTGTATAGTTCGCATAATTGATGTCATTTGGCATTCAATTAATATTATTAATGATTCGTTAATATCAATTGAACTATCGCTCATAATATCGTCTAAAAATTCGATGGTATTGTCGATAATATTTTGAATATTGGTTTTATTTGAATTTAAATCTATTTTAGCTAAAGTTACAATTTTAAATTCATTATTATCAGTTATATTTGCTAAACAATAGGCCATATTTGTAATACCGATATCAAAAGATAATAATTGTTTCATATTATTATAATATAATGAAAACTTTATTTATATTTAGACGTGATTTGCGAACATTCGATAACACTACTTTAAATAAATTAATTGAAAAATATCCTAAAACAGAAATAATACCAATTTTTATATTTAACAAAAAACAAATAGAAGAAACAGAAAATAAATATTATTCTAAAAATGCCGTTCAGTTTTTATTTGAAAGTCTTGATGAACTTGATTTTCTCAATTTCTTTTATACCTCAACAAATGATATAGTTATTATAGAAGCTCTTTATAATAAATATAAATTTGATAATATAGCTTTTAATATCGATTATACGCCATTTGCTATAAAAAGAGATAATGAAATTAGAATTTGGGCTTCTAAAAACAAAATAGAATTAATAACTTTTGAAGATTATACGCTCCATAATATAGGCGAAATAGCAAAAGACAATAAACAACCTTATCAAAAATTTACACCATTTTATAATAAAAGTATTATTAAAAAACCGCGGTCATTATTCACAAGAACTAAATTTAATTTTATTACAGATACTAAACAATCATTAAATAAATATAATTTCTTGCGTCCCGATGAAAATAAAATGATATCGGTAAATGGAGGCCGTAAAAATGCATTAGAAATTCTGGCAAAATTAAAAAAAGGTATATTTGACAATTATGAAAAGGATAGAGATTATCCTTTTTTAGATAAAACAACTAAATTAAGTGCTTATATTAAATTCGGTTGTGTTAGTATTAGAGAAATTTATTATAATTTACATGTAACCCATGGCATAATTAGAGAATTATTTTGGCACGATTTTTATGCAACCATTACTTATTATTATCCATATATATTTGGTAAATCATTTATACAAAAATATGATGTTGTCAAATGGCACAATAACGAAGAATTATTAAATAAATGGAAACAAGGAATTACGGGTTTCCCGATTGTAGATGCCGCAATGAGACAATTAAATACAATAGGTTGGATGCATAACCGTTGTAGAATGATTGTAGCTTCTTTTTTAGTTAAAAATTTATTAATAGACTGGAGAAAAGGTGAAGAATATTTTGCTAAATCATTGGTTGATTATGATCCGTCCTCAAATAATGGTGGGTGGCAGTGGTGTGCATCGACTGGTACAGATAGCCAACCATATTTTCGCATATTTTCACCATCATTACAAATGAAAAAATACGATCCTGAATGCATATTTATAAAAAAATGGGTAACAGAATTAAAAAATATTGATAATAAAATTATTCTAAATTGGGAAACTAAACAATACGATCATATTAATTATCCTAAACCTATTATTAATACTAAAACAACCTCCGCTTTATTTATAAAGACATTTAAGGATATTTAGGAAATATTCTTAAGTGCTTTTATAAGATTTGGAAGGGTTATAAACGAACATTCATTTTTGATAGAAGATTTATCACAATAAGTTTTATAAGATTTATAGATATCAAATATCAATTCTTTTATATTTTCAAAATTTTCTTCATATTTCAATTTGTATTTATCTATAATTATTTGTAATTCGTCATTTGTAGTATTTACATCAATTTTAGAAACTGTTTCATAAGGTATATTTTCATATTTAATAAAATTAATAACAATGATGTCTTTTAAATAATTGTAAGTTTCTATATCTAATATTTCGTTTTTTAATTGTTCTTTATCTATATAATCAATATCATTCTCTATCGCTAATTCTAATAACTTACTCTTACATATCTTATCTAAATTTTGACATAACAAACCCTTTTTTAAATAATGTATTTTAATACTATGAATTAAATCTAATCTTGTTAATTTTGTTTTTTCTGTCATTTATTTAATTTAAATTTAAAACATAAATCATTTTTTTTAATTATGATAAGTTTATTTATAATTAAAAAAAAATGGCTGATATTGATTTTAAAACTCTTTCCCTTGATGAATTAATCGAATATTGAAGATAATTTTCAAAAAGGTTTAGCGAATAAATCTTTAGATGTTAAAGAGTTTAATAAAATTAAAATCCCAGTTCCGTCTTTAGAACAACAAGAAGAATTAAACACGACCTTCGAGAAAATAGAAAAAGATAATAATTATATTATCGATAATCTCGATAATATAAAAAAATAAATAAGTTTCTTTTTTTTTGTAAAATTATAAAAAAATGAATAAACCATTTTTATAATTTAATTACATTACAACAATGTCAGAACATAATGAAAAGTTCTTTGAGAATGAAAACGGCGTTTATTTCAAAACTGGGTATCCTTCCCAATGGTTTGGTTCGCGTTTCATGATTGATGGCTTGGAATACAATTGTTGCGAACAATACATGATGTCACAAAAAGCGGCTTTATTTGAAGACTTTGAAACACACGCTAAAATTATGATGGCAACTGAACCGAAAGAACAAAAATCTCTCGGCCGGCTTGTTAAGAATTTTGACGAAAATAAATGGAATGAAGTTGCCGACGATATTGTCTATCGAGCTAATCTCGCCAAATTCTCGCAAAATCCCGAATTGAAGCAGAAGTTGTTAGATACCACCGATAAAATTATTGTCGAGTGTTCTCCATATGATTCGATCTGGGGTAATGGCCTGAATATCTCTGATACTCTCAATACTCTTGCTGAAAATTGGAAGGGGACAAACAGATTGGGAAAAGCAATTATGCGAGTTCGTGCAACTCTGCGTGAATGCTAAAAAAAAGAATTGTTTCAAAAAAGTTCAATGTTTTGGACTTTTAATTTAGTCGTGGCCTTCTACGGTTCCTTCTGTTTCTGCTTCTTCTACAACAGGTTCTTTATTTTCCGCTTTTCTTTTATTCCAATTGGCTGTTGCTTGTCTCATTCTGTCTTTTGGGCTTGCTCCTTCGCTCTTTAATAGTTCCATTTGTTCTTTGATAAACAAATTATAAGCTGATGGAGCTTTTTTGACTTTATCAGCTCCATCTGCTGATTTCTTATTACCATTTGATTTATATGCACTCTTAAGCAGAGTTGTAAGTTCTACAAGAGTATAGGATTTTTCAGTATCGACAGCTGAGGTGAAGTTATTGAGAATTAGTTGGGTGTTTGTCATTTTAGATTATAATATTATCAAATGTTTATATCGATTTCGAAAAAAAAATGATTTAAACGATAAAAAAATAATTATTTAAATTAAAATGGATAATAGTAATAAAGGCGGTTATATTTCTTTTCAAGATCTCTCTCCTATCGTTTTGACTAAACATAAGAAAAATAACAATAATAATATTACTAAATCAAAATCATCTTCTAATATTCATCTGCATAAACCTGTGTTTGATGAAGATGGCGAAATTGCAAAAGTTGTTAAATATACACAATCACAAATAGATGCTATTATTGTTGCTAGAAACGCACAAAACTTAAATCAGTTACAATTAGCACAAAAAATTAGAGGTGATTTGAAAGCTGGTTATATTGCAAATATTGAAAATGGTAAAACTCCATATAATCAAGTAGCTTATAGAAGAATTTGTAAAGTTCTCAACATTAAACCCGTAATTTAATTAAATCTATTTCAGTTTTCAATTCTTTTATTGCTTCTATTATTAAACCTGCCAAATTACCATATGCTATACTATAATATCCGTTTGTATCTGTTGATATCGCTTCAGGTAATACTTCTTTAACTTCTTGTGCTATCAATCCAGTTTTTTTATTTTCATCATTATTTAATTTATATGTAATACCATTTAATGTCATTAGTTTTTCTAGAGCATTTTCTATTTTTTTTATATCAGTCTTTAGACGTTTGTCAGAAGATTCGGTAAATGTTCCATTTGTATGAATAACAAAATTAGTACCTATATAACTAATTGTTAAAGCTTCTTGATATAATGTCTTACCATCTATAAAATAATTATTATTATAAGGTATTGTTGTTAAATCTTTCCAAATACCAAATACACCATTTGAATTACCAACTCTAAAAATAGAATTAATATTATTAAATGCTCCTATCTGTGTTACTTTGCTTATAAAATGTGCGTAAGAGTTTGAACTAGATGAATTTAATGTCAATAAATTGTCATTTCCATCATAATTATTTATTTGAAATATATTATTATTTATTTCATTAATATTATTACCGTTGATTAAAACACCACCTCTATAATAATCATTTATGCCAATGCCTGGATTTAAAATAATGTTTTTTGAATGTAATTCTAAATTGGCAGTTGATGAAATATTATTCATCAATGATAAGATATTATCATATAATGATATACCATCTGCATTATAAATATCACCTTTCAAATATAAATTGTTTGTTTCTATATTTCCTGTTGTTGTTAAAGTACCAATTGAACTTATATTCAATAATTTATTTTCATTCAAATAAAGTTCATAATCATCAGTATAACTATAAATATTATGACTATTATTATAAATATTTACATGTTTTATTATTGGTTTTTTAGCATTTATATTAATATATTCTAATGGTATTCTCGTTTGGTCTGTTAGATCATTATTAGCGAAATATAAATCATAATAATCTGTTATTGTTATATTAATAGGGATGTCATATATTAATTCAAATATACCAACATTATAATTTATTAATTTATCTTCTGAAAGGTGATATTGATGTTTTACTATAGCCGGCGTAAATGTTTTTAAATAATTTAATGTATTCGAAATAGTAACAGAATTATTATTTGTTACTGTAGATATTATTGTATTTGTAGGACTTCCATTATATAAACTAGTTGGAACTATATTTTCATGCCTACATAACTTATAATTATATCTAGTCAAAGTTAAATTTAATGTTTCTATTTCAAATGATTTATATTTATTATATGTAATGTTATTTCTAACTTTAATATTAGTGCCAATTACATAATCAATTGATATAGTTACATAATCACCTGCAGGAAGACTTAATTGTTTCATTTTAGTATCGAGTAAATAATCATATGGTTGAACTTCCAAAACTGGTAAAGATGCTACAAAAAAATCAGTTATACTTTTATTTGTAGGAGTTATATAAGTTATTGTATATAAACTACTACCAAACATTTGTGTATGTGTGTGAGTATTAAAATCATTGATTGTATATGATAATTTAGGATCATTTAAATTTATTTTTGGCAATAGATTGACAATATTCGATGTGTCTGTTTTTGTAAATGTAAAAGGGTTTGCTTCATTAATATTATTATAACTAACTACGACATTCGATAAAACATAATTTATAGGATCTAAAACAACATTACAGCTTATTTCAAAAGTCGTTTTAGAAATGTCATATGTATCTGTATTTGGATTTTTTATATAAGTTATACCGCTTGGTGTATATTCTACAATTAATGATTGAGATAATGTCGAATTTATTATTTTTGTAGGTGATATATCATAAGTATTTTTTAATTCTAATGCTGATTTATTTGTAAAACTGTTTATTGTGACTGTTGAATCGTTAGAATTAGTATTAACTGAAATACCATTCGAATTTATATTAATTATAGAACTTGTATTATAAATAAAATTTAGTTTATTTGAAGCCGATAGCGTCCATTTATTCGTATTGTTACATAAAATTAATGATGCTGGATTATCAGATGAATTTGTCAATTTTAATAAATAATTGGCGGTGTTTTCGTTAATATGAACGACTGCATCTTGAACTATACAATTATAATTACTATCATAAAAATTACCACCTCCAATATTAAAAATATTATTAATATAATTTGTATAAACACTAAAATATGGATTGTTTAAATTCTGTTTTCTTACTATTTCAAATATAGAATTATTTGAATTTGCATTTACCAAATCTACATTATCACGTCTATAAATATGTGATAATTTCAATGATACTCCGTCAAACATCGAATTATGATAATCGGCTATTGATGTATCAACCAAATTAATATCTATGGCAGATGAAGTTTTCAAAGCCAATGAATTTTCTGTGGATGATATAAATTTATTAGCCTTTACATTAAAACTACAAGAACAACTATTTGGATTATAATTATAAATATATGCAGATGATGCTGTTATTTGTTCGTCTAAATTTTCTATCCATCTCGAATAGTCATTTGCATGACCTATTAATAAAGATTTTGTTGGCAATAATTTAATATTATTACCTATTATCAATACATCTGTATTTTGACCTTCTTCTGTATTTATTGGCGTCTCTGTAGGTATTAAGGCATTTAAGGAATATGAAACGCTGGCAAATAGAACAATTTGACGCGAGATAATAGCCCAAGATCTATTTAAATAAGTATTTGCATATTCAGTCATAGAATTTAATAGAGGTAAAATAGATAATGATGATAATATATAAATTCCTATATGATCGGTTATTGTTGCTACAACTTGAGAAGCCGCATTTGCGAAATCAAAACTTTTATTTATAAAATTGACATATTTATTAGTAATATGTAAAATTAATTCTAATAATAATGAAGATTGATTAGAAAAATCAGACAAATTTGTTGCATCTGCATTTAATTCTATTAAGAGACTAACACAATATTCAGCCATATTCATTAATTTTTGATGAGCATCTGTTAAATATTCTTCGATTATATAATTACTAAACAGGGTTTCAAGATTTGATTTATAATTAATATATACATCTTTTTCGGTATTAATAAAACTTTTGATTTTATTTATTCCGCTTCCTATTTCCTGTAAATTTTGATAATAATCTAATTTCTCATTATAATCAGGATCATATCTTGATATATCATAATCTAAATTACTGGCAATTGTTTTATTCGATACTGATTTGTCTAAATAAGTCTGTAGATTGGTAGTTATAGAATTGTTTAATTTAGTCGATGCCAATACAATCTTCTCTGTTGTCGTTGAATTATAAATATCTTTTGATATAGTAATTTTCGCATATAAATCATCATAATTATTAACAATTTTATCTGCTATATTTGATGATGCAATTAAAATATTAGAGGCATTAATATAATTACTAAAAACTAAATTATCTATTGTCACAGTATTTTTTATAATATTCAAATTAGAACAAGTTCTATAAATTTGTGAAGAATAATCATAATCTGTGTGTGCCTTTATAATATCTGTTGTTATATTTGTGCTGATAACATTAAGAATATTAGAATAATTTGAAGTGTTAATATAAATATTCGATGATATTATTTGATTACAATAATTTATATTATTAATATTGTCAATATCACTTATAAATAATTTATCATAATATATATTCGAAAAATTTATATTACTATTAGAAGCCGTAATATAATTATTATAAGCAGTTGTAGAAAATCTCTCTGAGATTGTTACATATGGTGTTATAGCTGTTTTAACTATATTTAAAGTATTATAAATATCTGTAGAAATTGTATATAAATTTGATGAATAATTTAAATTACTTTGAGTATTATCTTTAACTATATTATTGGTTGTCGAACCTGCTCCAGCATGATATATATAATAATTGGTATTGTTATTATCATTATAAGTTTCGTCATTTCTCAAATAAACGTATCTCGAATAAATATTAGAGTTTATTAAATAACCTGTTACAATATTGGAATATGCGATTGATGTAGATGTAACATCCGTATTTAAATTGCTTGCATTAATAATAATCGTATTGGCATTTTCAGCATTACTTAAATAACTACCAGAAGATAATGATAATGTTTTATAAATTTTTGATGCCAGATCTAAATTAGATTTAGAGACATTTAAATTTATAGTTGATACATTTTTTATAGGTGTAATTATATTATAAGTTAAATTAGAATAATTGGCATTATAAGTAGTTAGATTATTACTATTAAGATAAATATTATTTGAATTGTATATAGAATTAGAATAATTAGAATTTAAAATATCAATATAATCAGTTATATCTATTGTTGATGATGAGATTGTATTATAATAATTTAATATTGTCGTATAAACATTCGACATAGAAATCATGGTATTTGATGCAGCTGTTAAATAACTTTGGTTGAATGGCGAAACAGTAATTAAATTATTGTAATTATTTGCATTGCTAAGAGTATTCAAAGAATTTGAGAATATATTTGAACCTAGTTTTGTTATTATATTTATATCATCATTATAATTAATAGAATTATATGAAGTTGTTATTGTATTCATATTAACCAATGATAAATTGCTATTGGTTGTTGTTTGAGAATTAAAAGAAGTTATTGTTTTTGTTTTAATATTTCTAATTGATTCATAAATATTGCTAGAAATCAAATAATTACTGTGTGCATAGTTTTTATTAGTTTGAGCGCTTGTTATTAAATATGTGGTTGTTATTATAATACCTGATGTATCTGTATTTTGTTGTATATAACTCAAATAATTATTATGATTATTTGTTGCATTGGTTGTTATTTCTGTTTTTAGACTATCATTATAAATAATAGTATTATTAATATTAGAATAAGTAATTATATTTAAATTCAAATTAGAATTCAATAAATAGATATTAGAACTTATAGTATAATTTGATAATGAATTTGTAATATTCAATGGCACATTTAAATTAAGTTTGTCGTCGGCTATATTATTATTAATAAAAGAAGCTAGATTTGAATTCTTGAAAGAAATATTTTTAGGATGATTGGAAGATAATACAGTATCAAAATAATAAACATTATTACCTAATGAATAAATTTTTGTTATTATCTTTTCAACAGGATTGGGCGAAAATAAGATATTATTATCATTAAATTTATAATTTCCTTTGATATTAATTGACCCGTCTAAATCTAAATCACCACTAATTCTAACATTACCATATATTCGAACGGTCTCTTTATTATTAGTAAAATCATCTGCAGAATTATAGGTAATGGGATTATTGATATCAACATAATATTTTGAATTGTCATAATATAAATTGATACAAGAATTAGACGGTTTATAGCTATTTTTCATATAACCTATTTGGAGTGGTCCTGTAAAATTAAAATCATCTGTTATATGATTTTTATAAATATACCATTTGTTTTTATTTACCATACTCAAATTTGTTGAATCGTCGCAAAATTCTAATCCAGAATATTTAGAATTATCAAGAGAACGATAAAAACTTATAACACTGTTATTGATTTTATTGTTATTTCTTGAATTATTTTTTATTTGCAATGACATTGTTATATTTTGATTGTTTGTTATTGTTCCAATTCCTATATTTGTATTATCAATTATTGCATCTGTTGTTGAACCGTTTAAATATTTTATAGAACATATTTTATTATTACTCTCATAATAACCATCATAAGAATTGATACCGCCTTTAATATTTAATTTTTGTGGATTTGTTATAATATCACTTTCAGTGATATTAATATTTAAATTATTTATGTTATTGTAATTATTATAAATAATTGGAAGCTTACATTCATAATTATTATTAACGGTTCTTACATAATATTTAGTTGCTATAATATCTCCAATAATATCTAAAGTTTTTTCAGGTGTTATTGTATTTATTCCTATTTTGTTATTTTCCATTATTGCTAAATTTGGAATAGTTGATTTTAATGTTGCCTTGTTTTTTCCGGCATAAAAATAAATATTATTCCAGGATGTATTGTATTGAGTTAATATTATTAAAGAATTGTCTATTTCATTTTGTAAGAGATTTAAAGGATAATGGCCTATATATGCGGTTGAACCATATGGGGTTATTGTGGTATCATTTAATAATATTTCAAATTTTTGTTTTTGACTATCCCTGAATTTATAAATATTTAGTATTTCACTATTATAATTTAAATCAGTAATTCCTGTTGTTTTTCCACCAATATTTAAATAATTTGTAACTGTCGAATTGGCTATTTCTCCTGCTATTGTGGTATTTCCCAATAAAGAAATATTAGTTCCGTTTATTAATAAATTGTCAGTAATATTTAAAATTTTTGTTGTTATGCGTTCAGAACAACTTATATAATTGAAATATGATTCATTATAAAAATTGCATGGTTTGTTAAAATCACAATAACCATCAGTTCCAACAATTTCTAAATTACTATTAACTGTTAATAATCCAGTTGTCAAATTATTTGTATTTATATTATTAGTTATTTCTGCGTCTCCATAAATTTTTAATTTATAATTACTAGAATTAGTACCAATATATACATTTGAATTAAATATAAATTCTGTTTTGTTAAAGTTTCCGCCTAATATTTGATTTGCTTGTAATGTTAAACCTCCTGCTTTTCCTTGTCTAATATAAATACTATCTAAATTTACCGGTTTTTGTGATATGTAATCATACATAAGAATGTTATCAGCATACATAGAACCATTTATAAACAATTTAGGGTATTCAGTAATCGGCGTAGAAAAATTAGTACTTATATTTGAATATTTATTATATGTTATTTGAGAAGGTATAGTATCCCTATTTATAATAACAGATCCATTCACATCTATTGCTAATGATGGATATGTATTACTGTTATAATTTGGAATTTCCCTATAATCGTTATATAAATTGTTTATTTCTGTTTTTAATTTACTTACGTTAAAATGTAAAGGCATATTTGGAGATGTTATAATATGTGCTGGAGATATATCGATATTACCTATAATACCCATACTAAAATTAGTGGGTTCTAAATCATTCGTCAAATCATTATTTTGAATTATAAATTGAATATTATTGGCATTATTATTACAATGTCTAGATATTTTTAATGGATTTAAATTGCTATTTGAAATATCTTCATTGCCAATAATAACATTATGAGTAGTATAAATATTATTTTCTAAATAATTTTTCACATGATAAAATAATAAATGTGATGATATCCTATTTAAAACTTGATTAAAAGTTGCTAAATTTGTATTTAAAGATAATTCATTATCCAAAATGATATTTTCGGCATGTATTGAACCAGAACATTGAATATTTCCTGATACAATTAATGAATTATTGGGTTGTAAATAAACATTACTTCTATGGGTATTAATACCAACTCCTTTTTCTGTAACAAAAAGATTATGAATATGATTTAAATTATTATTATCTGTTGTGACATCATGATATAAATTTGGAACATCACCAACAGCTAAATAAGTTTTTAAATAATTATCTTTTGTTAAATCTAAATTGGTAATGTCATTTAAACCAATACCAATCGAATCAATTTGAACTCGTTTATAATCCATCTATATATAATTAATTTTTAATAATTGTTTTATATATATGAATATTATAAAGTTTGTTTTATTATTGATATTTATAATAACTTTGCAATATTATTATACAATACCATTAAGAATAAAAAAAAATTATACTAGAACTTATGAAATTAATAAATAAAAATTTAAGCACCAGAAGCTGCTGGCGGAGCTTCAATTGCAGGCTGAGTTTCAACTGGTTGTTCTGGTTGTTCTGGTTGTTCTTCTATATTATTGTGTTTTAGTAATTTCTTTATTGCTTTTTCGATTCTTTGAAGGTTTTTATTTACTTCTTTTAATTCATATTCATTAACAACTTCGTTAATTGATGCACGATAGGTATATTGCAATAGATGTCTCATAAACGGAATAATATCCCTAATTTTTTCATTATGATTCAAATATTTGTTTAAAGAATATGGATCAATATTCATCAAATCTTGTTTATGTATTTTATAATTTATTAATTTTTTTTTTAATTCGGCATTTAAATAATCTTTCATATCTGAATATTGTATTTGAGAGGGAGTTTGCATTATTCTATTTTATAACAACTTTATTTTTTTATGATATTGCTAAACCATAATATATTAATGCTTCCTTGCTTACATTATTTTCGGCCTCTTTTTTAGAAAAACCCGTTGCTGTTGCTATAATATCATTAAATCTATTTTTTACACAATAATTAAATATTTTTACGCTATCTTTTGTTATTATACCCAATTCGCAAAATCTTGGCGTATCTTGCATTGAATGTTGCATATGTGAAACTAACATATCCTTATAATTTGTCTTTTGTATTATTAATTCACTTAAATCAATATAATTTTCGATTATATATATAATCCATTTTTCTACTACGAAATAACCGGCACCCGATAATGTTATTAAAGGTATTTTTTGTGGTAAAATGACTTTATCTTCTTCATTTTGAAAATCAATATATAACGCACCTATAAATGCCTCAAATATATCTTCCATAATTTTATAATTATTTCTGCCGTTTGCTTCTTCGACTTGTTTTGATATTATCGCAAATTTTGTGAAACCGATTTCATTCGATAAAAACCCTAACATTTTGCCATTAACTATTCTTGTACGTATTTTAGATAAAAAGCCCTCATTTTGATCCGGAAATCTTGAATATAAATAATTGGCAACTACCATATTTAAAATTGCATCTCCTAAAAATTCTAATCGTTCATATGACATATCTTGCAATGGTATGCAATTAGGCGGGCAATTGGCATTTCCTGTTTCGAAATCGGCATTTTTCATAGTACAATAAGATTTATGGATAAACGCATTTCTATAAAGATTTATATTGTTATATTTAATGTCCGTCAAACCATTATTATTAAAAAATGTCTTTAAATCATCGTCATTTAAAAGAACATTATTAATATTATATGGCATTTCATCAGTTTGGATTATTTTTGTTTTATTGTGAATACTGTCAATCTTTTTCATTTTTAATATAAATACAAAAAATAATGATTATATCATTTTTTATTTTGGTTATATAGAGAATGGACGAAAATCTTAATTTATTGACTAAATGCTATATTGCAAATTGTAATAAAGAATTTAAAAAAAAGAACCAAACTTAGAGATATATGGTTTAAAAATTCTAATAAACTTTATCTTGATTATATAAATAAGATTATTACTAAAAAAAATATAATTTAAAACTTACTAAATTAGATGATGACTATCATAATTCTATTGACACAAATGCGAAATTAATAAATGTTATAATTTAGTTAAAAATCATTTAGATTATTTATCAAATAAAAATAATATAACAAAAAAAAATAATTATAATATTAATGATTATCTTAAAATTCTTAATATAAATAGACAAAACATTATTTAAAAAGAGATTAAAAAAATCAATTTTGTTCCATTAATAATTCTATTAGTTTTTGGTGTTGATTGTTTGATAATTCATTATTTTATAATCAAAAAACTTTTGTTTTTTTAATAGAGGCTTATTTTGAAGGTCCTTTAGGTTCATATAAATCAATGTTTTTAATTATCGTTATTTCATAATAATAATTGTCATAATTGTCATAAATAATTATCTCATAATCTCCATATGAAATAATGTTATTTTTATAAGTTGAATTTTCTAAGCCATTTGAAATTATTTCAATTATATTTTTATATTTAAAATAATTAAAACGTTTGATATTAGCGATTGCTTCATCATTAACATAAGCTTTTATATAATCAATCATTTTAGAAATTTCTACTGACATTTTTTAATAATATTCAATTCATATTTATCATCATTTTTTTTAATAATTATTATTTGAATTGATTTTGATAATATTATATATGTCTTTTTATTTACATCAATCGAATTATAATTCTTTTTCCATAATTCTAATCGTTGAATTAGAGTTTCTAATGATTTGTTTGAAATATAAATATTGAATAATTTAAAAATTCCATGTTTCCAATATAACTTACTCATATTTAACTTTTCTAATTTTTCTATTTCTTTTTCTCTAAAATTTTCAATATTTCTTTTTAATACCTCATTATAATCTCTCATAACATCACTCAAATTAAATAAACCCGTTATTATTCTATTGTCCCATCTTGTTAAAACCGGGATAATATCAGTTCTTATTTTACCTCTCTGACTCCATTTTGGCGTACTGTTTTTTAAATATGGCAAATTGTGGTTATTTGCGAATTTATATATATCATCCTTTGAAACATTTATTAAAGGTCTAATAAAAATAATATTATCTATTTGCGATTTATATTCAACACCTATTAAATTTTCATATTTACAGTTATAAGCAATGTTCGTTAGTATATTCTCAAAACAATCGTCTTTATTATGACCTAATATCACTGTCGGCAATTGAGATAATGATTTATAACTATTAAACCTAATTTTCTTCGTATAATTTTCATATAAATCCCTCAAATCATTCAACATACAGATATTTCTTTTAATTTCTATTATTTTCCTAACATACAATTCAACATTTAATTCAAAACATAAACATCTTAAAAATCGAACTTCTTCTTCTACTTCTTGACGATTATTATAATTAATATGAATTGCTATTATTTTTTTATCAGGATGTTTATGAATAACATTAAATAAACATACGACTGAATCAACACCACCTGAAAGACTTATAATTATTGTATTGGCATCGATTTTATCAAATACGCCGATATTATATAAATTACTTTTAGATATTTCTAAAGAAGGGTTATTATCTAAAATTGATTTATCGAATTTTTCAGGATTGTTATTATAATAATCTAGAGGTTCTTTAATAAAATTAGCTCTTGTAAAAGTTGCACGAATGAATTTAATAGGCAATGGTGAAATTTTCCAACATTCATTCATAACAAATAATAGATTTTCTTTAATATTCGAATGTCTATAAACTAACATATAAAACATCCAATCAATATAATTCAAACTTTTAATAAAATCTTCTGTTTTATGTTGATTAGCTAGTTCTAAAGCTTTGTTATTAAAATAACTTAAAATATGATTATTATATCCATTTCTATAATAATGTCTTGTTAATTGGTCGTATATTAAAATTCCTAAAATAACATTCGAATTAGTGGTTGGGTCATATTCATTAATTAAATGTTTATAAGTAATCGATAAATAGTTATCAATGACATCATTTTGACAAAACCAATATTTATCTATTGATAACCAATATTCATAAAAAGTATCCATTATTATTAATTTTTATAAGATAAATAAAATCATTTTTTAATTATCTAAAATTAAAAATTTATGAGTTCTAAATTTATTGGCAACATGCAATTCTAAATTATTAGTCATATGAATATTATTATATGATATATTTATGCTATCATATGAATCTGAAGTATTAGTATCTAAATAAATTTTTTGATCTTTAGCTGTAAGAAATTCTAATTCACGATTTAAAATATCGTCTACTATTGGAGTAGTAAATAATAATTTAACACCTGGTTTAACATATACTCTATATATAATAGCATTATCATTACTAAAACCACCTGCTATGTTATAAAAATGTTTAGCAGTATTAAAATTAAACGTATATGATGATATTTCTGTAGATTCATATACATTCCCTCCAGTGCTATTCATATAATTACTTGAAGACCCTCTATATAATATTAATGGTTCAGTAACTTCTGGTGCATTGGTAATTATATTATTTAATCTTTCAAGAAAATCTGTTAAAATTTCATACCAATCTATAATAGTTAAAATTGTATATATATCATGACATTGTCTATAGGTATATAAATCATCTGTATCATATTTACTAATAAAATCTCTAATAATATCATCATTACTATTATCGATATTAGCTTCTAATTCTCCGCTTATGAGGCGCATATAAATTAAATCAGCAAATGAATTACTAATATATGGATGTGCTTTTACATGCTCAGGTGATGGTACATATGCTCTTCTTTTAAATGGGTTAATATATTGTTCAAATGTTTCAGGATCTGTATAAGCTTTTATAATATTTATATCTTTACGTGATAAACGTGCTAAATAATTATGTTGTTGTTCTATATACCTATGATAATTTTCATTTATTATAAGTTGCATTAATAAAATTTCAAAACCTAAAATTATATATTTATTATAGTCATAATATTCTGTAAATTTATTAAAAATATAACTATTATCTGATATTTTATAATCATTAGTGTGTTGATCATATTCAAATTTAGCAATAGTAAATTGTGAATTAATATCTGTTTTATTTTTATTATGTAAAATTAGATTTAATAAGTCATTAAAATTATCTATACCATATTGATTAATACTACTTGTTGTAATTATACCATCAATATATGTATTTTTATATACTGTTACTTTACCATTTATATTATCATAATCTACATTATTACAATTTATATATGACTGACTATGACTATAGGTTATTAATTTTGTAATTTCTACTAAATAATTACCTAATGTATTAAAAATATCATAATTTACAATTGTATCATGTGTTTCTAAAGTACCGCCTTTTCTAATAAAAGGAGTAATATAATTTTTTTTTTTATCATCTATATATAATATACCAGAAGTACTATTTATTAATTTAAATTCATGATTACTATTTATAGTAGTTTTTGTATATTTACTTGTTTTAATAGTGTTTTCTATAATATCCATATATTTAATTAATTTTGATTGTTCATATTTTTCTAGTTCTTGGATTTTTTTTAGTTTTTCGATTAATATTGTACTATCTATAGTATGTGGTTGCTCTTTGTCGTTATGTAATTTAACGACTGAAGGTTCAAGTATATCAGTAATTATAGGATTACCAAGTTTACCACCATATTTTTTTTTAAAAACAGAGTTATTCATATATATATATTATAAAAAAAAATGATAAATAATATTTAGATTTTAATTATTATCAAAAATGAATATAATTAATATTAATATCAATGATTTGGTAATATCTGATATTAATGTTAGAAAGACGGCTATTGATGAAATTGAAGAATTGGCAGAAAGTATTAAAAAGAATGGATTGATTAATGCTATTACTGTTATTAAAAATGATGATAAATTTGAGATTATTGCGGGACAACGAAGATATTTAGCTATGAAAATGTTAAATATTAAAAATATATCATGTAATCTTATTGAAAATACTGATAAAAATAGAAATTTAGAAATTAGTATTATTGAAAATATTCAAAGAAATAATTTATCAATTTGTGATAAAGTAAAATCTTATTCTAAATTGTGTGATATTTATGATATTGAAAAAACTATTGAATTAACAAATATTTCTAAAGCAACTATGAAGAATTATTTAAAAATTAAAGATTTACCTGAAGAAGTTCTTAAAAAACTAGATGCAACCGGCAAACCAAAAATTAATATTTCTCTTGCCATTGCACTAACTAAATTTCCGTCTAATGTCGATTTAGTCGAATTTATTAATAAATTAGATGAATTCAAATTAAAACACAAAATGAATATTATTAAAGAAATTAAAGAAGCCGAATATAATGATATCGATGAAATTATTGATAATTATGATGAAGATACTGTAATAGATCATAAAAAACGACCTTATGTATTTGATAGTATTTCACAAAAAAATATCATAATTCCTGAAGAATTATATAAAGAAATTGTAGATATGATTAAAGAAAAGATTGAAGATTTAGAAGTATTTTAGAAAAAAATTGATTTAAAATTTTTATAATTTTATATTATAAAAATGGGAGGCGGTAATAGTCGTTATGTTGAAGATCAAGAAAGATTTGTTCGCGATAATTATGATCGATATAAAAACGTTGTTCCTGAACGAATTGGACGATTACAACTTGAAGGAAAATTAAGACAATTATATGCATCATCAGACACAGTCAAAGAAAATAAAAACGCGTATATTTTAAGTTATGACTGGGAAAAAGCAAAAAAAACAGTGACGCCAATTTATGCTTCACATGCAGAAGCAAATGGACGCAGAAGATATTAAATCTTTTTTTGTCTATTATATTTAATAGATATAATGGAAAAAAAACCTAGTTTTGATTTAGGGCTTCTTGAACGTCAATTTAGTTCAGCTTCTCTTAGCTCAAGATCAACAGTTAAACATTTAAGTAGTCGAAGTAATCGAAGTAGTCGAAGTAGTCGAAGTAATAAAATTAGAAATACCATAAATAAAACAGAACAAGAAAATATTATAAGTAATTATTTAAAATATATTACTACTAAACCTAAAAAACATGAAAATAAATATTCATATTCATATGAAGTAGAAGAACCAGAAGAAAAAATATACAAAAAAAAACAGACTGAAAAATGTAAAGTAATACCAGAAAACGAATATTTTGAAAAGATGATATTATCGAAATATATTGAAGCTTTTAATATAGATAATTTTTTTTATAAAAATAGAGAAAAAATATTTTCAGTTTTATGTGAAGATAAAATTAAGAAAAAAAAAATAAACGCTGGTTTTTTAAATAAACCTAATAAAAAATTAATGAAAGGAGGTAACAAATCAATATCAAATAAGGGAGAAGATTTATTAAAAGTGTTACATATATATGATTCAAAACACGATTTTGCAGACAAATCGACAAATATTGCAAATTATATTAAAAAAAAATATGATAGTTTTACTAGTGTTGCTGCAAATTTTCATGATCATGGATATGTTAAAAATGATTTAGCAGATTTATTTGATAAGTCAAAAGATTATGAAGAAAATATATTACAATATGTAGTTCAAAAATATAAAGACTTATTTACAGATGTTACTGATGAACATGCTAGTTTTATGTATATTGATGTTGATTTAACTGCTGATCCTCAAACTTTTAAATATGCTGATAATTTACAGTTACAAATGAAAAAAGTTGAAGAAGAAGATATTGAATATTCTACTTTAGCAGATATTATAAAAAAATTTTATGAATTCGATCAAGCATCTAATGATAATATAGGATATTTATATGATACACATGTAAAAACCAATAAACATTTAGATAATATTATTAAAAATTTAACAACAAATGTTCTTAATAGATTTAGTAAGCAATTACAACCATTTGAAAATGCATATGATCCACATTCTTCAACAATTATTAATTTTCCAAATGATGCCGATAAACAAAATTTTTTAGAAATAACAGATAAAAATTTTAATACATCAATACCAGAACATTTAAGTGCAATTCGTAATATAACTAGATCTTTTTTAAATTTTAATTGTGTTACATTAAATAATATATATTATTTAAATATAGAATTTACACATCTTAAATTAACTGAGATTCAACCGTTTATTCGTCCGTTTATTCGTCCGGTTAATGAAGATTTATATAATTATTTTAATTTTAAGTATATTCATGATGAATTGCTAACAAAAAATTTAAAGTCTATAAAAAGTAATCCTCATGATATTATGCATTTTCATAAAAATAATGATAATGTCAATATATGTTATATTAATTCATTTAATTCTATTAATCTACTTACTGGATGTATTGATAATATATTATCAGATAAATCAACAAATGTTAATGATTTTATCAAATATATATATACACCTGCTTTACTTACTAAATTAAATTCGGATTCAGGCCAATGGTTATTATATTTTATAGTTTTATATTTAATAATTTATTTAAATAAATCTAATCCTTCTTTAAATCTAATAAAAGAAAATATCATAGATATTTTATTAGATTTAAAGAAATCTGGAGATTGGGCCCAATCTTTATTTTGTTCTGAATATAATGAGAAATACAAACAAGCCAATAAAGAATGTTATTTTGTATCAGGAGACAAATTATCAGCGACTAGATCTATTTTAAATGGTAATGTGAAGACAATAACAGCAACCGATTATAATAAGATAGCAAATACTGGAAATATTAATAAACTATGTATTTTAACTTTATTTAATGGAACACACAAATTAACATTTGTTGATTTGGATATATTAATTAAAACTTCTATTTTTGAATCATCAGATGCTTTTAAATTTTCTAACTTTAATATAGATAATTTAATTGATAAATTTAAAGTTGGTGTAGCAGTTGTAACTGATAATTTAAATAATACTAATATTAATTATAAGTATTTTTGGTATTTTATAATAATTATTATTTATCAAACACGCATATATAATAATTGTTATAGTGTATTTAAAGTTGATGATACCAACGATAAATTACGATGTATAAATCTTGAATTTAATGTAGATAAATATAAATTAAAACGAGATGCAATTTCAAACCCAAATTATAATAACGTATTTCAACACGGTTCAATATACAAATTAACACAATTAAATAGAAATATATTTATAAATGAACCTAAATTTGCCGATATGTTTAAAATAATTGATGATGATATTACTGATAATAATGATTTAGATAAAAAATATATAAATGATGTAATAACAATATTTATTACAGTTTTTAATATAAAACAACCTGAACCAGATAGATATATTAAGGGGGGGCCAGATTCTGATAATTTATTTAAATATTTAGATGATTTATATACTAGTCATGAAGCAAAAATTACAACAAATTATTCTAATATAATTACATTCTTTAAAAAAATATGTAATTTAAATAAATTATGTCAAATATTATATATCGACCACTACACAAAATATTTTACAGATATTGATGATTTAACAACAGCATTTATAGTAAGAGATCATATTTTTACCCTAAATACACAAATTGAAGCATTGCAAAAAATTAATCCTGATGCAAATATATATATTTATCTTAATGTGATAGATAATATATTAACATCAATAGGAGTTAAAGCACCTAATAGAACTCTTGCTGCTACAGCAGCTACAGCAGTTACAGTAGCTACATTACAACAAAATCTAATCGAAAAAACAGCAGAAGCAGCAGAAGCAGCAGAAGCAGCAGAAGCAGCAGAAGCAGCAGAAGCAGCAAAAGCAGCAAAAGCAGCAAAATCAGCAGCAAAAAAATCAAAAAGATCAAAGGTAGCAGAAGAAGCAGCAGAAAAAGCAGAAAAAGAAAAAGAGGTAGCATCAACAGCATTAAGAGTATTAACCGCAGTATCAGAAGACGACATAAAAATAAAGTTTAATAAATTAAAAACTACAATAGACCACCAAACAGGACCAGATGATATATTAAAAACATATAATATTTATAATAATTCAGCTAAAACCATTCTAAAAGATATTATAGATATATTTTATGATAAAGTTTGCATTTTAATTCATACGATCCAAGATATGACTTTAAATATAGGAGATGAAACATATATACCTGCTTTAAAATTATTAGTTAAAGCAGACCAGCAATTAATCGAAGTTATTAAGGATTATGAAAAAATAAATACTAATTTAAATGAAATAAAAACAGATATTGATTTATATTATGGTAATCTTACTATGCCTGAAAAAGAGGAAATTAAAGAAAATTTAATTTTACAAATAAGTAAATTTAATGATATAGAAGGTATATATGATTACTTAGATCCGCCAAGTGATTCTGAGAAAAAAAATATAATATTTGATGATTATTTAAGAATTTATAATGCAACAATAGGAAAATATCAAGATGAAACAGATATTAATAGGCTTGTTATCATTGCTCATAATAATGATATATTTAAACAATTACAGAAAGATTTGATACAATTTAAGGAACCAGATATGACAAATTTTATTAAATATATGCAAGAAGACTTTAACAAAACATTAAATAAAAATTATGATGATTTTTTAAATACAATAAAAGATAAAATTGATGAAATTAAAGAAAAATCGGATAACGATAAAACAAATTCTGCAGCGCCTGCCGCGTCTGGTACTAAACAACAAACGATAAATGTTTTAGATACTGCAGATATAGAAAAATTGGATACATGTTTAGAATCATTAGGAAAAATTGAGACTATAATTAATAAGTATAAGGTTGGTTCAGGTGATCCTATTATATATGATCTTGACATTAACACTCATATAAATACATTTAAAGAATTAATTAAATATCTTTCAGAAATTAATAAAGCTCATACTATAATGAAAAATTATATAAAAACGAAAAAAATGAGGTTGAATTTAGACACAACAAATATTGAAGGTATTGAAACAGACATGAATACTTTTTTTATAAAAAAAATATCAGATGATTTATTTGATTTTTTTAATACTACTGTATTATATTATAATGCTTTAATGTATAATCCTAATGGTGATCAACCCTATGCTGCAAATTTACGTGACAGTATAAAAAAACTTATTGAAATACCAAATTTAGATAATTACTTTAAACATGTTTATCCAAAATTACGAGACCAACAACTAAAACATGTTAAATTAAATATGTTTCATAAAGAAATTCAAGAAGAACTTAGTAATTATAGAAAACTAAAAACAATTATTGAAAATAATATAAAAGATATTTATAAAATTAAGCCTGTAAATTTGCCTAATGTTACAGATCAATATATTCAAGAATTAGATATTTCACAAGAATTAAAAAGTCGAAATATTTTATTTAAGCCTAATATTCTTACGCCTGTAGGAACAGGATCTAGACGTTCAATAAATACTACTATGCCAACCGAAGATGAGTTACCACAACATTATATATGGTATAAAGATCAAAATATTTTAAATAGATTATATACTAAAATAATACGATTTGATAGAGAATCACAGGATATATCAGGTATTTTACATCGTGATAGTAAAGCAATTATTCGTGATGTATTTAATAAACCACATCATTCTTCAAACGATTTAAATGACTATTTTAAAGATTTAGCATTTATAATGAATTTACAACTCGTATTAAAAAAATTTTTAGAAACTAATTATAAATATATATATGATATTTCAAATATTATCGATATAAACAAAACTTTAACAATTAATAGTTTTTTACAACAAGATAAAAAAAAACATTATTATAATAATGACAAATATAAATTGATTACTGTTTTTGGTGCATATATCAAAAATATGGGAAGTGTCAAATTAAAAAATTTATTAACTTTAAATTCACCTAATAATAAATATGGGTTTTCAAAAATATTTAAACAACAACTATTACCTAATCCTGACGTACAATTTAATACGATTTCTAAAACATTCGATATGCTAACAAATTTTACAAAATCCACTTATGACAATCAACAAACCGCAACAATACAACTCGAAGATTTTGAAAGCACATATAAAACATTTGCAGCTAATAAAAAAGAAATAATACAATTAGCACATAATGCAGATATTCAAGAATATTATAAGTATATTCAAGATAACTATATAATAACTCCTGGGAATTTAGTAGAAATTAGAGACGCATTAATGCAAGCACAAGAAGAAGCAGCAGAAGAAGCAGCAGCAGACGCAGCAGCACCAGCAGAAGCAATGCAAGCGGAACAAGCGGAACAAGCAGCACCAGCAGAAGCAATGCATACGGAACAAGCGGAACAAACAGCACCAACAGAAGCAATGCAAGCGGAACAAGCGGAACAAGCGGAAGCAGCACAAGCAGCACCAACAGAAGAATTACCTGCTACTCAACCATATGATTCCGATATGCATTCACCACGACGATCACCACAACCACGACAACCACCACAACCACGACGAATACGATCATTAAATCGCTCTCTTTCATTACCAACTAGATCACAACTATTACCACAATCATCACCATCACCAAAACAACGACGACGTAAAAGAAGTGATTTTTCATTGTCACCATCATCAACAGAAAAACAATTACAGCAAAGTAGTGTAAATCCAAATTCTGCATATAGAATGGAAGATAATGAAAATACAGGAGTTGCTGCAGCACCTGGACTTTTTCAAAGTATGACAACTTTTTTTTCAAGTCTTTTTGGTCCTTCTAAAAAACAAAAAAAATAAATTATTTATAAATTGATGAATATTTATAGCTTTCTTTGAAATTGAATAAGTTTCGCCGGGTGCATTTGCATTCAATTGATCGTGTCGCCGGGTTTTCGTATTTCTTTTTGATTTCGCTTTTTAAATATTCCTTGAAACATGCTTTATGCATCATGTTTGGTGCATGTTTGTTGGTTGTTATTTTGATTAATTCCTTTGATTTGCTCTCGTCTTTTACTGAAATTTGGCAGATATCGCAAATACAATCATCAATATCCGGGGTTCTATCGATATCTATAAATAGAACATTCGTAATTTGCAAATGCGGATGATTTAGCATCTTAATAATCCTCATTCCGTTCATATATTCTGCAGTAGGAGAAGTGCATTTTCTAATAAATTCTGTCTTGTTGTCAATGATATCTTTTAAAATCTTTGCTTGCAATATTGTTCTTTCTGTCAAAGAAACGGTATCAAGTTTTGTGCCAGTATTCCGCGACAGCCTGATATCATATCTATTTGTTCTTATTTTACTCATCACGAATAAATTACTCGTGAAATCTGCGTTATTAAACGGAGGCTCAACGATGTTGAGTTCGTCATTGTTAATAATAACATCAATTTCTAATCTAATGCTATGTCCGGCACTAGAAATAGTTTTTCCAATTTTTAAATATATATTAATTTTTTTGTGTGTATAACACCGATCCAACGCATACAACACACAGTCGCCAATATACATTTTACCGTCATAATTAGAAACAAATGTTGTTAATTTTGATATAAACTCGTCGGCCATTGTTTTGTTCGCGAAAAATATATCCATATCGTTCGGCACTAACAATCGCTTTTTGCTTTCAGGATGATAGGTTTCATCCCAAAAACTCCCATATTTAATATCAGGTGCATCTACATTATATTCATCGAATTTGGTTTTGTAGTGTGTTGCAATGATTTCATCTCTCACCATTCCACCATATATGATGCCATTTTCATCGATCCCCAAGTATTTAATCGCGCGATACGCATGGCGTTTCTCCTTGTTGATGATAATAGCAGGCAACATCGTTTTCAGTTTCGATGCTAAATTTATAAAAATAAAAAATCATTTTTTTTTGATTATATTTATAAATTGATATAAAGATAATTAATAAATATTAAACATGCTCCTATAGCTCAGTCGGTTAGAGCGAATGGCTGTTAACCATTAGGTCGAAGGTTCGAACCCTTCTAGGAGCGTCAATTTATTTTTATAGAAATGACAAAAAATTAAATTTTGTCATTTTTCTCAATTAGACTTTTAGAAGCCGTCATCGTAGAACTTGCCAGCAAGTTCATCATACGGATCATAGTCATAATCGGTATCATAATCGGCATAATTTTCATCATCGTCGAAATCATAATCGAATACGCCATTTACCAAATCCATATAAACATTTCTGCAGCATTTTGGATTGTAAAGATCTGATGTGGGATCTTCCTCCTCAAACCAGATATCGCCATAACGTTCATCAGACAACGACATTATCTCTAGATAATAATTATTTTTTTAATAATTATTCAATCATATTTTATATAAAATTATATAATTTAATGCAAATTTATAATAAAAAATGATTAAGATTTATAAACAAATAATTATTATAAAAAAACGAAATGATAAACAAAACAGAATTAATTAATCGTATCAGCGCTTATATCACAGATCAACATGAAAAAATTACTAAAAATGATTTGAAAAAAGCCATTACTACTATATATGATGAATTAGTAGTAATTAAAACAAAAAAAACAAAAAATAATATTGATAAACCTTTATCTATTTATAATAAATTTATGAAAGAACAAATGGAAGTTTTAAAGAACGATCCAAATAATAAAATGACATCTAAAGAAAAGATGAAACATATTGGATTTTTATGGAAACAGCATAAAGAACAAAAAGAACAAAAATTATAATTATATGTCTAAAGCAATATTAAAAGCTCTAATTATTTTTTTACTGCAAGATCTCAAATCTTCATAATCATAATCTATATTTTTGTCAATTAATTGATTTTCCAAAGAACTAACTTGGCGTTTTAAATCATCATTTTTAGCAAATTCGATTTGCAATTTGTCTTCAAATAATTGTATAGCATCATTTGTTATTTTGATATCAGCAATACAAATATTTTTATTACAATAAGTCATAGAAAATAGTTCATCCATTTGTTGTTTTAGTCTGCTTTCTAATGATATTACAGTTACTTTTAATTCATCGTTTTTATTAAATTCCGTTTTTAATTTAGTTTCCAACATTTCGATATAATTGTTATTCATTTTAACCTTAGATTGCAAGGAATTCAATAAATGCGTTTCAAGATAATTAATCTTGTCTTCTAAAACCTCGATAATATTCAACATATTATCGTATGCATCGTAGATAGAACTCATTCTTGAATAGTTAAAAAATCATAAATAAAATCAAATCATTTTTTTTATAATTTTTCTATCAAATGATGACGTATTTATTTATAATCCTAAAAATGTTAATTAACATTTTTTTCTTGTCGGTAATCCATATTTATTTATTGTTTGTTCTAAAATACAAATATTATAAGACTAAATGCAAAAAAGTATTAAGAAAAATTTACATGAAATTAATTGGGTATTTATGTCGGCTAATAAAAACATCAAAAAAATATTAAAGATTTTTGATATCAAAATTTAAAACATAATATTAGCATCATAAATCCTGCAATTATATAACATTTGCGTTCATAAAATTGTAATTTCAATTCGAGCTTATTTATTATCTTCTCTTGATTTTGTTGTTTCACTAATATAAATTGTTGTATATTATCTTTTTTTTTTTCTTGAATTTCCATTCTTGACACTAAGTTTTTAATTATATTATCGTGACTTTTAGTTTTTGTTAAAAGATCTGTATTTATTATTGTTTGTTGTAATTCAAATGGTATCATTCGTCCTGATGTCGAAAAAACATAATATTTATAATATTCCGTTATAATATGACTAATATGAATATTAATAACTTTTTGCATATTTTCAACATCATTTATATCGGCAAATTTTCTAAATTCATCTTTATATAATTCAAGTCGTTGGCCTTTATTATAATTAAAAATATCAAATTTTTGACTACTCGTATTATAACTAACTAAAATATCCTTTATTTTTGTATTCTTGATTATATCCAATTTCGGCTCATATTTATATTTTTCGTCTATATATTCAAATACCGACTGATTTAATACAACGTCTATATCCATTTTTATTTATATTTAAATCTTTATTGAAAATGTCCTTAAATATAAATGGGATATTGCAATAGAACTTATAATACATTCATAATAATTGGCATAATAAATTAATCCATTATCATCAAATTTAATAAATTTTAATAGTTTATCTGGGTCCTTTGTAAAATATTTTAAGAATGTTATATTATTTATACATTTATAAGTTCCATTTCTAATATCTCGTTTCAAATAACAAATCTTTTAATGTTATCATTTTATAATTATCTAATTCTATCTTAGTAAAAATTCATAAAATAGTTTATTATCTCTTATAGATATCCATTTTATTTTAAAATTTTATTAAAAAATGAATAAAATATTATTTTTGTTATTATAATGTATTTCTATATTAAAACAAATAAAGATTGGGACTATGAAAATAAACTCAAATATGGTGTTACAAACGATTTATATAATCGATTGATTAATAATAGAGAACATTCAACATATAGATATAGTTATTTATATGTTTTTGATATCATCGAAATAAAACCCGATTATTATAATCATTTTACATATAAAGCAATCGATAAAATATTTTCTATTTATTGCAAAAATAATAATAAATCATCCATTTTACCTTCCTTAAATACCATTAAACAATTTCTCGTCAATAACGAAAAAGGCGCAGGCCAAGAATTTATTTATAAAGATGGCCTAGAACTTTTAATTAATATCATTAAAAATGATTTCTCCAAAATTGGAATCATTGTCAAAGAATGTAACATTAACGATATTAACAAAACTTTAAAAGAACATTATGATAATGATAATGATAATGATAATGATAATGATAATGATAATGATAATGATAATGATAATGATAATGATAATGATAATGATAATGATAATGATAATGATAATGATAATGATAATGATAAAT